>Ga0073934_10003531_pt1 | contig 28527 bp, 25 predicted proteins | sample LarsenN4metaG_FD_76834 | JGI IMG/M metagenome (GOLD analysis project Ga0073934, IMG submission 76834) | Hot spring sediment bacterial and archeal communities from British Columbia, Canada, to study Microbial Dark Matter (Phase II) - Larsen... ... | reverse complement strand
CGTCGGCCTCACTGACCAGGCAGAATGGATCGCGCCCTCTGCAACCACGTCTGCCGGAAACGCGGTCAGGATCGGGTCATTCGATAACTCGGGCGATGTCCTCGCGTTCCGCGTGATGAGCGCGTCAGGTTCCACTCCGTTCCGCGCCCCGACATGGTGGGGGACGACCGACGCGTACGCGGACTCTGCAACCACGCTCTGGGCGGGTATTTCGAGTTCCACCGTACAGCGCCGCATCGGGAACGCAGGAGCCGGATCCTACAGCACATCAGCGCATCTCATTACCGTTCTCTATTACCTTGACGTCCCCGCTAGCCAGCAGACGGGAACTTATGACGGCGGTTTGACGTACACCGCAACCGCGAACTAAACTTCCTGCATGAGGAGATATGCGGTTCCGGCAACGCTGATATCCGCGCTCGTTTTCTTCGGCGCAGCTTTTCCCGTGGATGCGGCGAACACTGGCCTCACCATTCAGCCGATCAAGGCGTCCCATACGATCGAGCCGGGGAAGTCGGTTGAAAGTTCGATTCTTCTCACGAACGCTTCCGACGAAGATATCAATGTCGATGTGAAGGTCGAGGATTTCATCCCGCTTGCGGGCGCGGATAGCATCCAGTTCGTCTCCCGCGCTCCCGGTGTCACGACCGTGAGGGACTGGGTTGCGGTCCAAGGCGGCTCGTCATTCGTGTTTAAGAAGGGCGAGACGCGCCGCATCCCGTACACCATAACGGCGCCTGCGGATGCCGAACCGGGAAGCCATTTCGGCGTCGCATTCTTCAAAGCAACTCGGCTCGATGACGCGGGGGCACAGCTTAAGGTTGGAACACAGGTAGGTATGCTTATTTTCGTAACCGTTCCCGGCGATTTCCGTCAGGAAGGGCGGATACTCGATTTCACAGCGCCCGGGTTCGTACAGACCGGCCCCGTCGGTTTCTCTATGTCATTTGAGAACACAGGAACCGTCCATTTCGAACCTAAAGGCAAGATCACGATACGCAACATGTTCGGCAACGAGGTCGGTGTCGTCCCTATAGAAGGGAATGTCGTGTTGCCGACCGGAAAACGCGAGCTTAAGTTCCAGTGGGACACGAGCGGCATACTTCTTGGCGCATACACGGCGGATGCGTCGGTGCTTGACGGCGAGGGTAATGAATTGACGTCCGACTCAGTCACGTTCTATGCGTTTCCGGTGTGGTATTCGCTCGGGTTCATCGTCTCGGTGCTCGTCTTGTTCTGGCTCTTCCTTTTTATAAAGCGCAGAGTCCGTGTCTCTATCTCACTCGGTAATCAATAGCCGGGCGTTGTCCGTACTCGTCGCAGCCGCGCTTATCATAAGTGCGGTGTTTCCTTTTCCGATTGCTGCATCGACGACGCTTACCGTCACGGTTTCAGGTGGTGTCACTTCTATTTGCAACGATGGTATAGACAATGACAGCGACTTCCTTACCGACTATCCAAATGATCCCGGATGCACCGGTGCGACTGATGAAGACGAGACCAATACCACGAGCAGCGGGGGAGGCGGAGGTGGTGGTGGCGCAGGCGCGGTATTCGCAGGAGCCGCGAGCGTCGTGTTTGTCGGCCGCGCGTACCCGATGAGCAAAGTCACGGTTCTTAAAGACGGCGTCACCGCCGCAGCGACAACGGTCGGTTCCGACGGACTTTTCAATATACGGATCGATAACGTCTCCTCAGGCAGTTACATGTTCGGCGTCTATGCTGAAGATGCGAAAGGTCTTCGCTCACCCGTTGTGACCGCAGGCGTCACCGTGACGCCATCGGTCACCACCACTGTTTCCGGCGTGTTCATCCCGCCGACGATAGATGTTGATAAATCAGAAGTGAAACGGGGGAATCCGATTTCTGTTTTCGGCGTGGCTTCGCCGTCAGCCGTGGTAGAAATCGAAGTCAATTCGGAAGAAAAGCTTTTCTTCAGGGCACCCACCGACCAGAGCGGCTTCTATTCGTACACCCTTTCGACCGCCGCGCTTGCGGCCGGGCGCCACTCCGCACGTGCGTCGTCCCTTATCCCGGGGCAGGTATCAGGACAGAGCAAGGCCGTAACCTTTACCGTGGGAACGCGCGATGTGGCGAAAAAGGCCGGTGCAGCGCTTTCTGCCGATATTTCCGGAGACGGGAAGGTCAATCTTGTCGATTTTTCGATCGCCGCATATTGGTACAAGAAATCGAACCCACCGGCTTCCTCGGACTTAAACGGCGATATGAAAGTCGACCTCCGCGATCTTTCGATTATGGCTTCCCAGTGGACCGGGTGATCATATGAAAAGAGCAGTTGCACTCATCATCTGGTCCGCTCTATTCCCGATGGCTACATACGCGGCGGAGTTGTATTTTGTGCAACCCTACGACGCAGTGCGTGTCGGCGACACGATCGCGATCGATGTCGTATTGGATCCCGAAGGTGAGAGTGCAAACGCGCTCGGCGGCGGCATTACCCATTCGCAGAACCTCACGTTCATCGAGGCACGCACCTTTGGATCAGTCGTCCCCTTGTGGGTCGAGCGACCGAGTCCGGAAAACAAGATGTCATTCGCGGGTGTCATCCCCGGAGGTTACATGGGTTCGGTCGGTGCATCGTGGAGCGGGTATCGCGCCGGCTCCGTACTCACTTTGGTATTTTTTGCGGAACGTGAAGGCGAGGCACGTCTCTCATTCACCCGGGATACCGCAGTCTATGCCAACGACGGGACGGGGAGCGCGCTTCCTACATCCGCTTTAGGACTTACATTCGCCGTCGCACCTTCGATCGGCATTCACAAGGCCCCCTCGATCATATCCGACGTCGTTCCGCCCGAGCCCTTCACGCCGTATGTCATAGAAGGAAAACATCTCGGATCGGAAAGGTTGTTCCTTTCGTTCCGTGCGGAAGATAAGCAATCCGGCGTGGTGCGATATGAGATCGCGCATTCACGTTATCTGAAAAAAACATCCGAGTATGGAGGACTTAGCTGGAAAGATGCAGAGGAGCCGTATCAGCTCTCTTCTGACGCGCTTCGTTCATACACGTACGTACGGGCGATTGATGCTTATGGCAATTCAAGAGTCGCGCTGCTTCCGCCTGTGGAGATCGACGCCGTCCGGGTCATTGAATGGATTATCCTTACAGGAGTGGCGCTTCTCGTCCTTATCGGATTGGGCATATGGCTCAATGCGAGGAACGCACTCCCTCGATGAACCACCGCGCCTTACTCATCCTCCTGCTTGTCCTCGCGTTCCTTCCGAACGTCGCAGCTGCCGCGACGCTGTATGTGAGTCCCGCAAGCGGTACGTATGAGGTCGGAGAGGTGGTTTCCGTACGCATCCTGGTGTCGTCTGATCAGTCCGTAAATGCAGTCTCGGGGTCACTCTCGTTTTCAAATGACACACTCACGCTCTCGTCGATCTCAAAATCGGGGTCGTTCGTAAATTTCTGGACGCAGGAACCGACGTTCTCAAACGGCGCCGGTACGATCGATTTCGAAGGGGTGTCGCTCGGGAGCGGGTACTCCGGTTCCGGTGGCACGGTGATCACCATAACGTTTCGCGCAAAAGCGCCGGGGACCGCGCGAGTATCTTTTACCGCCGCTTCAATCCTTGCAAACGACGGACAGGGTACCGACGTGACGGAGGCGAAAAACGGTGCGTCTTTTTCTGTACGCGAACGTACGACACCCGGACCTCAAAAACCACAGCCCCAAGAGGTCGCTCCGCCCGCTCCGCTCGCCCCAGGTTTCGGTGTTCTCATATTCTCTTCGACACATCCGAACCAACAGAAGTGGTACGACAATAATTCCCCGCGCTTTTATTGGACTCTTCCAGCGAATGCGCGTGAAGTCCGGGTGCTTCTGGATTCGAATCCGAAATCGATGCCGACCAAATCATATGCGCCGGCTATCTCATCGAAGATCGTAGAAGACCTTCCCGACGGCACGCACTATTTCCATCTTCAGGTGCGTACCGACTCCGGCTGGAGCGCGGTCTCGCACTTCAAAGTGAACATCGACACCTCCCAGCCGGATCCATTCTCTATCGTCTTTCCACACGGCTCAATCTCGATCGATCCGCAACCTATCATTCTCTTTAACACTACAGACGCCGTCTCTGGTGTCGCCTATTATGAGGTGAAGGTGGGCGACGGCGGACCTCTTAAAGCTGCAGCGGCGGCAGATTCCAATCCGTACGCTTTGCCGCTCTTGGACCCCGGGAGATACGTGGTCTATGTCACCGCGTACGACGAGGCCGGGAACGCGACGAGCGCCGAGAGCGAACTCACGATCGAAGGTATAGAACATCCAACTATAACGAGTTACCCATCCAAGTTGACCGTGGGCGATTTTCTTGCGATCCGGGGCACCACGTACCAGAATGCGACGGTTGAAATCGCGCTCTACGACAAGGATGGGGAGCGTATTGTCACGGAATCCACGAAGAGCAATTCATTTGGCGATTTCGAGATCTCGCTCTCGAAACGCCTTGCGCCCGGTGAGTACGCGTTTACCACGCGGGTGACGGATAGCCGCGGAGCACGAAGCGTGGAGACCGATCCTATCGCATTTTCGGTCACGCTGCACCTTATCGCGGATGCGTTGACATTTGTCACGAACTACTTCGTCATCGTCGTCATATTCGGCATGGCCATTTTCGGCATCGCCACCGTCGGATTGTGGGGCATTGCACGTTTAACGCAGCTTCGCGCATCACTTGTGAAAGAAGTCACTGAGGCGGAGACCACGGTGAAGAAATCGTTTGCTCTTCTCAAGAGCGATCTTGCGAAGCATATCAAGCGGTTGCATGCTGCCCGGAAGAACCGACCGTTGACTGAAGATGAGCTATTGTTCCTCGAAGACTTCGAAAGGGATCTCGAAGAAGCGGAGCGCATCATCCGCGATGAGGTGGATGATATCCCCAAGCTGTGATATCCGCGGCGGTATACTGAACTAGTGGATCTTTCCTTTGTCGAACCGAAGACCGTATTCCTCATCGCCCACCTGATCGGGCTTGCCTTCGGCGTCGGCGGCGCGCTTATTTCGGATCTCCTATTTATGAAATCGATGCGTGACGGGCGTATCGATACGACCGAGATGAACTTCCTGGTGCTCGGAAGTAACTGCGTTACGTTCGGGCTCCTCCTGATGATCGCATCAGGTATCGGCCTTTTCTCGTTAAATCCCGAAGCGTATCTAGTGTCGCAGAAGTTTCTTGCAAAGATGACCGTAGTCGGAGTGCTTACGGTAAACGGCATCCTCTTTCATCTCCTTCATATACCCACGCTCGTTATATGGTCGAAAGGAATGTTGTCACCCGAGGAGTTTGGCCGTCGCCGCTTCGGCTTCTTGGCGAGCGGTGTCGTATCTATAGTGTCGTGGTGTACCGCACTTACGTTAGGCGCATTCAAGATACTTCCGCTTTCCTATGGCATGATCCTCGGCGTCTATGCATCCGCTCTGGTTATCGGTATATTCATCGGAGTCCTGCTTATCGACCGGCTGATCCCATACGCTAAGAAAGCTTCATGACACCCGGTCTATATCGCCACTTCAAAGGCGGCGAGTACCTGGTCCTGTTTGAGGCGAAAGAGGCGACAAACGGTCGTGATGAATCGGTCGTCGCGTACGCATCGCTTACAGACGGTAAGGTCTACACCCCCGTTTTGAAGGAATTTGAGGAGAAGGTAGCATGGCCTGACGGAGTGGAGCGGCCCCGTTTCCTCTACATCGGTTAACCATGGGATTCGATTTCAAAGCACGCATCAAAAGGCTCCGGGCACGGCTTAAAGCCGAGGGACTCCATGCTCTAATCTCGGTAACGCTCGAAGACAGCAATCGGAACCCCTACTATCTTTCAGGGTTTTCAGGAACGACCGGGGCGCTTGTGGTAACGCAGAGGGAGGCGGTTCTTGCTGTTGACCCTCGCTATATCGAGCGGGCGAAAGCCGAAGCTAAAGGCGTACGTATTGCTCACGTTCCGCGGGGTCTTTTGAACCGCCACTTCTCCTTATATATAGAGAAGGCACTTGAGGCGACAACGCTCTCGGCGAAATCACGCGTGGGCTTCGAAGCGGCGAGGGTCCCGCATGCGTGGGTGCCTACGTGGAAGAAAACAGTCAAGGGCAAGCTTACCGCTACGGAACACATTGTAGAGCGTTTGCGTCAGATCAAGGATGCTGATGAGCTCCGGCATCTTGCGCACGCGTCACGTGTCACGAGCCGGGTTTTCCTCGAAGTCTCAAAAAAGATCCGTGCCGGCATGACGGAGCGCGAGATCGCACGTATGCTCGACATCGCTCACCTCAGGGCGGGCGCCGTCGCGTCGAGTTTTCGCACGATCGTCGCCAGCGGAAAAAATTCAGCGCTCCCGCATCACGAAACGAGCGACCGCACAGTGAAAGCGGGTGAACCTCTGATATTGGATTTCGGGGGGCTGTATTCCGGAGGATACTGCTCTGACCTTACGCGGACGATATTCGTTCCCGGCAAACCGCCGGATAAAAAACTTGCGGACATGTATCGCGTTGCGCTTGCCGCAAATCATGCCGCACTCAAAGCGCTTCGCGCAGGGATGACGTGGAAGGAGTACGATGCTGTCGCGCGCGAACATATCGATGCGGGCGGTTATGGGAAATATTTCACCCACGGACTCGGGCATTCGATAGGGCTTGAGACGCACGATCCGTATGATTACCGGAACGATCCGTTTGAGGCGGGAACAGTGCTATCGAACGAACCGGGAATCTACATTCCGGGAGTTGGTGGAGTGCGCATCGAAGATGATGTCGTGGTCACCGCTCGCGGCGCGAAGCGTTTGACCAATGCACCGTATCTTTCCCTATGAAAGGCATTCTTTTCGGTGTGTTCGATATGCTTCACGAAGGGCACAAGCATTTTTTGAAGCGCGCTGCCGAGCAGTGCGATGAGCTTGTCGCGGTCGTCGCCCGATCGGAAGTGGTCGCAGCAATGAAAGGAAAAGAGCCGCGACAGCCGCTCGAAGCACGCATGCAGGCTATTGAAGCGTGGGATAAGAGCATTACTGCCCGTGCAGGCGATGAGCGCGAGCGGAGTTGGAAAGTGCTCCGTGATGAGCGGCCTGATGTCATCTTCATCGGATACGATCAGGACGCGATCGAAGAGGAACTTAAAGGATTTGGCATCAGGATAGTGCGGGTCGAGGCGTATGAGCCGGAGAAGTTCAAATCGAGCCTTCTCTAAGTCCTGTGCTTTTCTTCTTGACGGCGCCTTAAATACGGCTAGTATAGGCGCCGGGAGTCTTTAGGGCATTTACTTGACCCTTCAGCTGCCGTATGGACGGCTTTCTTAATATATAAGGAGGGGCGTCCAAGGTCGATTTATCAATCCAATCTGTCTGCCTATATATGTTGAGACATTTTGAAGCCAGTGATCCAAACCCGCAGGCGGCGAATGAAAATCGGGACAGAAAAGCCCACTACTCCGGCCCATGGCTTTCATCAAAGCTCGGAACGGAGCCCGAAGACTGGTACAAGACCGAACCCTCAAAGGCGGTGTCGTCATTTCCGTTTTTGATTCCTCTCAAAGGGAAGTAGTCCGCGATAATTGTGCATATGGCATGCCCCGATGGGGCACCTTCGGGGCATGCCGGTCGGAACCGCTCCAGGCGGTTTTTTGTTTTGATATAGTGTCGTTATGAACCTTCACGACATCGCTCGTTCACTCATTAAAGACGGCAAAGGGATACTGATCGCAGACGAAGGAACGCACTCCGGCAGCGCATTGTTTGTGAAGTCGGGTGTTACGGAAAGCGACGAGACGTATGCGCGCTACCGCGAACTTCTCGCGACGACGGAGGGCATCGAAGAGTATCTGTCTGCTGTGATGTTGCCGAAGGATGCGTTTGCGTCTACGCTTGCCGACGGTACGCCGCTCTATGATGCGCTTGCCGCAAAGGACATCCGCATAGGAATGACCGGCGGCGAAAGCGACGCATCGTCGCTTCCAGAATTGAAATCATCGGGAGTCGTGTGCGCAATGTACACGATCACTCGCGCGGTTCAATCGCAGCTCCCGGATATCGCGGATCGCATCCGGAGCGCGATCGAGTTTGCAAAAAACTGCCACTCGCTTTCGCTCGTTCCGATACTTGCGGTCGATGTCGCGTCAGTCGGTCCGCACACCGCAGGTCAGGCGGAAGATGCGCTTGTCGAGACGCTTGCGCTTTTCGGAGATGCGCTTGAATCGTCAGGCATGGATCAGAAGAGCGTGATCGTCGCATCTTCGATGGCATCTTCAGGCAGCGACAATCCTCTTCAGGCGAAACCTGATGAAGTTGCCGAGCGAACGGTTCGTGCTGTCACTGCGTCCGTGCCCGGATCGCTTGCAGGAGTGCTGTTTTTGTCCGACTCCGAGACGCCGGAAGACGCGACGGCGAATTTCAACGCTATCGCGCGGACAGAACCCCTGCCGTGGCCGGTCGCGTTCGCGTTTTCGGATGCGTTCGAAGCGCCGGTTATTGATGTATGGAGGGGAATTGACGAGAATCGTCTTGATGCTCAGTCGGTTTTCGCGGAGCGGCTTGCGCTTCTCAAAGCGGCGGATGGCGGCGGCTATTCCAAAGGAATGGAAGAATCTAACTTGAGTTAGATTCTTCCGGTTTTGCGGAGCAAAAAACGTGATGCCTTGCTCTGCTAGGCCAGTGTTAGGAGGGACGAGTCAAATCTCGCATAATTCTGAATATTTTTTCGACGCCGCTATACACTCGCTCGGATGATTTTTTATTAGACCACTTTTTTGGGACAATGTCCCACTCGGGTCGTGTTCTGGTTTAGAGATAGTGATGTTTCAGGTTACGTGTCCCGCTTGAATTCATCTTTGAAGAGGCACAGCGCGCAGGAATTGCGCTGTAGTTTAACGACGCGTTTGACACTGCATTTTTTTGTTACCTTTTCTTTTTTCCACAGCCCCTTTTCATGCTTTTTTACCGTCATTCTTCAAAGGAAGAGGTAGAATAACCCTCCACCTCTTCGACAGCGCATTGTTGACCAAAGTCAGAAGAACGAAAAATTACTCATAATCTAAAAATCAATCGCACGCACGCGATTCACACCACCGACCATGAGCACCCTCCAGAAGATAAAGAAACGTAACGGCACACTCGTCGATTTCAATAAGGGAAAGATCGTTTCCGCAGTGTCCAAAGCGTTCCTGGAGGTCATGAACGACCCTAAGGCGGAGGAATCCCAGGCGATAGGGGATCAGGTGAGCGGCGTCGTATCGCTTAAATACGGCGGAACCGCCGCGATGCCCTCCGTGGAGGAGGTACAGGACCTCGTGGAGCACTCGCTCATGGAGCGCGGCTACTATGACGTTGCGAAATCCTACATCATCTACCGCTACGAGCACGCGAAGATCCGCGAAGAGAAGCAGGAGGAGGTGATAAAGAAGATCGAGGAGCGTTCGCTTCTCGTTATGAAGGCGAACGGCGAGCGCGAGATATTTTCCGTCGACAAGATCAAGAAGACATTGGAGTGGAGCATCCTCCCCGAACACCGATCATCGATCGACATCGACGCAGTAGTCGCGCAAGTGCAGCGTGAAGTGTACGACGGCATCACGACCGAAGAAGTCGACCGTACGCTCATCATGGTCGTGCGCTCGATGATCGAACGCGATCCCGCCTACAACCAGCTTGCAGCGCAACTTCTTTTGAACTCTTTGTACGCGCGCGTCTTCCGCGATGATGCGCTCACTATCGTCTCGCCTGATTTTGATGCTGCGTATCGTGCCGCGTTCATCGACAACGTAAAGAAAGCGGCTGAACTAAAGATACTCGATGAGCGCATGCTGTCATTCGATCTCGGAAAACTTGCTGCTGCGCTCCGCCCTGAACGCGACCGATTGCTGAAGTACATGGGCGTCGCGACGTTGTCTGATCGCTATTTCATCCAGGATCGCACAGATCAGAAGAATAAGCGGCCGATGGAGACTCCGCAGACCTTATATATGAGAGTCGCGATGGGCCTTGCATTGAATGAGAAGGAGAACCGCGAAGCGTGGGCGATCCGTTTCTACGAGATGCTTTCCTCGCACCGCTTCGTACCCTCGACGCCCACCTTGTTCCATTCCGGACTGGTGCGCGCGCAGCTTTCCTCCTGCTATCTCAACACCGTTGACGACGACCTGGACAATATTTTCAAGGTGTACGGCGATAACGCCCAGATGTCGAAGTGGGCTGGCGGCATCGGCACCGATTGGACCAATATCCGCGGCACCGGTGCGGTCATCAAGAAGGCCGGCATAACATCCCAAGGGGTGATCCCGTTCCTCAAGATCGCGAATGACGTGACGGTCGCCATCAACCGCTCCGGGCGCCGCCGCGGGGCTACGGCGGTGTATCTCGAGACCTGGCACTACGATGTCGAGGATTTTCTGGAACTGCGCAAGAACACGGGCGATGAGCGCCGCCGGACGCACGACATGAATACCGCGAACTGGATTCCCGACCTATTCATGAAGCGCGTACGGGAGAACAGGGAATGGACGCTCTTTTCGCCTGACGAAGTCCCGGATCTGCACCACATCTACGGCAAGAAATTCGACGAAGCGTATGTCGCGTATGAAACGATGGCGGACGAAGGCAAGATCAAGATGTTCCGCCGCGTGAAGGCGATGGACCTCTGGAAGAAAATGCTTGCGATGCTCTACGAGACGGGTCATCCCTGGATCACGTTTAAGGATCCGTCGAACATCCGTTCTCCGCAGGATCACGTCGGCGTCGTACATAACTCGAACCTTTGCACCGAGATCACGCTCAACAACTCGAAAGATGAGACAGCGGTCTGTAACCTGGGCTGGATCAATTTTGCGGTTCATGTAACGAACGGACAGTGGGACCGCGAGAAAGTGAAAGAAACCGTCACGGTCGGGATGCGGATGCTTGATAACGTTATCGATCTTAACTTCTATCCTACGATCGAAGGCAGGAATTCGAACATGCGACATAGGCCGGTCGGTCTCGGCGCAGGTGGCTTCCAGGATGCTTTGTACCAGATGGGTATCAACTTCGGCTCTGAGGAGTGCGTGAAATTTGCAGACGAGTCCATGGAAATCATTTCTTACTACTCGATCCTCGGCTCGTCAGAGCTTGCGAAAGAACGCGGTGCGTACGAATCCTACAAGGGATCGAAATGGGATAGAGGACTTCTGCCTTTGGACACGATTGCGCTTCTTGAGGCAGAGCGTGGTGAAAAGATCGACGTATCGCGCGAAGCGCGCCTCGATTGGAGTGTCGTCAGAAATTCGATTAAAAAATACGGTATGCGCAATTCAAACTGTATGGCGATCGCTCCGACCGCATCCACCTCGAATATCGTCTCTGTTGTTCCTTCGATCGAACCGGTCTACAAGAATATCTACGTGGAGGCGAACATCAGCGGCGACTTCACGGTCGTAAATCCGTACCTGGTCGAGGATCTGAAGAAACACTCGCTCTGGAACGATGCGATGCTCAATGAGCTGAAGTACCACGACGGTTCGATCGGGAAGATCGCCGGCATCCCGCAAGAGCTTAAGGACAAGTACAAGGAGGCGTTCGAAATCGATATGCGTTGGATCATCAAATCCGCCGCGCATCGTGCGAAATGGATCGACCAGTCCCAGTCCCTGAACATCTTCTTCAGGGGATCGAGCGGCCGTGAGTTATCTGAGGTATACCAGTACGCTTGGGAGATGGGATTGAAGACGACCTACTACCTACGTACGCTGGCTGCGACCCAGGTAGAGAAATCGACCGTTTCGACTGCCCAATTCGGTTCCACTCATAAACGCGACGAAGGAGCATCGAACGAGCCTATGATGACTCCGGAGGCGGCAACGGCAGCCGTGTCAGCTATAAAAGAAAGCCTGAAGTCGAATGAGCCGGTCCCATCCCCAATCAATGTCGCTTCTCCGCTTCCGGCAGCAGTTGTCGCCGACGCGGCCGTATCCGTCCAAACCCCGAAGCGAAACTTCGTCCTGCATCGTAAACCCGAAGCGGCGTGCGAATCGTGCGAGTAAGCGTTTAATGACATAATCACCATCCTATGTCGATCAAAAAAGGAGCGAAACCGGTAGACATCAATCAGCGACGCATCATAAACGGCCTAGAGGCGGACGTGATCCAACTCTATCCCATCAAGCATAAGTTCGCGTGGGAGTACTATAACGCCGCAAACGCGAACCACTGGCTTCCGACCGAGATATCGATGCAGCTCGATATCGAGCAGTGGAAGAATCCCAACGCCCTCACGCCGGATGAGCGTCGCGCCTTCGAGACGGTTCTGGGATTCTTCACGACCGCGGACTCGATCGCTGCGAACAATATCGTCATGGGCTTCTACAGCCACGTCACCAGCCCCGAGATCCGCATGTATCTCTTGCGTCAAGCGTATGAGGAAGCGATCCACACCCACGCGTACCAGTACATCGTCGAGTCCCTCGGCATGGACGAGTCGAAGATATTCAACATGTACCGCGAGGTTGATGCGATCTACGACAAGCAGGAATTCATTCTTTCTTTCAACGAGGGCATTTTCGACAAGAACTTCAAGACAGGGACGTTCGAGGCGGATCAGAAGTTTCTCGAGAACTGGTGCGTATTCTCGCTGATCCTTGAGGGTATATTCTTCTACTCAAGCTTCGCGGTCGTGTTCGGATTCCAGCGCCAGAACAAGCTGACCGGTTCCGCCGAACAGATCCAGTACATCATGCGTGATGAGTCGATGCACCTTAACTTCGGCATCGAGATCATCAACGAACTGAAACGCGAGAATCCGGAGTTGTGGACCCAGGCGTTCCAGGATCGGATAGTCGAACTTGTGAGAAAAGCGACCGTCCTTGAATACACGTTCGCTCAAGAGGTGTTTCCGAAAGGCATTTTTGGTTTAAACGCCGACGGTTTCAAACAATACATCGAACACATCGCGGACCGCCGCTTACAGCGCGTAGGTCTTCCCGCGCAATATAATGTCGACAACCCGTTCCCGTGGATGTCAGAGGCCATCGACCTTTCGAAGAAGAAGAACTTCTTCGAAACCCGCGTCACGGAGTATAAGACGGGGGGAGCGCTTAACTGGTAAGGGATCGCTCCACAATACAGATATTTGAGTCACCGCTCCGGGGCGCTTGCCCAAGTCTTAGTAACTCAAATACCCGTATTACTCCGCTGATGAGCAAAGAGGGGAAATCTTGAATTATTAAGCTGGTCTAATCAGCGACGCAAGAAATTAATTAATCAGAAGCCAACTTATCCAAGAGCCGCTTCCACAGCTCCTCATGCCCGCTTCTTTGCAGGCGCAAAAGGATCTCGACAGCAAAGGCGTTGCGTGTGCGCTCCGAGCCAATCTCCCGTATGTGTTCGAGGAGTATTCTTTCCCATTCATCAAGGAATGCCGCTCCGATTTCTTTTGATGATACATGCAGCCGTGCATTCATCTCCGCAAGGCTCCTGTCGAATTCGGCAAGTGCCAGGTCAAGCTTCTCCTTTGTCATGCCAAGAAGGGTATCACAGGAGCATTTTGCTGGCATTAAGGAAGCACCGCCTGTTACACTAAGGCGATGCTTAGGATGTTCGGAAAGTCCGAAGAGGTAAAGCCGGTCGTCTTTTATAACACCCTCGGTCGGGGAAAACAGGAATTCAAGCCGCTTCGCGGCCGGCACGTCAAGATGTACACCTGCGGTCCCACGGTCTACGACTTCGCGCATATCGGGAACCTGAGGAGCTACGTATTCGCGGACATCCTGCGCCGTACGCTCGAATATTTCGGCTACGAGGTGAAGCAGATCGTGAACATCACTGACGTGGGGCATCTGCAGTCGGACGCTGACGAAGGCGAAGACAAGATGACTGCGGGATTGAAGCGAGAAGGCCTAGAGCTCACGCTCCCGAACATGAAACTCCTTGCCGAGCGTTACGCAGAAGCATTCGTCGAGGATATGAAGGAATTGAATATAAGGCTCCCGTTTTCGTTCCCGCGCGCATCCGATCATGTACCGGAGCAGATCGCGTTCATCCAATCGCTCTTTGATAAAGGATACGCGTATATCCTTAAGGATGGCGTGTATTTCGATACAGCCAAATTCCCCCAGTACGGGATATTAGGCGGAACGTCATCTCCGGATCATTCGCGGATCGGCGTCAATGAGGAAAAGAAGCACCCGCAGGATTTCGCGCTCTGGAAATTCAACGGCACGTTGGGGTGGGATGCGCCGTGGGGGAAGGGTTTCCCCGGCTGGCACATCGAATGCACCGCGATGGCGACTAAATACCTTGGAAAGACCTTCGACATACATACCGGGGGTATCGACCACATCCCGGTGCATCACAATAACGAGATCGCGCAGGCTGAGGCGGCGACCGGAAAAAAGTACGCGAACTACTGGCTCCATGGTGCGTTCGCTACATTCGAAGGGAAGCGGATCGGTAAGTCGGAGGGGAACGCGATTCGTCTCTACCAGCTCAAAGAACGCGGCATATCCCCGACGGCGTACCGCTACCTGGTACTGACGTCCCATTACCGCTCGCCGATGAATTTCACGTGGGAAGCGCTGGAGGCGGCGCAGACGGCTTTGTACCGGGCGCTTCGCGCATTTGCCGATTTTCTGGAAGGCGGTCATATCCATGCCGGATACCGGGACCGTTTCGAAATGGCGCTTAAGGATGATCTGGACACCCCGCAGGCGGTGTCCGTGATGTGGGAGTTGTTGCGGGACGAAACGGTATCGGATGCGGACAAGCGGGAAACCCTGCTAACTTTCGATCGTGTGCTTTCGTTCGGATTCGGTTCTCCTTCGGAGCTTGCGGAAAAGATATCGGTCGTGTCCGTCGAAGACATACCTTCCGATGTCGCAGAGCTGATATCCCTTCGGGAGGCGGCGCGTGTACGGAAGGACTGGAGCGAGGCGGACCGTTTGCGTGAAGGGATAACAGCAAAAGGGTATACGGTCGAGGACGCCAAGGACGGCCCGAAAGTCCGAAAAGTGACTTAGTCACCCGCCCCCCTTGCGGCGCAGGAACCCGTGGTATCCTGATTTCATTAGCCCATAGCTAGGAGCACCATGCCCAAGAATCTGAACATCATCGTCATTCTCGCCATCATCGCCGTGCTTCTGCTTCTGGGACTCGGATTCTTAGGCATGAACGGGCTTTCCGCGGAAAACCGGGTCGGTTCGCTCGCTGCAGCTCAATCAATCATGGAAGAAGTACAACAGAACGGTACGGTACCTGATTTACGCACCGCAGATATCACAGAAGGCACCGGAAACGCGGTCGCCGCTGGCGATATCGTCGTCGTCAATTACACGGGAATCCTTCCGGACGGTACGGTGTTTGATTCATCCGCGATACAGGGCAGACCGTTGCATTTCCAGGTCGGGGTCGGATATGTCATCAAGGGTTGGGACCAGGGGTTGCTCGGTATGAAAGAAGGAGGACGACGCCTGTTGGTCATCCCGCCGCATCTTGCGTACGGAGAATCGGGACAGGGTACGATCCCTCCTAACGCTACGCTTATCTTTGAAGTCGAATTGCTGCAGCGCATGACCGCCGAGGAATTCCAGGCGATGCAAGCGGGAACGCCTCAGGAATAATCCATGCGCGAGGCAGGAGGAGGTTTGAAAACGTTTCTTACTCCGACTGAACTCTTTTCCTTGCAACTGCGATATGGGGCCGCATGGATGCATCTTGCTGACCATGGCACGGCGCTCTATATGCAGAATGCGCAAAGGTTTGCCATGGACTTGATCGTGGGCGTTTTTTCCGGACAAGCCGCGCCGCACCTCATCGCGCGCCGAGCGCTTGGTCTTGAACGTATTCCTCACGATCCCATCGAAGAAGAAGAGGAATGATCGGCCGGGCTTTCGATTGATTTCGGCGACCGATACGCGGTAGAGTGCGCGCATGACAGGTTCGTTTTCATTTTCGATAGAGGGAAAGGACGGAAACGCGCGTGCAGGTACTATTACGACCCCGCACGGGTCGTTTTCGACTCCCGCGTTCACACCCGTCGGCACAAAAGCCACGGTGAAGGGCGTTTTGCCCAAGGACTTGCGTGACGTCGTCGGCGCGGAAGTAGCGCTTGCGAATACGTACCACTTATTCCTCCAGCCGGGTGAAGGCATAGTTGCGGAAGCAGGAGGGCTTCATACATTCATGGGCTGGAACGGGCCCTTGATTACGGATTCGGGAGGGTTTCAGGTTTTTTCGCTCGGCGTAGGGTACGAGCGGGGGATATCAAAATTTAGAGCGCCGGAATCTGCACAAGAGACTTCTGCTCCCGCCGTATTTGATGAGGACCTTCAAAGCATGCACGGAAAGCTTGCGATCGTCGATGATGAAGGGGTGTCGTTCACCTCGCATCTTGACGGCGCACTGCATCGCTTCACTCCTGAACGGTCGATCGAGATCCAGCACAAGCTCGGAGCGGATATCTTCTTTGCATTTGATGAGTTCCGGCCTCCGAATGCACCGAAGGATGAGCACGTCGAAGCAATGGAGCGTACGCACCAGTGGGCAGAACGGTCGCTGACATCCCACCGGGGGAACCTTGATGCCCAGTCGAAGCAGGCGATATTTGGCATCGTTCAAGGCGGGCGATACACGGATCTCCGGAAGAAGAGTGCGGAGGCGATCGGCGCGCTTCCTTTTGACGGGTTCGGAATCGGCGGGGCATTCTCGAAAGCCGATCTTGGCGAGGCGTTAGATGCAGCCATTACACCGCTACCCCAGGGAGCGCCGCGGCATCTGTTGGGGATAGGGGAGCCGGAAGATATATTCGAGGGCGTAGCCCACGGAGTCGACTCCTTCGACTGTGTGCTTCCGACGCGTCTTGCCCGCACCGGAATGCTTTACACTGCGCGGGGGAAGATAAACCTCCTGAATGAAAAATATGTCCGTGACTTTTCACCCCTAGACCCTGAGACTGGCGGGTACGCGTCCGATACGTTCACTAAGGCCTATGTCGCCCACCTCTATAGGGCGAAAGAAATGCTTGCCGGCCAGATAGCGGCAATCCATAACTTATTCTTCTTCGTAACGCTTCTAAAAAACATACGTACGGCGATCCTCCAGGGTCGTTTTGAGTCCTATCGGAGGGAGTTTTTGGGGCGATACCGGGGTGGATAATTCATTTCTTTTTCATTTTTAAGGGCGTATAATCAGAAAAGGCAGCAGATGCTGCCTACTTGATTTTTAAATAATACAGTAGTATAATTAGGTGTATGCGTCATTACGAGATAACAGACGGAGCATCGGGCGGCTATACGGAGCGTTTGGACGCGCTGCGCCGCGTATATCTCAAGCCAGAAGAGCCAGAGAGGAAATCTCATAAACGAACCGAGCCCCGGAACCAATTTGGAAACTCTTCGCAGGAACAAGTGGAAGCGCCCAAGCGGCAATATATTACGGAAGCAGATGAGGTAGACAGACAATTCAAGGAGCGTAAGGAACGCGAACAAATTCAGGCGCTTATCGATGAAGTACAAGAGATCGGGTTATTGCGTCGTGTAGCTAGGGTCCGGAAATTGGGATGGGATTCTATCGCGCTCTACAACGGGCAGTTCTACAACATTTTCGGTAAACGTCTAAGCGAAGACAAGAGGACATTCGAGTACGGTATCGTCGACTCCCGAACGTACAACAGATTAGCTGCACGCGCTCAGGCGAAGAAGGACGCAACAGGGGCCGATTATGTCTTTCCCGGCTTTTTCGTTGGAGAGGACGAGATCATTGCTTTCGAGATGGGGCAGGCGGAGCTAGTCCCAAGGGGATACGCGAAACGCATCCTTTCACAGCCCGCCTGGATTGAAGCACCGGCGGGGTTTGCAGCGGCTCATTATGGCGCTTCAAGAACAATATCCGGGAGAGCCACCCCGGTGTCGAATGAGGTGACCTCTAAGTCCGGTAAGCCGCTTCGACGGATGAAAACCATAGCGGAAAGGAAAGCGGATGACGCGCGCATGACATTCGGCGGGACTATGCGTCTTGCTGCGGCTGTCGGAGGCCTTGGCCTCCTTGCCTCTACGGGATACATCGCAATGGATTCCGGATTAAAACCGGACGGGAAACATACGGCATATGCTTACACGGGCGTAGAGCCGATCGATCCCATGGCAAACCCACCCGGTGTTGAAGTAACCGACGAAGATCGAAGACTCGCCGAAGAGATCGTGAGCGGGTGGGTACCCCTTGAGGGTCCTGTAGGCGGGCCGGAAGGTGAAGAGAGAGAAGCGGAATAACGCTTCCGCACGCAAAAACCGGTTTAGAGTACACTGAAGGTGTATGGAACCTTTGGCTGTCAGAATCCGACCGAAAACGCTCGATGAATTCATCGGCCAGGAACACCTGGTGGGCGAAGGAAAACCTTTGCGAGTGGCGATTGAAAAACAGCATATCTTTTCTTTCATATTGTGGGGCCCGCCCGGCGTGGGGAAGACCACGCTTGCGCGCATCTATGCGGATGCGCTCGACGCCGAATTCCACGAACTGTCAGCAGTGTCCGCAGGCAAAGAAGACATACGCAAGATTGCGGGACCGAACTCCCGCACTGCGACGCTCCAATCACGAGCAAAAGTGTTGTTTCTCGACGAGATCCACCGTTTCAATAAGGCGCAACAGGATTTCCTGTTGCCGTACGTCGAGCGCGGTGAAATCACGCTTATCGGAGCGACGACCGAGAACCCTAGTTTCGAAGTGATCTCTGCCCTCCTTTCGCGTTGTCGAGTGTTCGTGTTGAATCCGCTTACGGAGGATGAAATGAGAAAAATATTGAAGCGCACCAAAGTAAAACTTGATGCCAAAGCGGTTGAGTGGGTCATTGCCTACGCCAATGGCGACGCGCGCCAGGCGATCACCATAATCGACAACGCCGAGAAGCTCTACAAGAAAGTGACTGTCGACACGCTCACGGAATCCCTTCAGTCGGGACGACTTCGATATGACAAGAAAGGGGACGAGCACTACGACACCATCTCTGCGTTCATAAAAAGCATGCGGGCAAGCCAGGCGGATGCCGCGATGTACTACCTTGCCCGTATGATCGAGGGCGGGGAAGATCCGGTGTTCATTTCGCGTCGGATGGTCATATTCGCCTCCGAAGACATCGGCCTCGCGCAGCCGACCGCACTCGTGGTCGCAAACGCGGTATTTGAAGCCGTGCAATCAACCGGCATGCCGGAGGCAGCAATAAACCTGGCGCATGGGGTTGCATACCTTGCAAGCTGCAAGAAAGACAAATCCGCATACGAGGCGCTTCAGGAGGCGATGGCCGACGTGAAAAAACACGGCAACCTTCCGGTGCCGCTTAAAGTGCGCAATCCCGTGACGAAACTTATGAAGGTGACGGAGTACGGCAAAGGATACAAGCGATACGACTCCGACTCCTACATGCCGGATAAGCTTAAAAAGCGGAAGTATTTCGGACGATAGTTCCTCCTGTGCTATACTGACCATAGCACAAAGAGGAAAAACAAAGGAAGACGGGGTTCCGAACGGTTCTTGACGGAAAAAGGGTGGGTGGTTGAATAGCGCTATGGCATTTGACGGAAGTACGTACAAGGAAGGTCTGCCGTATATGCCCCCCCGAACGAAGACCAGCAAGATCCCACGTTGGTTTCTTGGCCTTCTTGCTGTCGGAAGTGCGACGACGGCTGCTTCTGTAGGATATAACCTTGCGCTGGTCATGCGCGAGAGGTAGCAGCAGGCGGACAGCGAGGGGATCATGCGAGAGTTAGAGCGCCAATCCGCCTGTCCTCCGGCGACGTTGTATTACGTCAATCCGGACTGCCCCTGACTTGATATAGTGGACGCATGAACCCGCAGGCGTATCGGCATATTTTTTTTGATCTGGACGGCACCGTGACACGTTCGCGGTCTTTGATCACCCCAGAGATGACCGAAGCGTTGCATGCGCTTCTTGCCTCTGGCCGGGACGTCATCATTGTGTCAGGAGCTGCTGTCACGCAAAGTTTGTCGCAGACCGACAATCTCCCGTTGCTGTATCTCGGTCAAAACGGCAACCATGCGTATGATGGCGCAAGGAAGACCGATATCTGGCGGGAATTCCTGACCGAGACGGAGAAGAACGCTATCTTCGATCATATCGCTTCTATTCCGCGAACCTGGGAGGTCACGGATGAGCGGGATCTTATCGAAGATCGGGGAAGCCAGATCTCCTACAGCCTTCTGGGGCACCACGAAGACGTGTCGAAGAAAGAGAAATTCGACCCGAAGGGCGATATGCGGAAGCGTATCCTTTCTAAACATCCGCTTGATTCGGACACGATACAGGTAGTCATCGGCGGAACGACGTGTTTCGATTACATTCGTAGAGGGAGGCATAAGGGGTATAACGTCTCCCGTTTGATCGAAGAGAATCGCTGGAACAAAGACGCATGCGTCTATGTCGGTGATGCACTGTTCAAGGGGGGGAATGATGAGACCGTGATAGGGGTCATAGACACGAAACAGGTCGCAAGTCCGGTGGAAACACTAGCATTCGTGAACGAAATACTGGGCAGGTAGCAGCTTCGCAGGACCGCCGAGACGCTTGACACAAGCAGTCTGTATGATATAATTGAAAAATGAGGCGACCCGAATCCCTGAATCAACAGACGCGCCAACCCTGGTGGAAACACCCTCTGGCAATCGGGGCTGCCGGCTTTGCTGCGCTTTTTGCGGCCATTGCAGCGACCCGAGCTGTTACCGCAAACATAGAGCAAGCGGCAGATTGCGTGTATAGCGGGGAACCCGCGTGCAAGCAGGAATACATTCCCCTCGATTAATTGATGCTCCTTAACACCCCGCCTCTCGGCGGGCTTTTTTGTTATAGTGGATGGTTCGATGTCTGTTTTCAAACTGCATTCCGAATACGAACCCGCGGGTGACCAGCCGAACGCTATCCGTGCTCTTACGGAAGGCGTTCTACGGAGTGATCGGCATCAGACGCTGTTGGGCGTTACGGGATCCGGCAAGACCTTTACTGTCGCGAACGTGATTGCAAACATCGGTAGGCCCACCCTTGTGATCGCGCACAACAAGACTTTAGCGGCGCAACTAACCCAGGAGTACCGCGAATTCTTTCCCGAAAACGCGGTTCACTATTTTGTCTCGTACTACGACTACTATCAGCCGGAAGCGTATGTGCCGCACTCGGACACCTATATCGAGAAAGAGGCGCAGATAAACGAAGAGATCGACCGTTTGCGCCACGCTTCGACGCAGGCGCTTTTGACGCGGCGCGATGTCATCATCGTGGCTTCCGTTTCTGCGATCTATGGCTTGGGATCGCCCGATGAGTATGAGAAGGTCCACCGCAAGGTATCGGTCGGTGATGCGTTCGAACGGGCAAAGTTCATGCGCTTCCTCATAGGACTTCACTTTGAACGCTCGAATGCCGATCTTACGAGTGGTACGTTTCGCGCGGTGGGACAGAATATCGAGGTGATGCCGGTCAACGAAACGGTGGTGTATCGCATTCATCCTGAAAACGGCAAGATCGCGCATATCTCGCGCCTCAACGCAACGTCGCGGCAGATCATTGACGAACCCACGGACTTTTTCATATTCCCGGCGAAACACTACGTGACACCCGAGGATGAACGGGAGGCTGCGCTTCGCGATATAGAAGCCGAGCTTGAAATGCGCCTAAAGCAGTTGACCGAAGAAGGAAAGTTATTAGAGGCAGAGCGCTTGAAGCGCAGAACAAAGTACGACGTCGCGCTGATACGCGAGATCGGCTACTGCAACGGTATCGAGAACTATTCCAGGCATTTCGATCGACGTCAGCCGGGAGAGCCGCCATACACCCTATTGTCGTATTTCCCCCACACGTCAGAAGGAAAACCTGACTTCCTTACGGTCATAGATGAATCGCACGTGACGGTTCCTCAATTAGGCGGCATGTATGCAGGAGACCAGTCCCGGAAGAAGACGCTTATCGAGTACGGCTTCCGTTTACCCTCAGCAGCCGACAACCGTCCGCTTAAGTTTCAGGAATTCGAGGAGCGCGTAGGAGAAACCATTTACACGTCCGCTACTCCTGCCTCGTATGAGCTTGAACATTCAACGCAAGTCGTCGAGCAGGTCATCCGCCCGACCGGACTTATTGACCCCGAAATCATACTGAAGCCGGTAACAGGTTCGACAAGCTCACTGCAGGCGGGTGGCCCGAGTTATCCGGGACAGGTGCAGGATTTTATCGCCGAGACCGAGGAGGTAGTGAAGGGTGGAGGACGCGTCCTGACTACAACGTTAACCAAAAAGATGGCGGAAGATCTGGCGGAATTCCTTAAGAACAAAGGCATCAAAGCGGAATACCTACACTCTGATGTTAAAACCATCGACCGCATTTCGATCCTTACGAAATTCAGAAAAGGAGACTTTGACTGCCTGGTGGGTGTGAACCTGCTTCGCGAGGGACTTGATCTTCCCGAGGTCGAGCTCGTCGGTATCCTGGATGCGGACAAAGAAGGGTTCCTCCGGTCCGAAACATCGCTCATCCAGACCATCGGACGCGCAGCGCGCAACGTGAAAGGCCGTGTCATCCTGTATGCCGACGAGATGACAGGATCGTTGACTCGGGCAGTCGGGGAAACGAATCGCAGGCGCTCAATCCAGATCGAATACAACAAAAAGCACGGCATTACCCCGCAGACGATCAAGAAGAACATCAAAGACATCACGGAGACCCTTCAGGCGGAGCGGGAGCGCGCGGTAGAGCTCCTCGTGTCCGTGGATGAAAAGCGCGCGCAGGACCCGAAGGAATTAAAGAAACTTATCCAGGAGCGCAGAGACGCGATGGAAGACGCGGTATCCGTCCTTGATTTCGAAACCGCCGCCCTAATCCGTGATGAGATATATCGGCTCGAAGAGAAACTTCCCGACGCACCCAAACGGAAGAAATGACCGCGGGAAGTATTAATCGAGGATTAACAAAAACCCCACCCGAGCAATATCGAAGGGCGGGGTTTTGCAGTGAGGAATCCTTATCGGAGACGCATCAGTGCCGCAAGCGATAGAAGAAACGCGACGAGGCAGACGAGCCAGGACAGCCACAACGGAACCAGCCAATCGCCGTACATGAGGTCAAACCCCGCGTACGCGCGCCACCCGTGCAAGAGAGCGGCCGCCGCGAAAGCAAAGCCGGTCACGATGCTGAAAAACGAGTTACCAAGTTTTAACATATGAAATAATAATTTTAATACCGCCATTGTACGCTCCTTTTCTGGCTCCGATCGCGATTGATTGATAGTATGGGGGTATCCCCGCAAGCGGGGCTATTCATATATGGCAAAGCAAGATCACACCGAGAAAAGCGACATAGGCGCGGACAAGATCGTCGTTAAGGGCGCGAAGACGCATAATTTGAAGAACGTTACGCTTGAGATGCCCCGCAACAAGATGATCGTCTTTACCGGACTTTCCGGCTCCGGAAAGTCGTCGTTGGCCTTTGACACGATTTTCGCGGAAGGTCAGCGCCGATACGTAGAGTCGCTGTCTGCTTACGCCCGGCAGTTCCTGAATCAGATGTCGAAGCCGGATGTCGAAGAGATAACGGGACTCTCGCCAGCGATCTCGATAGACCAGAAAAGCCGCTCCAACAACCCCCGCTCGACTGTCGCTACGATTACGGAGATCTACGATTATCTGCGCATCCTCTACGCCCGTGTCGGACAACCGTACTGCCTTACGCACGATACACCGATTGAAAAGCTTTCAAAGGAGGAGATATTGAAGATCATCCTGCGAACCGTGGAGCAAGTCGATATCAAGCAAACATCAAAGAAAGCGCTTGGTGTGGCATATAACGATAAGAAGGTAAGGATTTCGGCCCCGGTCGTGGTCGGACGAAAGGGTGAATACTATCAGCTTTTGTATGACCTTCTCTCGAAAGGGTATGACAAAGTTATCGTTGATGGGAAGGAACATCCCCTTCGCGAACGGATAAGTCTCGAGAAAAACAAGGTTCATGATATCGAAGTCATTGTCGACGAGATATTCGTCACCGAATTTGAGAACTCAAAGCAAGATGCACGCGAGCGGCTATCAGAAGCGGTGGAACTTGCGCTTAAGGAATCGAACGGGTTGATCAAGATCACGAATCCGGAAGGTGTCGCGCGGATACTTTCTGCGAAATTCATCTGCCCTGAGGACGGTTCGAGTTTCCCTGAAGTCGAACCCCGGCTCTTTTCTTTCAACAGCCCCTACGGCGCATGCCCCGAATGTCACGGCCTGGGAACGGTCGGCTTTTTTAATCTCGATGAGTGTTCGGTCTGTGAAGGGAAGCGTCTGCGCAAAGAAGCGCTTCGTGTGTTCCTTAAAGGCCGACCCGACAAGGATCAACCGCTTGGACTCAACATCGTCGATTTGACACGGCTTTCGATAACTGACGCGAAGGAATTCATCGAGGGAATGACGCTCACGAAGAAGCAGGAAGAAATATCGAACGTCGTTATGAAGGAAATCCTTGCGCGTCTGCAGTTCATGATCAACGTCGGCATCGGATACCTTACGCTCGATCGTACGGCTAACACGCTCTCCGGAGGCGAGGCCCAGCGCATCCGTCTTGCCTCCCAGCTCGGCTCAGGTCTCGTAGGTGCGCTCTACGTACTCGATGAGCCCACCATCGGGCTTCACCAGCGCGATAACGACAGATTGATTCAGACGTTGCTCAAGCTACGCGACCTGGGGAATACCATTATAGTGGTCGAACACGACGAGGATACGATCTTCTCTTCTGACTTCATCGTTGACATCGGCCCCGGCGCGGGCGTGCACGGCGGCGATATCGTGGTCGCAGGATGGCTGGAAAAGCTGCTGACTGCAAAAAGGAACGACAGCGGGTCGGTGACCCTTTCGTACCTGCGCGGAGAAAAGAAGGTTGAGATACCGTCGGCGCGACGAGAGGAACAGAAAGGTGCGCTTAAAGTGCGGCAGGGAAACGTCTTCAATATCAAGAACATGGACGTCGATGTGCCGCTGGGGAGACTGAATATCATCACGGGCGTTTCCGGCTCCGGAAAGTCGTCGTTCATGTACGAGATCTTGTATAAGAATCTGCGCGCGCGGCTTGAGAGGAATTACCGCACGAACAAGGTATATAACGCGGCAAGTTTTTCCGGGAGTGAATACCTTTCGCGCGTGGTTCTTATCGATCAGTCGCCGATCGGCCGCACACCGCGCTCGAACCCGGCGACCTACACCGGCGCGTTCGGCCACATCCGCGACTTGTTTGCTGCTACGCCCGAAGCCCGCGTTCGCGGATGGAAAGGAGGACGCTTCTCATTCAACGTGAAAGGCGGGCGGTGTGAAGCGTGCCAGGGTAACGGAACGGTGGCGGTCGAGATGCATTTCCTCCCTACGATTTACGTTACGTGCGATGTATGTAACGGGAAGCGGTTTATGAAAGAAACGCTTGAAGTGACGTACAAGAAGAAGAACATCCATGACGTCCTGTCGATGACGGTGGAAGAGGGGTTAGAGTTCTTCAAGGATATTCCCGCGATCGCCGATCGACTTTCGACACTCATAGACGTGGGACTGGGGTACTTGGAACTTGGTCAATCGGCGACGACGCTATCGGGCGGAGAAGCGCAGCGCGTAAAGATATCATCAGAGTTGTATCGGCGACATACAGAAAAGACTATCTATCTTCTGGACGAGCCGACGATCGGTCTCCACTACGAAGACGTTAAAAAATTGATCGAGATATTGCAGGCGCTTGTAGATAAGGGGAATACCGTCGTTGTCATCGAGCACAACATGGATCTCATCAAATCCGCGGACTACCTGATCGACATCGGACCGGAAGGGGGTGTTAATGGTGGGAAAATCGTGGCATCTGGTACGCCGGAAGAGGTCGCCCGCGCTAAAGGATCGTACACTGGACAGTATCTTAAGAAGGTGTTATAATAGTTAACTATGACTGAAAGACGAGACAAACCGCCGGCATTTGGGGATGCCGACAAGATCAAGGAGTTTCCAAAGTGCAAGGGCGTTATGAAGGGAGATCCGCGGTTTAAAGAGCACGATCTTGTAGAAATCGCATCTGGACCGAGCTCCGACCCCCAAGGCGGGTTTAAAGGAGGACGTGGTCCGAGGATGTATGAGTGTTGCATTTGCGGGGATCAGTTTCCTGAAGGACAGGTGCCGCGATCATATTGGCGGGACGAGGATTAAGCATGGCACGGGAAACGAAGGCTGAAAGATCACCGTGCGCTCACGTGCGCTCGTACGGCATCCAACCGCGGCAGCTTCCGGATAAGAAGTACGCACCTAGATGGCTCTGCGAAGACTGTAACGGCATCTTCAATCAGCAAGGACGACCGCAACCGCACCAACTTCCTGACGAGTTCGACCGCGGCCTATAAATGATTCGATTCACCCGTCTATCACGGGTGTTTTCTTATCCGCACCGGGACCTCTCGGAGGGGGTGCGAAAAATTGATCGGGACAGCTTGAAGCGATATTTGTTATAGTTCGCGGGTGAAAAAAGCGGATATAGATTTCAAAAAGATTCCCGATGCCCCTGGGGTATATCGCTTCTTTTCAGAATCGAAAGACGTGTTGTATGTAGGCAAAGCGACATCTTTGCGGGACCGTATCAAAAGCTATTTTGCCGCTGATATCGCGGATGTCCGCAGCCCACTGATTGAAAGAATCGTCCGCGATGCAAAAGAAGTTGCATGGGAAGTGACGGACTCCGTACTTGAAGCGCTGATACTCGAAGCCAAGCGCATCAAATCGTTCATGCCCGTGGGGAACACGGACCAGAAGGATAACAAGAGCTTCGCCTATCTGGTGGTCACGAAAGAACGGTTTCCACGGTTCCTTATCGTGCGGGAACGCGAATTATCCGGCACGTTCTCGCCGAAGCTGGTGAAGCACCTCTTCGGTCCGTTCATGAGCGTGGCGTCCTTGCGCGAAGCGCTGAAAATCATCCGCAAGATATTCCCGTTCTTCGATACGCCGTTTCCGGTCGCTGAATCGCTTTCTCCGCAGCGCAGGAAGACCCTTTCGTTCAATCAGTCTATCGGGCTTTATCCTCGTGACCTTGATGAACGGTCGTATGCGAAAGCGGTGCGGAACATCGTCACCTTGTTCGAGGGGAAGAAGCCATCGCTTGTGCGGACGCTCGAGAAAGACATGAAAAGAGCCGCAAAAGACGAACGGTTCGAGGACGCGGCGGAGCTTCGCCGCCAGATATTCGCCCTGACCCACATTCGCGACATCACCCTCATCAAGGATGAATATAAGAAACCGCAATCGGCGGAGTTCCGCATCGAGGCATACGATACGGCTCATATTCGTGGTGCAGAACCGCGGGGAGTGATGGCCGTCATCGTCGACGGAGAAGCCCGCCCCGCTGAGTATCGGGTATTCACTATCCGGAACGGCAAGCCGGGCGATGATATCGCCGCACTCTCTGAAATCATCGAGCGGAGGGCAAAACATCGGGAGTGGCCGTACCCGCACCTCGTTGTCATCGACGGGGGAGCGACGCACCTGAAACACGCCCGGCAATTCCTCAAATACGTTGGCATGGGGGCGGATGTCGTATCGGTAGTCAAGGATGAGCGGCATAAGCCCAGGGAAGTACTGGGCTCGCCCAATCTCGCCTATACGCACGAATCATCGATACTGTTGGCCAATGCTGAAGCGCATCGGTTTGCACTCGGCCGCCACCGTCGCGCGATGCGAAACCGGTAACCGACCGGTGCGGTATCATATCGTGATGGCACGTGTTGCTGTACTTCGCGGGGGACCTTCAAGCGAGCACGATATCTCGCTCCTGTCGGGTGCAAACATACTGGAAATTCTCTCTGCAAGCGATCACCAGCCGATCGACGTATTCATCGATAAGAACGGGCAGTGGCATGTTCGAGGCATTCCCGTTTCCCCAGAACGCGCTTTGGCGGGGGCGGACGTTGCGTTCAATATCCTTCACGGCCAATACGGAGAAGATGGGAGCGTTCAGCGTGTATTGGACCGAATCGGTATCCCGTACACGGGGGCCGGGGCGTATGCAGCCGCGCTTTCCTTGAACAAACCTTTGACCAAAGAGGTCCTGGAGAAACACGGGGTAAAGATGCCGCGGCATAAGATACTGAAGGTTTCTCCGCACTTGAAGGAGGAAGCAGCAGAAGCGTTCCGCTCCTTTGCTCCGCCGGTCATCGTGAAACCCGCTTCTGCCGGATCTTCGGTCGGGATGACGCTTGCGAAAACCTTCCAGGAATTCTGGAACGGCATCAAAAGCGCGTTCGAGCACTCACCGCAGGTCATGGTGGAGGAATATATCAAGGGACGAGAAGCGACGGCGGGCGTCGTCGAAGGTTTACGCGGTGAAAAATTATATGCGATGCTTCCGATCGAAATCGTGCCTCCGCCGAAAACTACTTTCTTCGACCGAGAAGTGAAATACAACGGCGAGACCCTGGAGCGGGTTCCCGGTCACTTCACGAAAGAAGAAACAGCGGAACTACAGCGGCTTGCTCAGCTTGCGCATGATGCGCTGGGACAGGGGGG
>Ga0073934_10003529_pt1 | contig 28539 bp, 24 predicted proteins | sample LarsenN4metaG_FD_76834 | JGI IMG/M metagenome (GOLD analysis project Ga0073934, IMG submission 76834) | Hot spring sediment bacterial and archeal communities from British Columbia, Canada, to study Microbial Dark Matter (Phase II) - Larsen... ... | reverse complement strand
GAATATTTCTTCTGCTACAAGTGGGTCAACAGGTGTAGTCGCAGCATTATCGAAATATACGTTCATTCAATTATTCCTCCGCCTATCAAAGCATCACCTTCATAAAAAACAGCCGATTGTCCGGGAGTAACTGATTTTTTCGGAGAAAATAATTTTGCCTTAATTCTGTTATCGCCAAGCAACTGTATAGTACCTATAGTCCCTGTATCTTTATATCTGACCTTTATTAATACTGCTTTCTCTCCTTCAAAGTGTTTATAATACATTAGGTTTACATTCTTTATATAAAAATCGGTACTAAACAATCCATCTTCATCGTCAATTATTATTACATTATTTTCAGAGTCAATTTTGGAAACATATACAGGTTTACCAAGCGAAATGTTCAGCCCCTTTCTTTGCCCGATTGTATAATATGGATAGCCGCGATGCTTTCCAACAACTTTGCCTTTATAAATAACATCACCGCCATTCAAATTATTGTTTATTTCCGGGATTCTTATTTCGAGTAATTTTGTGTAATCATTATCCGGAACAAAACAAATTTCCTGGGAATCAGGAGTTGATGCTGATTTAAGATTCAGTGTAGATGCGATTTTCCTTATTTCGGATTTATTATAATCTGAAAGTGGAAATAATGTCTTTGAAAGTGCTGTTTGCGAAAGCGCCCATAGGAAATATGACTGGTCTTTCTGTTTATCTGCAGGCCTTTCAATATAATATCTGCCATTTTCAGTATTTTTCTTTATTTTAGCATAGTGCCCGGTTACTAAATAATCTGCTCCGAGAGATTGTGCTTTTTCAAGAAGTGAGCCCCATTTAATGGATTTATTACATAGCACACATGGATTCGGTGTCCTTCCTTTCATGTACTCAGATACGAAATTTTCGATTACAACTTCGTTGAATTTTTCCGTAAAATCAAGCGTGTAGTGTCTTATACCAAGCTGGTCAGCTACCATCTGAGCCCTGTATATTGTATCAAGTGAACAACATCCTGTATCATTCTCAGGGATCTGGTCATATCCCCAGGTTTTGATTGTTAACCCGAAAACGTTGTAACCCTTCTCTTTCATAAGTGCAGCACTTACGGAAGAGTCAACTCCACCACTCATAGCAACAGCAACAGTAATTTTATTATTATCCAATTCGTAAATTTTTCTTTAATAACACAAAAATAATCAAAAAAAATCCTATATTATAGTGTGATTAAATTTTGTGTTGAAAATTAAATTCATAAAATCAATTTTGTGTTAATTAAACAAATAATATGTTTGGATTAGGAACGCCTGAATTAATATTAATCGGAATAATAATACTTGTTCTTTTCGGAGCGAAAAAGATTCCAGAACTTATGCAGGGACTTGGCAAAGGAATAAAGGAGTTTAAAAAAGCCTCCAGTGATATTGAACAGGACATAAAAAGTTCTATCGAAGAAAAGCCCAAGGTTACAGAAAAATCCGATTCAGTAAATAAAGAATCATAGATTCTTTAAAAAATACTCAGTAACCTTCGAGAACAACATATATCTGGTATTTCCTCCATAAATGCTGTGGTTTTTGTTTGGATATATCATTAAGTCTATTTGCTTACCTGCCTTTGTTAATGCAGTAATAAAATCAAATGTATTTTGTATGTGAACATTATCATCTTCTGTTCCGTGAATAAGTAGTAGTTTACCTTTTAATTTTTCTGCATATTGAATTGGAGAACCAGTTTTATAACCATCTGGATTATCAACTGGTCTTCTCATATATCTTTCAGTATAAATATTATCATAGTATCTCCAATCTGTTACAGGTGCTACACCTACTCCTGTTTTAAAATAATCTGCTCCTAAAGTCATACAAAGTGAAACCATATATCCACCATAGCTCCATCCGAAAATTCCTATACGGTTTTTGTCAACATAAGGAAGAGAGCCAAGATATTTGGCGGCTTCAATCTGATCTTCTGTTTCATTTTGTCCGAGTTTCATATAATTCATCTTTTCAAATTCCTGACCTCTGCCTCCTGTTCCCCTGCCATCAACTATTGCAAAAATATATCCTTTCTTAACTAGATATTGAGCCCAGACATAATCCATAGGTGAAAATACATCTGCTACAAGTTGTGAGCCGGGACCTCCATAAACATACATTATCACCGGTAATTTTTCTCCGCTTTTAATATTATCAGGTTTCATTACAGAACCATTTAATTCAGTTCCGTTTGTTGTTTTAAAGGTAAAAAATGTCCTTTTGACAAACTTATTGTCAGTCATTGTTTCTTTCAACTGTGAATTATTTTCAATTAACCTTATTATTTTCCCGTCATTATTGCACAATGAAATCTCATAAGGAGTATTTGCATTAGTATAATATTGGAAAAAGTACTTATTATTTTTTGAAAAAGATGCATTGCATGTTCCGTTCTCAGGACTTATTATTTTTTTGCTTTTACCATCTAATGTTGAAGAATATATTGCTTTCCTTAAAGGTGAGGGCTCGTTCGAAGTATAATATACTCTTTCATCATCATAAGATAGTATTGAAACTATTTCAAAACCGCCATTAGTGATTTGCCCGACAAAGTTACCTTTTATATCATAGCGGTATATATGCCTAAAACCTGATTTATCACTTAAAATCAGAAAATCGTTACCTTTAATAAAATGAAGGTCATAATTTTCATCAATATATCTTTCATTTGTTTCTGTCAAAATTACTTTTGATGTTCCTGTTTCTCCTTCAGCAATTAACACTTCAAGTTTGTTCTGTAATCGGTTTAACCTGATAACTGAAAGAGAATTAGCTTCTTTGGTCCATTTTATTCTGGGTATGTATATATCTTCATCCTTACCTATATCAACAGGTATTGTTTTACCGTTTTCAAGATTATAAGAAAAAACAGAAACCACAGAATTATTCTCGCCTGCTTTCGGATATTTGTATTTAATAAGTTCAGGATAAAGCTTTCCCCATACCTGTAAATAATATTCTTTTACATTACTTTCATCAAACCTCAAGAATGCAAGTTTTTTTGAATCTGGAGACCATTCATATCCTGTTCTAAGTCCGAACTCTTCTTCGTAAACCCAATCGGCTTTCCCGTTTATCACTTCATTTATTTTCCCATCATAAGTTATCTGTATAATCTCATCTTTATCTAAAAACTTTATATATAAATTATTCTCTTTAATGAAAGAAATTTTCTGGGCATCAGGGGAGAAAACTGCAAGTTCAATTTTGCCTTCATATACAGGCGAAAACCTTTTTGTAGAAAGATCATATACATAACAATTGTATTCAGACGATGTTCTGTATATGAGTTCAGTATTCATGTAGAATAAAATTTTCGACTCATCACTGGAAATCATATAATCATCATAATAAGTACTGTCTCCAAATTCCTTCTTAAATTCGCTCCCGGTAAAAATTATATTTTCTCTCTCGCCGGTTTCATAGCTAAATGCAGTTATATTCAATTCTTTATCCACTTTAGCATATCTATCTCCATTTTTTAAATGTACATAACCGCTAAATGACTTGGCAGAATATTTTCTGCTTAAAAAGATATCTTCAAGTGTAACATCCTGAGTTTTACCGGTTTGCGTTAGAAACGCAAATATAATAAATGCTGAAAGTAAAAATTTATTCATACCTTTTTTATTTACAATATAATAAAAATAATTTTTTTTTAATTCGTAAATCGAAATAATTAACCGGTATATAATTTTTTTTATACTTTTTTTTATTTGCTTTATACATAAATTCTTAATATGAATACTGAAAATACTTTGCGGAATGTTGCAAAGATAAAGAAAGGTTATATCCTTTCAATAACATTTTTTATTATACTTTTTGTAACCCTTTTTTCAATAATAGAATTAAATTCAAACAGGCAGGCAATTTTTCACCAGTTGGAGGAATATGCATATTCACTTGTAAACACTGTTATTTTAAGTAGTTCAAATACTGTTATTTCAGACAGGGAAATAGAAGCATTGTTAGCACAACATCTTATTGGTGTTGCGAGAAATGTCAAATGGCTTGACAGTATCTCAAATCTTACCAACGAAGACCTTGTACGAATTTCAGAAGAAAACGATGTATTTAGAATTAATTTTTTTGATAAAAATGGAGTTAGAGTAAAATCAAATAACTTCGATACAACACATAAAAACACTAAATCAAAACACTCGCAAATAAAATTTATTGAGCCGGTTTTGGATGGAACTGAAAATGAAATAATCATTGGATTAAAAGAATCAAGATTTGAAGAAGGTTTCAGATATGCAGTTGCTGTGAAACGAAGTAATAACAGGGAGGGAGCGATTGTAGTGAATCTTGATGCAGAATCATTACTTGAATTCAGACAAAAAACAGGTTTCGGCAAAATAATACAGGATATTGGGAACTCTGAAGGAATAGCATATATTATGCTTCAAAATGACTCCGATATTATTGCTGCAAATAAAAATGTAAACGAACTCAGCAAAATAAATGAAGATGAGTTTTTAAAGATTTCTTTTTACGATACTCTTCCAAAATCGAGATTAATAGAATTTAATGGTGAAAAAATATTTGAAGTTGTCAAAACATTCAGTGTTACAAATCAGAAAGTGGGTCTTTTCAGAATTGGTTTTTCTATACATCAGATAAGGGAACTCGAGGCAGAAATGATACAAAGAGCCGTTGTATTGTCTGTTTTTTTAATTATTGCTTCACTTGTTGTTATTTTCCTTATAATAAAATCCCAGAATATTAAACTTGCAGAAGAACTCCGGAAATATGAAAGACATTCAAAGGAAAATGAAAAACTGATTGCGATGGGAGAACTTGCATCAGGGGTTGCACACGAAGTCAGGAATCCATTAAATACAATAAGTATGATAGGCCAGAGAATCAAAAAAAATTCAGAAAGTGATTCGATTGACAAAGAATCCCTCATTAAAATGTCAGAAGTGCTTCGCAGTGAATCATCAAGAGTGAACGGAATTATAGAACAGTTTTTAAAATTTGCAAGACCTCCTAAACTCAATATTGAAAGCATTTCATCACAGGATTTTTTTAAGGATGTTACAGGATTTGCAGAAGTGATGACAGCTACGAAAAATATTGTTTTAAAAACAGATATCAAACAAAATGAAATAATCAGGATTGATATTGAGCAGTTCAAACAGGTAATGGTAAATCTTATAAAGAATGCTGTAGAAGTTCTTGATTCAGGAGGCGAAATTAAAATTGATTTTTATGTCAAGAATAATAAAAAAATAATTTCAGTCTCAGATAACGGTAAAGGAATAGATGAAAACGAAATTGGTAAAATATTTAATTTATATTATACAACTAAAGATAACGGAACAGGACTTGGACTCAGTATAGTCCAGCAGATTGTTTCAAGACATAACGGAATAATTTACGTAGAAAGCAAAATAAATCAGGGAACAAAGTTTACAATAGAATTATGAATACAACAATATTAATAGTTGATGATGAAAAACATCAACGCGACACATTAAGTGAATATCTTACTTCACAAAAACATTCAGTATTAACATCGCCGGGAGTTGAAGAAGCGATACAAATAATTAATTCAAGGATTATAGATATTGTATTTACTGATTTCAAAATGCCGGGGAAAAGTGGACTTGATTTATTAAGAGAAGTAAAGAAAATAAATCCGGATACTCAGGTTGTAATTATGACTGCTTTCGGAACAATAGAGAATGCAGTTACGGCAATGAAGGAGGGAGCTTTTGATTATATTACAAAACCTATAGACCTTGATGAAATTGATTTTCTTATTAAAAGAATAAAAGAAAGACAAAATCTGATTTCTGAAAATAAAAGACTAAAAGAGCAGTTAACAGACAAATATAAACTTTCAGGCATAATCTCTTCATCTGCAAAGATGGAAGAAGTATTAAGCATTGCATCAAGGGTTTCTGAGAGTAAGGCATCGGTATTGATTCGGGGAGAAAGCGGTACAGGGAAAGAAGTTCTCGCTAAGGCAATTCATTTTTCAAGCGAAAGAAAAGATAAACCCTTTGTTGCAGTAAACTGTGCAGCACTGAATGAAAACCTTTTGGAAAGTGAACTTTTCGGGCATGAAAAAGGTGCATTCACAGGTGCTGACAGACAGAAACGCGGCAGGTTTGAGATTGCAAACGGTGGAACGCTGTTGCTTGACGAAATAGGAGATTTACCTTCTGCAACTCAGGTTAAACTTCTCAGAGTATTACAGGAAGAAGAATTTGAAAGAGTCGGTGGAACTCAAACAATTAATGTTGATGTGAGAATTATTGCGGCAACGAACAGGAACATAGAAAAGCTGATTGAAGATGGAAGATTCAGAGAAGATTTGTACTACAGGTTAAACGTAGTAACAATTAACATACCGCCGCTGAGAGAAAGGCGAGAAGATATCCCGACTTTGATAGATTACTTTTTGAAAAAATACATCCCGGATACAAAAAAATCAAAAGCAGAATTTTCCAAAGAGGCATTCGATATTTTGATGAGATATGACTATCCGGGAAATGTAAGGGAGCTGGAAAACATAGTCCACCATTCTCTTGTACTTTCAAGGGAAGAATTAATATCTACTGAAGATCTTCCGATAAGTCTCAGAAATAAAATAAGCGAGTCCAAAAAACCCTGTGATGAATCTGATCTGGAAACACCTATGAATGTTCAGGTAGAAAGACTCGAACAAAGATTGGTCAAAGAGGCAATCGCAAAAACAAAAGGAAATCAAACAGCTGCTGCGAAAATTTTGGGAATACCGGAGAGAAATCTGAGATACAGACTTGAAAAATGGGGTTGGAAAAATAACAGTTAAAATGGCACATTATTTGCAGTAAAATACAATATGAGATATAAAGGACACATATTTGTTTCCATTTTCGTTATGCTTTTTTCAGTTGGTTACTCTTGTGAACCTAAAATTCAGGAAACTTCACAGAGTAAACAGAGAATAGATTCTGCAATTTTTATTGATTCAGTTAAAAAGCAGAATATACAAATAAATACCGATAAAACAATTATTAACGATACTGACTATATACCACCGAGGAATGGCGGTATAAATAAAAAATGGTATGGAAATAAAAATAAAACACTTGTAAAAGATACCGGCTGCTATTTTGGGAAAGGACTGAGAAAACAGCACAGATATCGCTGGGGACAGCGAAATGGCGGACGTGGGTTCAACATTAATGACTAAATCCGACAAAATTGGCTTTTATAAGGGAATTAAAATTATTATTTTAGCCGAAATTTTAAACTTAAAAATCTAATGATGAAAAAATTACTTTTAGTTCCATTTGTGCTGTTAATGTTTGTTTTAATAGGAAATAAAACAGAGGCACAATGCGTTGATTCAACAGAAATTCAGTGGACTGTAAATGAACTTTTTGATTTTCATGATGTGATTGCCGATATATGGCATAATGCATATCCTGAAAAAGATTTTAACAAAATGAAAGGATATGTAGGGGCTGTAAAAGAGCACATGGAAAAAATTAATAATGCTAAACTCCCGGGTATAGTTAAAGACAAAGAGGCGAAATGGAAAGAGGGGCTTGTAAAATTTAACGCATCTGCAGAAGATTATTATAAAGCAATGGAAACAAGTGATGAACAAAAAATGCTTGATGCGGCAGAAAAACTTCACGCTGAATTTGAATTTATGGTAAGAGTCTTGAAACCTGTTACAAAATCTGTAGATGAATTTCACAAATTGTTATATGTAATATATCACAAGTATTATCCTAATAAGGATTACAACGGACTCTCTTCAGTAATAGATGACCTCATAAAGAGAGCAGAAGAAGTAACAAAGACAACTTTGCCTTCGAGGTTATCACCTAAACAGGATGAATTTAATCAAAGGGCAAAAGAATTATATGAATCAACAATAGCTTTAAAAGCAGTTCTTGAGACAAAAGATGGTTCAAAAATTGATTCAGCGATAGAAACAATGCATAGTAATTACGAAAAAATCGAAGGATTATTTTAGTTTTATATAATTAATAACCGAAAAATAATTTTAAAAGCCGTCTGACAAAAGACGGCTTTTTTATTTGATACGATTTATAGTTACAAAAAAAACTTGTTTTAATAAACAAATATCATTACATTTGAAAAAGTTAAAAAAATACAAGCGAACAGATAAATACCAAAGCTCAGGTAAGTATGTTAAGAAAATATTCCTGACCTTTTAAGAAAGTCATATTGGTAAAATAATTAGATAGAACTTATAAATTTTTCATAACGGAAACCCAGGTTACGAAAGTTTCCGGATTTTTAAAATTTAAATTATAATATATGAAAAAAATAATTTTTATTTTATTTGTTCTATCGGTTTTAGCCGAATTAGTCTATTCGCAGGTATGGGTACAGAAATTAACCGGGACCTCTTTTTGGGCTATAACAAAGGATTATCAGGGGAATATTTATGCAGGCGGTACTTCAAAGAGTATTTATAAATCAACGGATAATGGAGATAACTGGACATTGCTCTTTACAGGTACGAGCAATATACTATATATGTCATGTGATTCAGTTGGCAATATTCTTGCGTCTTATGGTAGCGAAGGAGTTTTGAAATCAACGAATGGTGGATTAAACTGGAGTGTAATACCGGGTAGTACATTTGGCTCGAATGTAGTAAATGCCGTTGCGTTTGGGAAGCCGGGTTTTATTTATGTAGGGACAACAAGTGGCGGAATATACAGAAGTACAGATGGAGGACTGACGTTCCCTGACAATGCCCTCAGTGGTGCAAGTATAGTTTCGATATATGTTGATAAGTATGATAAAAACAGGATTTTTGCAGGAGCATCTTCAGCTTCAGCAACGAATGGAATATTTTTATCAACGAATGCAGGTACTAACTGGAGTGATAACCTGACACCGGGGACAAATTCATGGGCTATAGCTCAGAAAAGTGCGACTGAGTTTTATTCAGCAGGGACATCAACCGGATATGCTTTTTTAAAGTCAACCAACAGTGGTTTAAACTGGCAGACAATATATAATTTTACATCTGCAAAACGAGGATTAACTGTTGATTTAATTGGGAATCTTTATTGTTCCGGAAATAGCGGAACATTTAAGTCAACGAATAACGGAACATCATTTTTTAATTTTAATTTTACAGTTTCAGCGAATCAGTGTTTAACTAATGGTAACAGGTTATTAGTTACAGCATCTGGTTCATCAAACGGCGGGATATGGATATATACCGATACTACATTAACAGGTATAATAAAATTGAGCGGAGAAGCGGCTGAGAGTTATGAACTTGAGCAAAATTTCCCAAATCCGTTTAATTCTACTACATATATTAAGTTTAATATTCCGGTATGTAGTTCCTGCGGAGGTAAAAATCCATTTGTAATAATCAAAGTATATGATATCTCCGGCAAAGAATTAAAAACGCTTGTAAAAGATTATAAGCAGCCCGGAACATATCAGATAAGTTTTAATGCGAAAGAGTTTTCCAGCGGTGTATATTTTTACAGGATGGAGGCAGGAGATTTTTCGGAGACTAAGAAATTTGTTTTGACTAAGTAATTAATTATACTTTCTGATTATATAATTTAATATTTTCCTAAAAAAAAGCTACCCTCTTTTATGAGGGTAGCTTTTCATTATAGAAATTAATTCTGATTTATTTCAGTAAAATCATTTTTAAGACTTTAGAATAATCGCCGGCGGTAAGTTTGTAGAAGTAAACACCGCTTGAAAGATTTGATGCGTCGAATTGTAATGTATATAATCCCGCGTTTTGATATCCATTAACGAGTGTTGAGACTTCTTTCCCGAGTATATCATATACTTTAATTGATACTATTCCATTTTGCGGAATAGTATAACTTATATTAGTTACGGGATTGAATGGATTTGGATAATTCTGAAATAATTGATATGTTTCCGGATAATTACCCGCCTGATTATTATTTGAATTTGTAATAAGGTTGGTGAATTTTAACGGACCTGTTACGGTATAAATCTGAAGAAGTGTTTTCTTGTTGTAATCCATTGAGAAAGAACCGTTTGCAGATTCATCAGAAATAATACCAAAGTCGTTATCGCCTGTAACTGCAAATGTTGAGTCGTTTAAGATTGTTAAACCTTCAGGTTTATCCTGCTCCCAATCCCATCCGTTTGCCATTAAGTCGAGGTAGAAAGTTTTCTGAACCGGCTGATAACCGGTAATTATGGTAATACTATCGTTGTTTAGTTGCTCAATTCTTTTACCATTGAAGACTTCCTGAGTGACAGGAGTTGCTCCGGTGAGATTGATTTTATGAGTTTGTTTACAAATTCGCCGTTTCTTGTTCCTTGTTCCATTATAAGGAATTCAGTGTTATTAATTGCAACAAGGTCAGCGAGTTTATAATCTCTGTGTCTGATTTGTGCTGTAGGTGGTTCGTGGAAATAGAGATAAGTTCTTGATTGATTTGTTGCAGGGTCGAGTTCAAGAATTCTGTGAACTTTAGAATTATTTCCTGCAGATGAGTTAGGATTATACATTGCAGATTGGAGTACTGCATAGATTTTTCCGTTTGGTGTTCTTGCTATGCCTTCAAAACCTCTGTTTGGTCTTCTGTATTTTATGATAGTGTCAATCATAATGTTGTTTGGAGATACTGGAAATGGTCTGTATCTGTTGATAACCTGCCCGGTAATTTTACTGATGTTCCAGATTGAAGAGCCATACTCTTCACAAAGCCAAAGTGAATTTCCTGAACCTAATGTAATGCCTTCGCTATCAAGTCCCCAATCATCAGTAGGTAGTACTGTAATTCCGGAATCGCTGAAAGCAATTTCGCCCGTGTTTCCGAACCCTATCGGATTTGGTAAACCACTTGCAAAATTACCTAATGGGTTTTTAATTTTTATTGAGTCAAGTATTACTATTGAATCTCCCTGAACAGTAACTCTGTATATTTTAGGAACATAATTTGGGAAAGGAAATATCTTAGCACCATTTCCGCCATTTAAACCTTCGGCATCAATATTAGGACCTCTGTCTGTAATCATATAGAATTCCCTGTTTGTTCCGGGGATATAAAAAAGTCCTGAACCAATTGAGCCCTCGAATATTTGTCTTCCTGCATAGACACCAAGCAAATGCGGAGATTTGTGTTTGAAACATTCAATTTTTACAACGTTTGGATTGTAATTTGAACTCCTGAGAGAGAGTATATATTTAAAATTCCCTGAACAATCATTTGGTTGTCCGGGAGTTCCGCCTTTAATGGTATCAATTGCAAGATTTGCATCAACTCCAAAATCTGAGATATTCATTGCAGTTGTTTTTGTAAAATATAAAGATGCGCCTGCAGGTATTGTTCCATAACCACCTGAAAGAGAGCTGTTTGTGTGTGCCTTTGGAGCAGGAAGAGAACCCTGATTACTTGTCCCGTGAGATATACCGTGAACATGTAATTCCCCAACAACAGTCCTTAGCTGAAGAGCATCGCTTGATACAGCAATGTTGAATTGATTTCCGTTCAGGAATGTAGTATCTGTTGCAGATTTTTTTATTAATATACTGAAACCATATTTATTTGTATCCTGCTTGAATATGCTTGAATCGCCTGTAATAACAATAAGTAATCCTGCAGGTAAATTAGCCCAGTAAGGATTATTTGAAAAGGTTAATGGGGTTTGCGGATTTCCAGAAGAGCTGAAATCTCTTAATGTGAAGTTTCTCAGATCTGTATTAGGTTGTACAACAAGTAGTTCTACCCAGTCTGTCTTTTGAGAAAATCCATTGAAATACTCGTTTACAATCACTGCCTGGCTAAATAAATTGGCAGAGAAGAAAAACGAAATAAATAAAACCGCTAAAAGCAATTTAAAAGTTTTGTGCATTTTTTTTGCCATAAAATAATTTTTTAAAAAAGTTTAATTAAAAATTATAGTACAATTTAAAAATTCAGTATTTTGTGAACGTAAACTGATAATTAACAAATTTTAAATTACCAATTTATTTTTTTTAACTTAGGTATTTTATATTAAGTGAATTTATATTATAATGATCTATCATTTTTTAATCAAATAATATATTACAATAATGAAAAAATTATTTTTGTTTTTAATTGTTTTTGGGTTTTTTGCAGGTAATCTTTTTTCACAGGATGACCAAATGCAGAAATGGATGGAGTATATGACTCCGGGTAAACCACATCAGGATATGGCAAAACTTGTGGGGGATTGGACTTTCACAAATAAATTGTGGATGGATCCTGCCGCACCTCCGGCAGAGTCACAGGGACTGCAAAAATAGAGATGATTCTTGGTGGAAGGTATATGAGAAACAGTTTTCAGGGCAGTGTAATGGGCATGCCGTTTGAGGGTATTGGTATTGATGGTTATGATAATGCGAAGAAGATCTATTTTACTTTTTGGCTGGATAATATGGGCACAGGTTCTATGTATCTCGAGGGGAAATATGATGAAAGTTTGAAGGCAATAATTTTTACTGGAAAGGTTTTTGATATGATGTTAAACAAAGATTCAGAAGTAAAAGAAGTTTTAAAAATAATTGATGAAAATAATTTCGAGATGTCAATGTATAATGTGGTTGAGGGTAAGGATGTTAAGACGATGGAAATGGTGGCGAAGAGGAAATAGAGTTTATCAAGTTTGTAAAGTTTATCAAGTTTGTAAAGTTGAAAGAAAGAACTTTGAACATCCCGACAGGTCGGGATAAACATCTAACACAGATTTGACAGATTTTCACAGATTAAAGATATGGGCTATCGCCACAGATGTAAACGGATAAACACAGATAGAGCATGTGCTTTGGAAGTAAGAACTTTCAACATCCCGACAAGTTGGGATAAACTCATTTCACAGATTTAAAAAAAAGGCAGTTTCGGATTGAGACTGCCTTTTTTTGTTTGGGGATATAGGGTTTAGTACTATTTTAAAAATAACATTTTCTTTGTTTGGGAGAAGCCTTCTGCTGTTAGTTTGTAGAAATATATTCCTGTTGTAAGTTTGCTTGCGTCGAATGTTGTTTCGTAGGTGCCGGGTTGCAGGTTTTCGTTTACGAGGGTTGAGACTTCTTTGCCTAATATATCGAAGATTTTAATAGTTACATTTTGATTATTTTTTCCGCAGGAATGACAGAGCGGAATAGCAAACTTGATTTTTGTTGACGGGTTAAATGGGTTAGGATAATTCTGTCCGAGTGAAAATTTTGCCGGGACTTCGGATGAAATTTGTTTAACTCCAATGGTGAAATTGCTTTCGTAATACATCTGCACTAAATCTGCGAGCTGTTTTAATTTTGTTACGGAGTTCAGGTTGCTTGTCCCGCGTGCTGCGAACTGTGCCATCCATATTACTGCCGTATCACCGTTCATCACAGTGTAGTTTTCAGCACCCATACCGAGAGTGAATCGTACATCCTTCTGAACCTCAGGATAAAGCATTCCTACTGAATCTTTTCCGTAGTTCACTATATATCCTTTCTCGGCAGTCCAACCTTCGTTTGTTTCAGGGTCACCGTAAAAAATCTTTTTTGTTTTTTTGTAACTTCCCCAGGGTGTCGGCTGGGTTCTATCAAGCCATGCAGCGGAATCTTTTTTAAATCCTTGCATAAAATAATAAGCACCGAGCGGTTCGCCGTTTGGGTCAGATTCATTAGGCGGCGGTGCTCCTGCATTATTTGTTCTGTTAAACGAAGTCATATAGTACGTTACATTCGGAGACACACTTTTATTAACAGGTCCTTTGAGAATTTTATATCCGACAGCGGGAGGATTTGAACCGTAAACCGCGTCATCGTTATCGGCGTTATATCCGTAGCCCATATTTCTTACAGTGTCACATCCTGACCAGTCATCTTCCGCAGCTCCTATATCAGGGTCGGAGTATATTGCAAATTGAGTTCTGTTCCAGGGCTGATTTCCCTTGTTCAGAATTTCAAATTTTGTGAAAATAACATCGTTATAGCTCGGGTATGAATAAACCCATTTTGTAAGGTGAAGTTCGATTCCCATTAACGGGTTAGTTATTCCTCCGCCGAAACCTTCACCGGATGTATGCGAAACCGGATTAATATCGGTAAGACAGGCAAATATTGTCTGAGATGCATTCTTCACGCCGGGAGTATCAATCATAGGTTCGTAATTTCCGTTGTGATTTACGTCAACATAGGGTGCTCCGTAAGGCACCATATAGCCCCAGTTCTGCCAGTCATATTGTGAGGCACCTAATGATTTTTCAATTTTATAAATCCGGAACTTAGTGCTGTCATAATAATATTGCCCGTTTTGTATGGCGCCCGGGAGATATTCTCCGAGATATGAGCAGGATGTTTGTGCAAGTTGACCGTTTATCATACAGGATGCTGTTAAGCCGGTAGTGAATATTACAAATTTATTGGAGCCAATGGGCCATTCAAAACCGGGTGCATTAGAAGACAGTTTATTCTGGTCAAATATTCCTCTGAAAGATTGATACGTGCTTAAATTATTTCCGTTAATCTTCATTTGCCATTTAATTGTATCAATTTCATATTTTAAAATCGTTCCGTTACCGCCGAAGAAGTATGGGTATAAAATATATTTCAAATTAACGGCGACAGGTGTTGGAATTCTTGTCCATTCACCATATAACAGGACAGTTCCCTGAGAGCCTGAGACATAGTCACTGTAATTATGGAATAAATTGTTTGTTACACCTGTTGGATATTGAGTCCAGTTTTGCCCTGTATTCGTTGTGTAACTTATGATTCCATTATTACCGAAAACAGTAAAATTGCTGCCATAACCGTTTATGTGATTTAGGTTCTGAGTAGTCGGGCTATTTGTCTGAAACCAGTTCAGTCCGCCGTTGGTTGATTTGAGTACTGTTCCGGAATTACCGCAGATAGTAGCGTCAAGATTTCCGTTCACGGTAATTGAGTTCAGGTTCTGAGTTGTACCGCTTGGCAATTGTGAAAATGCATTCCATACAGTTCCTGACCATGTCGAATAAAGAATCAATCCGCCATCACCGACTACAAATAACCTGTAAGTAGTACTGTAGGGATACGAAGCAAGGGAGTTGAGATTTGCAGTTGTGCCGGTGGTTAGCTGAGTCCAGTTGCTTCCAAGATTAGTTGAGAAGAGAAGTGTCCCATTATCGCCGCAACAGAGATAATTGTTGTAACCGTTAAATACTTTAATAATACTGTTCAGGTTAGCTGTCGTTCCTGTATTCTTTTGTGTCCAGGTATTCAATCCGTCTCCGGAATATAGAATAGTTCCGTTAGAACCGCAGATTAAACCATAGGTTGTTGGAGTGGTGTTTGTGAAGTAGGCATAATTGAGGTCGCTGCTTGTTCCGCAGGGTATAATACGCCATTTGTATCCGTATTGTTGTGCGAATGAAATAGAAAGTGAGGAGAATAATAAAACAACAACCAATAATTTAGTTTTCATAATTAAATCTGGTTTTCAGTTTATGGCTTAAAGTAAATAATACTTTTTTGAAATACAATAGATGATTAGGGGTATTATGCGTATTTTCACGGAATATAAAAAAGGCAGTTTCGAGTAGAGAAGCTGCCTTTGATTTTTTTAGGGGTGAGGGTTTAGGTACAAACTTTTAGAATGCTGTCCAGAGACCAAGAGCAAAACGTGATGTTTTGGTGTCTTTGATGTAGGTGTATTCTCCTGTAAGACGTATATTTCGCCTTAGACTGTACGATAACATACCGGTATAGCTTTGATATTTTAAGTTACTGAAGTCAGAATCAACAATGTTGTATAGCAATGCCCCGGTCCATTTGCTTTTATCGAAATCGGGTGATAGAAGCAGTTCGATAAATCCACCATTTGATTTTATTTCATCTGTTGGTTTAGTCGGGAGGAGTTCGGGGTTGTCGTCAGAACGAAATACATACTGTGCGTTTAGTTCAAAGAATTTTCGATGAAATGTTAAATCGGCTCCTGCCATCCATAGTTGGTTTTTGAAGTCAGTTGGTTGCTCCTGCCCGTAATATCCGAATCCACCAATTCTAAGATAATCTGTTAAATCCTGCGACGCACGGAACATAAAGTTTTTATATTTATCTACATCGAATACGTCTGCGGTTTCAATGCCGTTACCGTTTACAATCATAAATGCGAGGTCGGTTTTAGTTGGTAAGCCGTATGCAAAGTAAAGCCCCCTGTCGTATTTCAGAGAGGCTTCGGATTTACCGGGTTTAATTGTGTAGATTTTATAGTCTTCGAGTTCGAGCCGGAGTTCTCTTTTAAAGAGAGGGTCAGAGACCTGAAACTGTCCGACAACGAGGTCGAGGTCTTGCTCACCTATCAGGTCATTGAATGCTATGAATGCGTCTTCTATACCTGCCATTTTACCTCTTTCACTCAAAAAATAATAGAAGTAATAAGAAACATCTTTCGCAATATTTCCGGCAGACATCATTTTAAGTATCCACGGACCGCGTAGATCAGGGTTGGATTCCCTACCATTTTCATATTGTCCGTATAATTCAACCCTTGCAGCAAAAGGAAATTCTTTCATTAGTAATAGCTCATCATCACCTGTTTTCCGATAGAACCTGGATGGCTCTTTATCAGGTATCTGAAAACCATTTGCGGCAAAGTCTTCGCCAAATGCTTTTAGCTTTGGAGGAGTATAATGGCAAACATTACATGAAAAGTTATATTTTCTTGCAAATGCAGGAATTGCAGATGTTTCCTGTGTCAGGAATAATGCAATTAATAGAATGGTAATTGTTATTAATATATTTATTTTCATTTTATGCTCCTTAGTCTATGACTTCAAAAATTGTTTCGTGAAAGTTTACTTCAATTATTTCGGATTCCTCAGCAGGAACTCCGAGATATTCTGCTATAGGAGTCGGAAGTTTTTGATAGTAAAGTGTTGCTTTAACTTTGATGATTCCGGGTTCTATATTATCTGGTATAATCCAGGTAAATGTTTCTATTTTTGTTTCTTTAGGTCCGATACGGTAGTCAACGCCATGAGATGCTGTGTTCCATTGCATTATAGTCATTCTCCCCTGAGGGTCGAAATATGGAAGTCGGAAAATTCTGTCTCCGATTGGAACACCATCCCGTTGAACGCCTTTGAAATCGGGTATATTTAGCGGTATGCCCATATCCTGATATGCGAGAACATTTGCTGCAATTGTATATTCTTCTCCCGGAAATCCTTTCGGATCAACTTTTAAATGGAAGATATTTCCTTTTGAATCTTTTGCTTCAACGTGAAGCCATAGCATACGTTCTTCTGCAGAACCTGTCGGAAATTTATGCCCTGTTTTCTGGTTAAAAAGTGCCACTGTGAACTTTATCTGCTCACCTGTTTCAACTTCGCGGGTATCGGGATGAATTCTGAGTTCAACAGTACCTCTTACTTTCCCGGGGTCGTGTGCTCCGTGAAAAAGGTGTTGAGCTACATCATTGTATTGCCTGCCCATAATAGCAAAATAACCGGGAGCTTTAGGCATGTGACAGGTCTGACATTGGACACCTTCTTTATAATAAGGTCCTTCTTTCCATTCAAGCTGAGTTGATTTTACCCATACATCATAAGGTGATTTTTCATTGTGACAGGTTCCGCAAAACTCACCCTTTGATAACAATGGATTGATTTGAATTTCATGCGCCGGAGAGTAAAGAGCTTCCCTTGTTCCGTATTTGGTTTTACCCGGATTTGAAATGTAATTAAAGTTATAAGGTGTATCACCCTTAAAACCGGTTATTGTATGGCAAACATCACAGGAAACCGATTCATTGGCACGCGAGTTTGAACTCGGTTTAGGAGGTGGAACATCTCCGGAAAGAAATGATATCGGAGCATGGCATCCGTTACAGCCTGCTTTTACACCGGCAACTTTTTTATCTTTTTCTGCATGAGGTACTGCAAGTTTCCAATATTCGATTTCATCCCAATGATGTGTATAACATTGTGACATCAATGCCTGAGACCATTGCTGATAGAAATCGGAGTGACAAGATGAGCCACATACATCCGGCTTTTCAAAATTTTCGTATTTAAAAATACCGAGTGCGTCATCGCCTGCTTTTGTATTTTGCGAATATGTTACGGCTGTTAATAAAAAGAGGGATAAAAAGATGAGAAGAATTTTCAGCATACTTCCTCCGAAATTTATGTTTGTTGTTTGTACAAAATTGTTGATATTATTCTTCATTTAAAATGAAATTTATTTTACACCAAAGTATAAAGAATTTTTAGAACATTTATTCAGACATACCCCGCATAGATGGCAATCTGCTTTTATTTTTTTGTTGTTAATAATATCTTTTATTGCCGGACAAGGTGAAGCTAATTCACATGCCCCACACATATCGCAGGAGTCTTTTTTTACACGGACTCTCATAAAAGAAAACTGCTCGAGAATCCATGTGAATAAACCCATCGGACATATCAGATAACAAAACGGTCTGAAAAATATCATTGCTAAAAATAGCATAAGGAGCGTAAAGACAATGAACTCAACTAATTCAAGTAATGGCATATCGAATTCCCAGTGTATGAGGTCAAAAAGATTTATATAATAATAGACTGAAGTACCAAATGCAAAAGCCACAATTAAAAAAATAATTACAATTGTTATTCTGATAGTATTTGAAACTTTAAATGGTATTTTTTTCCGTTTTAATTTTTTTAAAACCGGGATTTTATAAAGCAATTCCTGCATAGCACCAACCGGACATGCATTACCGCAAAATCCTTTTGTCGAAATTATTGAAAGCACACCAACTGCAAGTAATGTTGCAAAGAAGGGCGGTTTCGGACCGAAAATAAAAGGTTTTGTTGTGGAGCATACAGGTGAAGGTGAAAGGAACAAACTGTGGTAAAAAACTGTAACAACAGCAAATAATATAAAAGATGTCAGTAGTAAAATAACCCTGTTGCGTGTATTAAATTGATTTAAAAATAAAAGAATTATCCCGATAATTGAAACAATAAATATTGCAATATATTTGGGAGTGAATAAAAGTTGCCATAAACTCATTCCTGTTGATTTTGGAGCACCTTCATCAGCCATTAATGAAAAAGGTATAAGAAGTATTAAAAATGAAAGAAGGTATTTTTTCGTTTTCGCCATTAAGTAAAAATTAATTAATTTTGTAAAATAACAGAGCCGCCCATTGGGGTTGGGCTGCTCTGAATGTGTGTGATAAATATATTAGGGGTATTTTCAATTTCTTACTGGTTTCTATATGGACAATTCGGGTTATTTCCTCTGCCGTAACCTCTGCCGTAACCTCTACCATTCAAATTGTCGTTATTACCTCTGTTTCCTCTTCCCTTTCTGAAACAGTTGTATCCTTTGCCATTTCTATATCCATTCCCTTTTGACCATTTCGGAATTCCATTCTCGTTTGCAAGTATAATCTTGCTACCGTTTTGAGTTATTTCATAAGGATAAATTTCATTTATTCCGTTCTGTGTTTTCACTTCACCTCTGATTACTATTGCAGAATTTGCTGACAGAGATAAATTGTTTTTACTCCAATACCAGAAAGGTCCCATTCTTAATTCATAAATTGTTCCGTCATTACCTGATATTTTGGCTACAGGATGATTTACTTCCGTTACAGTACCACTGATTTCTTTAATATTATCAGTGTTAAGAGTTCTTTGAGCAAGTACGGTACCTGTAATAAAAAGTACCATTGTGAGTGTTAAGATTTTTGTTTTCATTTTTGTTTTTATTTTTTAATTAATAAATAATTTTTATTTTCTATATATAGTGCAAATGCCGTGCCAAACTAAAGTTTGTTTATAAAACCGCTAAAATGATACATTTTAAATTAGATACGACATATTTGTCGTAATAAAAAACCCGTTTCGATAATTTTAACGAAACGGGTTCGATAGTAAAATATTTTTTAAGAAATACTACTTAATATACTTTAAACCTTCGAGTGCAGAAGCATCATCAGGACTTATCATAAGACATTTTTGGAATAATTGCTTTGCCATTTGCTTATCGCCAAGTTGAAACTTAGTCCAGGCATACATTAAAAGATTTGAATAATCGAATGGATATAGTGTATAATTTTTTTCAAAATGTTTTAGGGCAGACTGATAATCGGGTTTGTAATAATAAATTATTCCAAGTCTATAGTTGGCAATGTAATGATTTGGGTCAAGAATCAGGATTTCATTGTATTTCTCAGATAATTTTTCCCAGTTTTCCATTGCCGCACATGGATAAGCGTAACCAAGTTTTGCTTCTATCGAATTAGGTCTCAAATCGCATGCAGTCTGATAATAGCCGATTGATTCAGAATATTTTTTATCACTATAATATAGCCATCCCAATCTGAGATTTATTTCATAATTCTGATTATCATAAACTTTCATTAATTCATCAATTGCTGCGGAAAACTGCCCTTTTGTTTCAAGCTCGTAACTTTTCTTAAATGCCTTAATTATTTCATCATCATTGACTGATATTCCAAACTTATTTCCGGAAGAAACAGGTCTGTTTTGGCTGAAAATGTAAGAAGATAAAAATAACAGAATTACAACAGTAATTAATGTTGTAATTGCCTTACCGAATTTAATTTTTTTTAGAATGTCCATTTAATACCTCCGATTATGGAATGGTTTATATTTTTAATTGAATTTGTTGTATAATTTGTTGAGTCAAAGTAAATAAATTTATAACTTGTTTGTTCATAATTCTGATACCTTATAGAAAGCTCAAACTGAGTGCTCAATGAAAAAATCAGGTTGAATCCGAGTTTTCTTCTGATAACATTGTAATTGTTATATACGATATATCCGTTTTCCTCATTATAGTTTTCTATTTCGCCATTTGTATAAAATGCTTCAGCCCAAAAATCATCTGATAATTTTACGCCTGCTCTTCCGGTCCATAGGAACCTGTTTTTAAATATTGTTTCGCCTGATTGTTTTTGAAAATGACCAGTGAAATCGTTTATAAAATACAAATTAAGATTACCCATAGGATAATATATAACTCTTATAGTGTTTTGATATTGATTACCATCGTTGAAGTTTGAAGCCGAAAAAGTATTTGATATTTGAAAATGTGAAAAGTTATAACTCATATTAAAGCCACCAAGTAATTCATCAGATTGATTGCGGGTTTTCTTATAAACAGTTTTCACAGCAGAAAAACCAGAATCAATGTAGTATTCAAAATCCTCCACATCAACATTAAGGTAGTGTATGAAACCATACAAATTAATACCAGCCCCTGCATATAGACCTGTACTTAAATAATAATCCCATTGATTTGTTTTTATATCGAATTCTATATTCCCATCAGTAAGTGAACTAAATTGTTTTGTGTTATTGATGTAAATATTTCCAATTCCGTGAAATATTGAAACTCTTTTACTTAGATTATGCACTAAGCTCAGATTATTATATCGGTAATTTTTCGTTTGCTTATACTCCTCAAATATTCCCTTCTGGGGAGGTTTACCTGGACTTTTGGAAAGATTATCATAACCTGAATTTATAACAACTCCACCCTCAGTATATAATCCATCAAAGAAATTAGTATTACTTAATAATTTCTTCTTTGAAAATTTTTCCGGAAAATTTTCTGTTACTACAAGTGCCTCCTTTTTTCTGCCGAGAAAAATATTCGAATAATATAAATACTCTGCAGAGACAGAATCTTCAGGAATGAATGAAAGTGCATTTTCGAATTGGGGTATGGCTTCAATATAGTTTTCATTCTCATAATAAGCTATTCCCATTCTAACCCTCAAGTAATAAAAATCAAAACCATTTTCAATTGACCGCTTACCTTCTTCTATTAATTCATCCCATTTTTTTGATACATATAAATCATAAGTTGATTTATCATAATCTATAAGGGTTTTCTGTGCCTGAGATTCTTCATATAATATAAGCAATATTAAGATTGAAATAAAAACTAATCTACCCATTGTAATTCAATTTTTTTATAGAAATATGATATTTTAATTTTTTCTACTTTCCCGGGTGCAATTGTAATTTCCGAATTCATAATTACTTTTTTCCCGTTATCAACAGATGAATCAATTATTATCCTTGCCGGCACGATTGGGTTATCAATTTCACGGAAATTTATATTATAATTAGCTCTTTTATAAACATAAAATGGAGCTACCAAATCCTGTAGAATCATTCCGTATTTATTGTGAATTAAATCAATTCTTATCTTGTCAGAAATTTTAGAATCATAGTTATATCCCAAAGGTATTCTATACAAAGCTAAAAATACAAAATATAATATATCAGATTTTCCACCTGTGTAATCGTAAAAATAAAACGAGTCATTTTCAACTGAAAAATATGCTTTTGATCCTGTTGCCTTATTAATCAGGTATGATACATTGTATATATCAGTTACTGATTCAAACTCAGCTAAACCGTTTATGAATCCTCTGTAATTATATTTTATTAATGAACCGGGTGAAAAAGCTAATGAATTTTTTAGTAGTTTTAAAGTATCAAAATTCTTAATAATTTCTTTTTCAAGCGGGTAAGAATAACTCTTTAGAATATTTCTCTGCTCTCCTTTATTATCTCTCGATAATAAATAATTTCCGAAAGGATATTTTAATGTATAAGAACCAACCTTGGGCTCTTGCTGTACCTGGAAATGCAAATGAGGTTCGGGTGAACGGCCTGAATTACCAACATTTGCAATATGCTGTCCGGCTTTGACTTTGTCGCCGGGCATTACTTTTATTGTTCCCTGCTTTAGATGACTCATTTGACTATACAAGTATTCGGAATGTTTAATAACTATGCTATTTCCCCAATTATCTTCTGTATTTACATTTCCGATTTCGTTATCTGCAACATCATCTATCACATTTTCTACCGTTCCATCTGCAGGCGCAAGGACAGGTTTATTATAGCAGTAATAATCTTCTGCTTTAGAGCCGTCTCCTTTATAATGCATTCCTTTAAAATCCTTTATTATAAAATCATAAGCATATTTCCATTTATCTTTATGTGTAATATTACCTTCATACCCTTGAGAAACATACCATTCTCCTAAGAAAGGAAGTTTGAAATCAATTGCCGTTTTATTCCTGAATCTGTCAGTATTGGTCAGATAATTATATAGTGTCTTTTCAGGATTTGGAAAGAAGTAATAGACCTCAGATAATTTATCATCTTTATAATACCTTAATTTCAGAAAATAAAGAAATATAATTACAATTAGATTAAAAGGTAGTGAAAATACAGGCAATCCCCATACGCTTAAAAGTACAAATAACCCTTGCGTTACAATAACATTCAGCGGAATAAGAATCAATACCCAGAGCAAAGAGTATATTGAAGGAATTAAAAAATAGCAACCTATCGCAATCGAAAGCAGTATATAATTAAACCCTAAATAGTAAAAATCAGCTTCTGAAAAATAAATTCCGCTATAGTTTAAAAAGCCGAGTGTTGCGATATATCCAATAAATGAATACAATGTGGCAATTCTTGAGTGGAATAATAATCCGATAAAAACAATAAATCCTGCAATTATTCCGTATTGGAAATAAATAGAAGAAAGTGATTTTAGAAAATATCTTGTAACATCATTTGTAAATACAGAATCGAAAAAGATTTTTATTTGGTTTATAACAATTTCAATAGATGATAATGTATGGAATCCAAAGCTAAATGGACCTCTTTGTGTCGTATCAAGCATACCGATTTTTCCTGCTGCCATCAAAAATATCCATATCGCCAAAAGAAAAGGCAAACTAAGATAAGGGGAACCGTATTTCCTGAAAATTCCTTCTAAAACTATAGTTAGAAGAAGAGATAGAATTGCAGAAAGAAAGACAAGTATTACTAATAAAAAACTAAATTCAAAATTTATACCTAATCCAAGACCGGTTAAAAGAGCATTAAATCCATATAATCCCTTCTTAATACTTAAATTATCGAAACCAAAATATACTGCAAAAATATTCGCAGTAATAACTGCCAACAAACCGCAGAATCCTGCTACCAAATCAAAGAATGTTATAAATATAAGAATTAATCCAAAGAAAGCATTCTCTGAGAAGAATATCACAGAATAGCTGTTTCTTATGCCTGCAGTTAATTCAACTAATTTTAGATTACTTTTCAAATATTATCTTATTTTTTTTAAGTGCTCAGGTATTGATTCCAGGCCTTTTATATCTGACAGCGATTCATTATTTCTTATAATATGTGTATTTCCGTTTGTATCAATCATTACAACTTTCGGTCTTAATGTTATAAACTGCATCCATTGTGTCATATTATATGCTCCTATTCTGCTGACAACAAGATTATCACCTTTTTTAAGAGGAGGTAATGTAACCGATTCTCTGATAACATCAATGTTCATACATAATGGTCCATACATACAGCTTGTCTCCGAATATTGTGTGAACCCCTGTGCCGGAGTAATTTTATGTTCATACCAGAAAGAAGTAAAAAGAATATTTACTCCAAAATCTACTATTGTTGAACGTCGTCCGTCTGATAATTTTTTAATTGCAATCACGGTTCCAGCAAGACTTCCGGCATCGTCTATTAAAGCTCTGCCGGTTTCAAGTATAAGCAATGGTAAACCGTCTGGTGGTATTTCAGAATTCAGCAAAGCAGATGATATTGCTTCAGCATAATCATTAAAAGAGGGAGATGTATCCAATCCCGATAGGTATGCACCTTTCAGGGTATTCTTTGAGGCAAACCCTCCTCCCATATCAATATACTTAATTGAATGATTGTATTTCTTTTTTATATGATAAGCCAAATCAGCTAATTTTGAAGCGGCTACGTAATATGCATTAGAACTTAACATAAATGTTCCTATATGAGTATGGAGCCCGACTAATTCAAGTTTATCATTCATCATTATTTTATTAATTGCTTCCCATGCTTCACCATTTTCGTAATTAAAACCGAACCTATCCCACATAGGATATATTCCTGTATCCATATTAACTCTTATAGCCACTTTGGGCTTTCTTTTGAGTTCTTCTGAAAGACTTATGATAGAATATAATTCTTCAAAATGGTCAATATGTATATAGGATTCATTTTCAATTGCAATTTTTAAGTCATCATCAGTTTTATCCGGTCCGTTAAAGATTATTTTATTTCCCGGCATTCCATTCTCCAATGCTTTTTCATATTCGAAGCGTGATACAACTTCTGCCCATGAACCTTCCTGATGAAAGACCCTGCATACTGCATCGAGATAATTCGTTTTATATGACCAGGCAAACTGTACTTTCGGAAATCGGCTCTCAAATGCCTGCTTCGCTTCGCGATATGTCTCCCTGATTGTTTTTTCAGATATTATAAATAATGGTGAGCCGTATTTTTCTATCAACTCTTTTATATCAACCCCATCTATTTCTGTTATCGGTTCGAATTCTGTCTTTGACCCAAATTTATTTGATATTCCTATATTTATCTTTTTTATAATTGGTCTTTCAAAATGTAGTTTTTTCATATTGTTATTTTTTTTATAATTCGCCGTTTAAAGTTAGTTTTTCAAATTCAGATATATCACAGATTAAATCGTATGAATATCTTATAAATAACGTTCCTTTTTTATATTCTGTCATTGGTTCTACTCTTTCGCCTAAAGCCAGTTTAACTAATGCTTCCGGTAAATTCTGACCTGCTCCAACTGATAAGTAAACCCAGGCAGGGAGTCTCGGATTTATTTCTATCAGATAATATTCTCCATCTTCGGTTTTTATCATCTCAAGTTCCATACCACCACGCCACTTTGTATTACTGATTATTTTATTAGTAATGTCCAGTAACTTTGAATCATCTAATGTTATTCCTGCCCATGCTTTACCTTTATCTGTGATGTATTGCTTCCTCATTGGAACAGCTCCGATAGTATTTCCATTGCCATCTCCGAGCGCAACGACATTCACTTCTGTTCCTCTTACGAATTCCTGAATTATTATTGGCAGTCCCCATTTAGCCGCTATCCTGTTCATAAAGATACTCACCTGTTCAGATGTATATGCAACATAAGCCTCATAATATTTGCCTTTAACAAGCAGAGGATATTTGTATTCATTTATTATTTCCGGAATTTCCCGCTCCGAAAAAATCGCCCTGCTACCAGGAACCTTTATATCATATTTCTTTCCGAATTCAGGCAAAACCGATTTATGTCGCTCTTCAAATTGCTCTAAAGTCGGGAGAAATGTATTTATTCCCATTTCCTTTAATTTATCTGAAGACTTCATAAATGTGTAAAGCTCTGCATCAAAATTTGGCACTAATACATCTATATTTTCTAAACTGTTTATATATTCTATCCGTCTTATTAAGACATCTGAGCCTGAGGAAGGATATGGTATCTGATATGTTTTATTTATTAACTCGTGCATATAAATTCCGGGTTCCAGATTTTCATAAGCTAATCCAACTATACGAACATCAAACTCTTTAGACTCACGTACACCTCTTATAAACGGAATTCCCGGTCCGGGATTATCAGTGTTATTCAATCCTGTTGCGGCTATTGTAATCTTGTTTTTAGACATATCAATCTTCTAAAATTTTTGCATTTCTTAATGAACCTATAAATTCTGAAAGTGATTTCTCCAAAACAGGTACAGAAACATCGTATTTATCCAATAATTCCCTCTTTATTTCGTCTTCATTTTTGTTGTCCCTTATCATTTCAATAATTTCAATCCCAATTGGATTAACTGAAAATGAATCTCCTGTTGATGAATCAAAAACAAATCCGGATTCACTAACTGCTATTTTCTTATTTATCTTCATATTTTTATTATTTTCATTATATTCAGTAAGTGCAAATATTGTGCCAAATAATGTTGTAGCTAATTATTTTGACAGCAATTGTAATGAAATGGTTTAATTTGTTTTAATTTTAGCGATTTTGTATATATTAGACGTAATAAATAATAATTAACCGCTATTTTTCTGCAATTTTTGTTATGATAAAGTTACAATTTTGTCGGAATTTATTAATTTAATGTGCTTTCTCTTCTACTTTTTCGGAAATGCTCTGTATTTCAGGGGTTTCTTCTCTCGAACTTTTAAAACTGAATTTGTAATTCTCTTTTACAGAATAATACAAACCGATTGTTATTATACCAAGAAATCCGAGCATGTGATTTACAGTACCAAATGCAAGAGCAGTTTCATTATCAACTCCGAATACTACATTGAGAGTTGTCTTTATAAAAAAATGTATTGAACCGGCAGAATTGCCAGGAAGAGGTAATGTTTGAGCAAAAGAAGTCAGGGTTAGAACAAGATTTGCATCCATGTAACTCAGAGAATTAAGAATATCGTTTTTAAATGCAAACATTAATACCCATGTAGATAAAGCATAATCCAACCAAAGTAGAACAGTAAATAGAAATATCTTATAATAATATTTAGGATATTTTAGGAATGAGAAACCGCTTATAAGCGAGAGTAATACTCTATTTACTTTTGCCTGATATTTTTCCGGAAGAATTTTATTATTAATTTTTTCAATCAATTTCTCCGTCTTATCAAATTTTAAAAGCATTATACTTACTATCACTACAAATAGAATCATACCGATAGAAAAATACAAAGAAATTCCCTCGATGTTATATTCTCCAAATGCTTTCTGCAGGTCATCTCTGTAAAACATCAGACACAAGCCAAATACAAGAAACATTGACAGCATATCGAAAATCCTTTCCACCACAATAGTTCCTAACGTAAATGCTTTTGATATACCATATTTCTGAGCAAGCAAAAAAGGTCTCGATAATTCCCCTGCCCTTGGAATTAATGCATTGAAAAAATATCCTACCATTACAGCTGAAAATAAATCTGTGAGTTTTAATTCTTTCTTCTCGGGATATAAAAAATATTTCCACCTATATGCCCTTATCCAGCTTCCCACATATACCCCTATAAGCATTGCAAGAATTGCTAGAAAATAATTTGTTCTTCCAAGCTCAGTTAATAATCCACTAAAATTTATATCTCTGAATGCAAGATACAGAAAAAATATTAGAAGCCCGAATAATATAACAAATCTTGATATTTTACTGAATTTTTTCAATCAATATTTTTTATCTGAGGTCAATTACTTCAACCCCAGCTGGAGGTGAAAACGAAAATTCCGATGAACTGATTCCGGCATCAAGGGTGATAGATTTCAATGTATATGTCTTTGTGGAACCGGAAGAAGATATTGTGATTTTTCTTATTAAATATTGTTCTTTGTCAACCCATACTTTTGCTGATTTTATCATACCTTTTGTTCTTGGAGTAAGTTTTAAAACATAGCAATTATCATTTCCTACTTTTTCTTCTCCGGTTAAATCAGAGTAAAAATTTTCCGGGTAATTAAATAAAAATTTATTTGGAGAGAATGAATTACCGTCTTCTTTGTAATTATCAATTACTACCTGTTTTTTTGATGGAGAATATGACCAGGTTGTTACTCCGTCTGTTACAAGTGTAAATGTTTTTGTTTTAATTTTATATTTTTTTTCCTTCTGAATATACATTGTCCCTGATGTTGAAGAACTTT
>Ga0073934_10003528_pt1 | contig 28549 bp, 29 predicted proteins | sample LarsenN4metaG_FD_76834 | JGI IMG/M metagenome (GOLD analysis project Ga0073934, IMG submission 76834) | Hot spring sediment bacterial and archeal communities from British Columbia, Canada, to study Microbial Dark Matter (Phase II) - Larsen... ... | reverse complement strand
TTGCCGCGCTGAAGAACGTGGACTTGCCTACGTTGGGCTTGCCGACGACCCCGAGCTCCATCCGGCCGCGGAACGGTGTGTCTATTCAAGAACCTTGGTGGGGGTGGAGCAACTGCTGGCCCTCATGCGGGAGGGCACGACGACGCCGGAGGAAGACGATACCGAGGAGGATAGCTCCGGCGAGGGGAGCCGCGATGAGCTCGAACTCAGGCGCATTCACACGAAGGGAGAAGGAGGGGGGCGGCGGCGGAGGATTCTGCAGAACCGCGACGATGGGAATCGTTACATCTGAAATGCCGGACCAGTCGGTCATCGCGAAGACCATCTGCGTGCCGTTCGCAGTGGCCCCTATCGGCAGGGATCCCTCGATCGATGTCGAGTTCTTCGCCAGGTCGACGCCTCCCGCGGCGACCTTCGTCCAACTTGAGGACCAAGTGTGCAGGCTTCGGGAGGTCACCCGGCCATCGACTCCGCGGACCTCGAGCAGGACATCTGCGAGGATGCCTTCGAACGGCATGCCGAGCCCATCCGAGACGTTGACATCCACGTAGACGCGGAGAATATCCTCGCCGGTCTGGCGAGGCGGCAAGGTGGCGTTGCTTGATCCACCGCCCCCGCCGACTCCACCGCGGACCCGCACGGCCCGCTGCGGCACCGAGCCGCCCAAGATGTCACCGCCGACCTGGACGTAGAAGAACGCGGTCGTCCCGTCTCGCGCGGCCCCGAACCGCTCGATGTCCACGTTGGTATTGTTGACGGGGCGGAGGTCCGTGTCGGCGGCAGCGCCCACCCGCCAGTCTTCGAAGAGTCCATCGATGCGCTTCTGTGGCGCGATGGAGACAACGTACGCCTTCGCGGGCTCCCTGATGACGGAGACCGGCCTCGGCCCGATTGCCCCGAGCATTTCAGCGCCGACGACATCTCCGGGCAAAAAGCCCGGGGCCTGCACGGCCACTCGTATCGTGGCGGTGGGCAGGTCCCGGGTCAGGTTTACGGATTCCGCCGAGAGGGAAACGAGGAGTCCTGAGGTCGCGTTGACCTGGAACGCGGACACGGTCCACGTTTCACCGGCCGGGACGCGGCCGAGAGCTCGGACCTGGATCTCGAGGAGATCCGTCCATCCAGCGCCGATGACCGTCGTGAGCGGCCGAGACCGAATCAAGATCGCGCCCGAGTCGTGAGAGAGCGGCGCTTCGCTGCGGCTCGAGGCACCGTCGAAGTCGTCTGCGTAGACGGCGACCCGAAACGCGGCTTCGTCGAACGAAAGGAGATTGTCCACGGCGACTTGGACCTCGAGTCCGCTGGCACTCGCAGCCGCACTCACGCCCCGGCCGCCCTCTCGGCGACTCCAGTTCAGTTCCGCGTCGGCTGGGAACGAAAAGAGGCGCGCCGCGGCAACGGACTCGTTCCCGCCGTCGACTTCGACGACGGCATCCGCACCGAGTCCCGCGAAGGTGAACCCGGTGGCGGCGTCTCCGTCCCCGTCGATCAGGAAGAAGATCCCATCGTAGCCGACACGGTCCGCGAACGTCGCCCCTCGGGTGCGGGCGAAGAGATACAGGTAGTCTCGGTCCATGAACGACGCGTATTCCGCCAGCTCGACGTCCGGGTTCGTCGAGGGCGTCGCCGCATCGAACTTCGGGACCTCCGTCCAATCTTGGAGCGACCCGTCGATCACGATCGGAGCGGCAGGACCTGTGGGCGGCGGGAGGAGCGCGACGAGGATGATGAGCGCAATGACAACGCCGGCGCCCAGGGCCGCAATCGTGGACCTCCGTCGTCCCGTCGGGAGGTGGACCATCGTCAGACCCGCGCCGTTCACGTATCCCCGGCCGTTGATGAAACCATTCACCCGGCCCCTCCCGTTGATGAAACCGTTGACCTTCCCCGCGCCGTTGATGTAGCCGTTCACGCGTCCGCGACCGTCGATCGATTCCTTCCCGGTCGCGAGGCCTTGACGCCGGAAGAGGGATTTCGATAGGAACCCGGCCCTCGTCGAGACGTGGTCCCGACCGGCCGCGGAGGGAGTCGCGAGCGGCCTCGGAGCCGGCGCCTTCGGCGACGGGGCCTCCTCGCCCTGGCTCGTGACCGACTCCTCCAGCTCCCCCATGAGCCAGTCGAGGGTCGCGATCCGCGTCTGCTCGACTTCCTCCGGGGACATCGATTCCTCGAACTTCTCGATGATCGATTCGAAACTCGCCGGCGTCGTCGGCTCCGGCTCCACCTTCGGCGGGGGCCGGCTCAGCTCGTCCATCAAGGAATCGAGAATTTTCGTCTCCGGCGGCTTCCCCACCGCCGGCGGGGAGGGCGCCTTGCCGACTGCCGTCGAGCACGCAGGGCAGACGACAGCGCCCGGCGGCAGTGGTTCGTCGCACACCTGGCAGGTCGGCCCTCGATCGGATAGGGATTGCTGAAACGCCTTCAGCTCTTCGTCGAGCCCCGTCTCGTCGACGATCTCCTGGAGCATCGACCGGAGTCGATCAGGCACCCCGGGCTCATGGCTCGACTTGGAGAGGAGCCGCGTCCGCACAACGGCGATCTTCTTGTGAGAACTCAGGGAGGCCGCGTGATCGAGCGACCGCGTCGCCTCCTCGTCCTCCCCCATCGCCTCGAGCAACAGGCCGCGAGCATACCAGAGCTCCGCTTCGTTCGGTTCGTCCTGGAGGCACAGGTCATAGAAGGCGAGGAGCCCCTGCTCTCCGTCTTCGACGAGGCTCCTACGGACCTCCTCGTCCATCTCCTCCTCTTCGAAGGTGGCGCCGCACTCGAGGCAGGTCGACGAGAACGCAGATGTCACACACCCGCACAGCGGGCACTCGAGCTCCTCGTCGAGCACGGCCTCCTTCGGACGGTGCGGTTTCTCGTGCGGAACCGACCGAAGCGCGGCCTTGACCGCCGACGCACCCGCGCGGCCCAGCTCCGGAATCCGCGAGAGCTCCTCTTCGGATGCGCGCCGGAGCTTCCAAATCGCATCGTATCCTTGCTGCAACAGGGTCCGAGCCTGCAGCTCCCGAATCCCCGGGAGGCCGCGGATCGCCGCCGCCTCGCGATCGTCCCGCTGGCCCTTGATCCGCCGTTTCCTGCGGCCATCGCGTGCCTTCGTCGATGTTGGAGGCGCCTCGAAGGTCCGACCGCATGTGGGGCACTCCTTGTCCTCGGGGCCGAGGAACGTCGCGCAGGACGGGCACGCGCGCGGCCGGGGGGTCGGTTCCGGGATGGCCTCCAGTGCGAACCGGGCGTGGCACTTGTCGCACAGGAGCTGGATCTCGTTTGCCGCAGTGCACTCGGGGCAAGCGAGGAAGCGGTCCACCTCCGTCGCGGTCCGGAGGACGGAGACGTAGCCGCAGGTGTTGCACGCGAGCAGCGGGACGAGCGGGCCATCACACTTCGAGCACGGCGGCAGGTCCGCGACGGGACGGGTCACGAGGACGCCCTCCGGAGCGCGTCGAGCTCCTTCTTCGCGTCCAAGAGAGTCGGCCGGATCCGCAACGCGCGTTCGAGACAGAACTCCGCTTCCTCGGGCTTTCCGGCCGCGAGAAGCGCACGCCCCTTCTGCAGCCATCCTTCGGCGAACTCGGGCCGGCGACCGAGGGCGACGTTGAAGCACTGGAGGGCTTTGTCGGGATCCTTCGACTCCAGGAGCGCGGTCCCGAGGTTCAGCCACAGGGTCGCGTAGTCTCGGTCCTCGGACGCCGCGCGCCTGAGGAGGTCGACGGCGTCCTTCATCGCGCCCCGGCGCGCATGGAGGATGCCGAGGTTCATCAGGGCGAGTCCCGCGTTGGGTTCGAGCTTCAACGCTGCGGTGAAGCATTCGATCGCCCTTGCCTCCCGACCCGCGTGGAGGAAGGAAACGCCTTTGTTGCACCACGCATCGACGTACGAGGGGCTGATCCGCAGGGCCTGATTGAAACAGCGCAGGGCCTCGATCGATTGCCCGAGTCGCTCGAGCGCGACGCCGAGGTTGTTCCAGGCCGGGGCGTAGCGAGCGTCGGCGTCGACGGCTGCCTGGTAGGCGGCCCGCGCGGCCTCGAAATCGCCGCGACGGAACGCTCCGTTCCCGCGCCCGAGCTCGCGGAGAGCCCGCCGACGGCGGGATCCCGTAGCGAGAGAGGGTACCCTCGAAGCTCGGCGGAATCCGTGCGCCATCGGGGCTCATCTACCTTTAATACGTCCTATGGAGTTTCCTGCGTCGTTATCAGCCAAGATTATCGGACGAGGTTCTGACGGCACGATGCGAAGGGTTCTCCCCTCGCCCAGATCACGGGCCTCTCGACCTCGGCGGGGCGTGGTAGGACGGAGCGGGCAGTCATCCTCTGCGACGGGTATTTCGGCCACGATACCGGCAAGACCGCGAACGGCCTCGTGCGGTATTCGAAGCGGTACACGATCGTGGGGGTCATCGATCGCACGAAGGCCGGCCGGGACGCGGGCGAGGTCCTCGACGGGACTCGGAAGGGCATCCCGATCGTCGCGGACCTCCGCGAGGCGATCGAGACGTGCCGGCCGGAGACGCTCATCATCGGGGTCGCCACGTTCGGCGGCTACATCCCCCAGGAGTTCCGCCCGATCATCCGCGAGGCGATCGTTGGCGGGCTTAACGTCGTCGCCGGCCTGCACGAATATCTCGCGGACGACCCGGAGTTCTCGAAGCTCGCCGCGGACCATGGCGTCCGCCTCGTGGACGTGCGACGGCCGAGGTCGGTCCGCGAGGCGCAGCAGTTCAGCGACCGATCCCGCGGGCTGCCGTGCCTTCGGATCCCGGTCCTCGGCACGGACGGGTCGATCGGCAAGAGGACGACCGCCCTCCTGCTGACGGAGTCCCTGAACGCCGCGGGGATCCCGACGACGTTCGTGGCCACGGGCCAGACCGGGCTCTTGCAAGGCTCGCCGTACGGCGTGCCGCTGGACGCCATCAAGGGGGACTTCATGGTGGGCGAGCTCGAATCAGAGGTTGTCCGGGCGTACGAGGAGACGAACCCCAAGGTGATCGTCGTCGAGGGCCAGGGGAGCATCTCCCACCCCGCGTACGTCTGCGGCACCCGCGCGATCATCATGGCGTCGATGCCCTCCGGGATCATCATGGTGCACGCCCCCATGCGGAAGACGAGGAACTTCCGCCGCGATGTCGTTGCATGGCCGATGCCCACGGTCGACGAGGAAATCCGGTGGCTGGAGTTCTTCTCCCAAGGCGCGAAGGTGATCGCCCTCGCGATCAACCATGAGGGCATGACGCGGGAGCAGGTCGAGGCCACGGCGCGGGAGTGGGAGGCGAAGTATGGGATGCCCGCGGCGGATCCCCTCTGGCAAGGCTGCTCGAAGTTCGTGGAGCGAATCGAGTCGATGCTATGACGGTCCCGAAGTCTCATCCGCGTCGAGGATCCTTGATCCGCAGGGAGCGCCTCGTGCGCGCCTGGAAGGCCGGCGTCGTCGTGCCGGAGGGGCTCATCGCGCACGGGCGAGGAGAGGCGTGGGACTACCTCCTTGGGGAAGCGCCCAATCCGCCCGCGCTCGTGGCCGAGAAGGCCGCGGCCGCCTACCTCCTTCGGGCTCGACGGCCCGTCCTCTCCGTGAACGGGAACGTCGCGGCGCTCGCAGCGAGAGAGATCGTCCGACTTGCACGGACCGTGCCTGCGGCGATTGAGGTCAACTTGTTTCACCGGACCGAGACGCGCGTGCGGCGCATCTCGACCCTCCTACGAAGAGCGGGAGCTCAGGAAGTCCTCGGCCCAAGGCCCGACGCGCGGATCCCGGGCCTGGAATCGAAGCGGGCCCTCGTGCACCGCAAAGGGATCTTTGCTGCGGACGTCGTACTCGTTCCCCTGGAGGACGGCGACCGCACGGAGGCCCTCGCGCGGATGGGGAAGATCGTCATCGCAATCGATCTGAATCCGCTCTCGCGCACCTCCCGGGCGGCGACCGTCCCCGTCGTGGACGAGGTTTCCCGCGCCTTGGCCGCCATCGCCGGCTTCGTGCGAGAGCTCCGCGACGATTCCGCCGAAACCTCGCGAATCCTCCGTGAATACGACAAGGCGCGGAACCTCGGAGCGATCTTCCGGTATATCGAATGGCGGCTTCGCGGACTCCAGAGAAAACGGAGGAGGACCACGCGCATGCGCGCCCGCGGTAGTGGCACGCAGCGATGAGCATCGGCGGGCACGACTGCAGCCGAGGTCACGCAAAGTGACTGGGCTTCCACTTGATCGAGCAGCCATACGGCGGGGTCAGCGGAATGGGCACGGGCTTGCCCACGAGCAGCGCGTCGAGCGCGCTCCGAAGATAGCGCTTCGTCACCCTCTTCGGATCCGCGTGATTGTCGTCGAGGCGCCCGCGATACCGCACGATGCGGTCGCGGTCGAGGACGAAGAAATCCGGCGTGGCCACGGGGCCATAGGCCTCCGCGACGGCCTGCGATTCGTCGCGGAGATATGGGAAGTTGTACCCCTTCGCCTTCGCGCGCTGGACCATGTGGTCGAAGTCATCTTCCGGATACTTCGCCTCGTCATTTGAGTTGATCGCCACGAACTGCACGCCCGCCGGGGCGTAGTCCCGCTGAGTCTCGACGAAGCGGGACTCCCAGGCCTGCACGTAGGGACAGTGATTGCAGGAGAAGAAGACCACGAGGATCGGCTTGTCCTTGAACGAGTCGAGTCGATACGTCTTGCCGTCGACTCCTGGCAGCTCGAAATCGGGAGCCGCCTGACCGGGCTGGAGCCCAGGGACTTCGGGCGTGGGAATCAGGGGTCAGTACTCGCGCGTCGGGCATAAGCCTTTTCTGCGCGTGACGACCCGGGCGGCGGCGCCTTCGTCGCGCGCGTTACACAAAGTTTATCTCCGTCCCCCCGAATCGACCAGTCCCGTGAGTTGACGTGAAATTTGTTGTCGTCACGGGTGGCGTCTTGTCGGGACTCGGAAAGGGCATCTCGACCTCCTCGATCGGGGTCCTCCTGAAGGCGAAGGGGCTGCGAGTCTGCCCAATCAAGATCGACCCCTACCTGAACGTCGATGCCGGCACGATGAACCCGTACCAACACGGGGAGGTGTTCGTGCTCGACGATGGCGCGGAGGTGGACCTCGACCTCGGCAACTACGAGCGGTTCCTCGATGTGAACCTCACGGGGGACCACAACATCACCACCGGCAAGGTATACCGGGCGGTGATCGAGAAGGAGCGCCGGGGCGACTACTTGGGCAAGACGGTCCAGATTATCCCGCACATCACGGATGAGATCAAGGCGCAGATCCGCGCCGTCGGGGAGAAGGAGCGCGCGGACGTCGTCCTGATCGAGGTCGGCGGGACGGTCGGGGACATCGAGGGCATGCCCTTCCTCGAGGCGCTCCGCCAGCTGGGCCAAGAAGAAGGGAAGGACAACGTCCTGTTCGTGCACACGACCCTCGTCCCCGTGATGGGCGCGGTGGGGGAACAAAAGACGAAGCCGACGCAGCAGAGCGTGCGCGAGCTGCGCGCGGTCGGCATCCAGCCCGCGGCGATCATCGCCCGCGGAGAACGCTCCCTCGAGCCGGACATCAAGAAGAAAATCGCGTTCTTCTGCGACGTCCCCGTGGAGGGAGTGGTGAGCGCCCCGGACGCGTCGACGATCTACGACGTCCCCTTGCTCTTCGACGGACAGGGACTCACGGACTATGTGATAGGGCGCCTCAAACTCGAGCCGAAGTCCGAGGACATGGAAGAGTGGAAGGAGTTCCTCGACCGGCTCAAGAACCCGGAGCAGGAAGTCACGATTGCCCTCGTCGGTAAGTACACACATCTCAAGGACTCGTACATCAGCCACATCGAGGCGTTCCATCACGCGTCCGCGGCGGCGCGGGTCCGCGTCAACCTGCGGTGGGTTGAGTCGGTGGACATCGAGAAGAGGGGGACGAAGATCCTCGACGGAGTCGATGGGATCCTCGTCCCGGGAGGGTTCGGGGACCGGGGGATCGAGGGGAAGATCGCGGCGACCCGATACGCGGCGGACCACGACCTCCCGTTCCAAGGCGTGTGCCTGGGGTTCCAGCTCGCGACGATCGGATTCGCGAGGGAGGCCCTCGGCCTGAAGGACGCGAACAGCTCCGAGTTCAATCCGAAGACGCCCCATCCGGTCGTGGACCTCCTGCCCGAGCAGAGGTCGGTGAAAGACATGGGCGCGACGATGCGACTCGGCGCCCACAGGGTCTTCCTGAAGCCGGGATCGAGGACCGCAAAGCTGTATGGCGCCACGACGGTCTTCGAGCGGCATCGGCACCGCTTCGAAATCAATCCGGCATACATCGCGAAGCTTGAGGACGCGGGCCTGGAGTTCGTCGGAAGGTCCGACGACGACCGGCGGATGGAGGTCCTGGAGCTGCGGGACCACCCGTACTTCATCGCGTCCCAGTTCCATCCGGAGCTTCGCTCCCGCCCGTTACGCGCGTCGCCGATTCACCTGGGCCTCGTGAAGGCGGCCGCCTCCTGATCGACCGCGCACAAACCTTTAAACAGGACTCGCCCTTGGTCCGGGCACGATGTCCGGACTGTCGTACGAGCAGCTCCTGCAGCGCGCGAAGAAGGCCTTGCCCGAGGCCTTGAGTACCGGTGAGCGGTTCCAGATCCCCGAGGCGGATATCGTCGTCGAAGGCAAGACGACCATCCTCCGGAACTTCGAGGACATCATCAACGCCATCCGACGCGATTCGAACATGGTCCTTACATACCTGCTCCGGGAGCTCGGGACCGCGGGGACGCTCGACGGACGGAGGGTCGTGTTCAAGGGCAAGGTCACGGCCCAGCAGGTTGCGGACCGCGTCAAGTCGTACGTCGAAACGTACGTCCTCTGCCAGGAGTGCGGGAGGCCCGACACCCGACTCGTGAAGGAAGATCGCATCGCGATGCTCGAGTGCGACGCCTGCGGCGCCCGGCGCCCCGTGAAATCGGTGAAGAAGGCCGCGAAGGTCGAGGAGGCGCCGCTCGTCGAAGGCAAGGTGTACGAGCTGATGATCCAGGACATCGGCAAGAAGGGTGACGGCATCGCGAAGCTCGACAAGTACATCATCTACGTTCCCGGGACCGCGAAGGGCGCGATCGTAAAGGTCATCATCGAGAAGATTGCCGGGAGCGTCGCATTCGGCCGTGTGACCCGGGAGTAGGCGGCCCATGCGCCGCGAACTCAGGCCCGTCGTGGCCATGGGGATCCTCCTCGCGGCCTCCCAGCTCGTCGCGATCGCAATCTCCCCGCTCTTTTGGGCCGGAGGGCTCCAGGCCTTCGAGAACCCCACTGATCCGGCGAATACGCTGATCTACATCTTGATGATCCTGATCTTCACCGTCGTCATCCTCGCGCTGGTCCGGTTCCGGCGCCGTCACTTCGCGAAATACGTCATCCTGTCGTCGATCTTCCTCACCCTTTTCTTCATCATGCTCCTGCCTCTGTACTACGGCCTCTTCTATGGATACTTCGCGTTCAGCGGCGCGACGGACGAGGCGCAGATCGAGGCCATCGCGACCCTCCTCGGGAACATCGCTACGGTCCTCTCCCTGGCGCTCGCCGCGTTCCTCGTGTGGGCCCTCGTGAAGTATCCGGAATGGTACGTGGTCGATGCGATCGGCTTCGCGACCGCCGCGGGCGTGACAGCGATCATGGGGATCTCCTTCGGGATCCTGCCCGCGTTCCTCCTCCTTCTTGGACTCGCCGCCTACGACGCCGTGGCCGTGTACCGCACGAAGCACATGGTCACCCTCGCGGACGAGCTCACCAGTCAGCGCCTGCCGGTGCTCCTCGTCGTCCCGAAGCACGCGGGATACTCCTTCCAGGAGCAGAAGAGCCTCAAGGAACAGGTCGCGTCCGGCGAGGAGCGCGAGGCGATGTTCATAGGCCTGGGAGACCTGATTATTCCGGGTGTGCTCAGCGTGTCCGCATTCATATCCCTGAACACGGACGCACTGAACGCCGTGGGGCTTTCCTTGGGTCCACTGCCACCGTATGCCGTCGTCGCACTCGCGACCGTGCTCGGGACGCTGGTGGGGTTTGCGATCCTCATGCGGTTCGTCCTGCGCGGGAACCCTCAAGCGGGCCTCCCCTTACTGAACGGCGGCGCAATCGTGGGATACGCGCTCGCGTACCTCCTGGTGTACCGGAACCTGTCGCTCGGCCTCTTCTGACGCCGCCGTCGGCCGCAACCGTCTTATAGCGCGGGCCTCTTGGCCTCCATCCCCGAGGTCCACGATGGCCCTTTGGCAAGGACGAGCACGCAGGAAGCCCACGGGCGGCCGCTACCGCCCGCTCCGGAAGAAGCGAAAGCACGAGATTGGGCGGGAGCAGCAGTTTGCATTCATCGGCTCCCAGCGCCTGAAGCTGTATCGGACGAAGGGAGCGAACCGCAAGGTCCGGGTCCTCAAGGCGGAGTTCGCGAACGTCCTGGATCCGAGGACCTCGACGACGAAGAAGGTCAAGATCGTCACGGTCAAGGAGAATACGTCGAACCCCCACTTCGTCACGCGAAACATCATCACGCGCGGGTCCGTGATCCAAACGGAACTCGGCCTGGCAAAGGTGACGTCTCGCCCCGGCCAGGATGGCGTCGTGAACGCGGTCCTCTCGGAGAGCCCGAAGAGCTAGCTCGCGATCGGATCGCCGCTCGGACGCCGTGGTTTGTCACCTGCGCACGGGGTTCCTCGCTCGTGGATCCCTTCGACGTGAGGACCATCCGGACGATGGGGCTTCGACCCTGCGGCCCACCGACGCGCTTCTACGAACGGCCCCTGCCGCTCGTGCGAAGAGCGCTCAACCTACTGGACCGACGAATCATGAAGCGCTGCGCCACCGGGCGCCGCGACCGTTATCCGAGACCGCGAGGAGGCCGGGGCGAGCGTCAAGACAGCGCGTCGACGATTCGACCGCACGGCCGGAGAGGGGAGCCTCTTCATCGTCCCCGCCGTGGAACCGAGCCGATCTCCTGGGATTCTGCTCTGCGAGCGACTCTCCCACGCCACGCCCGACGCGGACGCCACGACCGTCCGGCGGATCCTCCGCGGAGCCCTCGTCTTTCCCCCTCGAGGGCAAGGAAGCGAACCTCAACAGGGAACCTCATTCGGCGGAACGCGTGATCCCGACATCCTTGACGAGGGCGTAGGGGACGAACGTTGGCAAGAGCACCTCGTACCACCAGTACATCTGCTCGGCCTTGTCGCTCAGCGCGACGATGTTCCGCATCAAGCGGATCAGGTTGTCCGTGAGACGGACATCCTTCCACGCCTCGACGACCTCCCCCTTGCGGATTCGGAAGATCCCGTCGCGGGGAATCGTGCTGAGATCGCCCTTGACATAGGACTGGTACCGTGTGTACCAGGTATTCGTCAACCAGAGGCCGTCCTTGACCTCGGAGAAGATCTCGTCCCGCGACCAGTTCCCGGGTTTGATGAAGGCCGCGTGCGGGATGGGAGCGATGAGGCCGGCGTTCCCCGTCGTCCTCGTCTTGAAGCGCTTCGCGGTGGACGTGTTGTGCAGGTACGTCTTCAGGATGCCCTTCTGCACCAAGGTGTTCTTGCGGGTGGGCACGCCTTCCGCGTCGAATCGCTTCCTCGCGATCGAGTCCGCTGAACCGTCGTCCATCATCGTGACCGCCTCCGACGCGACGCGCTTCCCAATCTTCTTGCCGAACGGCGAGAGGCCTGCGAGGACGTACCAGGCGCTCAGCCGGACTGCGACCTCGTCCGCTAAGGAGGCGAAGATGAGGGGGTCGAGCACCACCGTGTAGCGCCCAGGCTTCCCGGGCTTTGGGTCCTTCGCCATGGCCGCGTTCCGCCCGGCCTTGCCTCCCGCCTTCTCCGGATTGAACTGCGAGAGCTTCGTGGCGCAGGAGATCCCATGGCCGCTCGAGTCAAGGGAGAGCAGGGCTCGGATGGAGAGGTAGAGGCTCGCCCGGCGATCCCGACCTTCGACGCCGTTCGAGGTCGCGAGGTGGTGCTCGTCCTCGTACTTCCAGAACGAGCCCGCGCATTCCTTCGCGCCCTGTTCAAGGGCCGCGTTCACGGCGGCCTCGACGAAGTCGGTTCCGTCCTCCAAGGCGAGGATCTTCGGGTCCGGCTGCATCCGTTCGTACCGAAACGGGCCCCGGGCAATTCCCGCATACTCGGGATTCGGCTGGGAGGCCCGCGCGATCTTGACGAGGCGCTCGACCGCCTCATCCGCCCTCGTGAGGTCCTTGATGTCGCTCTCGAGGACCCGCTTGTCGTAGACGAAGAACACGGACGCACTCTGCTCGTTCCAGCGGTTGCTGATCACCGGCTCATTGCGCGCGAAGCGGATCTGATACGAGCGATTTGTGACGATGTCGGCGATCGCATCCTGACAGCCGAGCTTCGTGGCCTTCTCGACGATCCGGGCGGCGATGTCTTCCATGGGATCACCTCAAGTACACATTCCGCAGGCGCATCGACGGGCCCCCGAGGCTCGCGTCCAGGGACTGCGTCGGGTCCGACTTCCCGCAGAACCCGGCTTCCGAGACGTCGAGATCCTTCCCGATCGCATCGACGGCCGACCAGAAGGCGGGCGTCGTCAGTTCCGCGATCGTGTTCCGGACCGGATGCTTGATCTCTCCGTCCTCGATGAGGTACGCCTCGCGGCCCGCATACTTCGCGTTGTACCGCTTATCGTCGATGTTCCACTCCATGAAGGACTTCATGTACACACCAAACTTGACGCCCTCGAGGAGTTCCTCGAGCGTGTGGTCCCTCGGCTCCACAAACGTGTTCGCCATGCGAGGAATCGTCTCGAGGTTGTAGTTGACCGCCCTCGCAGCGCCGTTGCTCCGCGTGCCGAGGGCCGCCGCGGTCTCTCGGTTGTGCAGGAACTCGTGGACGAGCCCGTCCTTGTAGAGGTACCGACGTCGGGCCTTCACGCCCTCGTCGTCGTAGAGGTAGAAGGCGATCGCGTGTTCCATGATGGGGTCGTCCACCACATTCACGAGCTCGGACCCGACGCGGCTGCCCAACGCCTCGGGAGTCAGGAAGGACTTGCCGGCCTGACTCGCCTCCCGACCGAGCACGCGGTCTGCCTCCATCGGATGCCCGCAGGACTCATGGGCCGCGATGCCGGAAACGGCGGGTCCGACGACGAGGTCCATCTTGCCCTCGGGAGACTTCTTTCCCTCGACCAGGGACCGCTGCATCGATCGGGCCTCCTCCACGACGCGCCTCGACAAGTCCATCGCCCGGATCCCCTCCCATCCTCCCGACCATCCGTAGTTCCGATGGTTTTGCTCGACGCCACCGTCGTGGGCCACGGTGAGGTAGCCGTAGAACCGCAGGCGCGGGCTATACGACCGTATCCGCGAGCCTTCCGAATTCACGAAGTACTTCTCGATCCGGCTGCAGGAGAGGGTGAAGTACCGTGCCGGGATCTTGATCTTCAGGGCCATGAGATCGCGGTCAAGCGACGCGATCTCCGCGACCTTCTCCTCCACGGGGACATCCGCAAGCCGCTTCCCCTCGGGCACGGACCAGTTCGTGATGTTCGCGTCCTCGTTCGCGAAGACGATCGACGTCCGGCGGCCGGAAGATTTGGCAATCTTCACGGCGCTATCCGCGGCCGCCCGGATCTCATTCTTCGTGAGGAGATTCGTGGCGGCGAACCCGAGGCCGCCCTTCGCGAGGGCGCGGACGCCGATCCCACGGTCCTCGCTCACGTAGAGGGCGTCCAGCACGCCGTTTTTTAGGATGAACTCTTCCTTGTCCTGATGCTCGTATCGCGCCTCCGCGTAGGACGCGCCCCGCTGTCGCGCATAGTCCACCGCAAAATCGACGAGATCCGTGTCCGCCATTCTCCGCTCCGCCTCCAATTCCGCCCAGGCATTGCAGCGAGTGAGTTAAGCGTTCGCCCGCGGCGGCGCGAAAACCCTTATGGCGGGGACTGGATATCGCCGGGGCCGTGGCGAAAGGGGATCGGCCCATCGTCCTGTATCCCGCGTACTTCGACCTCCTCCGGACTCGGGATGAGGGGCGGCGCATCGCGAAGCGATGGGCCGTGGAAACGCCGACCGCGGAGGAGATCGCGGCGGCCGCGAAGGCCCTTGGCCTCGACCCGAAGATCGAAGACGGGAAGGCCCATTCCGCCACGCCGTGGCGGCACGAGGGCCGCGTCCTGGTCCGCGCGGACTACTACAAGACGTCGATCGTCCGGAAAATCGCGGAGCGAATCAAGGCCGCGCGGTGACGCGCTCGGCCCCCACGCCGGCGATCACAGATGGTCTTGTCCGGTGTGGACGTCCTCCACGAGCCGCTTTCCCGACGCGACGAGGTCCACGGAATGGATCACCGCTCCGAGCTCGCGGAGCGTGTCCTCGACGCTCGCGTAGTTCACGGCGCTGCCCTCGAGGGTGACCTTGACGCTCTCCGTGTCCTGGTCCACTTCCTCCAGGGTGCAGGAGGCGCCGTCCACGCCTTTCAAAGAACTCAGCCGCTGGGACATCTCCACGAGCGAGGGTTTGTGCGGCTTCAAGACGTCGAGCACGAGTCGCCGAATGTCGCTCACGAAGTCGCTCCCAGGGGAGGCTTCCATCGTCCGCTTCGATAATAAGGATTACGAATCGACATGCGGCAAGAAAGGATCATGCAGTCGTGACTTCCCGCCCATCCGCCGTCACAATCATCGTGTGCTCCGTCTGCGCGACGATCCCGCCGTCGACATCCCGGAGGGCAGGATACGTCATCACCGCGCCCCTCCGCACGAGCTGATTCAGGAGACTCGGCGCGCGGGCGTCGATCCGGTGCGCCCAGCGTTCCGCGAACGGCAGGGTCTTGAAGTGTGCCGACAGCAGCGCGAAGAACTCCTTCTGGTCGTCCCGTCGCACGGCCTTCGGTCGCAGGACACGGTAGATGTTGCCCGTCCGGCGCCCGTCGACCTGGCCCGCCCCGGAGGAAGAGAACGGCTCGATGGCGACGACCTCCCCTTCCCGGAGGATGTCGTGCCCATGGGGGACGTTCGGTACGCTCTTGCCCGCGTGGAGGACGTACCGCTCGACCGTGTGGCCCGTCAAGTTGCGGATGGGCTTGTATCCATGGGACTCGATCGCTCGCTGGATGCCGCCTCCGAGGACGCGCGTCGACACGCCAGGCCGCACCGCCTCGATCGCCGTCTGCACCGCGAGCTCCGACGCGCGGATGAGCTCCGTCCAGTTCCGCGTGCCGACCTCGACCGTCATGGCGGTGTCCGCGATCCAGCCATCCACATGGGCCCCGAGGTCCAGCTTCACCACGTTCCCGCGGCGGAAACGCAAGGAGTCATCGTGGGTTGGGGAGTAATGCGCCGCCACGTCGTCGATCGAGATGCAGGTCGGAAACGCGGGCTGTGCGCCGCGCCGGCGCATCAGGTCCTCCACGGCCTCCGCGACGTCAAGGAGCAGGGACCCCTCCTTCACCTCCTGCGAGGCGAGGTCGAGGGCCTCTCGGGACACGCGGCCGGCCCGGCGGAGGGCCGCGAGGACGTCGGCGTCCATGCTAAGGGCCTCTCGGAAGGGGCCCCTGCCTAAGGATTCTTGCACGCGGGCCTGAGAGGTCGACGACCGTGGACTCCCGGCCGAGAGGGGCGGGCCCCCCATCCAGGTACACGTCCACCGCCTCCCCGAGCTGCGCGCGGGCCTCGTCGCAGGTCGTCGGGGAGGGCAGCCCATGGCGGTTCGCGCTCGTGGCGGTGATCGGCCCGAACGCCTTCGCGAGAAGCCGCGGGATCGGATGGTCGGGCACGCGGATCGCGAGGCGGCCGTCCTTCGAGACGAGCCCCCGTGGGGCGTCCGGGGTGGGCTCGAGGACTACGGTGTACGGTCCGGGGAGGTTCTTCTCGCAGAACGCGGCCGCGATCGGCGTCCTCACGCCGAAGCGAAAGACGTCGTCCACGGAGGCCACGGCCATCGAAACGACGAGCTCGCGGGGCCGCGCCTTTGCCGCGTATAGCCGATCGAGCGCGATTTCCTGGAAGACGTCGGCCGCGATCCCGTAGACCGTGTCGGTAGGGTACACCACGAGGCCGCCGGCCGCCAGGGTCCCCCGGATGCGGGCCACCGCGATCGCATCGAGGACGAACTTCGATCCGATCGACGTCGCTCGGAGGAGTTCCGACACACGCGCGACAAAGAAGCGCCGCGTAAAGGCCTTTCGCTAGAGATACAGCAGGTATGCCTCGTGGTCCAGGGTGCCCGCGGGCGGCCGGTACGGATCGAGCTGCATCCCCTTTGTCCCGGGGACCTTCGCGACGACCGCCTTCGTGAACGGCGCTGATTCCGCCGACGTCGCGAGCTGCGACATCGGGACGAAGGCGGCCTCGCGGACCTCGATCCCGTCGGGCCTCGGCTCGCCGGACTCGTACGTCATCGTGAACACCAAGAAGGTATCGTTCACCCGCGGGGCGACGAGGTTCCGCACGCCGACGAGGGCCTCGACGCGTCCCACGATGCCCGTTTCCTCGAGGACCTCGCGCTCGATCGTCTGGACGACGGACTCGCGAGGCTCGATGTATCCCGACGGGATCGTCCATTGGCCCGCCCACGGTCCGTAGGTCTTCCGCACGACAAGGAGGTCCTGGCCTCTCCGCAGGAAACCGCCGACGCCGACCGTCACCGGGAGCGTCGCGACGTTGATCGCCATGGCACACCCAACGTCGGGCCGAGACATGGCTTTATCCAATGGCCCGTTACCCCGCCCCGGTGATGTGCACGAGGCGACGCAAGGTCACGTTCACGCCGAAGCGATATCTGAGGAAAATCTGGCAGCTGGGAAACTTCGACGTCTCTCCGGACGGACGCTTCCTCGCGTATTCCGCCAACAAGGGGGAGCAATGGACCGTCTACGTGAAGGACCTCCGGAACGGGCGGGAGAAGGTCCTCGTTCGGTCGGACCAGTCCGTCCTGAACCCGGAGTTCTCGCCGGACGGCGCGTGGATCGCCGTGCAGTCCGATTTCGAGGGGGACGAAAACTTCGACATCTACGTCGTGCCGGCGAAAGGCGGCGAGCCGCGGAACCTGACGAACAACCCCGCGGACGAGGCGTTCCCGCGCTGGTCCCCGGACGGCCGAAGGATCGCGTTCCTCTCGAACCGAGACCGGGACCGGGACAACCTCTTCGTCATGGACGTCGCGGGAGGCGAGACGAAGAAGCTCACGGACGAAGAGGACATCGTGAACGAGCTCGCGTGGCGACCCGATGGGCGGTCGATCGCCTTCACCGTCGGGGTCGGCAACCTGGACTGGGTCGGGCTCGCCCACCTGAACGGCGAGGTCGAGCGCCTCGTCGCCTTCCCGGATTCCGAGAGCCAACTGTCGATGGACCTCGGTCGGCCGGAACCCTGGTCGCCCGACGGGAGGGAACTCGCCTTTGTGTCGAACGTCCACGACCGCATCGACCTCGGGGCGATCGACTTGGACAAGCGGCGGGTCCGGTGGATCGTCGAGAACCGTTGGGACAAGTCGATGCCGGTCTGGTCTCCCGACGGAAAGCGAATCGCGTTCCTCGAGAACCACGATGGCAGGATCCAGCTCAGGACCGTCTCCAGCGCCGGCGGGCGCGCCCGTGCGGTGTCGCCGTCGTTCGGCGCCGCCTCACGGCCCCTGTGGCATCCGGACGGCCGCGGGCTCTTCTACCACCAGTCGAGCTTCGTCCGGCCTCCGGAACTCCTCCTACAGAGGGGGACGCGGCGCACCCGCCTCGTTGGCCATGGGAGCGAGCGCCTCCCCCGAGGCGAGCTCGCCGCGCCGAAGCTGGTCTGGTACACCTCCTTCGACGGCCGAAAAATCCCGGCGTGGCTCTTCGTTCCGCCGAAGTCCCGCGCGAGGAACGCCGCCGTCGTCGACCCCCACGGCGGGCCCGAAGCCCAGGTCCTCGACGAGTGGGACGTCGGCCACCAGTTCCTCGTCGCGCAGGGCTTCACGGTCCTCGCTCCGAACTTCCGCGGAGGGACGGGGTACGGCCGGGCTTGGCGTCGGCTGAGCGACAAGGACCTCGGCGGCGGGGACATGAAGGACGTCATCGCTGGCGGACGCTGGCTCATCGAAAAAGGATACTGTCCCCCGAATCGCCTCGGGATCATCGGCGTGAGCTACGGAGGCTACGCCGTCGCGCACTGCCTCGAGCAGGCGCCGGAGCTCTGGGCCGCTGGGGTGAGCATCGCCGGCTACTTCAACTGGTTCACGGCGACGACGAACGAGCGCGGATACCTCCAAAAGTACGACCGATGGAAGATGGGCCACCCGGACACGGATGCGGACCTGTTTAGGAGGTACTCGCCGATCTTCTACCTCGACCGGATCCGCGCACCGGTCCTCTTCACCGGCGGCGCCCACGATCCGCGATGCCCCGTGACGGAGGCCCGACAGATGGTCGATGCGATGAGGAAGATGGGGAAGACCATCGACTACCTCGAGTTCCCGGACGAGGGCCACTGGCCGAGGAAGATCTCCAACCAGACCCGGCTGTACGAGCGGGCGATCGACTGGCTGAAGCGATTCCTGTCCGACGAAGGATGATCATCGGATCAGGCGAAGGGAGGCCAGCAGGGCATCCACCACGTCGGGCTCCGCCTGTGTGCCCATCGTCCCGATTCGGATCGTCTTGCCGCGCAGAGGGCCCAGTCCGCCGGAGATGTAGATGTTGTGTTCCTCGCGCAGGCGGCGGACCACATCGGCGGCCGGGAGTCCTTGGGGCGGCGCAAGGCACGCCACGGTGTTGGACAGGAGATCGTCGGGGGCGATGGGGCGGAATCCCATCGCCCGGAGGCCTTCGCGCAACCGTGCGGCCATCTTCGCGTGCCGCGCAATCCGCGCCTCGAGACCTTCCTCCTTCACCAGGACCAGTGCGCGGTGGACCGCATAGAACAGGTTCGAGGAGATCGTCGTTGGAGTAGGATGCCAGTCGCCCCATTCCCGCTCGTACTTGTCCCAGGTGAAGAGGTTGAAATACCAGCCCTCTGCATCGTTCTCGTCCGCGGACTCCCAAAGGGACGGCGCAACGGCCACGGGCGAAATCCCGGCGGGGGCCGCGAGACACTTCTGGGACGCACTGAACGCGCCATCGATCCCCAACGCCTCGAATGGGAAGGGCAGCCCGGCCAGGGAGGAGACCGCGTCCACGATCACGAAGGCATCCTTCTCGTGGGCCGCCTCGACGATTTCGCGGAGCGGATTTGTCACGCCCGTGGACGTCTCATTGTGGACGACGACGAGGGCCCGAGCGGGCCGGGCCAAGGCCTTCCGGATCCCCGTCACGTCGGGCCCCGCACCCCACGGCGAACGGACGACGTCGACCTCGAGGTGGTGGGCGACTAGGACCTCGCGCATGCGATCGCCGAAGAAGCCATTGTCCATGACGACGATGCGATCCCTCCGTCGGAAGAACGTGTGCGCCAGGGACTCGATCCCCGCATGACCCGGTCCGAGCACGGGAAAGACGCGGGCGCGGGGCGCCGACCAGGTATACCGGAGGAGATCCACCATCTCGTGGTATGCCTTCACCCATGCATCGCCGTAGTGAGGCAACGCGGGCTTGGCAAACTCCTCCTGCACGCGCGGGTGGAGGGGGACCGGGCCCGGGACGAGGAGGAGGGGCGGGCGCATCGAACCCGGGCAACTATGCGCAGGTCGCTACTTGAACGTGTCCCGACACTCCTTGACACGGGCGCGCTCAGTCGCGGATGCCTTCCTCGGTCACGCTGAAGACCGCCTCCGCCTCGGGGAGATTCGGAGAGTCGATGAGCCGCGCAATACGCTTCCCTCCCTTCGACTTGCGGAGATAGATGCGGAACGTGGCGCTATGTCCGACGATGTGCCCGCCGATTGGGCGCGTCGGGTCGCCGAAGAATGCATCGGGCTTCGCGTGCACCTGGTTCGTGACGTAGATTGCTGCGTTGTGGATGTCCCCGAAGCGCATGAGCTCGTGGATATGTTTGTTGAGAAGCTGCTGACGCTCCGCGAGAACGCCCCGACCGATGTACTCCGCGCGGAAATGCGCCGTGAGGGAGTCGATCACGACGAGGCGGATCGGGAAGTCCTTGGTGATCTCGCTGGCCTTTTCCACCAAGAGCATCTGGTGGTGGCTGTTGAATGCCCGCGCGACGTGAATGCGCCTAAGGATTGCATCGGGATCGAGTTCAAGGCCCTCGGCCATCTGACGGATTCGCTCCGGACGGAAGGTCTGCTCCGTGTCGATCCAGACCGTGTCTCCATCCAGGCCGCCCTCATCCTCAGGGCGGGTGACGTTCACCGCGAGCTGGTGCGCGAGCTGGGACTTGCCGCTGCCAAATTCACCGAACGTCTCGGTGATCGCCTGGGTCTCGAGCCCGCCGCCGAGGAGTTCGTCCAGGGCCTTCGAACATGTCGCAAGCTTCGCGACGGACTTCCGCCGTTCAAGGATGACATCGCCCGTCTCGAAGCCGCCGATGTCGACGGCCTCGCGCGCCGCGATGATGATCTTCTGCGCCACGTTCGACCCAAGCTCCGCCGCGTCCGCGATCATCTGCGGCGACGCGACGGCGAGGGCCATCAGGTCCGTGAATCCGGCCTCGCGGAGCTTCTCCGCCGTCGCGGGGCCCACGCCCGGGAGTTCTTCGATGGCTTTCGCCGATGCGGCCATCTTGTCACCTCCCTTCTCATCCCGAGCCATGTACTAAAGGATATGACGGGGAGGTCTGTGAAACTATCGATTCCCACGCAGAGCAGATGAAACTGCACCCGCGGGACACCTTTTTGCGCTCCCTCGTGATGCCGGAGGCGAGATGCCCATCCGGATGTCGTTCGACCGTGTCGCGGACATCTACGATGAGACGCGGAGCCTCCCTCCCCGGATGCTGTCCCGCGTCCTCGCGGTCCTCCTGGAGCAGCTCCAGGGCAAGAGGATCCTCGAGATTGGAGTCGGCACCGGCCGGTTTGCGCTGCCACTCCAGAAGAGCGGTCTCGAAGTGGTCGGCGTGGACATCTCCCGACGGATGGTGGAACTCGGGCTTGCGAAGGGGTTGCGGAATTCGATTTTCGCGGACGGAGCGCGATTGCCCTTCGCGCCCCGGTCCTTCGACGTCACCACGACGAACCATGTGCTCCATCTCGTCCCGGACTGGCGAGACATGCTCCTCGAGATCGCGCGGGTGACGCGGGAGAGCTACTTCAGCATCGTCGAGCGGGGCTCGAAGAGCCCTCTGCAGGAAGCCTACCACCGCCACCTGGAGTTGGCCGGCTACACATGGCAGGCTCCGGGTCTCCATGAGCGGGATCTCTCCAAGGTCCTGACGCCGGACCTCGTGATGCCCGTGGGCCCGTTCCGGCTGAGCGTCCCCTCGGGCACGATTCTCCAAGAACTCGAGCGGCGGGACTATTCCTCACAATGGGAGGTGCCGGAGGACCTTCACCGGGCCGCGATCGCCGCCCTCCGGAAGACGTGGGAGGGGAAGGAGCTCGAGAAAGAGGTAACCCTCGAGGTCACGTTCTGGCGGGCGGATCGGCTCGCGGAGCTCGCCCGGCGTCCTCTCTAGACGTCCCGCGGCGCTCCCGCGAACGCGACGAGCGCCTTCTTCTCGAGGAAATGCAGGGCCCCAGGCACCACGAGGCAGTGCAACGGCGGCCCGAGGTCGCGGTCCAACAGCTCAGCGACCGGCGCCGCGATCGCCCTCACATCCGACGAGCCGACGCGGCTCACGACGCAGACCACCGTCGTTGGGCCGAAGGCCTCCGCGCCGAGGGAGGAGGACGCCTCGAGGAGTTGGCGCAGCGCGGCGTGCGGCGGGAGGAAGGTCCCATCCTCCTGAAGGTCGAGGAGGACGAGGGTGTGGAGGCCCGCGCGGCGATTCTCCAGGATCACCTCCAGGGGACTCGTCGGGTGGAATCCTGGAGCGGGGAAGGGCACCGTCGTGGTGCGACCGAACTTGTACGCCTGCAGACCTAGGACGCCGGCGGCCGCGCTCTGGATGGACACCCCGTGGACGATCCGCGTCGGTATGCCCGCTTCCGCCGCGCGGAGACGGAGGTCCACATGGGTCGTGGCCACCATCGGGTCTCCGGGGACGAGGAAGCCGACCCGGCGGGCCCTCGCCGCGTCCAGCAAGGCCGAGCCTCGTTCGACGTCCTCCCGGGAGAGGATCGTCACCCTCTTCTCGAGGAGCGCCTCAATCGATTGAATCTTCGTGCCGACCAAGGCGGACGTGTAGAACTCCGCGAAGAGATGGTCGCACCCTCGGGCCTCCTCGAGCCCACGGAGGGTGATGCCCTTCTCGTCGTGCAATCCCAGGCCGATGAACACGAGCTCCCCCATCGGCGGGCCAATCCCGGGACGAGCCATGAACGTTGCCTCAGGTGGTCCGCTCGATGAGGGCGAGGAGGAGGAACGTCGCCGTCGCGACGAGGGCCATCCGGACGGCCTTCCGCCAGGGTCTCCCTCCCGCGAGGGTGCCGAGGTAGTACCCGGCGCCAAAGATCAGGGCGATGCACAGTGCGGTCGACGCGAAGACCGCATGGAGGAGATCCCGGATGATGCCGGCCTCGAACAGCAGCAGGGGCGTGCCCGCGATGGCCGCCACCGTGAGGGGCGCGAGGAAGTTCACGAACGACGTCGCGTACCGCGAGGCGAGAATCCCGCGTTCCACCTCCGTGTCCTTCAGCGAGGAGAGCATCGCACGCTCGAGGCGCTCCATGCGGATCGCGCCTTCCGTGTGCTCGGCCTCGTAGACGCTGACCCCGGTGGAGATACCGATCGCGAGGCACGCCGCGAGGATGATGTCGAGGGCCACCGGCGCGACGGGGTCGGGCGAGAACGCGGCGGCGGCCATGACCCCCAGGACGACGAAGGTCGAGTCGAACAGGGTGTTCACGAAGTATCGGCGGAAGATGGCCGAAGGATCGCCCCCGAGGACCCTCCGCCGGATTTCCCGAAGTCGCAACGCTCTCCATCGAACGATAACGGGCGGGCGTACTTGTCCTCTTCGAAAGTTCTTCATAGGGTCGCCGGCATCGCAGGCACGTGCGCTCCTGGTGCGTGCTCGTGCCGACCGCCGAGGGCGAGCTGGTTCGCCGCTTCCTCCGGGATCGCGGTCTGTTGCAGAAACATCTGGCGATCCAGCGGGAAGCGGACCGGCTCGTCATCCCGACGGTCTCCCGTGTGGAGATCGGATTGCCCGCCGAGGAGCGGGAGTTCGACGAGGCCTTCGCCCCGATCCGGAGCTACCGGGACGTAATCCGGATTCCCGACCGCGTGCGGCCGCTTTTGCCCACTTCCTTCGACGTGATCGGAGACATCGCGGTTCTCAAGATCCCGGACGAACTCGCTGAGTGGCGGGACGAGATCGGTCGGGCCATCCTGGCCTGGAATACGAAATTGCGAGTCGTCGCACAGGACCACGGCGTCGCCGGCGAACACCGCATTCGCAGGATCGAGGTGATCGCGGGAGAGGACCGCACGACGACCGTCCACGTCGAGTTCGGCCTCCGATACCAGGTCGACGTCGCAAGGGCCTACTTCAGCCCTCGACTCGGGACGGAACGGATGCGGGTCGCGGAGCGGGTCCGGCCAGGCGAGACCGTCGCCGATCCATTCGCGGGAGTGGGGCCGTACGCGATCCTGATCGGCCGCCGGCGCAGGCCGAGGCGGGTCATCGCCTCGGACGCGAATCCCGTGGCCGTGGAGTTCCTCCGTGCGAACGTCGCAGCGAACCGCGCGGATCTCGTGGACCCACGGGAGGGAGACGCTCGTGAGGTCCTGGGCGAAATTCGGCCCGTGGATCGCGTCATCCTCGACCTGCCGCACTCGGCGATGGACTTCCTCCCCGAGGCCGTGGCCGCGTTGGCGCCCGAGGGCTTTGTGCATGTCTACGGGATCCTCGAGGCGGCGGATCGCACCGCGACGACCGTGGAGATCCAGAGGATCGTCGAGGGGGAGGGCCGGCGGCTGCGCCACCTCCTCGTTCGCAACGTGCGGTCGTACTCGCCGACGCAACACCACGTCGCGTTCGACCTCAGGGTCGGTCGAGCGTGACGCCGCGCTGGCCCTGGTAGTTCCCCGACCGCTTCTCGTACGTGGCCGACGCGGGGGACTCGAGCGTCAGGAAGGTGACCTGCGCGAACCGCTCGCCAATCGGGAGGTCAAGCGGCTGATCGGACGCGTTCAGGCCTCCTAGGGTGAGGGACCCTGAGAAACCGGCGTCGATCATCCCGAAGGAGGCGACGACGCCCCGGCGGGCCCAGGTCGTGCGGAGCCAGATCTGGCCCGCGACGTGGCGCCCCAGGGTGAGGACCTCGCGGGTGCTCACCGCGAATCGTGTGAGGGGCGGGACCCGCGCGAGGCCGGCGGTCGTCCGCACGCCCTTCGACGGGATGGCGACCTCTTCGATCGTGACGTCGTACCCGTTGGGGGTGAAGTGGCCCTCGGTGAGCGGTTCGATCCGAATCTCCCCCTTCGCGAGGTATCGCAGGATGTCGGTATCGGAGAGGACGCCCATCGCGCGCGTATCGTCCCTCGGCCATAAGGTCTTTCACGCCACGCCCGCACAACGGGCCCCCCGAAGGGTAATTGCCCAAGGGATTTGGGGGACCGGACTCCTCGTGGTTGTGGTGAGCAGGGCATGAGCCTCGCCCTTCACGAGCCGCGGAGGGATCCCGCCTCCTGCGACCACGAGGACATCGAGCCGTTCGGCGGCGAGAGGGAGGCGCGGTTCTACCGCTGCATCGCCTGCGAGAGCGTCCTCATCGCCCAGGCGGGGCACCTGTGGGTCCTCCGGGGGCCTCCCGGCCCCGAGAACCAGGATTTCACCTTCTGACTCGACGCGTCGACCAATGCGGGCAGGGCCGGTTCCGAAGTTTTATGCGACAACGGCCTTTAGCCCGCCCACGGTGGGCGCATGGACTTCCAGCTGACGGAGGAGCAGAAGCTCGTCCGAAAGACCGCCGCGGACTTCGTGGACCGCGAGCTAATCCCCCACGTCCGGGAGTGGGAGGAACGCGGAGAGATTCCTCGGTCGTTCTACGACAAGATGGCGAGTCTCGGATTCCTCGGCGCACCCGTGCCGCAGGCCTACGGCGGGGCGGGGATGGACTACGTGTCGTTCATGCTACTCGTCGAGGAGATCAGCCGCGGATCCTCGTCCGTCCGGACGACCGTCTCCGTGCAGACGTCCCTGTCCGAGACCTCCCTGCTGTGGTTCGCCTCCGAGGCGCAGAAACGCACCTGGCTCGTCCCGCTCGCGAAGGGCGAGAAGCTCGGTGCGTGGGCCCTCACGGAGCCGGAAGCCGGGAGCGACGCGGCGAACCTCTCGACGACGGCAACGCCGGACGGCGACGAGTGGGTCCTGAACGGTCGAAAGCGGTTCATCTCGAACGGGAGCATTGCGGACTACGTGCAGGTCTATGCCCGCGAGCCCGGCACGAAGCGGCACGAGGGAATCTCCCTCTTCATGGTCCCTAAGGACGCACCGGGATTCCGGGTGACGAACGTTGAGACGAGGACGAAGCTCGGCCTCCGAGCGAGCCCGACGGCCGACCTCGCGTTCGAGGACTGCAGGATCCCGCAAGACAACCTGATCGGGAAGCGGGGCGACGGATGGAACCAGGCCATGAGGACCCTGAACAGCGGCCGAATCGGGATTGCGGCCGGCGCGGTCGGCGTCGCGCGGGCGGCCCTCGAAGCCGCCACGCGGTACGTGAAAGAGAGGAGGGCATTCGGCCGACCCATTGGGGACTTCCAGCTCATTCGTGAGATGATCGCACAGTCCGCGACGGAGATCGACGCCGCACGGCTCCTCACGCTGCGGGCTGCGCACCTCCGGGACCTCGGGATGGACAATACCCTGGAGGTCTCCATGGCAAAGCTGTTCGGGGCCCAGATGGCCCAGCGGGTGACGGACTGGGCCGTCCAGATGCACGGCGGATACGGCTTCAGCGGGGACTTCGACGTCGAACGATACTACCGCGACGCTCGCATCCTGGGCCTGTACGAGGGCACGAACGAGATTCAGAAGCTGATCATCGCGGACCGCATCCTGGGGCCTTCGAGCAAGAAGTCCTAGCCAGCCGTCGGGAGGCAGAGCATTGCCCGGCCGGCCCCCGCCCGATTGGAGATGGCGGCCTGTCACGAGGCGGAGACGCAAGCTTGATGTGCGAGACCGGCGTCGAGGGTCGCAATGGCCTCGGCGTATCGTTGCATCTTCTGCAAGATCGCCGCGCGAGAGGCCCCGGCGAGCATCGTGGCCGAAGACGATATCGCGCTCGCGTTCCTGGACATCCGGCCGATCAATGAGGGCCACACCCTCGTGATCCCGAAGGAACACGCATCCTACCTGAGCCACCTGACCCCGGCCGTCGGCGAACGCGTCTTCGCGATGGCCATGACCGTGGCCTCCGGTCTTCGAAAGAGTGGACTGCGATGCGAGGGCGTCAACCTGCACCTGGCCGATGGAGAGGCCGCAGGACAGGAAATCCCCCACGTCCACGTGCACGTGATCCCCCGCTTCGAGGGCGACGGCTTCGGAATCCGCGTCGGCCCGCACTATGGCCGACTGGCCAGCGAAAGCGAGCTCAAGTCCACGGCGGCGAAGATCCGTTCGGCGATGACGATCCGATCATCGACGTAGGCGCTCGCGGATGCGGTCGAGATCCTCGCGGGGGAGCTCCGCCCGAGCGGTCGGGAAGAGGCTCGATCTCTCCTTGCGCAGATGGTCCGCCAGGAACTGGACCGTGAAGATGCCGTGGCGGTTGAGCTCCTCGATCGCCGCCCAGGGATCCCCTGCCCGGTCCAGCTCGGCCCGCGCATCCTTGAACTTCGCGATCTCACGGCGGATCTCCTCGTGCTCGTAGGCGATCACGTTGACCAACGTGCCAAACCTTCCGATCTTCGCCTCGAGGGGCGGCAGCACGATCTCCTCCTCGGCCCGGAAATGCGGAAGGAGCTGTTCCTCGAAGAATCGGATCGTTGCATCGAGGACGCGGCGATTCGCCTCGCGGGCCTCCCGCGTCTCCACCATCTCGTCGAGCGTCGCCTCGAGAGTCTGGAGCCTCGCCGCGAACTCCGCGTGGTCCTCGAGGAGCGGGGTGAAAGGATCCGGCGGCGCGCCCTTGGCCATCGATCGCCCACCAAGCTCCACGAGGGCAAAAGGGTGCGCCCGCTACGGGGACACACGTCCCGGGGTCCGCGGGAACGGGACCGCGTCGCGGATGTGTTCGAGCTTGCAGATCCACTGGATGAGCCGTTCCATGCCCATGCCGAAGCCGGAGTGCTGCACGGACCCGTAGCGGCGGGAGTCGAGGTACCAGCCGTAGGCCTTCGGATCCTCGCCCTGCTCCACGAGGGAGCGCTCAATTGTCTCGAGGTCCGTCTCTCGCTCGCTCCCGCCGACGATCTCGCCGACGCCATCGCCGCCAATCACGTCGAAGCCGAGGACGAGGTCCGGGCGGGTCGGATCCCTCGCCTTGTAGAAAGCCTGGGAGATCCGAGGGTAGTGCGTCACGACGATTGGCTTCGGCTTGCCCTCCGTGAGCGCGCGCTCTTCGAGCGTGCGGAGGTCTTTGCCCCATTCAATTTCGATGCCCTTCTCCTTGAGGACTTTCAGGGCTTCCTCGTAGGTGATGCGCTCGAATGGAGGCTTGACCGCCTTGAGGAATTCCGGGGCGCGACCGAGGGCGGTCACATCGTCAGGCCGTTCCTCCGCGACCCGCTGGCACACGTGGCTGATGACCGCCTCCGCATGCCCGATCACCTCGTCCATCCCCGCCCAGGCCTGTTCCATCTCCGCGTGCCAGTATTCCGTGAGGTGGCGGGTTGTGCGGGATTTCTCCGCACGGAACGATGGGGCCACGTAGTAGATTTTCTCCATCGCGAGGGCGAGCGCCTCCGCGTAGAGCTGCCAGGACTGCGACAGGTAGGCCTTCCGGCCGAAGTACTCGACCTCGAACAGGGTCGCGCCACCCTCGCTCCCTGCGGAGGTCAGCATGGGCGGATGCACCTCCCAGAACCCCTGGCTCCGGAAGTACTCGTGGACCGCCGCGAAGGCCGTGTGCCGTATGCGGAAGATCGTTGTCATCCGTTGGGAGCGGACCCACAGGTGGCGGACGTCGAGAAGGAACTCCTCGCTGAGGTCCTCCTGAATCGGGAACTTCTCCGCGGAGTGGACGACGCGGACGTCCTTCGCACGGAGTTCGTAGCCGCCGGGGGCACGCTTGTCTTCAGCGATCGTCCCGCGGACGACGACGGAGGATTCGATGAGGGCCTTCTCAATCGTCGCGAAGGCCTCCGGAGGGACCGCGTCTCGTGCGATCGTCACTTGGAGGACTCCCGTGGCGTCCCGCAGCACGACGAAGACCTTGCCGCCGACGGATCGGGTGCGGTAGATCCAGCCGCGCAGCTCCACCTCCTCGCCCGTATGGTAGCCTTTGAGGATATCCACGATTGCGACCATGAACCCCCGGGCCATCCCGGTGGGTCTAGATTACCCTTTCGCGGCACGATCGGACAGCGAAAGGGACAAGAGGTGGCCGAGCGGTCCGATTGCGCCTTGCTGAGGGCTGCAACACCGCAAGACCTCGAGCAGCTCTATCGCGTCGAGGTCCTGTGCTTCGGAGAACG
>Ga0073934_10003527_pt1 | contig 28571 bp, 20 predicted proteins | sample LarsenN4metaG_FD_76834 | JGI IMG/M metagenome (GOLD analysis project Ga0073934, IMG submission 76834) | Hot spring sediment bacterial and archeal communities from British Columbia, Canada, to study Microbial Dark Matter (Phase II) - Larsen... ... | reverse complement strand
CCGAGCGCGGGATAGTCGAGCCCGGCGCTGATGCTCGCGGTCTCCGCCGTGTAGCCCCCGGCATCCTGCAGCACGAGGGTCTTGCAGCCGTGCAGCACGCCCACGCGGCCGCCGTCGACCCGCGCCGCGTGCTGGCCGAGGCCCCGGCCGTGTCCGCCCGCTTCCACGGCCACGAGCCGCAGGGCGTCGGGCACGAAGGCCGTGAGCAGGCCGAGCGCGTTGCTGCCGCCGCCCGCGCAGGCGATGACCGCATCCGGCAGCGCGCCGTGGGCCGCGAGCACCTGCGCGCGCGCCTCGTCGCCGATCACGCGCTGGAAACTGCGCACGATGGTCGGGAACGGGTGCGGCCCGAGGGCCGAACCGAGGATGTAGTGCGCGCGGTCGCAGCGCGCCGCCCAGGCGCGGAGCGCCTCGTTCACCGCCTCGCGCAACGTGCCCTGGCCGGTGCCGACGGGCACGACCTTGGCCCCGAGCAGGTTCATGCGCGCGACGTTGGGCGCCTGGCGCGCCATGTCGGTCGCGCCCATGTAGACCGTGCAGGCGAGACCGAGCCGGGCGCAGGCCGCGGCGGTGGCGACGCCGTGCTGGCCGGCGCCCGTCTCGGCGATGATCTCGCTCTTGCCCATGCGGCGGGCGAGCAGGGCCTGCCCGAGGGCGTTGTTGATCTTGTGCGCCCCGGTGTGGGCAAGGTCCTCCCGCTTGAGAAACAACGCCGCGAGGCCGACGGCCTGCGCGAGGCGCGGTGCGGGCATGAGCGCCGTGGGCCGCGCGGCGAAATCTCTCAGCTCGCGGGCCAACTCCGCCTGGAAAACCGGATCGGCCTGCGCGGAGGCGAAGGCGCCCTCGAGTTCGAGCAGGGGCGGCATCAGCGTTTCCGGCGCATAGCAGCCGCCGTAGGCGGCGCGCCCGAAGCGGGTGGGCAGTTGGAAACGGGTGGCGGCGGTCATGACGGCGGTGCGGTGAAGATTTCCTGAATGAAACTGCGGTGGTCGGTGCGGCGCATCAATGCCTCGCCGATCAGCACGGCGTCGAAGCCGTGCACGAAGGCTTCGCGCGCGTCGGCGGGCTCGCGCACGCCGCTCTCGCGGATGAGCACCGCGTCGGGAAAGCGCGCCCGCCACGGCGCGGCGGTGGTCTCGCGCACGGCGAAGGTGGCGAGGTCGCGGGTGTTGACGCCGATGAGCCGCGCGCCGGCCTCCAGGGCATAGTCCGCCTCCGCGAGGTCGTGCAGCTCGACGAGCGGCTCCAGCCCGCGCGCGCGCGCGGCATCGGCGAAGGCCGCCGTGTGCCCGCGCAGGACGCGGGCGATGAGCAGCACGGCCGAGGCGCCGCTCTCGGCCGCCTCGCGCAGGTGCTGGGGCGAAAGCACGAAGCCCTTGTAGAGCACCGGCACCTCGAAGCGGGCGGCGCGCCGCACATGCTGCGGCGAACCGAGGAAGTATTTCGGCTCGGCCAGCACGGAGAAGCAGTCCACCCCCGCGTGCTGGTAGGACTCGAGCTGCACCTCGAGCGTGACGGGCGGGGCGAAGGCGCCGAGGCTGGGCGAGGCGAGCTTGAACTCGCCGATGATGCCGCCGCCGCGTTGGGACCGCGACCGGCGCAGCGCCTGCTCGAAGCGCCCGGCCTGGTGCCGCTCCAGGATCGCGCCGGTGTGCGCCGGGGTCTCCCCGAGGCGCTGCAGCTCGGCCGCCAGCACGCGGCCGAGGTGGGAGTCGGCGGGAACGCCGCTCTCGCGGACCAGTTCGGCGGGATCGGGCAGCCTGTGCAGCGGCGTGAACGGCAGCGGGATGCCCTGCTCGACCCGGTCGCGGGCCTCGCGGAACGCGCCCGCGAGCGCACCCAGCGGTTGCTGCCGGTGCAGCAGCAGGCCGAAGGCCGCCTGCAGGGCCACGGCGTCGGCCACGGCCGGGCGGAAGTTCTTGTGCCGCGCGCCGCCGATGATGGCGCGGGCGAGATCGAAGGCCTCGTCGCGGCTCCGCACGGCCAGCGCGCCCGCCGGCGCGGGGGCCAGGCCGAAGTCGCGCGGTCCGAGGCGGACCGCCGGCAGCACCTGGTCGCCGATGATCTCGACCACCTCGGTCGCGCCCTCGATCGAGGCCTCGTCCAGTCCGTGGCCGTCGGCGGTGGTGCCGTGCAAAATGAAGGCGCGTTGCACGCCGTTGCGGGCGAGGGCGGCGGACATCTCCTGCAGCAGCGCCGCGCGGGCGACCCCGAGCACCATGAACGCGGGCTGCGCGGGGTTGAGCAGCGGGCCCATGAGGTTGAAGATGGTGGGCACGCCGAGCCGGCGGCGGATGTCGCGCAGGCGCACGAGCTGCGGGTGGTAGGCGGAGGCGAGCAGGAACGCGAAGCGCCGGTCCGCGAGGTCGCCGTGGAGCCGGGCCGGGGCCCGTTGGAGGTCGTAGCCGAGGGCCTCGAGCACGTCGGCGCTGCCGCAAAGGCTGGTGGCCGCGCGGTTGCCGTGCTTGGCGACGGTCACGCCGAGCGCGGGCAACAGCAGGGCGGCGAGCGTGCTGAGGTTGGCGGTGGAGACGCCGCCGCGGGTGTCGCCGCCGGTGCCGACGATGTCGAGCACGGGCTGGGAAGGGGCCGGAAACGGCGAGGCCACGGCGCGCAGCTCCAGCGCGAAGGCCGCCAGCTCCTCGGCCGTGGGCTCGCGCTGGGCGAGCACGGCCAGCCCGGCGCCGACGACGAGCGGGTCGGCCTCGGGGTTGAGGAAATACCGGATCAGTTCGCGCGCGTCGGAGAACGACAGCGGCTTGGTGGGGTTGTGCGTGGCGAGCAGGTTCATGCGGAGTAGCGGGCGAGTTGCAGGAAGTTGCCGAGCAGGCGCGGGCCGTCGGGCGTGAGGATGCTCTCGGGGTGGAACTGCACGCCCCAGCGGGGTAGGCTCCGGTGCGCGACGGCCATCACGACGCCGTCCGGCGTGCGGCCCGTCACGCGCCAGCAATCGGGCAGCGCAGCTTCGTCGGCGGCCAGGCTGTGGTAGCGGCCGACGGGAAGGTCGGCCGGCAGGCCGGCGAACAGGCCCGTGCCGTCGTGCCGGCAGGGGTGCGCCTCGCCGTGGCGCGGGACCGGGGCGTGGATCACGCGGCCGCCGCTGGCCGCGATGAGCGCCTGGTGCCCGAGGCAGACGCCCAGCACGGGCACGCCCCAATCGGACGCGCCCACGGCCATGTGCAGCCCGCACTCGGTCGGGTGCCCCGGCCCGGGACTGAGCACGACGGCGCGCGGCGCGAGGGCGCGGGCCTCGGCGAGGTCGAGCGTGTCGTGGCGGCGCACCACGACCTCGGCGCCGAGACCGGCAAAGGCCTGCACGAGGTTGTAGGTGAACGAATCGTAGGCGTCGACGAGCAGGATCATGATGCATCGCCCTCCGCGTTGAGGTTGACACCGAGCGCGGCGGCCACGGCGGACATCTTGCCCACGGTCTCGAGGTATTCGCGCGCGGGATCCGAAGCGCGCACGATGCCCGCGCCGGCCTGCAGCCACGCCGCGCCGCCGGCGTAGACCGCGGTGCGCAGGATGAGCGCCGTGTCGAGTTCGCCGTCGGCGCCGAGCCGCAGCAGCGCGCCGCCGTAGGGACCGCGCTGCTCGCCCTCCATCCCGGCGATGCGCTGGGCCGCGCGGATCTTGGGCGCACCGCTGACCGTGCCCGCGGGGAACACCGCGGCGAGGACGTCGAGGGCGTCGAGGCCGTCGCGCACGGCGCCTTTCACCTGCGTGGTGATGTGCAGCAGGCGGCTGGTGCGGTGGATGGCGAGCGGGCGCTCGACGCGCACCGTGCCGGTGCGCGCGACCCGGCCGAGGTCGTTGCGCGCGAGGTCCACGAGCATCTGGTGCTCGGCCAGTTCCTTCGGGTCGGCGAGCAGGGCGCGGGCGCGTTGCTCGTCATCGGCGTCGTTTTCGCCCCGGGCCACGGTGCCGGCGATGGGCAGGGTCTCGGCGGTGCCACCGGACACGCGCACCAGCGTCTCGGGCGAGGCGCCGACGAGCGCGCAGCCGGACCATTCGAGCAGGAAGGCGTAGGGGCTGGGATTCGAGCGCCGCAGGCGGCGATAGGCGGTGAGCGGCGCCGGGGGCGCGTCCACGCGCACGCGGCGGCTGGGGACCACCTGGTAGACGTCGCCGTCGCGGATCAGCTCCTGGCTGCGGCGCACCAAGCCCTCGTAATCGGTGCGCGGGCGCAGGGCCCGGGCGACGGGCGCGCCGGGTTCCTCCGCCGGCTCGGGCAGCGGCGCGGCCAGGCACGCGGCGATCCCGGCGAGTTGCGCGCGTCCGTCCGCCTCGTTCTCCGCGAGCACCTGCAACTCGGCGGTCTGGTGGACGTGGTCGAAGACCACCGCCGCGCCGATGCGCCGCACGCGCACGGTGTCGAGGCCGAGGGTGTTGGCCGCGGGCACCGGCACGCTGGGCTCAAGCCCGGCGAAGGCCTCGAAGCCGACGTAGCCCGCGAGCCCGACGCCGACGGGCAGGCCGCGGCCGCAATCGGCACGCGGGAGCCGGGCGCGCAGGGCCTCGACCCATCCGCGCGCGGGGGCCGGCAGGGCCAGTTCGTCGCCGTGGTCGATGAGGACGAAGGAGTGCCGGCCCATGCGCTCGCCGCGGTCGACGCTTTCGAGCAGCACGCCGGCCCCGAGCCGGCGCAGGCGCAGGTAGGCGGCCAGCGGTGTGAGCAGGTCGGCGGGGATGGTCTGGCGGAGGAGTTGCATCGGGAAAACAAAAAGCCCGGTCGTCGGACCGGGCTCGGGGAAAGTCGTGGGCGCAGGACGGGGCGTCAGCGTCGCGTCGCTTTCTCCGAGCCGGAATGCCACCACCACGCCCAACCTTGGGCAGGTGCGGAAACGGCTTGGGGGAGAAACGACATGCCGGCAGGGCAACGATCCCCGGGAATGCTGTCAAGCCGCGGTTGCCCTCATGACATGCGGCAAAAATGGGGCGGCCAACGGGATTCGAACCCGCGACCCCAAGATCCACAATCTTGTGCTCTAACCAACTGAGCTATGGCCGCCGTGGGAAGCTGCCGAACATTCGGACCCATCAGATGGTGTCAACCCCGCAGCCCGATGAATTTTACGCCGGAAGGCGTCACGTTTGTAAAATTGCCTCGCGTCGTTCGCCCCGGCCCCTTCGTATCGCGGCATGATTTCCGTCAAAAAGCTGCTCGGCAAGGAGGAGAAGTTCTATGACCTGCTGGAGGCCAGCGCCGACGAGGCCAAGGTCAGCGCCGCCCTCCTCGCCAAGATCCTCACGGAGGACGGCTCGACGCCCGCCTCGAGCATCCACGACATCATCCAGACGCGCCGGAAGGACAAGCGCATCACCCAGCAGATCACCGAGGAGCTGTGCAAGACCTTCGTCACGCCCTTCGAGCGCGAGGACATCGAGGCGCTTTCCATCGCCCTCTACCGCATCCCGAAGACCGTCGAGAAGATCGTCGAGCGCCTCACCATCTGCCCGGCCAACATCCCGCGCCAGAGCATGCAGCGCCAGATCGTGCTGCTGGAGGAGGCGGTCGAGTCGGTCGTGTTCATGGTCAGGCAGCTCCGCAAGGGCACCCAGATCGACCGCATCCAGGACGCGCACAACCGCCTGCAGTTCGCCGAGGGCGAGGCCGACAAGATCATGCTCTCGCTGGTGAAGGACCTCTACAACGGCCCCTACGACGCCAAGGAGGTCGTCATCCTGATGGAGCTCTACGACCTGATGGAGACGGCCATCGACCGCGCGCGCGACGCCGGTCAGGTCATCTTCCAGATCATGCTGAAGTATTCCTGAGCCCCGCGCCCCCGCGCCCGACCGGAGAAACGGCCGAACCGCCATGACCATTTTCCTGATCGTCCTCCTCACGGCGCTGGTCTTCGAATACATCAACGGCTTCCACGACGCGGCCAACGCCATCGCCACCGTCGTCTCGACGAAGGTGCTGACGCCGCGCCAGGCCATCTGGCTCGCCGCCTTCTGCAACCTCGTCGACGCGCTCTGGGGCACGGCCGTCGCCACCACCATCGGCAAGGGCCTGGTCGACGCCAGCGCCATCACCATGACCACGATCTTCGCCGGCCTGATGGGCGCGATCATCTGGAACCTCATCACCTGGTGGCTCGGCCTGCCTTCCAGCTCGAGCCACGCCCTCATCGGCGGACTCTGCGGTGCGGCGCTCGCCTCCGCCGACGGCAACTGGTCCGTGCTGCACTGGTCCGAGGTCAACGCCAAGGGCGCCGCCTCCGGCCTCTGGCCGAAGGTCGTCGCACCCATGTTCACCTCGCCCGTCATCGGCTTCTTCGGCGGCGCGTTCCTGATGTTCCTGCTGATGCTCATCCTGCAGAAGGCCACGCCGCGCTTCGTGAACGGGGTCTTCGGCAAGCTCCAGATCGTGAGCGCCGGCTGGATGGGCTTCAGCCACGGCACCAACGACGCGCAGAAGACGATGGGCATCATCGCGCTGGCCCTCTTCACCGGCACCAGCAGCGGCGCCTTCAACGATCTGCCGGCCTGGGCCGAGTTCCTCCGCACGCCCGAGTTCACGGTCAGCCGCTGGGTCATGATCACCTGCGCCATCGTCATGGCGCTGGGCACCGCCGCCGGCGGCTGGCGCATCATCCGCACGATGGGCCACAAGATGGTCAAGCTGCAGCCCATCCACGGCTTCGCCGCCGAGACCACCGCCGGGATCGTCATCCACACCGCCTCGAGCCTCGGCATCCCGCTCTCCACCACCCACGCCATCTCCACCTCCATCATGGGCGTGGGCGCGATGAAACGCTTCGGCGCCGTGAAATGGGGCGTGGTCGAGCGCATCCTCTGGGCCTGGGTGCTGACCCTGCCCGTGTGCGGCCTGCTGGGCTTCATCACCGAGGTGGCGTGCCGGTATTTCGGGATGGAGTAACGGCGGGTTGCGGAACTCCCCCGCCCCGCTACAGTCCCCGTCCTGCATGAGCCGTTACTACGCGCCCGCCTCCGACGAACACCGTCCGTTGACCTACTTCAACGGCTACGGCATTTATGCGGCGCACCTGGTGGTCATCGTCTATTGCGTGTCGATGGTGGTGACGGCGGTCCTGGGCGGCATGAGCCCGCTTCTGGCCTGGCTGCCCTACTCGAACCGCCTGGTTCTGGACGGACAGGTGTGGCGGCTCGTCACCTTCGGCCTGGTCAACCCGCCAAGCATCCAGTTCGGCATCGATATGCTCATGATCGTCTGGTTCGGGCGCGAGGTGGAGAAACGGCTCGGCTGGAGGAAATTCCTGGGGCTCTTCGGCGGCAGCTATGTCCTGCCCCCGCTCCTCCTGCTCGCCGTGACCCCGTGGTGGCAGTTTGGCATGGCCGGCGAGATCGGCGCGCTGGCCATCTTCGTCGGCTTCGCCGTGCTCTACCCCGGCGTGCCCGTCTTCTTCAACCTCACGGCCCGGTGGGCCGCGGTGATTTTGGTCGGCCTCTTCTCGCTCATGGCGCTGGCCAACCGCGACTGGGCCTGGCTGCTGGCCATCTGGATCGCCAATGCCTACGCCTACAGCTACGCGCGCTACGAACTCGGCCACTTCACCCTGCCCGACCTGCGCTTCTGGCGGCGCCGGCCGAAGCTCCGCGTGCTGCCCGACCTGCCGGCGGACGAACGCACCCCGCGGCCCCGCGCCCGGCCCGCCGCCCCCGCCGAAGCGGCCGACGTGGACGCCATCCTCGACAAGATCGCGCAATCCGGCTTCGCCAGCCTCACGCCCGAGGAGAAGGCCCGTCTCGAGGCCGCCCGCGCCGACCTGCTCCAACGCAAGGGCCGGTGAACGCCCACAGCGGACATGTCACTTATTGGGTGACATCGGTTGCTTCGGTTGCAGCAGGTCCCACTTGTTGCCGCAGCAATCTTCGAACACCGCCACCGTCCCGTAGGCCTCGTGGCGCGGCTCCTCGAGGAACTTCACGCCGGCCGCCCGCATCGCCGCGTGGTCGCGGACGAAATTGTCGCTGTGCAGGAACAGGAAGACGCGGCCGCCACCCTGCCGTCCCACCGCGGCCTGCTGCTCCGGTGTCGCGGCCTTGGCCAGCAACAGCGCCGTGCCGCCGCCCGGCGGCGCGACCAGCACCCAGCGCTTGCCCGGGCCGCGCGGCGTGTCCTCGACCAGCCGGAAACCCAGCCTTCCCGTGAACCACGCGATGGCTTCATCGTAATCGCGCACGAGCAAGGCGACATGGGCGAGGCAGGACATGATCCCATCACGCCACGAACGCTGCCGGCGTCAACGTCGCGCACCGCCGGTTGACCGCCACCCCGACCGCGCTATCGTCCGCGCATGTCCCTCGCCGCCCGGTTCCGCTCCCTTTTCGACGGCCTGCTCGACCGCGTGCTGGCCGTGACGGGCGCGGTGCTTTTTTCGCAGGCGCCCGAGTTTTTCCAGCAATACCTCCAACGCCTCGGCGGCCACCTTGACGAGGCGCGCCGCATCCTCGCCCAGTTCGAGCAGGCCGCCGGGCAGGCCGGGCTCACGCTCGCCGATTACATCCGCCGCACGGCAGCGAACGCCGACACCGCCGTGGCGCGCCTTGCCGACACGATGGCCGCCGCCGTCGAGCGTGTGCAGTCGCTCCAAGCCGCCCACGACGCGCTCCGCGACGCCTCGGCCTGGACGCGGCCCTTCGTCTTTTTGCGCCACCTCGACTGGGATATCGCCCGCGGCACGCTCAGTGTCTTCAAACCCGCCGTGCCGGTCACGCTCGAAGGCGGCCTGTATGCGCTCGCCGGCATGCTGCTCTTCGTCGGCCTCTACCACCTGCTGTTCCACCGGTTCATCGCCCGGGCCAACACGGTGCCATCGCCATCTGGCGCGAAGCCGGTCTGACCGGTCGCGAAACCGCAGCGACAGGCCGCAGCGAAATTGCACGATGCGCCGGTCCCCGCCCTGTAGAGCGGCGCATGACCCACGCACCCACGGCGTCGAACCGCGCGGCCCTGCTGCGCGCGATCTTCTGGGGCGGGCTTTGGTGCGGCGTCCTTGATATCGCCTTCGTCCTCGTCTTCTACGGCCTGCGCGGGGCCAGCCCGGTCCGCATCCTCCAGTCGGTGGCGGGCGGCGCGCTGGGTCCCGCGGCCTATCAGGGTGGCGCGGCCACGGCCGCCCTGGGCCTCGCGCTGCACTTCGTGATCTCCTACGGCGCCGCGACCGTGTTCGCGCTGGCCGCACTGCGGCTGCGTTTCCTCACCGCGCGGGCGCTGGTCTCGGGCGTGCTGTTTGGCGCGGCGGTGTGGTTCTTCATGCAGCTGGTGGTGCTGCCGCTTTCCGCCTCGCCGCCGAAGTCCTTTCCGCCGCCGGCGCCCTGGCCCGTGATCGTGGCACACCTCACCTGTGTCGGCCCGCCCATCGCGCTCGCCGCGCGGCGATTTCTCCGTCCCGCAACGATGTCACTTAACAAGTGACATGGAACGCCGCCCTCCCGCCAGCGCTACTCCCCGGAGCAAGCTCCGGGGATTCTACGCGCGGCTTGCACAGCCCTGCTAACGCCGGGCTGGCCGGGCGGCGTCCGAATCGCACTCGGGAAACCCCGCAGCTAGCTGCGGGGAATGAGACAGCATTCACTCTGAAGCGAGCCGGCTCAGTTCGGCCTCGGCCGCGATGTAGCCGAAGCTGCCCCATTGGTTCCCCGCGACGATGCGGCGGAACAGTTTCTCCGCCTCCTCTTTGCGTCCATGGTAGAGGTGCCAGTTGGCGAGGCCGTAGCCGAGCGAGGCGTCGCTCAGGCCGCCGGCCGCATCCTTGCCCAACGCGGCCTCAAGGTCCTCCGGGGCGATCTTGCCGAGGTAGAGATGCAGCAGCTTCAGGTAGTCGTGGTCCTCGATCACCTCGATGTCGTCCGGCACGGCCCCCAAGACCATTTCCGCCTCGCCCGTGCGCCCCGCGCGTTGCAGGGCCATGTAAAGCCAGTGCGTCGTCGCGACGACGGTGTCGGGGTTTTTGCTCACGTTCATGCAGCCGCGATAGGCCGCCACCGCGCCCTCGAAATCACCCTGCAGATACCGCGCGAGCCCGAGGTGATACCACAGGTTGAACTGCAGCGTGCTGGTCGGGATGTTCTTCGCGTTGGGCAGGCCGTCGGGTTCGATCTCATCGGGTTTGCCGGCGGTCAGCTCGAGACCCTTCTCGAAATCCGCCGCCGCCTCCGCGAAGCAGCGCAGCGTCAGCAGCCGGTGCCCGCGGTGCCGGTAGAAGCGCGCATCGCGCGGATGCAGCTCGATCCCGCGTGAGAAGAGGCCGATCGCCTCCTTGTAGCGGCCGAGATACGCCGTGCGCCGGCCGAGCCAGACCAAGTTGTCGGCGCCCGGCTCCCCGGCGTAAGCAACCTTGGCCTCGGCCAGTTGCGTCTCGAACTTCGCCCGCGTCTCCGCCGACAGGACCGGCGCGACCTCCTTCGCTGCGCGCCAATCGGCGGCAACCGCAAAGGGACCGAAGGCAAAAATCAGGGCACCGAGGAATGCTCGCATAGGGCCGCCATCACTGGGGAAACAGTCCACTGGCGCCAACCCCAAATGCCGCCACCGGGGGCCGGTCGGCCCGGTCAACCTAGCCGCAAGACCCAATTACGCGTCCGCCCCGAAGCGGTATTCTGGGCAACTCTCCACGCCATGATTTTCAATTCCCTCACGTTCGTCGTGTTCTTTGCCGTCGTGCTCGGCGCCTACTGGGCGATGCGCTCCTGGGATGCGCGCAAGAATCTGCTGCTTGCCGCGAGCTACCTGTTCTACGGGGCCTGGAACCCCCCGTTCGTCCTGCTGCTCGTGCTCTCCACCGCCATCGATTATGTCGCGGGCGCGCGCATGGCGGCCGCCACCCGCCCGGCCGCCCGCAAGGCCTGGCTCGGCTTCAGCCTGCTGTCGAACCTCGGGCTGCTCGGCTATTTCAAATACGGCAACTTCCTGCTCGAAAACTTCCAGGCCCTGCTGGCGCTCGGCGGCATCACCTACGTCGTCCCCAAGCTCAGCATCGTCCTGCCGGTCGGCATCTCCTTCTACACGTTCCAGACGCTCTCCTACTCGCTGGACATCTACCGGGGGCAGTTGCAGCCCACGCGTTCGTTCCGGGACTTCGCGCTCTACGTCACCTTCTTCCCCCAGCTGGTGGCGGGTCCGATCGTGCGTGCGATTGATTTCCTGCCGCAGATGGTCCGCGCCCGCACCGCCCAGCCCGATCGCCTGGCCTGGGGCCTGTTCCTGATGACCCTCGGCCTCTTCCAAAAAGTCGTGCTCGCCGACACCCTGCTCAGCGGCGCGGCCGACAAGGTCTTCGGCTTCGGCGGCCTGGTGGCCGGCCTCGACGCCTGGATGGGCGTGCTGGCGTTCTCCGGGCAGATTTTCTTCGATTTCGCGGGCTACTCGACCTGCGCCATCGGCGCGGCGCTCTGCTTCGGTTTCTCGATGGGCGACAATTTCCGCGCGCCTTACGCCGCCGTGGGTTTTTCCGACTTCTGGCGCCGCTGGCACATCTCCCTGTCCACGTTTCTGCGCGATTACCTCTACATCCCGCTCGGCGGCAGCCGCGCCGGCCTGGCCCGGGCGCTGCTCAACCTCCTCATCGTGATGTTCCTCGGCGGCCTCTGGCACGGCGCCGCGTGGACCTTCGTGGCCTGGGGCGTGGTGCACGGCCTCTGCCTCGTCATCGAACGCATCCTGCAGGCCGTCTGGGGCGACGCCGCCTGGACGGAACGGCCCGCGGTGCGGTTCGGACTCGGCCTCGTGACCTTCGCCGTGGTGTCCCTTGCGTGGGTCTTTTTCCGCGTGCAGGACTTCGGCGCGGCGATGCGGATGTTCGCCGCGCTCACCGGCCTGGCCGGCAACCCCGGAACCGCGGTGCTGCCCATGCGTGAGATCGCGCAGGTGGCGGTCGTGATCGCCGGGTTGCTCGCCATCCACTGGGCCACGCGGCAGGCGACCATCGAGCAGACGGTGGCGCGGCTCCCCGGCTGGGCCCTGACCGGCGTCTGGTCCGTGATGCTCTTCTCCCTCATCCTCACCCAAGGCAATGGCAATGCATTCATCTACTTCCAATTCTGAGTTCGTCCGTCCCATTCCCGCCCGGCCCTGGCGCGGCATCCTCGCCGCCACGGTCGCGTTGACCGTGGCCGCCACGACGGCCTGGGAACTGCGCGCCCGCGCCCAAGGCTACGCCCCGCGCCTCAACGACACGGCCGACCTCTGGGCCGAGAAGCGCAGCGAGGTGCAGCCTGACTCCCTCGTGCTCCTCGGCACCTCCCGGATGCTATTCGATGTCGACCTGGATGTCCTGGAGCGCGCCTTCGGGCGCCGCCCGGTGCAGCTCGCCCTCGTCGGCAGCACACCGTTCCCGATCCTCGCCGACCTCGCGCAGGACGAAAACTTCCGCGGAACGGTGGTGCTGGATCTCGTGCCCGCCATGTTCATGGCCCCCGACGGTTTCTTGATGGAATCCTCCCTCAAGGCCCTCAACCGCTACCGGCAGTGGACCCCCGCCCAACGCTGGAGCCACGAACTGGCGGTGCAGCTGGAGCAGCGCCTCGCGTTCCTGAACCAGGAAGACCTCACCCTCGCCAAATTGCTGGAAAACCTCGAGCTGCCGGAACGCGCCTCGTTCCACCCGCCGCCGAAGCTGCCGCCCTACTTCTACTCCCTCGACCGCGACCGGCGCGCGCGCATGACCGAACAGGCCGCCACCATCGGCCATCCGGTCCAGCAACGCGTGGTCAACGGCTGGCTGCCGCTGTTCACGCCGCCGCCGCCCCCCGCGCACATCCCGCCGGAGGAATTCCGGGCGATGATGGGCCGGGCGATTGAGGCCCGTTTCGTGGAAACCGCCCGGCACATCGCCGCCATCCGTGCGCGCGGCGGCCGTGTCGTCGTCGTGCGGCTCCCGGTGCAGGGCCCGCTCTTGCAGCGGGAGAACGAGCTGGCCCCCTTCGAACCGACCTGGGGACGCCTGATCGGCGAGAGCGAGCTGGCCGCGGTCAACTTCGCCGACCATCCTGAACTCAGCTCCTTCATCCTCCCGGAATGGTCGCATCTTTCCGCGCCGGACTCCGTCGAGTTCACCCAGCGCCTGGTGCCGCACCTGCAGGAGGCGTTGCACCGCGAGACGCAGCTGGTGGCCCAGCGCAAGGGGACAGTGACCACCGGCGCCCCCTGAGGTCGTGAGGCGGCGGCACCACGGGCGCCGGGTGCTGTCAGCGAGGAATCCAACCCGATTTCCGCGCCGGTCGCATCACCGGCGTTGAAATCGGCCCGTCCTTCCCCACTTTCCAGCCATGCGCCTGTCCCGCCTGCTCGGTCCCGTCCTCGCCGTCGCCTTGGCCGGGGTGTTGCCCGCGCAGAACGGTCCGCGCTCCGGCCAGTGGGCCCACGCCAACAGCCGCCTCGCCCCCGACCCCGCCGTCATCTGGGGCAAGCTCGACAACGGCGTGCGCTACGCCCTCTTGTCGCACCGCGGCGTGCCCGGCCGCGTCTCCCTGCGCCTGCTCGTCCTGAGCGGCTCGATCGACGAGCTGCCGGAGGAGCAGGGAGTCGCCCACTTCACCGAGCACATGGCCTTCCGCGGCACGCGCCATTTCGACGCCGCCGGCATGGTCGCTCTCTTCCAGAAGCTCGGCGTCGAATACGGCAGCGACGTCAACGCCGTGACATCGTTCGACCACACCTACTACGCGCTCGAATACCGCGAGAACGACCCCGCCCTGCTGCGCGAGGGCCTGCGGTGGTTCCGCGACATCGGCGACGGCATCAACTTCGACCCCACGGCCATCGAGTTCGAGCGCCGCGTCATCCTCGCCGAGATGCGCCGCCGCGACAGCCTGGCCGAGCGCGAGCAGCAGGCGGCGCTGCCCACCGTGCTCCGCGGCCTGCAGGTCGGCCAGCGTTCACCCATCGGCACCGAGGCGACGATCAACGCGATGTCGCGGAAACAATTCCTGCAATTCTACGAACGCTGCTACAGGCCCGATCTCATGGTCGTGCTCGCCACGGGGGATTTCGATCCCGCGGAGATGAAGGCGATGGTGACGGAGCAATTCGCCGGCCTGGCCAGGCGCCCCGGCGCCCCGCCCGCGCGCAACGAAGGCAGGCTCGACGCCAACAGCCTGCGCACCGGCGTCTACCGCATCACGGGCGTCGGCTCCGCCGAGACCATCGCCGCCGTCGCCCAGCCGCCTTCCGACCGGCCCGACACGCGTGAGGCGCAGATGGAGCGGCAGCAGCGGGAGTTCGTCATGCAGCTCCTCGGGCAACGCCTCGCCGACCAGGTGCCGGGAGCCGGCGGGCCGCAGGCGCATTACGAGAACATCACGCGCCACGAGCTCGCCCTTGCCTCCCTCCAGGTGCCCGGCCCCCAGTGGGAGCACGGCGTCCTCGCCGTCGACCAGATCGTGCGCACGACGCACGCCAAGGGTTTCGACGCCACCGAGGTCGACGCGCTGCGCCGCCGCCAGTTGCGCTTCACCGAGCACATGATCGCGCAGCTGCCCACGCTTGACCCCGCGATGCACATGACGCTGCTCACCGACTCCATCGTGGAGCACACCGTGTTCACCGGCCCCGAGCGGGAGATGCGCCTGCAAGCCGAGTGGCTGGAAAAATTCACGGCGGCCGACGCCCAGCGCGTGTTCCGCGGATTGTGGAACCTCGACCGCATGGCCTTCCACGTCGGCGGCGACGTCGGCGCCGACCTCAAACCGGCCGACGTGCTCAAGAAGGTCCAGCAATACCGCAAGGACGGCACGGTCTATCTCCTGCCGCGCGCGCAGGAAAAGGCCGTCTTCGCGCCGAAGCCCTGGGGACCGCCCGGCACCGTGGCGGAGCGCCGCGAGGTGCCCGGCCTCGGCGCCGTGCTTCTGCGGCTCGACAACCGCGTGCGCGTGAACCTGCTGCCCAGCCGCGCCGAACCCGGCCTCGTGCGCGCCATCGTCCGCGTCGGCGACGGCCTGCTCGACATGCCGGGCTCCCAGCCCGCGCTGAAGGAGTTCGGACTGAGCACCGTCATGGCCAGCGGGTCGGCCAGCTACCCGGCCCAGACCATCGCCGCCGTCATCGAGGAAAAATTCCTGTCCTTCGGGTTCGACGCCGCCGAGCAGGACGCCTTCGCCTTCCGCGGACAGGTGGCGGTGGAAAACCTCGAGACCTTCCTCGGGGTCGTGACCGACTTCCTCCACAAACCGCAGTTCGATCCCTACGCCCACAAGAACGCCCGCGTGCAGGCCGCCATGCAGCGCACCGCCCAGGCCTCCGGGCTCGGCGAAGCCTTCCGCGACCTCACGGACCATCTCTTCTTGGGCGACGCCCGCTTCATGTGGGGTTCACCGCTCGACTACATTTCGCTCGGTGTCGGTGACGTGCGCCGCTGGATGGAGCCCTCGCTCGCGCGCGGCTATGTCGAGGCCACGCTCGTCGGCGACTTCACCGAGGAGCAGGCCACCGCCCTCGTGTTGCGCACGCTCGGGGCCCTCGCCCCGCGCGCCGACACCAAGCGCGCCGAGCCCGCGCGGCCCGTCGCGCTGCGCGCCCCGGCCGGCTTCAAGCGCATCGAGTTCGCGGGCGAGCTGAACATCGGGCTCGCCACCGCCACCTGGCCGGTCGCCGCCCAGCTCTCGCTCGCCGACGAGGCCGCCCTCATCGTGCTGGCCAAGGTCCTCGAGATCCGCATCCGCGAGGAGGTCCGCGAAAACCTCGGCCTGTCCTACTCGCCCAGCGTGAAGTTCGACCATCAGGACGGGTTCGGCGGTTTCGGCCTTCTCCAGGCCACCACCGACACCGCGCCGAAGGAGACCGACCGCGCCTCGCGGCTCATGGGCGAGATCGCCGACCGGCTCGCCCGCGAAGGCGTGAAGGAGGGTGAATTCGCCGGCGCCCGCGGCATCCTCCGGAGCCAGGTCCAACGCGCCTTCCACGAAAACGGCTTCCTGCTCGACCTCCTGCGACGCGCGCAACAGAAGCCCGAGACCGTCGCCGACATCGACGCGCTCCGCGGCGCCGCCTTCGACCGGCTCACGCGCGAGGAGGTCAACGCGTGGGCGGCCCGCATCCTGCCCGCCGCCAACGCCCGCACCGCCGCGCTTGTGCCCAAGCCCTTTGTCGGCATCTTCCAGAGCGACAAGCGCTGATCCCCATGAAAACCATCCTGCCGCTGCTCGCCGCCGCCCTCCTGCTGTCCGGTTGTTCCCTCCTGACCAAGGAACCGTCCGAAGCGCGAAAGCGGAGGTTGGAGCAGGACGCGCTCCTCGCGGAACGCCCCGATCCGCTGCGCGCGCGGGCCGAGGCGATCCATGCCCGCGCCCGGCAATACGAGAACCTCGGCTACAGCGCGCGCGACGCGAAAGCCAAGGCCATCGCCGACGCCTGGCCGAAGCCGAAGTCCTGATTTCCCGTTGCGTGAAAGCGGGCCCCGGCTTCAAGACCCCCGCCCTGTGAACGGTCAGGCGCGCAGCATGCGCGCCGGGGCGGTGCGGGCGGCACGCCACACCGGCCAGGCCAGACTGGCCAGCGCGCACGCAAACAGCAGCCCCAGCGCCAGCAGATAAGGCGCGGGCGAATCCGCCGTCAGGCCGAACAAGGGCAGCGGGACCGCACGCAGCGCGAGCCAGGAGATCCCCGCCCCGGCCAGCGCCCCGCCGGCGACGAGCTGCAGCTGCTCGAGGAGCACCATGCGCCCGACCGCAGCGGGCGTGGCGCCGAGCGCCTGCCGCACGGCGAATTCCGTTTCCCGCGCCGTGACGATGCGGAGCACAAGGCCCGAGACCCCCATCAACGTGATCAGCACCGCAAACCCGCCCAGCGCACCCAGCACCCGGGTCTGGAAACCCTCGACGGCCGCGGTGGCGTCGATCCGGTCCGCCAGGCTGCCGGAATTCGTCACCGGCAGGAGCGGGTCTGCGGCCCAGACCGCACGCTTCACCGCCTCGACCGCCGCGGCCTCACCCAAGGCCGTGTGGGCGATCACCGTCAGCGCCGTCGACGGCGGCACCTGCGGCATCGGCTGGAGCACGATCGGCCCGGTGGCGGCCCGCGAGCCGCCGATCTTGACGTCGGCCACGACGCCCACGACCTGCAGCCGGGTCTCCACGCCCCCGCGCCGGCGCACCAGGGTCTCGCCCACGGCCTCACGCCCCGGCCAGAACCGGCGCGCGATGGATTCGCTCACGATCACCACGAGCGGCTTGCCGGCCGTGTCGTCCGCCGAGAAATCCCGGCCGCGTTGGAGACGCAGTCCCATGGTCCCGATGAACCCTTCCGTGACCCGGGCATAGGGGAAGGCGGCGTAATTGATCTCCCCGGCATCGCGGGGCAGGGCGCCGAAGGTCGAGACCCACTGCGTGTCCCCCACGGGGATGTTGGTCGCCACCGCGGCGGCGTGGAAGCCCGGCAACGCGGGCAGGCGGTCCTGCAGATTACGCGCGAGACGGTGCGCCTGTTCGGGCCGGCCATACCGCGTGGGTGAGAGCGCGAAGGTGACGGCCACGCGCCCGTCCGTCCGGTAGCCTTGGTCCGTCTCGCGGAGGGCGAGATAGCTGAGCCCGAGCATGGCGGCGCCGGTCAGGAGCACGACGGTGATGGCGAGCTGCGCCCGCACGAGCCAGCGCTGCAGGCGCAGCACCCGCGGGCTCAGGCCGCCGCCACGCGTGGACTCGCGCAAGGCGAAGGCCACGTTCACGCCGAGGTGCTGGCGGGCGGGCAGCGCGGCGGCGAGGACGCCGAGCGCCAGCGCCAGCAGGCCCGACGCGGCGGCGATCCCGGGTTGCACGGTCAATTCGCGCAGGAAAAAGGCGAGGTTGGGGTTCGGCGTGAGGGTGGCCAGATGCGGAACCGCGAGCCACGCCGCCAGCAGGCCGAGCAGGATCCCGGGGGCGACCAGCGCGAGCGTCTCGCCGAGCGCGAGGCGGATGAGCCGCCCGGGCGGGGCGCCGAGCGAAAGACGCACCGCCGTTTCCTGGCTGCGTTGCGCGGCCTGCGCATAGATGAGCGCGCCCATGTTGAAGGTGGCCATGACCAGCAACAACAGGGCCGCGGCCTGCAGGATGACGGCCGTGCGCTCGTTGCCGCCCAGCTGCGTCGCCACCAGCGGGAAAATCCACGGCCGCCAGTGCGCAAACTGCGCGGGATAGGCCGCGGCCTGCGCCTCGCCGGCGGCCGTCAGCTCCGCCTGGACCTGTTCGATCGTGGCGCCGGGTTTCAGCCGCAGCACGGAGCCTAGCGCCTTGAACGAGCGGAGGTTGAGGTTGTCGTTCATCACGAACGGCGTCCACACATCCCCGAGCAATGGCAGCTCCGCCCGCCGCGGCAGCACGCCGATGATCTCGTGGCTTGTGTCGTTCAAGGTGATCGTGCGGCCGATCACGTCGTCCCGGCCGTGAAATTCGCGCTGCCACAGGTTGTGCGAAATCACGGCGACCTTCGCGGCTCCGGCGGTTTCCTCCGCGGTGGGCAGGCGCCCGCGGTGGGCCCGGATCCCCAAGGCGGGGAAGAAACCCCCGTCCATCGCCGCCCCGAACAGTTGCCGCGGCTCGCCGGCGGAGGTCCAGCTGTAGGTCTGGGCAAAATAGAAACCGTAGTGCTCGACCGACTGCAGGGCACGCCGGTAGTCGATGTGGTCGTGATAGGACTCCCCCACCTGGTTGTTGGGCTGCGTGCGGTCCTTGCCCTTCTCCACCGCGCGGATCTCGACCAGCCGGTCGAGCCCGGGGAACGGCAGCGGCCGATACAGCATCGCGTGGGCCAGCGAGAGCGTGGCGGTGTTGATGGCCACGCCCACGGCCACCGTGCCGAGGATGACGAGGCTGACGAACGGGCCGCGGCGGAAGGCGCGCACGAGATCCTGCCAGGGAGCGCTCATGGCCGGAGGCCCGGCACAGCGGGATGGTGGGGTGGCACGCCGCGCGATTTCATTGCTCCGGAGCGAAGCGGGGCGTGCCGTTTCGTCAAAACCTCTGAGACCGGCGACCGGCACAGTCCGATGAATAGTGCAGCAGATGAGTCCCTCAGTGCGGATCGGCAAAGGGCTGCCCGGTCCACGGCGCAGCGTCGGGCGCATAGCGGAAATACCAGGCGCGATGGATCAACCCGTCCTTCACCTCGAACACCGCGAAGGCCTGCTGGGAGACACGCTTCCCGTCCGGTCCATCCCAGCTCACCCGCTCCCGCACCATCACCTGGGAGCCAACCTGCTCGATCGTGCGGAAATCGGTCTTCACGCTTTGGTCCTTCCGGAAGTAGTCCAGCAGCCAGGCGCGCAGCTTCTCCTTGCCCGCGACCTCCGTGGCCAGCTGCTCGGGCCCGACGTTCAGCCACGCAAAATCCTCCGTGCAGGTCGCCAGCAGCGCGTCCGCATCCATCCGGTTCAGCGCGGCCAGGAAGCGCCGCAGCAGCGCGATTTCGGGCGAATCCTGAAAACCCGTGCTGCCGTGGTAGAACGACTTGAACTCCGCCGCCGTGATCGTGAACAGCTTCGCGGCCACCGCGGGATCGGCCTGGAACTCCGCGAGCGCGCCGGTCTCGTCCGCGGCGCGCAGCAGCACGATGCCCTTGTCGCCGTAGAGCCCGCCGGAGATGACGCGGCCGGCTTGGCGCAGCCGGGTCAGGTTGTCGGTGTGCCCTTGGAACAGGACTTGGTTGGACGGCACGGTCTCCTTGCCCCAGGCCGGCCCCAGCGTGAACTGGACGGCGAAGATCCGTTGCGGCGGAGGATCGTCCGCCGGGGTCGCGACCGCCGCAGCGAACACCAGCGCGCAGCGCACGGCGATTCGAAGAAACCTTTTCATGGCCATGATGACCGTCGGGAAAACTCCGCACCGCCAGCCGGGTCAATCTCATTGCCCTGCCCGACCGGAACAGGAGACCGGTTGTTTCCGGCCTCAGTGGCGAGCAGCCCACGACGGATGCATCCACCCAGGCAACCGCTCCGGCGCACGGCCGGCACCTTTCGTCGCACGGGAACATTTGCGACGTGCCGCTGCCCCACTGAGGTGAGCGTCATGGTGCTGCGCCCATCATCTAGCCAGAAGAGATGAAATGCTTCGGGCCCGTTGCCGCGACCTTGCCAGCAGAGCAAAACCTGTCACCAGCACGCGCATGAACCAACCACCCGTCGTGCCCCTGCGGCAGATCATCGGCGTGTGGTCGTTTGTGGGGGTCGTGCTCACCCTGCAGACCTTCGCCGTCGTTGACCTGCCCACCCAGCCGGGGATGCTCTGGTGGGAAGCCTGCATGGTGGTCTACATGCAGCTGTCGCGCGGCCTGCTCTGGGCGCTGCTCACACCCCTCGTCTGGAGCGTGCAAGCAAGGTTCCCACTGCAAGGCCGCCGGCTGCCCGTCTCCCTGCTCGTGCACGCCGGCACCTGCGCCGCGCTCGTGCTCTGGCACGTGTGGTTCCGCGGGGTCGCGGGCATGTTCGTGTTCTCCGAGCCGCACTGGTGGCCGATGGTCCTCTCCATCGAAAATGCCTTCAGCATGCTCTCCTCGCGGCAGCTGATCGACGTGCTCCTCTACGGCGGCATCCTGGCCGCGGGCTACATGCTGCGGCTGCGCGCCGAACAGCAGTCGGCCGCGCAAAGCGCGCTGGCCTTGCGCGAGCAGCTCGCCCGCCAGACCGTGCAGAGCGAGATGCTGCGCACCGAGCTGACCGAGGCCCGCATGCGCGCCCTGAAGGAACGCCTGCACCCGCACTTCCTCTTCAACGCCCTCAACGCCGTCTCCGGCCTCGTGCGCCGGCGCGACAGCGAGCGCGCGGTCGACGCCATCAACCAGATGTCGCACCTCCTGCGCGCGCTCCTCAGCAACTCCGGCCAGAAATTCCTGCCGCTCGAGCAGGAGCTGGACTACTGCCGCATCTACCTCGACATCGAGAAGCTCCGCTTCGAGGACAAGCTGACGGTCGAATTCGCCGTCGATCCCCTCGCCCTGCCGGCGCGCGTGCCCGCGCTGCTGCTCCAGCCCCTGGCCGAGAACGCCATCAAGCACGGCATCGCCCGCCGCCGCAACCAGGGCCGCGTCCGGATCGAGGCACGGCTCGCGCATGACCGCCTCCTGCTCGTGGTGGAAAACGACCCCGCCGAGCAGGCCGCCGGGCAGACGGCTCCGGTCAGCCACGGCATCGGCCTCTCCACCCTGCGCAACCGCCTCCACATCGCCTACCGCGAAGATTACCACCTTCACTTCCACCTCGATCCGCCCGGCCCCACCCGCGTCGAGATCGATCTGCCCCCGCTCTCCCTCACCGACAACCAAGCCCGCCATGAAAACGATCCGCACCCTCATCGCCGATGACGAAAAGATCTCGCGCCAGATCCTGCTCGACCTCCTGCAACGCGACCCGGAGGTCGAGGTCGTGGGCGAGGCCGCCGACGGCGAGAGCGCCCTGCAGCAGCTGCGCCGCCTCAAGCCCGACCTCGCCTTCCTCGACATCCACATGCCGCTGCTCAGCGGCATCGAGGCGCTGTCGGCCGTCGCCCCCGCCGAGCGCCCCCACTGCGTCTTCGTGACCGCCTACGACCAGCATGCGCTCAAGGCCTTCGAGCTGCATGCGGTGGACTACGTCGCGAAGCCGTTCAGCGACCGGCGCTTCGAGGCCGCGCTCGGCCGCGCCAAGCGCAACGTCCGCAGCACCACCTTCGCGGAGACCGAGCAGGCCGTCTCGCGGCTGCTGGACTATTTCCAGAAAGGCGCGACGGCGGCCCCCGCCCGCCCCGCCCCGCTCGTGCTCAAGACCGACGGCGAGCTGCATTTCGTCGAGCAGTCCGACATCCGCTGGATCGAGGCGCAGGGCGACTACATCCGGGTCCACGGCCGCAACCGCAACCTCCTCACGCGCATGACGCTCACCCAGGCGCTCCGGCAGCTCGCCCCGGACCTCTTCGTCCGCATCCACAAATCCACCATCATCAACCGCACCTGTGTGCGCTGCCTCGGCCCCACCACCGCCTGGGGCCGCACCGTGGAGCTGGACGACGGCACCAAGCTGAACATCAGCCGCGGCTACCGCGACGCCGTCGCGCAGCTGGTGTGAGGCGCGTCGGCCCCGGCTAGGCGATGGACGCGGCCGGCTAGGTGCGGGTCGCAGCTCTTTTGCGGAGACCGGGACGGGACGGTGTGCTCGGGGCCACGGCGCATTCCGCGCCGCAAACCCTAGACACCATGAACAACAACACCCCCGAAAGGTTCGGGAGGGCTTCGCGTGCCGCCATCGTGGCATTTGCCGGCCTGTCCCTGTTTGCGAACGCTGGCTTCGGCCAGTCCACCCCCGCAAACGAAGATGCGGTCAAACTCGAGAAGTTCGTCGTCACCGGCTCGAACATCCCCTCGACCGAGACCACCGCCGAGGCGCGCACCTTCCCGGTCGCGACCATCGACCGCCGCCTCATCGACCAGTCCGGCTTCCAGAACACCACGGAGCTGCTCCAGAAGATGACGCTGTCCAACGGCGGCAGCGTGCCGTTCTCCAACAACGCCACCGGCTTCACCCCCGGCGGCACCTCCACCTCGCTGCGCGGCCTCGGCCCCGACGCCACGCTCGTGCTCGTCAACGGCCGGCGCATGCCCTTCTATCCCGTCGGCCAGGGCGGCACGCAGTCCTTCGTCGACCTCAACACCATCCCGCTGTCCGCCATCGAGCGCATCGAGGTGCTCAAGGACGGCGCCTCCGCCGTCTACGGCGCCGACGCCGTCGCCGGCGTGGTGAACATCATCTTCCGCAAGGGTTATGATGGCGCCGAAGCCTCCGTGACCTACGGCAACACGACCAACAAGGACTCGTCGGAGTTCACCGCCAACATCATGTATGGCGTCACCACCGACAAGAGCAGCATCCTCGTCGGCGCGAATTACTACAACCGCGAGCCCATCTTCCAGCGCGACCGCAGCTACTCGGCGGTCCCGGCTTTCCTCAGCTCAAATTCCTCGCCGCCCAACTTCCAGGTCACGCGTGCGACCGTGCTTGAAGCTCTCGGACTGCCCGCCGGCTCCGCCATCACCATCAACGGCGTTGCCAATACGACCACGAATGTGTTCTTCACCACCTCCGGCCCGAACGTGCCCGGCACTCTCACGCCCGACACGCTCAACCGCAACGCCTCGAACAACGGCCTCCTGCCCGCCAGTCAATACTCCTTCTGGACCGGCCGGCGCTCGACCTTCAACTTCAACGAATTCGCCGGCTCCTTCCCGGAGATGACCCGCAAGGGCGCTTTCGCGTCCTGGGAGCGCGCCTGGAGCGACAACGTCAAGACCTACGGTGACATGTTCTTCCAGCAGCTGCACCAGATCGACGAGCTCGCCCCCTATGCCACCGGCAACTTCGAGGCTCCCGGCCAGACGACCATCGTCGTCCCGGCCCGCACCCCGAACCCCATCCTCACGCCGGCCGAGGTCGCCCGCGGCGGCCGCACCGCCGCCCCCGGCGCCTACAATCCCTTCAATCCCTTCAACCAGGATCTGTCGGGCTCCTCGCGCATCCGTCTCGCCGAATGGGGCAACCGCGTCTACCACACCCGCAACACGGCCTTCGCCGTCACCGGCGGGCTGCGGATCGACAACATCATGGACAAGTGGAACCTCGATGCCGGTGTCCGCTACGGCCAGATCCAAAGCGACGGCCGCGCGGGCCTCATCTCCACCTCGCGCTTCCTGCGGGCCCTGAACGCCAACGACCCGATCTTCAACCCGGCGTCGCCCTCCTACATCGGCACGACCGTGCCCTACAATCCGTTCGGCTACTTCCGCAATCCCATCGCGACCAACGCCGCGCCGGTGGCCTTCGCCACCCATTACACCCGCGACGAATTCCGGTCCTCGCTCATGCAGGCCAACTTCCTCCTCAACACCGCCAGCCTCATGGAAGTGCCCGCCGGCGACGTCGGCTTCGCTTTCGGCGCCGAATACCGCCGCGAGACCAATGCGCAGGCCTACGACTCCACCACGCAGTCCGGCGACCTGCTCGGCTCCTCGCCCACGGGCGTGACCGTGGCCCAGCGCAAGATCGCCTCCTACTTCGCCGAGGTCGAGATCCCGCTCTTCAGCGAGAAAAAGAGCATGGATTTCGCCCACGCCCTCTCGCTCAACGTCGCCGTGCGCTACGAGGATTTCGTCACCTCCCAGCGCAACGCCTTCGTGCCGAAGTTCGGCGTCCGCTGGCAGCCGCTCGCCGACGGCTCCGTCGTCGTCCGCGGCAGCTGGGGCAAGGGCTTCCGCGAGCCCTCGCTCTTTGAGCTGTTCTCCGGCCTCACCTCCGGCCTCGACACCGTCACCGACCCGATCCTCGGCACGACCGAGTCCGAGCAGAACGTCACCGTCCGCGGCAATCCCCGCCTCGAAGCCGAGGACTCCGAGTCCCGCAACATCGGCATCGTCTGGTCGCCCAAGGGCCGGTTGCAGGGCTTCACCGCCTCCGTGGATGTCTGGCGCCTGACCCGCGAAGGCACGCCCGCCTACAACTACCAGGACACCACCGACCGCGCTGCCGGCCGCGACCCGAGCGGCAATCCCGCCCCCGGCGGCCTGCGCCCCGGTGAAAGCGTCGTCCGCGATCTCGCCGGCAACATCATCCAGGTGAACGTGCTCTTCATCAACTCGGGCGAGACCATCGCCTCCGGCATGGACATCGCCGCCAGCTACGCCTGGAACACCGCCGACTGGGGCCGCTTCGATGTGGGCGTCAATGCGACCTACCTCGACTCCTACAAGTTCTCCTCCCTGCCCGGCGTCGCCCCGACCGAGATCGTCGACCAGACGATCCCCGGCACCGAGGCCGACGACGGCTACGTCCACTGGAAGGCGCAGGCCTTCGTGGGTTGGAACTGGAAGGGTCTCTCCGCCCGGGTGACCGCCAACTACACCCACAGCTTCCTCGACGTGGGCGGCGACATCAACGGCTCGTTCTATGGCGAACTGCCCTTCCGCATCGCCGCCACCACCACCTTCGACGCGCAGATCAGCTACAAGCTGTTCCCGTCGACAAGCCGGCAGAGCACCGACTGGAAGTCCGACCTCAAGCTCACCGTCGGCGCCAACAACGTCTTCGACAAGGACCCGCCGTATGCCGCCGATTGGGGCGGCAACTCCAACGGCTACCCCGGCTTCCTCTACAACAATACCGGCCGCTTCCTCTACGTCGGCCTCGAGAAGAAGCTCTGAGCTGAGCCCGTTCTCCTCCCTCCCGGGCGCCCGGCGGCATCGCCGGGCGCCTTTTCTTTCCGGCGTGGTCTGCGTCGCGGGACACTAGACGGACATCGCGCCCCGCTCGGTGCGAATCGCCGAAGCTTTGAGCCGTTCCCACAACCGGGCCGTCATCGCGCAGCCGGCGGATCCGGCCCGGGCACGCGCCCGGCACCGGCCGCCTCAACCCCGACCGCAAACCCATGAACACACACCGTTCGTCCCTCCGCGGGACGGCGCGCCGCGCCCTCTACGCGCTGTTCGCCCTCCCCGCCGCCCTGGCCTTCGGCCAAGATTCCAAGCCTGCCGAGGAACCCACCAAGCTCGAGGCTTTCTCCGTCACCGGCTCCCGCATCAAACGCATCGACAGCGAGACGCCGCAGCCGGTCGTCCGCATCACCGAAGCGGACTTCAAGGCCACCGGCTTCACCACGCTGGGTGACGCCATCCGTTCGGTTCCCGCCATTGCCGGCCAATCGCTGGTTTCCACTGACGGCGGCACCAGTTTCACGCCCGGCGTGAGTTCGTTCAACCTTCGCGGCCTCGGCAACAACAACACCCTGGTGCTCATCAATGGTCGCCGGGCCGCCCCCTATGCCTCCGCCGGTTTCAACGGCTTCCAGACCGTCTTCGACTTCAATTCCATCCCGACGGCGGCGATCGAGTCGCTCGAAGTCCTCAAGGACGGCGCCTCCGCCATCTACGGCTCTGATGCTGTCGCCGGCGTGGTCAACGTGAACCTCAAGAAAAATTACACCGGCTTCACCACTGAACTCTCCTTCGGCAACACCTTCGGCACCGACTCGGCCGAAAAATCCGCCTTCATGATCTTCGGCACGCAATCGGGGAAAGTGTCGATCATCTCGACTTTCGACTACCGGGAGCGTGCTTCCATCGACGGAGCCGACCTTGCGTGGACCGACGAGTCCGATGGCACCCCCTATGGCGGCATTGACCAACGCAGCACCGGTGGTCCGATCGGCGCGGTGCGCGGATTGTCCGGATTGCCCCAATTTCCCAACGGGCGAGCCGGTTTCACCACGCCCCAAACCAATCCCACCCTCGCGGCCGCGCAGAACATCACCCCGCTCTACAACTTCCAGGAAAACGTGGGTTTCACTCCGGATGAGCGTTCCTTCGGTTTCTACACCAGGGCCACCTACGAGTTCAGTGCGAATCTGACCGGCTGGGCCGATGTGTCCTTCCGTCGTTCCGAGGTTGATATTTCAGCCGCACCGACCCCCTATTTCTCCTCCCAGGAAATCGGCAATTCCCCTTCGGGCACAGGCCTCTTCCCGGCCACCAATCCCTTCAATCCCTTCGGCCAGAACATCGTCGACCTGCGCTGGCGTCTCTCCGAACTGGGCCGCCGGATTCGTGACGTTACGGCTGACTCCCCCCGCGTGGTGATGGGTCTCGACGGCACTTTGCCAGACTCCGAATGGACTTGGTCCGGCGCCCTTCTCTATTCGAAGAACTCGATCACGCAATTGGATCGCAATGCCTCCTCGGATCAATTGGTGCAAAATGCCTTCAACGGCGTTACGCTCAACGGCGTGCTCCGCCATGCCAATCCCTTCGGGCCGAATCATCCCGACGTCGTCAATTATCTTCGCATCACCAATCCGAACTACGACGACTTTGAGGTTCGCTCTGCCGACATCAGCGCGTCCGGCCCGGTCTTCACGCTGCCGGCCGGCGAGGTCGGCTTGGCCATCGGCGCCGAAGTCCGCACGGAGAAACTCCAGAACATCGGCACCCAGTTGAACCGCGACGGCCAGATTGTCGGTGGCAGCACGGGCTCGGACACGGTGGGGGATCGCCGCCTGTATTCCTACTACGCCGAGCTCAGCCTGCCGTTGCACAAGAAACTCGAGGTGCAGGCCGCCGTCCGCCACGAGGATTACAGCGACTTCGGCACCACCACCAAACCCAAGCTGGCCGCGGTCTTTCGTCCGATCCCGGAATTGCTGCTCCGCGCATCCTACGGCGAGTCGTTCCTCGCCCCCAACCTGGCCTTTCTCTACACCTCGCAGAGCACGAGCTTCTCGCCCAATGCGCTCCTGGATCCATTGCGTCCGCTCGATCCGCGTGTGCAGATCCGCCAGCTGGGCGGTGGCAATCCGAACCTTCAGCCGGAGGAGACCGAGGTGCTTTATGGCGGCATCGTCATCCAGCCCTTTGCCGGCCGGAAGGACAGTCTTTTCCGTGAACTCTCCTTCGGCGTGGATTACTTCGACTTCCAGCAGACCAATCTGCTCCGTGCCCTGAATGCGGTGCAAATCCTCGGCAATCTGGCCGCCTACGGCAATCTGGTGCTGCGCAACCCGCCGGCCGCCGGAGAAACCGTCGGCACGATCAGCGGCGTGCGCACCTCTTTCCAAAACCTGGGCAGCGGCGAATACAAGGGCTATGACATGAATGTGCGTTGGATTCTGCCCAAGAACGATCTCGGCAACTTCCGGTTTGAGGTCTCAGGCACATATATCCATAGTTCCGAGTCCACCTCAGCCACCGGCGTTCTGGTTGACGCTGACGCCGAGTATGCCCAGCCACTGTTCCGCGGCACCGCCACCGTAGCTTGGAACAGGGGCGATTGGGCCGCCTCCGTCTACACCACCTACATTGGGAAATACATGGATTTCTTCCAGATCGCCCAGATCGAGGACCAGTATGTCGTCAGCCCCCAGATCTCCTACCGGGGTTGGATGGACACCACCATCACTGTCGGCGTGCGCAACATCCTCAATCAGGATCCCCCCATCGACCTGTCGGACAGCAAGCTCTTCAACGAAAATACCAATTGGGGCGAACCCGCCTTTTGGTATGTCCGCATGAGCAAGGATTGGTAGGCCCAAAGGTCCCATTCTCAGTTGTCGGCGCGCCCCATGGGCGCGCCTTTTTCTTTGCCGCAATCGGGCAACGCTTCGTCACCCGCGCGTTGCTGCACGTCTCCGCTTTGTTGTTATCAATCCATCCCCGGTTTTCTTCGCCCCATGTTCTCCCGGTTCCTCTGCGTTGTCGCCCTCTTGCTCACCTTTCCCGCCGCCGCGCATGCTCAGGCTACACCCGGGCCTGATCCGCTCGCCATCGCCGGCGCCTGGCAGGGCGCCATTCAGGCCCCGCAAGGCCCGCTCGAGATCGGTTTCCGCTTCGCGCGCCTGCCCGATGGCAAGATCGACCTCAGCCTGCACATGCCCTCCATGCACCTCTACGACCAAAAGGTCGGCCCCTACGCGGAGGAAAAGGACGGCGGCTACGCGGTGCCTATGCTCGACATCGCCTTCCGCCTCGAAGGCGGCGAACTGCGCGGCACCTTCGGCAAGGCGCACCTGCCGATGACCCTCATCCGCGGGGAAAAATTTTCCCCCGCGCCCGCCCTGCCCGCCCCGGCCCCTGCTCCGCCGCCGCTTTGGGAGCACAGGCTCGG
>Ga0073934_10003524_pt1 | contig 28576 bp, 24 predicted proteins | sample LarsenN4metaG_FD_76834 | JGI IMG/M metagenome (GOLD analysis project Ga0073934, IMG submission 76834) | Hot spring sediment bacterial and archeal communities from British Columbia, Canada, to study Microbial Dark Matter (Phase II) - Larsen... ... | reverse complement strand
TGAGTGCTCTCATGGAGTTAATCCAGTAAGGTCACGGGTAGAACACCCGTTGATAGGCGCTCGGTGGAAGTGCAGCGATGTATGCAGCCAAGGCGTCCTAATAGACCGAGGGCTTGACCTCATATCCTTTCCCTTTGACTTCTCTATGCAGTGCTTTGGTTTCTGTCTCTCTCTAAATTGAATTTCTTTATTGAAGCTGACTTCCTGGTGCTTCTAGCGCGGCGGTCCCACGCCTACTCCATCCCGAACTAGGACGTGAAACGCTGCAGCGGCGAAGATACTCGGCGGGTTGCCGCCCGGAACAATAGCTCAGTGCCAGGAGCAATATTACCGAAAACCCCTACATTCACTTGTGGGGGTTTTCGGGTTTTTGGGGTTTCACCCTTCAACTCTGGTGTGGGGGGTTAATAAAAATTAACTCGCTGAACGCCTGGGTATTGTTCAATTGGCCGGGGAGGGTAGTATATACTGAAAAGAAAGAAAGATATAACAAACCTTTTTTGATTTGGCAGGTAGGGCTAATGGCAATGGCGGATACCGATCGCGACAGGAAGGAACGGAATTACGAGTTAGTTGGTCAAGCTATGAGAAATTTCTTAGCTCCTGCACTCGAATCGTGGATAAAGCGCGAACTCCAGAAGCCTAAAAACCTGAAAACAATCGGTATATACGATGGTGATTGGCGGTATGCAGCCAGAAAGCCTTTAAATGATTATAACCATGATGGAACAGAACCATACTGGTATGACTGCCAAGCTGTTCTAAAAATTATTTCTCATACTGAATACTGGAACAAAATTTTTAAAAGCAATAAGATTGGCTTTATAGAGCGAGGTTTAATTGAAACTTTAAGGCGAGTGCGGAATGACAATTCCCACAATAATGTAGCAGTATTCACCACAGACTATAGCCTTGATGTTTTATCAGCGATTACGCGGCTGCTAACTGCTATTGGCGACCCTCGCGCCCAAGATGCTGAGCAACTGAAGCAAGAGTTTGTGAAACAATACTATGAGGAATTGTCGGAAATTGGGAAAAAGAGTGTAGAAACCGGGATTAACTGGTTCAGTTATGGTGCTGCGATGTGGGAACGGCAGAAATCGTTAAGCAGTAACGCTTTGACTGCTAATGAGGGCATAGCATTTAAGCTGGATGATATATATGTACCTTTGGGATTGGTGGAGCGCCAAAAACTGCTCAAACGCCCAAAAGCGGAAAACACCCCAGAGGATGGTTCTGATTTATACCGAGAGGAATACCGAGAAGAAATTACCCGCAAGTTTGAGGGTGAAGATTTTTATGTGCAAGTTTTGAAAAATCGCCAAAGCGATAAAAGCAAAGGGACTCGGTTGGCAATTACGGGAGAACCTGGGGCAGGCAAAACTACCCAATTACAGAAAATAGGTGATTGGGTGTGGGCGGAAATGCCGGAAAATTTGGTGATTTGGGTATCTCTGGCAGATTTGCAGGGGCGCCGCTTGGATGAGTATCTACTGGACCGGTGGCTGAAAGATGCGTTGCAAGTGGCGCGGGTGAAGGAAGATACTGAGGCGAATTTTGTTGAGTTCTTTAAGAGTGGGCGAGTTTGGCTGCTACTGGACGGGGTGGATGAGATGGCGGAGGCAAATCCCCTCTCTGATATTGCTAAGCAAATAAGCGGTTGGGTGGCTCAAGCGCGGGTAATTCTCACCTGTCGGCAAAATGTCTGGGATGCGGGGAATAATCACCTGTATGATTTCGATGTTTATCGCAATTTGGACTGGACCCCCGGGCAGGTGAACCAGGTGATAGACAAGTGGTTTGGGGAGAACCCTGCACGGGGGAAAACGTTGCAGGCGGAGTTGGAGAAGTCGGGGAAGGAACGAATTAGAGATGCGGTCAGAAATCCCCTGCGGTTGACGCTGTTATGTCGCACTTGGTTACAGCGAGAGGGAGAGTTACCGGAAACCAAGGCGCAACTGTATCGCCAATTTACGGAAGCGTTTTACCTGTGGAAGCAGGAAAGTTTTCCCACCACTGGGGAAGAGCGTCGGGAGTTGGAGAAGGCGTTGGGAGAGCTGGCGTTGGCGGCGATATCGGGAGAAGATTCACGGTTTCGCCTGACCCATCGCCAAGTATGCAATACCTTGGGAGATGGAGAGCGATATCAGCTAGCTATTGATTTGGGATGGTTAAATCAGGTGGGGGTGGCGGCTGAAAACCCATCGGAGAAGGTGTATGCTTTCTGGCATCCGACGTTTGAGGAGTATTTTGCGGCGCTGGCGGTGGATGATTGGCACTTTTTCCTCACCCATGTACCGGAAAATCCGGCAGCAGGCACTTATCGGATTTTTGAGAAGCAGTGGAAAGAGGTGATTTTACTCTGGTTGGGACGGGATGATGTGCCGAAGGTGCAGAAAGAGGCGTTTATTGAGGCGTTGGTAGATTTTGAGGATGGTTGTGAAGATTTATACGCTTATCAAGCATTTTTCTTGGCGGCTGCTGGTATAGCTGAGTTTAAGGATTGTTCAATATCCAAGCAACTGGTAGATTCAATTGTTTATTGGGGTTGTGGTTGGTTAAATATCCAAAACAAACAGGTAGAAATTATTTCTATATATCCCATTGTTGAGATTGCGAGAGAAGTTTTGCTCCATTGTGATCGAAATATGGCGATACAGGCTGTAGTTAGTTTGCTAGAGACAGATATATATTTTGGTGTGCTGGTGGAGGCTACCAAAATTCTGGGAAAAATTGGAACAGGCAATGAAATGGCAATTGCAGTTTTAGTGAAAGTTATCGAGGAATACCATCCCAATAATGAATGGCTTGTTATTAATGCTGCCAGTAGTTTAGGAGAAATTGCTTTTGAACAGAAGATCGCCATTAAATGTATGGAAAACTTAATAGTCAATACAAGCGGGTTTGATGTATATTTACAAGCAATAAAAAGTTTGGTACAAATGGATCCAAGCAATGAAGATCCCCTAAATGAATTAGTGGAAGAATTTATAACTACATGTTTGAAATATAATGGTATAGACACTGATTTTATAGATGATATAGATATGGCTATTTTGGGGGAAATGGCCTCGGTTATAGAAAGTATTGGAGTGGGGCACCAAAATACAATTAACGCTTTTATAAACTTGCTTGAAACAATCGATAAGGAGTATCTCCGTCCTAGATTGGTAATAGGTTTAGGTAAAATTGCCATAGGAAATGAAAAAGCAATAAGTGCTTTATGTAAGCTAATACAAGTATCTAAATCTGAAGATACCCGCAGGGTTGCGGCAGCAAATTTGGAAAATATATCTCCTGGCAACCCAATTGCTATTACAGCTTTACAACATGATTTGGAAACATATACAAGTAATATTAAACCTGGACGTTCGGCAACAAGTTTAAGCATAATCGCTCCAGAAAATGAAGCAATCATTTCGGATTGGCAGGAAATATTAGAATCTTCCAATAATCGAGATTTACTTTGGAAAACAGCTATTGCATTGGTAGCGATAGATCCAGACAATGCAATAGCTATGATAATTTTGGAGTCTATATTAAAAGAATCAAATAAATATTGGATTAGATGGAAAAGGTATTTTAATGATAAATCATCGATAACAAAAAATAATCAGCAAGTGGCAGTAAAAATTATCAAAAACCTGCTAAAACATAGGAATTATGAATCTGATTTACTCGATCAAGCATCTTTGCTAACTAAAATAGCACCGAATCATGAAATGGCCGTTGCATTGCAACTCTAGTAAATTTACTAGATACTACTCAAAATGAATATATTTGGCTTAAAGCTGGAATGGTTTTAAGTGAATTCACAAGTAATAATTATTTACTCAAACACTTTAATCAGTTAAAACGATACCATACAAATGTGTTTAGAGATAAAAAAACAGCATTTGAAATTCCCGATAGATTTCAAATTACCTCTAGACTCCTCTGGTACTGCGCGCAAAAGATGCCTTACCCAGAATTTTATCAAGCGTGGCACGCTGAACCTACTGTGCATCCAGAAGTAGCGGATTACACGGCTGTGGGCTACTCTTCTATCGCTCAGAGTTTAAACCAGCAGCTTATACTCGATCGCCTCCCCCAAGAAGTACAACCAACCACGCAAACTTACCCTCTGTTTATCAACATTGCAACATTAGCAGGTGTAACCGACACCAGCGCGATCGCGCAAGAATTCTGCAACAAAATTTACACAGTGGCATTTCCCGATAACACCCACATCCCGGAGGTTAACAACGCGGCGCAGCTCAAACGTTGGGTCCCTAAAATTAGGCAACAACTGGCCAAATCAGACCTGGCTTTAATTATAACAGGTTGCAAACCAGAGCAAAATTTAGTGAATTTCTGCCACCAAATCAGTGACGTTTTCCACATCGCCTGGATAACTGATGAACCGGTATCACCACCTTGGCGGGGATTTTTACCACATCAGCAGAATTTATCAGATGTGATTCAAACCTGGATGGATGAGATTGGTTAAGGGAGAGGCAATAGAGGCAATTGCTTTCTGCAATTACCCTCTGCTTTGTATTGCGAGAGGATAAATTGCTATTCTGAGTTAAAGTCTTTGATTAACTTAACTAACAGTGTAGTCAGGTTGATGTAGGTAGTGACTGCTTTCAAATTGCCTCCCTCAATACTCTGGATCGGAGGGCTTTAGCCAAAACCCTGTGGAGGGCTAAAGCCCTACTACGAACTCAATCAAGAGGGCTGAAGCCCAACTACGAACTCAATCAAGAGGGCTGAAGCCCAACTACGAACCTTGAGGGCTGAAGCCCAACTACGAACCTGGTCACTTGTCATTGGACAAAGGACAAATGACAAGTGACAAATGACAACCAGATTTATTCTGGTTCGTTGGTACTCAATTTGGGGGGGCGTTTGAAGGTGAAGGTAAAGGTGTCGCCGCTGGCGATGCAGGCGCGGATTTCGTCGTAGAATGGATATTTGCCGATGCCACTGAGATAAGCCCACGCACCGGAGCGAGTCATGGCCACAAATACCTGGTTGCGGAGGTTGATGTCAAGTTCATTTTTGGCGATGTTGTCTAGTCCGATGATATAAACTAGGTTGGCTTCGTTGCCTTTGGCGCGGTGAATGCGGGAGATGGTGACGCCGCCGCGATACCAAAAGCGATCGGGGTTGTTTCCGGGATATGTGGGATTAAGTTGATTCAGTTGCTTGCCAGTTGCGATGTAGATATCGATGCCATAGTCGATTAAAAATGTCGCCACGGTGTTTTCTAATTCTATGGCTTGGGGGATGGAGCCTAAAACTAGGACTAAAATATCCTGACTCGGTTGGAGTCCATCGCGGCTGAGGTTCTGGTTGATGTTTTCGGCTAAGGCGGCTAATTCGTCCTCGCGGGAATCATAGGTGTGGAATTCCAACACTGGTTGACCCCAAAGTTGGGGGATGGGGTTGGGGGAATTTTCCGGGGGACGGTGGAGGATGATTTGCTGTCCGGGGGGACTGAAACTGCCTTGGGTGACTTGATAACCAATGGCTTCCCAGCTTTGTTTGGTGGTGATACCGGAGAGCATACCTTGGGGACGGAGTAAACCCATCCCGATCGCGTGAGCGGCGGTGAGAATGGGGCCGGGAGTGCGGTAGCAGCGGTGCATGATTTCGCTTTTTTTGATGCCGCCTTTGTGCTGTCCGGTGACTAGGTTGGTGAGACTGTCGCCGAATAGTTCTTTGGCCATTGGAATTTTTAGGCTATCTAAATTTTGGGCTTCATCGTATGCCCAAATGAGGCGGCGTTGTTCTGGATGTTCGGGGTCGATGGGACGGAGTGATTGATAGGCGAGCCAGTAAATGGTTTGCTTGAATTCGCCATTTTCCTGATATTTTAATTCATCGTCGGTTACGAGGTCTTGACCTTCATCGATGAGGATGGCGTCAAAGATGGAGTTAATTTTTTGCTTCTGGAGAAGTTGATTGCAAATGTCTGCTAAACTTTCGTTGGGTTGGCGGCGCTGACTTTGGTCTGCTGTGAGGGGCGGGATGCCGTGAGCTTGACAGATGGTGGAGTAAAATCCCGGTTTTCGCTTGCCCCCCCAGGCGTGCATGACTTTGAGTTTGGGTTGGGCTTTTTTGTAGGTGATATCGCCATTGCTGAAGCGGCGCAACCACCGATCGACCAGCACTTCCATCTGCTCATATAGGGTACGGGTGAAGAAAATTAAGGCAATATCCCATTCGGGATGTTTGAGGTGCATGTGAGCCGCTTTTTGGCAAAGTAAGACGGTTTTTCCGGATCCGGCGATGCCTCGAATTCGCTGGGGACCGGGGGGGATTTGCTTGCCGATTTTTTCTTGTTGGATGTCGATATCATAGAGCCATTCTTGGAGGTTGGCGATGATGGCGGCGCGGTTTTTGCCGTTGACAGAAATCGCATTTTTATCATGTTTGCGGAGGATGGTGGTGCCGCTAATGACTGCTTTGAGAATCTGCCAACTTTCTTCATCTAGGGGGTCGCTATTGACAATTGTTTGGCAGTTTTGAATGGCTTCAATAATCTTGCTATTGAGCTGATTTTGAAATATAATAGTGTTAGGGTTTGGCAAGTTTTTTTCCTGCCATTGTTCTGGGCTAATGTGAGGCAGTGCAATGAGGGCACGTCCGGTGATTTTGCCAGCGATGGCGGTTTCGCGATCGCAGTAGCCCAGCAGAGTCTGAATCTGCATTTGGACGCGATCGGCGGGACTGGGAGAAATGGTATCTGCATTGACCAACTGCCATTTATCGCCCTCTCCAGCAATTATTTGCTCAATAGGCACAGGCGCAATCTCGATGATAATCAATCCCAGCTCTTTATCGACAACCAAAATATCCGGTTCTTTGCGCACTTCTCCCACTTGGGAAAAGAGGGGATAGCGCCAGTAGCCAATACAGTCTCGCTGGCCAAAGGCAGTTTTCACAGCTTCCCAAACCGCACCCAGGGATTTATCCGTTGTTTCCGCTATGGGTTCGGTGACAATCAATTTATTTTCTGCAGTCATTCTGGCTACACCCTGGTTGAATGTTAGTAAAAGTAGGGGCGAAATTATCCCATGTTTGAACTAGAATATCAAAATTCCCGTGATGGGATGAAGAGTATGAGCGCAGTCATCAAAACCCTGCCCCCAGAAGTTATCCATATCATTGCCGCCGGTGATTGATTCGATCGCGGCGGTGGCGCGGGAATTGGTGGAAAATGCCTTGGATGCAGGAGCGTGCGGATTTCACTGTCGGTGTGGCCCGAAGCGTGGCAGTTGCGGGTAGTGGATAACGGTTCTGGGATGAATTTAGATTGCTTGCAGGTGGCGGCGACCGCCCACAGCACCAGCAAAATCAACAATTTGGATGATTTGCGCCAAATCGCCAGTTTGGGATTTCGGGGAGAGGCCCTGCATAGTTTAGCCCAGTTGTCCCGGCTGGAAATTAAAAGCCGCACCCCTGGGGGAGACGGTTGGCGGGTGGTGTATGACGCGCAGGGGTTCCCGGTGGAAGTGAAACCAGCGGGGATGGCGGCAGGGACAATTGTCACGGTAGCAGATTTGTTCGGCAGTTGGGAGGCGCGACGGATGGCCCTACCGTCTTTGGCGCAGCAGTTGCGATCGCTCCAGCAAACCGTAGAACAAATCGCTTTATGTCATCCCCATGTGAGCTGGCAAAGCCCACTTCCACATCATTTGCCCAGAACAAATCGACTGGAACCAGCAACCATCTAAAAGCGAAATTTACCGGCAAAATCTGCCCTGGTGGCAGCAACTGCTAGGAAACTCCATTAGCCAAGCCCTAAGCCTGAGCGGGGAAGAATTCCCGGCGAATCAACAGCGGGTGACACAACTAATTAAAACATCAGAAGCCAAGAGTAATTACACCGTCCCCACTGGAAAAAAAGGAGAAATCAGCCCTTATGAAGGGAGCAATGTGGGGGCACGGCGTTATTGATATTTCTCGTATTTGCCGCTATCTTTATGATGCTGTGCTACTACAGGCATTAATTTTTGGTTGATTTTGGATCGTTTTTCGCGACACAGCGTTATTGATATTTCTCGTGTTGGCCGCTATCTTTATGATGCTGTGCTACCACAGTTTATATATAGCGTTTCTCATATTGGTGAACTAATCAAAAACCTGGAGCGCAGTGTAGGGGCGGAGCCCCCGGGAGCGCCCCAGTCATTGTAGGGGCAACCACGGGGGGATGGGGCAACCACGGGGGGATGGGGCAACCACGGGGGGATTGCCCCTACAATTTATGGCTCGTAGTACATTTATAGTAATTTCAAATAACAATGAGACAAGCCAGAAATTTGCCCTCTATCCCCCAACCCTCCTGAGCGAAGCCCAAGAAATCCCAACCCTTCGACTGGCTCAGGGGGAGAGGAGGGGAGCTTTCTTACTGCCCCACCGTCTTACTCCCCTCTCCCCACCTGGTCGAGGGGACGGGGGTGAGGGCAATCTCGAGTGTTTCATTTTTATTTGAAATGACTATATGTCGCACCTTTTCTATCATCCCTATCTTATCTGGTCGTTTCGGGTTTGTCAAGGGGTTTAGAAAATTTTTTGGAAAAAATGAATGAGGCAGAGAAGAAGAACATGAGGATGAAATTTGCTGGCGGTTCTCTGTCTCTTGGTGGTTTAATTTACCACCAAGAGACAGAGAGCAGAGAAAATTACAATTTATTACCAATCGTCGCTGTTATTGGCAGGTTTTTCCCAATCGTCTTCTGGGGCTGTTGATGATGGGTTTGATGGTGGGGTGACGGGTGATGTAGGTGGAACGATGATGCGATATTTGGCATCTTGTACTGGGGGCTTGTGACTGGGAATTGAGGGTGGTTCTGGATCGGGTTCTGGGGTGTCTTCTGGGGGTTCTGGGGTGGGTTTGTAGGTGTAGGAGTAAACGGAACCTGACCAGGATTCGCTTTTGGGTTGTTGAGGGATTTCATAAATGGCGGGGGGCTGTGGTTCTGCTTGGTCTTCTCCTTCGTCCACCCAGTTTTCTTCTTCATGTTCCCACTGTTCTTTTTCTTTGTGTGGGGTGGTGGGGGCGGGGGGTTGGTCAAACCAATCTTTGTCTCGTTTGGGAATGGCTTCATTCCGGGGATGTGGGGGTGGGGGGGTGATGGGGGGACGAGCATCCCCCCCAGCTCCCCTGGGAAAGGGGGGTTGGGGTGGCTTTGGGGAGAGGGTGGCGAGGAACCAGGAGGTAGTGGCTCCAGCGGCGATGCTCAGAAGTACCCAAAGGGAGAGGGGGAGGGGAATGGTTTGGGTGCCAAGGAAGACTAAAGACAGTTGCTGTGACCAGTTTTCTATACTGAAAATGGTGGCGAAAGCTAATACAAGTAGGAGGATAATATTGATTTGGGACATGGTTTTTTTGGGTTAATTTGGGCAAGAGATGGGGGGAGGGTTAGGGTGCGAAGGTTGGGGAGAGAGGGAGGATATTGCTTCCCACACTTCCCACTCTTCCCCATCACCATAGGGCTAGAAGCGCCCCGACGCTTAGGAACGCCAACGAGTCCAGGGGATGCAGTCGATGTCGAGTTGGTCGAGGGTGCGAGCGATGACGAAATCTACTAAATCTTCTATGGTTTGGGGATGATGATACCAGGCGGGGATGGCGGGGACGATGCGGGCTCCGGCTTCGGCGAGGGTGGTGAGGTTGCGCAGGTGAATGAGGCTGAAGGGGGTTTCTCGGGGTACGATTACGAGTTTACGTCCTTCTTTGAGTTGGACATCGGCGGCGCGTTCTAGGAGGTCGGAACTGAGACCGGCGGCGAGTTTGGCTGCGGTACTCATGCTGCAGGGGATAATGACCATGCCGAGGGTGCGATAGGAGCCGCTGGCAATGGTGGCACCGATGTCTTGCCAGGGGTGACAGGTGAGTTTACCGCCAGTGATGATATCGGCTTGTTGACGCCAAAATTGTTCTTGCTGGTGGGGGTCTGCTGGCATTTTGATGTTGTTTTCGGCTTGCCAGACGGTGTAGGTGGCTTTGGAGGCGATGAGTTCGATATGGTATTCAGCCTGAAGAAGATATTTGACTGTCCGGACGGCATAGATGAGACCGGATGCTCCAGATACTCCTATGATTAAAGGTTTGGTCATTGGTCATTAGTCCTTGGTCATTAGTCCTTGGTCATTAGTCATTTGTACTTTGTCCTTTGCTATTTATTGGTCAAGGGACAAATGACTAATGACTAAGGACAATTCTAGGGTTTATTCATCTTCGTAGGGGTCGTAGGGGTTGTATTCTTCTGGCTCCATGTCATAGTCACTGTTGGTGGCTTGGCTGCCGCCGCCTATGGCTACTAGGTCGATTTGTTGCCGATAGTAATCGACGCTTTTTACTTGGACTTCTACTTTGTCGCCGAGACGGTATTGTTTGCGGTTTTTGCGTCCGACGAGGGTTTGTTGCCGGGAACGGTATTCGTACCAGTCGTCTTTGAGGGAGGAGACGTGGACGAGTCCTTCGAGGCGGAGGATTTCGCCGGATTTGGCGGCGACTTCGATTTCGACAAAGAAGCCGTAGGATTGAACGCCGGTGATGAGTCCTTGGAAGATTTCGCCGATGCGCTCTTTCATCAGGGCGGCTTTTTTGAGTCCTTGGAGGTCTTCTTCGGCTTCTTGGATGGATTTTTCGCGATCGGTTATTTGGTAAACGATCGCGGCGAGTTCGGTTTCGATTTCGTGCTGGAGGTCGGGAGCCAAGACATTCCAGGTGATTTGGCCGTGACTGTTGCTATGGTGGAGGTTAATCCGCTCTTTGGCGCGGGTGGATTTGCGATCGCGTCCTTGTTCAAACAGCAGATGTAGCAGTCGCTGCACCAGCAAATCGGCATAACGACGTAAAGGAGCGGTGCAATGAGTATAAGCGGGTAAAGCCAACCCGAAGTGAGCAGAGGCTTTGATGCTGTAGTTGGGGGGCTTTAAGCTAGATTCTAGCAAATAGGTGAGTACCCGCTCAGAAGGAGAAGTGGCAAACTGCTTGGTAAAAGCCTGGAAGTCTTGAGGAAGAATCGCAAGTGGGTTGCTCAGTTGCAATTCTACGCCCATTTGACCAGCCAGTTTGATGATATCTTCTACCTCTTCGGGGTCGGGAGGGGATTGCACCTCATAAATACCGGGAACTGCCAGAGCATTGAGGTGGCTAGCTACCAGTTGGTTGGCCAGGATAGTAAGTTCGCAAACCATCCCGCGTGCCGTTTGATCGGTGAGGGTACTGGTGACGCCAGTGATGCCCTCATCGTCGAAGGGAGAGGGACAAATCCCGTACTGGTTGGTAGGTTGATTGAGTTCTACGGCTCCCCGATCGAGGCGGAGTTTGCGCAAACCTTTGCTGATTTGGTAGATTTGCTGCACCATTTCTAGAACTGCTGGCTCCAGGGAAGTTTCTGGAGCTGGGGTGTCATTAGCACTAGCATCAATGAGAGATTGAACTAATTCAAATTTAAGTAAGTGGTCAACCTGGATGGCGCTGGGCTGAATTTCAAATTCTAATACTTTACCATCGGAGTTGACTGTGATGAGGATGGAAATGGCGAGGCGATCGACTCCGGGGAGGAGAGAGCAGCGGTCTTCTGATAAACCTTCCGGAAGCATAGGCAACATCACATCCCCAAGATAAACGCAGATAGCGCGTTTACGGGCTTCGCGGTCTAAGGCAGTATCAGGTTGCACATAGTAGGCGACATCAGAAATATGGACGCCCACACGCCATTGCGGATTATTGAGCGAGCGAGACTTGAGTCTTTCCAGAGTGAAAGCCCGATCGATAGTTTTGGTGTCAGGAGTTTTGCTCAGACTCCAAGGGGAAGACATAAAGGCGATCGTCGTCACTCCGCGTAGGTCGAGGCGACCCTTTAAGTCATTTTTGCGGGGCTGTTTTGGCCAGCCTTTGGTGGCTTCAGCCACAGCGGGAGTAAAAGACCGGGGTAAATCATGCTTACAACAAACAATATCCAGGTCTTTGGCGTCTTCTGCATCCATCCCCAGGACTTGGGCGACCCGACCGATGGGGGGAGTGGCACCGAGGGGATAGCGGACTACCTCCACATGTACCAGGTGTTCTACTGCGGTTTCCAAATCGATCCCGTTGGCTTTGAGGCTGAGTTCAAATAGGAGGCGATCGTCCAGGGGAACTGCTTGATAGCCGCTGTCGCCTTTTTTCACCCGCGCCAATACCGAAGGGTTTGCCCGTTCTAAAATCAGCTTGACTTCGCCTTCGGGGGAGCGGCGGCGACTGCCTTCTTTGATGACTCTCACCAATACCCGATCGCCATTCCAGGCATTGCTGAGATTAGATTCCCGAATGTAAATATCCTCTGCCCCTTCCGGGTCTTGAATGGCAAAACAAAAACCCTTGCTAGAACAGCGCAGTTTTGCTTCTACCAATTCCTCATCTTGAACTCGCCGATATCGACCTTTATCCTTGACGAGAATGCCAATTTTCTCCAGTGCATCTAGAGCAATTTGGAGCTGACGCGCTTTAATCTCGTCCTGGCAACCCAGTTTTTTCTCTAAGATTTTGGGCGCGACTAACTTATCATCAGTAAAATTTGCCAGCAATGTAGCGATTGAAAATTCCATGCAGCGCTAAGTCCTTTTTATATCCATGCGATTCATTTACTAGGCCGGAATTGATTCCCGGCCACTTTTTCCCCAGGGGCTCAGCTCACCCTTAAAGCAAGAGTCACCGCCTAAATCATAGTTTGGCTGGGGTTCTCAACAGGAAAGTAGCGGACGATTGAGGGGTGGGTTGATCACCATCTCTAGCGGCACAGCATCATCCCGGTTGATCTGGATCGCCTAGATGCAGATGACACTATACCCCTACGACCTTCTCAATTCACCCGTGAGATTGTATGTGTTTCCAGCCTGACGATTGAAGGTTTCTGGTACTTTCGGAGGTTAGCCTCTACATCGGCTCCGCGTCGCTGGAGGCTGACCTCCGCTTGCCGGGATCTCCCAACTTGGCACTCCCATGTCAGCTTGTTTGATATTTGCTTGACCAGAAGGCGGTTTTTGTCCTGATATGTGTTTTGTGGGCGCTTCTGGGTGGCAAATGATAATTGACCATTGTCATTTGTCCGGCTGGTGATTTGTTATGTAACAAATGACCTTCGCACAAGTGCGTCTTGGGCAAATGACCTTCGGACAGTTGAGCGCAGAGGAATAACCCTCGGGCTGGCGCGCAGACTTTCTGCAGTTCCTCGATACCCGCTCGCCTTGATGGGAGATTTGGGTCAGCAGCGATCGCCCACAATGGCGATCGTACTAGGATGAAGATTCCCCAGATGACAAGCAGGGGAGTCTCAACCTGTAGAAACCAGGGGAAGGCACGGCAAGAACAACCCCGACCGCACTGAAGCGCGGATCTGGGGTGATTCTTGGGCGAACAGCATTGCTGTTGCCAAGTTTTCACCATTCTAAAACAATTCCGGCTCAACAGTAGATATAATTTCCTCAAAATCCCGTCATGGGGAGATGGGGAGACGGGGAGACTGCGGGACGGGGAGACCGGGAGATGGGGGCTGGTGACAGGACTTTTGACCAATGACCAATGACAAAATTTTGCTATGTTAGAATCTTTTCGCTCTTCTTATGCCAATGCGGGTTTAATTTCCGAGCTACTGACGATCGACTCGGGCAAATATGTCGTCAGGGTTTTGGTGGTCATCGATGGTGCCACCAGATCTAGCGGTATGGCAGCAGCCGATACCTTGGAAGTGGCGGAAGATCGAGCCCGCGATCGGGCTTTGGCAGGTTTGGCCATGTCCAAACCACCCCAAACAATAGCCACCGGGAGACCGCTACAGTCTTCCCCAGGGCGAGAAACTTCTGTGGAGATATCCCGGGGCGTATCGGGGGGAAAGGTTGCCCCATCGGGAGTCACACCGCCAACCACAAGAGCATATAGCTCCGAGTTGGAGTCACCGGTTTTCAGCGCTCCACTGGCCAATCCCAGAGATTCTGGGGTGGGTTTGGCGGCGGGTGGAACCAGCAAGAGCTGGGATCTGGATGAATCTTTTGCCGGAACGGTGATCGAAAAGGGCAGTAGGGGCGATCGAGCGGTGGCTCCTACGGGGATAGCCGATGTAGAAGCCGAGGGGGAGGCAATGTTTGCGCCCTTAGAAGTGCCGTTTGGGATGGATGGTGAAAGTCTGCGTCAGCCCACCGTGCCCACAGAACCAGCGGATAACTCGGATCTGCTCGCCGAAACCGATGTAGAAATCAGGCGGTTGGGCTGGAGTAATGAGCAAGGGCGCCAGTTTCTCAAGGAACGTTACCAAAAAGCATCCCGACGGTTGCTCAATGAAGTGGAGTTGCTCGATTTCTACAACTACCTCAAATCCCAACCCACCCCTAATTAATTAACAATTAACAATTGTTAATTGTTAATTGTTAATTAAAATGGTTTAGCCCACAGCCACCGGACCTCTAGCAGAGGGGCGACGTTGGATTACCTGGTCGATTAAACCGTATTCTACGGACTCCTCGGCGGACATGAAAAAGTCCCTTTCGGTATCTTCTTCGATCCGCTCTAAAGGCTGACCGGTATGGGCGGCTAAGAATTCGTTAAGGCGCTTTTTGTGATAGAGAATCTCTTTGGCTTGAATTTCAATATCGGTGGCTTGACCTTGAGCGCCGCCGAGGGGTTGGTGAATCATGATCCGGGAATGGGGCAGGCTCATGCGCTTGCCTTTGGTTCCGGCGCTGAGGAGGAAAGCCCCCATACTGGCGGCTAAACCGAGACAGATGGTGCTAACATCTGGGCGGATGTGGTTCATGGTGTCGAAGATGCCCATCCCGGCGGTGACGGAACCGCCGGGGGAGTTGATATAAAGGTAAATATCTTTCTCTGGGTCTTCGGCTTCGAGGAAGAGCATCTGGGCGACCACGAGGTTCGCCACATCAGCATCGATCGCCTGACCGAGAAAGATGATGCGATCGCGCAGGAGGCGCGAGTAGATATCAAAGGCGCGTTCGCCACGACCAGATTGTTCTATGACTGTGGGAATCATGCAGACACGGTTGGGAAAGGTAACACTTGTTCATTTTACCCATCTGCGGCTGCCTTCGGTGGGGAGGAAGGCCGTACCCCCGGGGGAACCGTTGCAAATCTGGTCGCCACCGGCGCTTTATCTCACTTAGTGAGATAAAGCATTTCCTGCCAACGCTAGAGGATGAAGGCGATTGCCCATCCTAAACCTATTATACCGTAAGGGAAACCGCCGGTTTTTCCTATTTATCCATAGTATATCTCACGAAAAAAAATCAAAAGGGTGATGAGGAAAAATCACGGGCAGGAGCGAGAGAGATAAAGATATGTTAAGCTGCATGCAATTCGGGTTTGAGATTAAAAGGTGTGTCAACTTCAGACCGCAACAAGAAACTTTGCCGCTAAAGTATTGAAACTGGAAAGCGGGTTAACGCTGATTCACCAGCACCTGAATTTTTCCGAGGTGGTGGTGGTGGATGTGTGGGTGCGCGCCGGGGCAATGCGGGAACCGCAAGAATGGTCCGGTATGGCTCACTTCCTGGAACATATGATATTTAAGGGCACGGACAAGCTGCCGCCCGGTGCGTTTGACCAGGCGATCGAAAATCGCGGCGGGATGACGAATGCCGCCACCAGCCACGACTACGCTCACTTTTTCATCACCGTAGCCGCAGCTCACTTAGAAGAAACGTTGCCCGTGTTGGCAGAGCTGCTGCTGCACGCGGCGATTCCAGAAGATGAATTCTTCTTGGAAAGGGATGTGGTGCTAGAAGAAATCCGCCAATCGTGGGATAATCCAGACTGGTTGGCTTTCCAAACTTTGGTGGAAACGGTGTATCAGCGCCATCCTTACGGGCGTCCGGTGCTGGGAAACCCGGACAGCTTGATGGGGCTATCGCCCGCCGCCATGCGTCAGTTTCACCGCAATGCTTACCAACCAGAAAATATGGTGGTGACGATGGTGGGGGGGGTGAGTGAAGACAAGGCAGTAGAGCTGACTAACAAAGCCTTTAGGGATTTTTTCGCCCCAGCAGCGATTCCTAACCGAGTGGTAGAGGCGGAACCGCCGATGACGGAAATCCGCCGCCAAAACCTGGAACTGCCGGGACTGGAGCTGGGGCGATTGATGATGGCTTGGACGGGGCCAGGGGTGGAGCAGCTCCGGGATGCCTATAGTTTGGACTTGCTGGCGGTATTGCTGGCGGAGGGCAGGACTTCTCGTTTGGTGCGGGAACTGCGAGAGACCCAGTATTTGGTACAGTCGATATCGAGCAGTTTTTCTCTACAGCAGGATTCCAGCTTGTTTACAATTAGTGCTTGGTTGGAGCCAGAAAACCTGGAAATCGTGGAATCTCTCATCTGCGATCGCCTGTACGAGCTGCAAACTAATCTGGTGACGGAGGCGGAACTAAACCGATGTCAGCGTCTGCTGTGTAATGATTACGCCTTTTCCACGGAAACGCCAAACCAACTGGCGGGTTTGTACGGTTACTACGAAACGATCGACCGAGCGGCAACGGCGATCGCCTATCCAGATACCATCCGCTCTTTGCAGCCAGAAGAACTGCGCCGCGTCGCTCGTGGATATATCTCCCCCTCCTATTACGCCGTGACCACCGTTCACCCGATGCCATAAACTCAGCGAGCAAATATCTCCCGTGCCAACCTTTGATCCTCAATTACATTTCTGTAGTAGGGTGGGCAATGCCCAAAATCCAGTCAAATCATCCTAAATTAACGCCAGTATTAGCCACCCTACTAAGGACTGATACACCAATCCATTGATCACAAAGCAAGGAAACTATTCAACAGTGAATCATCGCGGACACCAAACGCTACAAAACTCATCGATACATCGCACCGTATTGCCCAACGGCATGGTGGTTATCGCCGTAGAAAATACCGCCGCCGATATTATCGCTGCACGCATTTTCGTGAGGGCGGGGGGACTCTGGGAGCCGCCATCACAAGCAGGAATATCTCACTTACTGGCAGCGGTGATGACTAAAGGCACGGCGCGTTTGTCTTCTCTGGAAATTGCTGAGCAGGTGGAGTCTGTGGGTGCGAGTTTAAGTACCGACAGCACCACAGATTATTTTTTACTCAGCATCAAAACTGTGACTGCGGATTTTGCCAACCTCCTAGAACTGGCAGCCGAATTACTCACGGCGCCATCTTTTCCCACCGCCGAAGTGGAATTAGAACGCCGCCTCACCCTGCAAGGTATCCGCTCTCAGCAAGAGCAGCCGTTTTCTGTGGCTTTCGAGATGCTCCGTCAAGGGATGTACTGTCTTCACCCCTATGGTTTTTCTTCTTTGGGGAGTGAGGAAACGGTGGCTAACCTAGGACGGGATGATTTGTGTTTGTTTCACCAAAATCATTTCCGTCCCGATAATACGGTGATTAGTATTGCGGGAAATATGCCGCCAGAGGAGTGCATCGAGCTGGTGGAGAGGGTTTTCGGCCAATGGCAGGCGCCATCAGTGCCCATTGTCGCGCCGCAGTTGCCTATTGTGAAAGTTAATCCGACGGTGGTGCGTCAAGCGCAAGAAACGCAACAGGCGATCGTGATGTTAGGGTATCTAGCGCCGCCAGTGCAATTTGATTCGGTTAATGCCTCGGGGGCAAAGGTGTGGCAATCATCTCTCCCCTCCGATTATGCCGCAATTAAGCTGCTGAATACTTATCTGGGTAACGGTCTTTCTAGTCGTCTATTTGTGGAATTACGGGAAAAGCGCGGCTTGGCTTACGATGTTTCCGCTTTCTATCCCACAAGGTTGGAACCGGCGATGTTTGTGGTGTATATTGGCACGGCACCGGAAAATGCCGCGATCGCTCTCGAAGGTCTGCGCACTGAGGTGGAGCGGCTACGCACGATCGAGCTAACCCCAGAAGAACTCCTCGCCTCCAAAAACAAACTCCTGGGACAATACGCCCTCGGCAAACAAACCAACTCCCAAATCGCCCAAGTTTTAGGCTGGTATGAAACCCTCGGTCTCGGTATCGAATTTGACAACCGTTTCCCCGCCGAAATTTCTGCCATATCCGCCGCCATTGCCAACGAAGCCGCTCGCCGCTATTTTACCGAGCCTTACATTTCCATAGTCGGTCCCGCCTCTGCCCTCCAGAAAACTGATGCTGTCTTGCCCTCCTACCGCTATTAGATCCCTCACCCCCCTGCCCTTCTCCCACAAGTGAAAATTGAACCTTGAAAAATCTTCACTCTTAACAAAAATGAAATATTCAATCCCAAGTGAAGATTTTTCACAAAAATGAAATATTCAATCCCCGCCCATTTTCCCTGGTTATGTGCCAGATAGACTTGCCCACCGCTGTAATTAGTCTTATCACCGGGTAATTTGTCCCTATATATTGTCAATCGGCGCGGGCAAATGGGATCATAAACAAGTCAAATTTTTAGAAAAAATAGCCAGCCAAGAAAGGAATAAATCCAAGCTCCGAAACCAGAAATCAGTCCCGCTATTTAACTGCATTTTCACTTCCCTTTATACACTAAAGATGCCCCCGGACTTACTATCATTTGACAAATGACTCTTGGACAAGTGACAAAGGACAAGTGACAGATATATGATGATAAGTGTTGTTTACAAAACTTCATCAACCTATGTCCGTCGCTCCTGTCGCCACCCCCCCCACTTTGGAAAAACTGCTCTGGAATTGGCAGGGCCATAATATTTACTATACTGTGGCTGGGACCGGTAAACCGATCGTTCTCCTCCACGGTTTCGGGGCTTCGATCGGTCACTGGCGGAAAAATATCCCTGCTCTCGCCGCCGGAGGATACCAGGTTTTTGCTCTGGACTTGCTGGGTTTTGGCGCTTCCGATAAGGCACCTGCAGCCTATAGTATGGAATTGTGGCAAGAATTAGTAGTGGATTTTTGCTCCGAGAAGGTCCAAGAACCGGCGGTGTTTGTGGGTAACTCGATCGGGGCGCTTTTAAGTCTGATGCTGGTAGCAAATTATCCAGATATATCATCTGGTGGCGTTCTGCTTAACTGCGCTGGGGGGTTAAACCACCGCCCGGAAGAGTTGCGCTTTCCCTTGCGGCAAATTATGGGCTTTTTTACCAAGTTGGTGGCTTCCCCGGGAGTGGGTCCGTTTCTGTTCGATCGCATCCGCCAGAAACACCGCTTGCGCAATACCCTACGCCAAGTTTATGGCAACAAAGAAGCAATTACCACAGAACTCATAGAAATGATTTATGAGCCCACCAACCATCCTGGCGCCCAAGAAGTTTTCGCCGCCATCCTCACCGCCCCTCCCGGTCCGCAACCATCAGAACTGTTGCCAAAGGTGCAACGTCCTTTATTAGTAATTTGGGGAGAAGATGACCCCTGGACGCCAGTGGCTGGTGCCAGCATTTTCCAGGAATTTGCCTCTAAAATTAACCTGCAATTTACCACGATTCCTAAAACTGGGCATTGCCCCCATGATGAACGCCCAGAGGAGGTAAATCGCCTGATTTTATCTTGGTTGCGGGATAATTAATACCATTTGTCATTTGTCCTTTGTTATTTGTCCTTTGTTATTTGTCAAGTGAAGAGTTAAGAGTGAAGAGTTAAGAGTGAAGAGTTAAGAGTGAAGAAGAAGAACTGTTCACTTTTTACTTTTCACTCCTCGCCGGACAAGGGACAAGGGACTTGCGGACTTGCGGACAAATGACAAATCTCCCTAATTTTTCATCCGCTCTCGCAATTCATTGCGAATGTCTTTCGCCTCATTACGTTCATTGCTGCTAACCGCGATCGTGGCTAAGGTTTCTCCTTCGTGACGGACGCACATCACCACCGCCTTTGTTTCGTCTTCTTCACCCTGAGCTAACTCGCGGTCTTTAATTTCCACATCATCCATACCCATATCCCGCATGGCTTGTTCTGCCTTTCTGAGGCAGTCGTTGACGTTCATCCTGCCCATTTCCACCATTGACACTCGCAAGTCTGGCGCATCTTGAGCAAACACTGGTCCTGCTCCTAGCAGTAATCCCATCCCCAAAATGCCTAATAGCTTTATTCCTGCTGATTTCATGGTCTCTCACCAGCTTTTTAACTGGGTAAAACTTATATCAAATACAACGTTTTCAGAAGTAGCCCGGTTCCTGGGAGACGGTTTTTGTCCCCCAGTCTCTGTGTCAACTACTCTCCCCGTCTTTCTGGGGTTGGGTTTTGAAACTTTGGAGCAAAAGTTGGATGCTCAGAGCGAATAAACCCAAGGCGGCGAAGGCGAAAATGAAGGTAGCGAGGGCGCTAATGCCCACCACGAGGGTGCGGACGGCGGCGCCAATGTTCTGCACTACCAGTTTTTGAGATTCGATCGGCTTATTGGCGAAAGTTTGGGCGATCGAGCTGGTGAGGCAGTAGCTAGCAAAAGCAATTCCGGCAGATACGGCGGATCCACTAAGGGCGCGCCCTACTGTGGGCGGAGTTTCAGTGGTAATTTGTTCTTGGTCATTTGTCATTGGTCATTTGTCCTTTGTCATTGATCCTTTGTCATTTGTTCTTTGTTCTTTGTTCTTTGTCCTTTGTTCTTGGTCTTTAGTAGCACAGCAAATGTCATGTAGGGGCGAAGCATCGCGGCTAACAGGCTATCGGTTTTACCTAGATATTCATCCCGCGATGCTTCGCCCTTACTCTCGCGGCTAACAGGCTATCGGTTTTACCTAGATATTCATCCCGCGATGCTTCGCCCTTACTCTCGTAACAGCTCGATATTTATGATGCCGTGCCTCTACCAACAATTTAACGCGATAATTGAATGCCATTGGGGAGACATTTGGCTACCCAAAAATCTAAATCAGGGTCATTGAGGGCATTTTGTACTTGCTGACGCACTCGCTCCGCTGACGACAAGTCTGGTGTGAGGGCAAATACTGTGGGACCGCTGCCAGACATCATGGTGCCCAAAACCCCAGCGGTGGCGAAGGCGGCGCGCAACCGCGCTACGGGAGGATGAGCGGGGAGGACAACTTTTTCTAGGTCGTTGTGGAGGAGTTGGGCGATTTTGTGGCTGTCTTTGCGGGCGATCGCTCCCACCATCGGGCCAGAGTGCAAGCGTTGCCGCCGCTGCTGTAACTGTTCTGGCGCTGCAGCATAAGTTTTACCAAACTGTTGGCGGTAGGTTTGGTAAGCCCAAGCGGTGGAAACCTGCAAATTCCGATATTTCGCCAAAACCACATACAAATTATCCACATCCGGGAGGGGTTCGAGTTCATCGCCGCGCCCGGTCCCCAAAGCCGTGCCCCCACTGATGCAGAAAGGCACATCGGCTCCCAGTCGCGCCCCCAACTGCTGCAACTCTGGCACAGTTTGCCCCAGTTGCCAGAGCATATCCAAACCCACGAGGACAGCGGCGGCGTTGGCAGAACCGCCCGCCAAACCTGCGGCTACAGGGATGTGTTTTTCTATGGTAATTTCGGCGCCACCGTATTGGGCGAAGGCGTTGGGGAACTGTTTCGCCATGAGAGCGGCGGCTTTGTAGGCGAGGTTGGTGTTGTCCAGGGGGACTTCTTTGGCGTCGCAGCGGATGCGAAAATCGTCAATGCCAATGGTGCGCAGTGTCACCACGTCGGCTAAGTCGATGCTTTGAAACACCATTGCCAGTTCGTGGTAGCCGCCACCAGCATCGCCGATAATTTCCAAATAGAGGTTTATTTTGGCGGGAGCGAGTAGGGATATTGAGCGCATAGTATTTATGATGCCAGCATCAAGCCAGCTTGTTGCTCAGAGCCACCCACTGGGGCACAGTGAGGTCCTCGGCGCGGGCTTGGGGGTCAATTTCTAATTGTTGCAGAAGCTCGGACTTTTGGTACTGGGTAAAAAATTGCGGGCTCAGAGTGACAGCAAGCTAGGTATCTGTCACTAGCGATCGCTGCCACAACATCAAATCCCTTAAAGAACTGAAACAATTCATCTTGCAGAAAGCCTTCACTGGAGAACTGACCGCCCACATCCCCAAGATTACTGAGGAGGCTGCTTGAAGTCAATCCCTAGACTAAACTAGAAATAGATTTGAACTAGCTCCCTATTCAACAACTGTATCACGCACCATGAAAGCAATTGAAACCACAGCCACGATTAACGAAAGTGGAGAACTCACCCTCGATCGCACCCTAGGCATTACCAAGCCTCAGCGAGTCCGCGTCATCGTCTTAGTGATTGAAGAAGGCGAAGAAGACCCGGATGAGACCCCAACCGAAATCGCTATAGAAGGCATTCGGCAAGGCTTACAGGAAGCCTTAACAGGACAGACTATCCCCCTTTCACAAATGTGGGAGGGCATTGATGCAGAGTGAACCATCACCCATCCAAATCGCCTTAACTCCGCGCTTTAAACGAGACCTGGGAGAACTTGCTAAACGCTATCGCTCAATCCGTAGCGATATCCAACCCTTAATCGAGCAACTACAAGCTGGTCAAACTCCCGGCGACAGAATATCAGGCGTTAAATATCAGGTCTTCAAAGTTCGTCTCAAAAACAGCAATATTCAAAAAGGAAAAAGTGGCGGTTATCGAGTTATCTATTATCTAAAAACCGAACAAAATATCATCCTGACCACCATTTATTCTAAATCGGATTTCTCAGATATTAGCCGTCAATTGATTGAAGAAGCAATTTATCAATACGAGCAAGAAAGTAAAATAGAAGAAGATTCCTAACGACACCGCCCCCTGCATAAGAAATCTTTACGTTGAAAAATGGGAAGGCTTCACCGAATCGGAAATCATATCAAGTCCGGCGGCATTGTTGGTGAATATTTGCCAGAGGTAGCACCCGGAGGAGAGGGCAACCCCCCTGTGGTTGCCCTCTCAGTTATTCACAAACGAAGCAATAAGACTTGATATCATTTATAGTGTTAATGCTAGACCAGATTGATTGGTAACTAGAATAACATCTATGGCTTACTGGCTATTCCAAGGCAATCCCAAATACTACAAACTCCGTGCCGCCATCCAAGACTTTAGCCAGATACCCTGGCTAGTCACACGCTACCACAAAGAAATCGCCGCCGGTGATGGGGCGCTGATTTGGATGGCGGGGACGGATGCTGGAATTTATGCGATCGGCGAGGTAGTCGAACCCGCTACCCTATTAACGGAGATACCAGATATCGACTACTGGCTAGACAAAAGTAAAATCGGCACTCACCCCCAAGCTCAAATCCGGTTTACCACGAAACTGCTGGATAGACCGTTGCTCCGAACCCATCTAATGCAGGACGAGATTCTCAAAGACCTAGGGGTGATTCGCCAGCCGAACGCAACAAACTTCAAAGTTCCCCCCGCTCAATGGCAGCGAGTTCATTCTTGCATCCGCCAACAAACTTGACTGTCAAGCCTCACCGAGAGAACTAGCTTGCCTTGTTTTTATGATGCCAGCATCAAGCCAGCTTGTTGCTCAGAGCCACCCACTGGGGCACAGTGAGGTCCTCGGCGCGGGCTTGGGGGTCAATTTCTAATTGTTGCAGAAGCTCGGACAAGCGATCGCGCTCAATCAAACTTTGCAAATTATTCCGCAGCATTTTCCGCTTACTACCAAACCCCATTTGCACCAGACGTTCCAAGTGTCCAGGGTTAGAAGCAGCGGGCTCATGGGCTCTCGGGCGCAGACGCACCACCGCTGAGTCAACCTTTGGCACTGGGTAAAAACACCTCGCAGGGACTTCACAAATTAACTCACAACTGGCTAAATACTGTACCCGCACCGAGAGAGCGCCAAAGGTTCTAGAACCAGCCTGAGCGCATAGGCGCAATGCCACTTCTTTTTGCACCAGCAGCACAATTGAATCATAAGGCACGGGCACCGGTTGGGCAATTTTCCCCAGGAGTTTTTCTAAAATCGGGCCAGTGATATTGTAAGGGATATTAGCCACCACCTTATTGAGGCGGTGAAATCGCGGCGGTGCCTCTGCCAGAGCCGCATCTAAATCCAACTCCAAGATATCACCTTCTAGCAGCCAAAAATTTTCCTCATTACCCAATTTTTGCCGCAACTTTTGGCACAAATAGCGGTCAATTTCCACGGCTACCACACTTTTGGCGTTTGCCAATAAATTCCGGGTTAGTGCCCCAGTGCCCGGTCCAATTTCCAGGACGCGATCGCCCTCCCCTGTGGGGTCATCCCCCCCACCAGACAATTCAGCAGCCTTGAGGATACGCTCCAACACTTTACCACTGCGGAGCCAATATTGAGCAAATTGTTTTTTCGGTCGCATAAAGTTTGTTGTTGGGCTTTAGCCCAAAATTCCTCAAAACCCATATAATTGCAAAAGTACGGTTATCTTACCTCATTTCCCCCCACCAGAGGGGAGACAGTAGCCCATACGCCAGTCAGACCCCCAGCTATCTTACCGAAAACAGGAGGTAAAATCTCATGTCAACCCCAGATATGCGCGGCGAAATCTATCGCGGCTGGCTCCTGGTTCCCATTGCCGCCGAAGACAGCTACTTTTATGAATTTCACACCCCCGAAGGATACCGCAATATCAACCTCCAACCTTTTGACTCCCCAGAAGCAGCTCTCGCCTATGGTCGAAATGAAATCGATAAACTTATCGAAATTTTCGACCAAGCCGCGTGAATGCAGGGAGATCACGACTTGGCACTGAACTGAAATAACTTCGGCACACATGAGTAATTGGTTGATGGCAATTATATCTCAATCAAATTTCAGACCATTTAATATAATCATTGAAGAATCAACCAATTAAATCCAAATTCAAACAATAATACAGCAACCTTGTGGGGTTGGGCGCAAGGAAATGTCATCGCTGCCCGCTATCATCAACCCAGACTAAACGCAATTGGCTGCTATTTTAATTTATACCATCTAGCAACAAATGACCAATGACCAATGACCAATGACCAATGACCAATGACCAAGGACTAATAACCAATGACTGATGATATTTTCGTCAAAAAACAGGGATTTTTCGATGCTTGGGCGCCTTTTTATGATTGTCCCTTGACGGCGATTTTTTATCTAGCGGTGCATCAGCGGCTGCTGGAATATGCGAAACTGCCAGAAAACCCTAAAGTCCTCGATATTGGTTGTGGTACGGGGCGACTGTTGCGGCGGTTGGCGGCGGAGAACCCCACTTTACAAGGCATTGGCTTAGATTTATCACGGCAAATGCTGGTAGAAGCGCGATCGAACAACCGATATGGCAACCGCCTAATATTTCGGGAGGGCAATGGCGAATCTTTACCCTTTGACAACCCTCAATTTGATGCAGTTTTTAATACGATTAGTTTTTTGCACTATCCCAACCCGGAAAAAATGTTAGCCGAGGTGGCGCGGGTGCTGCAACCGGGAGGATGTTTTTACTTAGCGGATACCACTGTCAGAGAAGAACAGGGGGATTTTCACTGGAATTTTTCACCTTCTGGGGTGCGGTTATATAGTCCTCGACGGCGGGAAGATTTGGGGAGAGAGGCTGGTTTGGCTGTGGTGCAGCATTACTACCTACTTGGCCCGGTTTTACTGACAGTTTTTCATAAAAATGCTTAAATCATTGGTATAATTCGACGGGAGAATATTCGGAAGCAACCAGGACATTTAAGCAACGGGGTTTCTTTACAGACACTTTACATAAAAAATCCAGTTGGCGTGAGTAATTTGATGTATCTGTAAGTAATTCTCAGGCTAGTGGATTATGAAAACTGTTTTGATTGTAGAAGACGACCCGGCCAACTTGTTCGTTTTCGCCAAGATGGTTTCCAAGCGGGGTGGTTTAGCTGTCAAGCATACGGAAGACGTGGCGGAAGTGTTGACGATCGCGGGGACGGGGGCGGCTGATATTATTTTGATGGATGTTAGTTTGCCTCATAGTGAGTATCAGGGCAAGGTAGTGAGTGGGATAGAAATCTCAAAAATGCTCAAGGCTAATCCGCAGACGGCGAAAGTGCCGGTGATTTTGGTGACTTCTGAGGGAACGGCGAGCGATGCTAAACAGTACCTTATGGAAAGTCGGGCTGATGGCTACTTTGCTAAACCGATCGTAGATTGGCCAAAATTTCTCGCCCAACTAAATTCTATGCTACCGGCATAAAAGGGGACGGGGAGAGGGGGTTTGTAGTTGGGCTTTAGCCCTCTAAAACTGAGCTTTTTTTGGGCTAAAGCCCAACTACGAACTTAATCAAGAGGGCTAAAGCCCAACTACGAACTTAATCAAGAGGGCTGAAGCCCAACTACGAACTTAATCAAGAGGGTTAAAGCCCAACTACGAGCCTCAGACGGACTAATTTTTAAAATCCGTAATTGACGCTGAAGTAGAACCCTTCATCTTGGGCATTAGTGCCTTTATCGGCAGTATCAATGAGAGGGCGGGCGTAGTCAAGGCGAATGTTGAAACCGGGGAGCAGTTGCCAGAGGATACCGGCGCCAGCACCCATCAAAAAAGTTTCTTCGGGGAGGGGGTTGGGGTTGTCCTCGTGGTTCCAGACGACCCCCATATCGATGAAAGGAGCGACTTGGAAAGCGGGGGCGCCGGAGGATGTTTTGCTGACGGTGATCCGGTTTTCTGCGGAGAAGCGGAAACCGTTGTCACCGGAACGGACGTTTTGCCGATAGCCCCGGAGGGAGGCGCCGCCGCCGATGACGAATTGCTGGGAGGATAGGAGGCTGTGGGGGGTGAGCTGGAGGTCGCTTTGGATGATGAGCAGTTGTCTGCTGCCCAGGCGCTGAACGCGCTGCACTTGGCCGGTCCAGCTTAGGAAGCGGCTATCGGGTACGGGGTTGGAATTGACGGTGGCATCAAACCAGCCGGTGCCGAGGCTGAATTGCGATCGGAATGACCAAGCACCCTGGGCGTCACGTCGCAGGTAGTCTTGGCCAAATTTAATTACACTGGTGCGGCTAACGCCATCTTCATCGGGGCCGAAACCGAAAGGCGTCGGGCCTTGGAATGTGAAAGTTTGACCGTTTTGGAAGGTGTAGCCCAGAGAAAGGGCTAATTCTTCCCGGGGCGATCGCACCAGGGGCTGGCGGAAAGAGACTTCGTATAGTTCCGACTCCCCCCGAATATTCAGAGCATCAAAAGGCTCCTGAACGATCGAGTTGCGGTTGGGTGCTACCCGTAGCTGCACCGTCCCATTCATGGCATTGACTGGCACCCGGTAGCTGAAATCGTAAACCTTGGAATCCCCGTTAGAAAAGTAATAAGCCACAGAGACTTCATCCCCGATCCCCGTGAGGTTGCGCATCCGCACGTTTGCCCCAAACCGCTCTGAACCCACCGAAGGCGGGGAGAAGTTGTCAATACTGAAATTAGTAAAAAATGGGCTGGCTTCCTTAACCCTTACCAACAGAACGCTTTTGCCGATTTCATCTCCAGCGCGCAAGCTGGCTTCAATCGTATTAAACAAAGGGTCGAGGCGCAGCAGTCGCAGTTGGTCTTCCAAACTAGCCGTACTCAGGGGACTATCGGCCCCCAAGGCGATGCGGTTGCGGATATAAAATGGCTTAATGCGGGTGTTGCCTTCCACTTGGATTTCTTGCAAAATCCCTTCCACCACCCGAATTTCCACCACACCATCCTTGATTTCTTGGTCGGCGAGCAGTGCCCGGGAGGTAATGTAGCCCCGATCGAGGTAGATTTGGGTAATCGTGTCGGCGGCTTGCCGCAGCTCTTCTAAAGTGACATCTTTTCCCTCTAGCGGGCCGACCACTTGTTGGATGTCAGCTTCCGTCAATACCGTAGAGTTCACCACTTGAATTTTCTGGACAAATAGCTTAGGCGAGCCGTCTTCCTCTGGGGTAGTTGGTTGCCCTGATGGGGTTGGGGGCAGTACCGGAGTTTCTTCTGTGGGTTTAGGGGGCTCCGGATTTGGCGCCGGTTGGGGAAACCGCTGGCGATTCGGGTCCGGGCTGTCCACTTGTGGCGGTGGGGGGGCGTTGGGTGGTATTTGGGGTGACTGGGCTTGCAGGAAAAACAGCCCACCGCTACCTGTGGCATGCTGGGCGGTGTTACCTCTGGGGACAATCCCGGCGAGCAAAGCTGCGCCTGATGAAGATGGGGGGGCGCTGGTGCAGGGTGGCAGTGGTGATGCGGTGACGGGAAGACTATCGGGACGAGCTGGGGCGATCTCCGTCAGGTGTGGCGCTAGTATAGCGCTGGTTTGTGGCGCTGCTGTTTCAGAAAAATTGGCACAGGCTTCTTGATGGGGGGACAATATTGTTGGTGCAGCGATCGCCGCCCCCACAGCTTCAGTTCCTCCTGTAGATATAGTTGTTTCCGGTGTTTCGTTGGCCGATGCGACTGTGGCGATCGTCGCGGCTGTGGAAATGGAAATTGCCCAGGATAAAATTGCCAGCCTCAAACTCCAGCTCGGTTCCATGATCCGATCATCTCCCCACACTATGCTTACGTAAGATTACAGATAATGCTCACATCTCAGTCTAGCGGGGTGAGGCCAGATCTACAAGGGGTAGCCCCCTTCATGGGGGGATGGGGGGAGACTCGGAGAGGGGGAGGGGTGGGAAGAGGGGGAAGAGGGGGAGGGGTGGGAAGAGGGGGAAGAGGGGGAGGGGTGGGAGGAGGGGGAAGATGGGGAGGG
>Ga0073934_10003523_pt1 | contig 28592 bp, 29 predicted proteins | sample LarsenN4metaG_FD_76834 | JGI IMG/M metagenome (GOLD analysis project Ga0073934, IMG submission 76834) | Hot spring sediment bacterial and archeal communities from British Columbia, Canada, to study Microbial Dark Matter (Phase II) - Larsen... ... | reverse complement strand
GTGGAAGCCGCTTGCCGGATGCTGCTCGCACGCTACGGCGTGGTCTTCCGCGAGTTGCTGGTGCGAGAGACCATTCTCCCGAAGTGGCGTGAGTTGCTGCTGGCCTTTCGACGGCTGGAAGACCGGGGAGAAGTTCGCGGCGGGCGCTTTGTCAGCGGCTTCATCGGTGAACAGTTCGCCTTGCCGGTGGCGGTGGAATCGCTGCGCGCCACGCGGAAGATCCAGCCCTCCGGGGAGCTGGTGGCGGTAGGCGCGGCCGATCCGCTGAACTTGGTGGGCATCGTGGTGCCGGGCGAGCGCGTCCCGGCGCTCTCGCGGCGTTTCGTGACCTATCGCGACGGCGTCGCGCTAGAAGCCGGCAGTGTCGCGCCGCCACACGCCGCCGCGGCGATTGCCTGAGCCTCTTGACCCGGGTCGGACCCGGTTTCATAATCCCCCATTCCCAACACGGGCTGAGGGAGGAGAGATCGTGGCCGCGCCCCGCCGTCTTGTGATCGGCATCTCGGGCTCTTCGGGAGCTGTCTACGGGTTGCGTCTGCTCGAAGTGCTGCAGGGCGTTCCCGACGTGGAAACGCATCTGGTGATGACACCGGCGGCGGAGATCAACCTCGAGCACGAAACCGAGCGGTCGCCCGAGCGGGTGAAACGCTTGGCCACCGTCTGCTACGACGTCAACGACCTGGCGGCCAGCATCTCCAGCGGCTCCTTCCGGACCGACGGGATGATCGTCGCCCCCTGCAGCATGCACAGCCTGGGGGCGATTGCCACCGCGCAGACGACGAACCTGCTGCTGCGCGCCGCCGATGTGACGCTGAAGGAGCGCCGCCGGCTGGTGCTGCTGGTGCGCGAGACCCCGCTGCATCTGGGTCACCTGCGCCTGATGGTGGCCGTCACCGAGATGGGCGCCATCGTGATGCCCCCCGTGCCCGCCTTCTATGCCCGGCCGCGCTCGCTCGACGACCTGGTGAACCAGACCGTTGGGCGCGTGCTCGACCTCTTTGACCTCCCCAACGAACTGGTGCGCCGCTGGCAAGGCCTGCCGCAGGCGAAGGAAGCCGCGCGGTAACCTAGAGAGGCATGGAACGCCTGGCGCTCTCCATTCCCGAGCGGTTCAACGTCGGGTCGCATTTTGTGGATGCGAATCTCGTCGCAGGCCGCGGTGATTCACTCGCGATTCTGTTTGAGGAACAGCAACTCACCTACCGCGAGGTGGCTGTGGAGGTGCAGCGCGCGGCGAATGCGCTGGCCCGCACCGGCATCGGGCGCGGCGACCGCGTGCTGCTGCTGCTGTTGGATTCGCCGGCCTTCGTCGCGGCCTTCTGGGGTGCGATCAAACGGGGCGCGGTGGCGGTGCCGGTGAATACGCTGCTGACGCCGGAGGACTACGAGTTCATTCTGCGGGACAGCGGCGCGCGGGTCCTCATCGTGCACGACGTCCTGTTCGAGAAAGTGGCGCCGGCGCTGGCGCGGCACCCGGGGCTGAAGGTGGTCTGGGTCGCGGGTCGGCCAGCAGATGGCGCCGCGAGGTTTGAGGACGTCCTGGCGCGGGAACCGGCGGAGGCCGAAGCCGCCGCCACGTACCGCGATGACCCGGCCTTCTGGCTCTATACCTCCGGCAGCACGGGCCGGCCGAAGGCCGCCATCCACCGGCACCGCGATATGGTCTATTGCTTCGAGGGCTACGCGCGCGGGATTCTCCGGATGACTGCCGCCGATCGCACCTTCTCCGCCTCCAAGCTTTTCTTCGCCTACGGGCTCGGCAATGCGCTCTATTTCCCCTTTGGGGTGGGTGCGTCCACGGTGTTACTGGCGGAGCGGCCCACGGGCGAAAAAGCTGTTGAAATGATCCGGCGCTACCGACCCACGGTCTTTTTCGCCGTCCCGACGCTCTATGCGGCCCTGCTGCAGGTAGCAGACGCCCAGCCGGCGGATTTTGCCTCCGTGCGGTTGGCGGTTTCGGCTGGCGAAGCCCTGCCTGCCTCGCTCTGGGAGCGCTGCCGGGAGCGGTTCGGTCTGGAGATTCTCGACGGCATCGGCTCGACCGAGATGCTCCATATGTTCATCTCCAATCGTCCGGGCGAGGTGGTGCCGGGAAGCAGCGGCCGGCCGGTGCCGGGCTACGAAGCGCGCGTCGTGGACGAGCAGGGGAACGACGTGGCACCCGGCCAGATCGGCAGCCTCTGGATTCGCGGCGCGAGCGCGGCGGCGGGTTACTGGAACCGGCCGGAGCTGACCGCGGCGACGTTTCGCGAGGAGTGGACGGTGACGGGGGACAAGTACATCCGCGACGCCGGTGGGTACTACTTCTACTGCGGGCGGACGGACGACATGCTCAAGGTCAGCGGCCTGTGGGTCTCGCCGCTCGAGATCGAAACAGCGCTGCTGGCGCATCCGCAGGTGATTGAATGCGCCGTCGTGGGGGCGACCGACCGCGACGGCCTGACCAAGCCCAAGGCGTTCGTCGTGACCAGGCAGCCCGACTCCGGAGCGCTTGAACCGGAGTTACGCGAATTTCTGCGTGAGCGCCTGCCGGGCTACAAGATTCCCGAGTGGATTGTCTTCGCCGAAACCCTGCCCAAGACCGCCACCGGCAAGATCCAGCGCTTCAAACTGCGCCAGGCCGCTGCCCCGGCCACCTAGCAGGATGCCGAGAAGGTCCCCTTAGGACAGGAGGCCGACCAGGGCCATCTGGCGCCCCGTGCGCCCAGCCTCGGCGCGGTGGGAGAAAAAGAGGTCAGTGCGACAGGCGGTGCAGGTGTCCACGACGGCGATGTGGGCAGTGCGGACGCCGGCGGCGCACAACTGCTGGCGGTTGGCTTCCACCAGGTCGAGGAACCAGCGCGTGGTGGCGCCTGCGGGAGCCGCTCCCTCGGTGCCGCCGAATGGTTTGAGCGGGCGGCCGGTGATTTTCGGGTGCCAGTGGGCCTCGCTGGGAGACGGTTCGAAACGGTGGAAGAGGGAATCCGCACCGGGGAACTGCGCCGCGTAGCGTTCGTAGATCTCGCGCCCCACTTCGTAGCAGCAAGCATGGATGCCGGGGCCGATGACCGCGCGCAGCCGGCGCGGTTCGACGCCGAAGCGGGCCTGCATCTGGCCGATGGTTTTTGCCACGATGCGCGTCAGCGTCCCGCGCCACCCCGCGTGCACAATGGCCACCACCCGCCGCTCGGGATCTACCAGCACGATCGGCAGGCAGTCGGCGGTCTGCACGACCAGCAGGAGGTGGGGTTGATCCGTGATCAGCGCGTCGCCGGCCAGCCGCAACGCCCCGTCCGGCTCACGGCCGGCGCGGGGGTTCTGACCATCGGCGACGCGCACGATGTCGGAGTGAATCTGGCGCAGCGTCACCAGGGTGAATTCCCGACGCCGCTTCCCCGCAGCCGGGAGCAGAGCCGCCAGCAGGCGCCGGCGATTGCGCTCGACGTTCTCACCCACAATGCTCGCATCGGCGGCAAAGCTCAGGTTGCCGCAGGGGCGCAGGCTGAAGCCATGTACGAGCCAGGAGTAGCCGGAAAGCAGCCGGTTCCGCAGAATGGGGCGGCTGGCCCGCCAAAGTACGGTGGCGCGGCTGGCGGCTCCGCGCGCTTTCATGGTGTGGCTCTCCCCTTACTCTAATTCGTACTTCATTCCATCACTGGCTGCAAGGACTTCCACCCCGGTTTCTTCGGAGAGCTGCCGCGCAACTTCCCAGGGTTTGGCCCGGATCATCGTCATGCCGAAATGGGTCAGGATGGCCGTCTTCGGTTTGATGCCCGCGATCAAGGTGCGGACATCGGCCAGGGTCAGATGTTTGATCTTTTCTTCGCGCTCTTCGTCAGCCCCTTTCTTCAACCGGACCGCATGCAGGAGCAGCACATCAGAGCTGGCGTAGGCGCGGATGAGGTCAGGAAAATAAAGGGTATCGGTGATGTAGCCAATCCTGCGGCGCGGAGTTTCGAACACAAAGCCATAGGTTTCGGTGCCGTGGTGGTGGGCAACGGGGGTGCGGAAGGTGACCTTCTCGGAAAGGGAATAGCGCCCGCCCGCGCGCAGGCGAACGATTTCGTCCACATAGCCACGCGCGTACTGAAGGATGACCGGGTCGGTGTCGAGGGCTTCCCCGGGCGCAAAGACGCGGCCGCGAGGCTTGAAGCCGCCTTCCGTCATGGCCTCGATCATGATGTTGATGTCGTTGGAGTGGTCAATGTGGCGGTGGGAGAGCAGGAGGGCGTCGAGTGAGGCCGGGTCGAGCTTGGGCTTGGAGGCATGGCAGCGGACCAGGCTGCCCGGCCCGGGGTCCACCAGAAAGTTGACTCCCGCCAGGTGGAACCAGAGGCCGCCGGAGGCACGAATCTGTCGGGCGACCACGAACCGCGCTCCCGCCGTCCCCAAAAACTTGATCCAGTTCTCTGCCATTTCCCCGTGCAGTGAAACTCAAAATGATACACTAACAGAGCGAACTATCTCGCACGCATCGCGGTTCACGGATCACGATTCAGGTGATTATCGGCACGGGCATTGACGTTGCGGAACCCGGGCGCCTGGAAGCGGCGGTGAAGCGCCGCGGGCGGCGGTTTCTGGAGCGGGTGTTCACTCCCAAGGAAATCGCCTACTGCGAGCGCCACCGGAACCGCTGGGAGCGCTACGCGGCGCGCTTTGCGGCCAAGGAGGCGGCGTTCAAAGCCCTGGGCACGGGCTGGCGCCGCGGCGTGCAGTGGCGCGACGTCGAAGTCACCAATGCCCCCAGTGGACGTCCCACGCTGACGCTTTCCGGCCAGGCGGCCGAAGTGGCCCGTGCCGCCGGCGTGCGCAACATCTCGCTTTCCATTACCCACACGCCCCAGTTCGTTCTGGCCCAGGTCATCTTCGAGGGTTGAGTCCCGGAACCTTCTCCCCTCTTCCTTCGTATTCCCTGGTGAGGCGGCCAATTTGGCCCACGGAAATTCTGCTTCTGGCTGCTACCGTGGAGCCGGTCGGCGCGTCTAAGAAAGCGTACGCAACAGCGCGCGTTCGAACGGGAGCCGCGCCCAAAAAACACGGCGGAACCGGATTCGTTCCGGTGGGCACTGCTCCCCTTGAGCGGGCGGCTGGGTAGCCGGACGAGTCTCGGTTCACGCGACCACAGGGAGGGACCGATGACTCGCACGTACCGTTCGATTGCACTTATCGCACTCGTCGCCATGCTCCTCATTCCGATGGCTTGGGGCAAATCACCCGCGGAAAAGTCCACCTTCAAGTTCAGCTTGAACACTCCGGCCATCGTGAACGGGGTGGAACTGGCCCCGGGTAACTACCGGCTCGAGCTGAATGGAGCCTCGGAGGCCGTCATTTTCAAGGGCGCCGCAGAAGTCACGCGGGCGCGGGTGGAGGTGAAGGCTCGAGAGAATGGTTCAATCGGGAGCTCGATCCTGCGGGCGGTGGATGGTCGCCTGGTGGAATTGCGCTTCTCCAAAACCGTGGTTGTATTCGAGCGTTAGGACGGGAATGGGCAGAAGCCAGCTGACCGGGACACGGGCAGGCCCGGCAGGTGGCTTCCCCGCCCGTCCCTGACGCGCGGCAACTACGCCCCTGAGCGGGACGGTTCCTGCTCCCGTTACCGTCCCGCTCTTCCTTTTTCCCTTGATCCTTGCTTCCGGCTAGGGTTCGGGTCCGCCCGGCTGCACCTTGCGCAGGCCCGGAGGGAGCTGGAACTTATCCTCGCCAGCCGTGTGACGCTCCGCCCGCACCGTTTCCTGTTCGGAGACAAGCTCGCCATTCGCATAGGTGCGGACTTTGACGGGGAAGCCCTGGATGGAGTCGGCGTAGCGTGCCAGGACGTCGGCCACGTCGAGCTCATTCGCGGCGGCTTGGGACAGCTTTTCAAAGAAGCGCGCAAACTGTAGCAGCGTGTCGTATTCCGCCGGCTGGAGTTGCAATTGTTCCTGCGGGGCGGCCCAAATCTCGCCCAGTCGCTCATCGCCTGCCCAGATTTCGTATTTAGTGGCGGTGAAGCTTCCCACTGACTCCGGTCCGATGCGCTTGACTGTTACCGTGGGGCGCTGACCGGCTCCCATCTGCTGCTTCATCATTTGCTCGGCCGCGGCGCGCTGGTCGGGTGGGAGGTTTTTCAACATCTCTTCCATCTGCCTCTGCATGGAGCTCATCTGGCCGGCCATCCGCTCGACATCGGCCGGGGTCAACTCCTGGTAGGTTTTCTCGGCTGGCTGCAGCATCCACACGACGGGGCGGTCGCTGCGGAAGATGGTGATGGCGGTGACACTGCCGGTCGGGGTGAGCACCTCGGTGCGGATGCGTCCGGATTCCACGTAGGTGACGGCCCGCATCACCACACCTGTAGTCAGCTCTTTTACCTGCTGCTCAAAGACCACCCCGCACCAGGCCGGAATGGCGGCGGCGCCATAGAGCACCAAGATTCTCAGTAGATGGTTTCTCACCAGGCACCTTTCCCGGAGTCGTCTCGTCCCCGACTCGTTTGCGCGGCCCATCCTATGCAGTTTCGTGGACAGCGTCAATCAGGCAGCGAGAACCCCGACCAGGTGGTCGGCCTCAACGCCCTCAATGCGTACGGGCAACAGTTGATTGGGGGCTGCTCCCCCTGCCACCACCACCTTCAGGTAGTTTTCGCTTAGCGCCTCCCGGCGGCCGTCCGGGCGTGGACGGCGGAGGGTAACGACTCTGAGGGTCTGACCCACCTGTGCAGTGCGGAAGCGGCGCTGCTTCTCAGCTGCCAGCGCGCGCAGTGTGCGTGCGCGCTCCTGAATCGCATTCGAGGGGACTTCGTCGCTCAAGCCCCAGGCACGCGTGCCGGGCCGCGGGGAGAAACTGAAAACGTGCACGTAACTGAAGGGGAGCCGCTCGACGAGCCGGCAGGTTTGCTGGAAGTCGTCAGCGGTCTCGCCGGGGAAGCCCACCATCACGTCTGCGCCCAGACCAGCGTTGGGGAGTTTCTCGGCGGCTTCAAGGATGCGGGCCGCATAGTCTTCGGCACGATACGGGCGCGCCATGCGGCGCAGAATGCGATTGGAACCCGCTTGCAGCGGCGCGTGCAGGTGGCGGGCGATGCGGCCGCTGCGGGCGATGAGGTCAAGGAAGTCGACTGTCAGGTCGGCGGGCTCGATGGAGCTGAGGCGGAGCAGCGGCAGCGCAGTTTCCTCCAGTATGCGCTGCGTCAGGACAAGCAGGGTCGCGCGGGGATTCAGGTCGTGTCCGTAGCTCCCGAGGTCAATGCCGGAAAGAACGATTTCTTGGATCCCGGCGGCGACCCAGGCGCGGATGGTTTCCAGCGCCTTCTCCACCGGCAGGCTGCGCGAGCGGCCGCGCACGAAGGGGATGACGCAATAGGCGCAGCGATGATTGCAGCCGTCCTGAATCTTCAGCGTGGGGCGCGTGCGGTCGGCAGCGGGGAACGGAGGTGCGGAGAGCGGGGTGGCGGTGAAGATGTTGCTGTGGGAAATCGGGGGGCGCGACTCCCCTGCGCCCAGGGCACTCAGGGGAACAAAGCTCGCCTCCGATGCCGTCGCAGCGAATCCGAGCCGCTCGGGGATTTCCGACTTGTGCGCGTTGCCAACTACCCAACTCACGCCGCCAAGGGCCGCCAATTCTTCCGGCGCGCGCTGGGCGTAGCAGCCCGTGACCACGATCGTGCCCGCGGGATGGCGCCGGTGGAGTTCGCGGATGCGCTCGCGCGCCTGGCGCTCGGCGGCGGCAGTGACCGTGCAGGTGTTGAGGATGACGACCTCGGCCGGCTCGGAAGCGTGAGCGGCTTCCAGGCCCCGCGCACGCAAGGCAGCGGCGAGAGCGACGCATTCCGCCTGATTCGTGCGGCAGCCGAAATTCTCAACCTGAAAGCGCATTCCCCGGGATTCTAACGGGAGGGAGGAAGAGGAACAACAGCGTCACGCGCGGGCGGCACGTTCTGCCCGCGCGTCTCGACCAATCGGCTGGGACGCCCGCCTAGCTCGCGACCGGGCTGGCGCTCGCCATCGAGCGGCGCTGCTGGAAACACTCGCGGCAATAGACCGGCCGGCCCTGGGTGGGCTTGAAGGGCACGGTGGTTTCCTTCCCGCACTGCGAGCACATCGTCACGGTTTCGACTCGCGGATGAGAGTTGCCCCCCAGCGTCTGTGCTCGCTTGGCTTTGCAGTTCTTGCACCGCTTCGGTTCGTGCTTGAAGCCTTTGTCGGCGAAAAACATCTGTTCGCCAGCGGTGAAGAGGAATTCAGCCCCACACTCGACACACTGCAGTACTTTGTCCTGGAATTCCATCCCCGACTCCCCATCCGGACTGTTTGAGGACCGCGCACCCGGCCCGTAAGGGCCGCTCCCCTATTCGGATTCCCGACGCATCTTCTTGCGCGCCCGTTTCCGGGCCAAGGCTTGCTTGATTCGGCGCTTCTGCCCAGGTTTCAGATAGTAGCTGTGTTTCTTGATCTCCTTGATGATGTCTTCTTGCTGAACCTTGCGCTTGAAACGCCGCAGTGCACTTTCCAGAGACTCCCCTTCCTGAATTCTGACACCGGCCAAACTGCTGCACCTCCTAACTTGCCCGTTTTTGGGAAAATGGGTGCGTCTCTCTTACCCAAAACCCCGCAGCGAGTCAAGAGGTATTTTACCTCCTAGAACAATAGAAATATGCTGCAATAGGGTGTGCAAAACTCTACATAACCTTCGTTACGACAGCAGAGAACCAGGCATAAGCGGCGGAAAAACAAGATGCCAAAGGTTGAACACATCCGCGCCCGCGAAATCCTCGACTCGCGCGGCCATCCCACCGTCGAAGCCGGTCTCATATCGGTCTGGCCGCCTCTTAGCGTGGTTTTGCGCGTGCTATAATTCCCAATTGAGTCCAATTCTCCAACCCTTCGGGGGTCTGCCGTTAGCAGGGTCGAATGCCCGCCGAGCACCGCGACTTGGGAGAAAACGAGCTGCCTATCAGCGAGTGCTACACCCTGCTCGGCTCGCGCACCTATGTCCGCACCAGTCGCCGCATCGTCGCCCTGTGCGCTCTCCAGAGCAAATTCGGGAAAGAGTTGAAGCTGTACGAATGGAACTTCAAGGGGGAAGACAAAGGCTGGAAAGTCGGCTTGGCCAACATCAATATCGCCGGCATCAACCTCAAGCAACTGGCCGCCGACGCCGAAGCCCTGGCCGCCGAGCACGCCATCCCGCTGAGGTGGACATAACAGGCAAGATCGCCTGCAAGGGGCGACACGTTCGGTTCAACATCCGGCACACCCGGGAGGCCGATGGCTAAGATTCAGCGCATCCGCGGGCGGGAGATTCTCGATTCGCGCGGCCATCCCACCGTCGAAGCCGATGTCATCCTCAAAGGCGACCTCCTCGGCCGCGCCGCTGTCCCCTCGGGCGCCTCCACGGGCGAGCATGAAGCGCTCGAACTGCGGGATGGAGACAAAAAGCGCTACCTCGGCAAGGGCGTCCGCCGCGCGGTCGAGAACATCAACAAGGTGATCGCCCCCAAGCTTCGGGGCCGCAACGCCGCCGACCAGGCCGCCCTCGACAGTCTCCTCATCGAGCTCGACGGCACGCCCACCAAGTCCCGCCTCGGCGCCAACGCCATCCTCGCCGTCTCCATGGCCGCTGCGCGCGCCGCTGCCGCTGCCGCCAAGCTCCCGCTTTACCGCTACCTGGGTGGCAGAAAGGCGAACACCCTGCCCGTCCCGATGATGAACATCTTGAACGGCGGCGCCCACGCCGACAACAGCGTGGACCTCCAAGAATTCATGATCATGCCCCTCGACGCCCGCAAATTCTCCGAGTCGCTGCGTATGGGCGTCGAGGTCTTCCACCACCTCAAGGCTGTGCTCAAGAAGCGCAACTACTCCACCGCTGTCGGTGACGAAGGCGGCTTCGCCCCCAACCTCCGCTCCAACGTTGAGGCCATCGAAGTTATCCTGGAAGCCATCCACGCTGCTGGCTACCAGCCCGGCGCGCAAGTCGCCCTCGCTCTCGACCCCGCCGCCAGCGAGTTCTACGTCCCCGCCGTCCAGACAGCCAGTCCGGAAGAGGTGCTTCGCACCCGCGGCCCGAAGGGCAAATACGTCTTCAAGAAATCCGACGGCTCGGTGCGCACCGCCGAGCAGATGGTGGCCTTCTACGCCGACTGGGTGCGCCAGTACCCCATCGTCTCGCTCGAAGACGGTCTGGCCGAAGACGACTGGGCCGGCTGGAAACTCCTGACCCGCGAGCTGGGCAGTAAGATTCAGCTCGTCGGCGACGACCTCTTCGTGACCAACGTCGAGCGTCTCCGCCGCGGCATCGAGCAGGGCGTCGCCAACTCCATCCTCATCAAGCTGAATCAGATCGGCACCGTCACCGAAACCCTCGAAGCGATCAACCTGGCGCACAAGAACGGCTACACTGCCGTCGTCAGCCACCGCTCCGGGGAAACCGAGGACACCTTCATCGCCGACTTCGTCGTCGCCACCGGTGCCGGCCAGATCAAAACCGGCTCCGCCTCCCGCACCGACCGCATCGCCAAATACAACCAACTCCTCCGCATCGAAGAAGAGCTCGGCCCCCGCGCCCGCTTCCCAGGCGTTTCAGCCCTTAGAGAACCTGGATAGCAATCTGAGAGCACCCAGAAACAGAGATTTTCATGACCAAAACTGACCCACACCTGCCGAGCCCGGTGGCACCGGCCACCGGGAAGAAAACGTACGCCGGCAAGAAAGTTCAAGCCGGCTCCCTCTTTCTCACCGCAAACACCTACAAGCGCATTCCCCTTTTCCGTCACGCCGACCCTTGTCGGCTCTTCTTTGAAGAACTAGGTTTCTATCGGGTGCGTTACGCCTTCGAACTCTACGCCTACGTTTTGATGCCAGACCACTTCCACCTATTGTTGGGGTTCCCACCAGAAAGGAAATTTTCTAATTTCCTCCGTGATTTCAAGAGTGCTATCGGCCGCCTGGTTGTGGATTGGGCAAAGGAGAACAAGCGCACCCAGCTCTTGGCGCGACTCCAGCTCCCTAGCAGCCCAACGCGCCCCAAAGATGCACGCTACTGCGTTCTCCAACCCAACAGCTACGTCCGCCAGGTCCTTTCTGCGGCTATGTTCAAACAGAAGCTCGATTACATTCATGACAATCCAGTCCGCGACCACCTCGTCAAACGAGCCATTGATTATCCGTATTCCAGCCTGAGAAACTACAACCTCGGTGAGGGATCGATCTCCATCGACCCCCACGGCTTGCTGTTGGGCTAGCTTCCCGGTGGCAGGTGCCACCGAGCTCGGCGTCATAGAAGATGACAAATCTGCCTAAACCGCTGGTACTGACCATCCTGGATGGCTGGGGCTACCGCCCCGAGCGCGAGGCCAACGCTATCGCGCTTGCGCGCAAGCCTACTTGGGATGAGTTGCTCAAGAAATTTCCCAACACCCTCATCCATACCTCCGGCCCGGCGGTCGGCCTGCCCGAAGGCCAGATGGGCAACAGCGAAGTCGGCCACCTCAACATCGGCGCCGGCCGCATCATCTATATGGACATCACCCGCATTGACTTGGCCATCGCCTCGGGCGAATTTTTCCGCCACGAGCTGCTCCTGCGCGCGATGGAGCGCGCCCGCTCCCAGCAGCTCCATCTGCTCGGGCTGGTGAGCGATGGCGGGGTGCATTCCCACATCCATCACCTCTTCGCCCTGCTGGAGATGGCCAAGCAGAACGGCGTCGAGCGCGTCTTCGTCCACGCCTTCCTCGACGGCCGCGACACCCCGCCCACCAGCGGCGTGGACTACCTCGCTCAACTCCAGAAGAAAATGCGCGCGCTCGGCGTCGGCCAGCTCGCCTCCATCAGCGGGCGCTACTACGCCATGGACCGCGATGCCCGCTGGGAGCGCATCGAGAAAGCCTACCGCGCACTTGTCCACGGCCAGGCCGACTTCACCTCCAGCGACCCGCTCGCCGCCGTCCGTGACTCCTACACCCGCGGCGTCACCGACGAGTTCGTCGTCCCCATTGTCCTCACCGATTCTCAGGGGAACCCGCGCGCGCAGGTGAAGGATTCCGACGCCGTTATCTTCTTCAATTTCCGCGCCGACCGCGCCCGCCAGCTCGCCCGCGCCCTCACCGCGCCGGCCTTCGACAAGTTCACCGACGGGATGCGACCCAAGGATTTGTTTTTCGTTTCGATGACGCAATACGACAAGACCTTCTCCTGGATTCCCTACGCCTTCGGCCCGCAGACGGTCGAGAACATCCTGGCCAGCCTCTTCGCCCGGCACAGCCTGAAGAACCTGCGCGTGGCCGAAACCGAGAAGTACGCGCACGTCACCTACTTCTTCAACGGCGGCATCGAAAAGCCCTTCGAGAACGAGGAGCGCATCCTGATTCCCTCGCCCAAAGTCCCCACCTACGACCTCCAGCCCGCAATGAGCGCCGCCGGCATCACCGACACTATCGTGGACGCGGTCGCCAAAGGCGACTTCATCGTCATCATCTCCAACTTCGCCAACCCCGATATGGTGGGCCACTCCGGCAAGCTCGAGCCGACCATCCAGGCCATCGAAGTTGTGGACGCCTGCCTTGGTCGCATCTATGCCGTGCTGAGCAAGAAGGGCGGCGTCTGGGTCATCACCGCCGACCACGGCAACGCCGAAACGATGATTGACCCCGTCACCGGCCAGCCCCACACCTTCCACACCACCAACCCTGTCCCGCTCGTTCTCGTCTCCGACAACTCCAACCTCCAATTGCGCGCTGATGGCAGCCTCCGCGACATCGCTCCCACGCTGCTCGGACTGCTTGGCTTGCCGCTGCCCACGGATATGACCGGCTCTGACCTTCGCCTGCAAAGGAATGACGGATGACTAATGACTGATGACTGATGACTGATTTATGACGCCGCCGAAGCCCGCTGACACCAAGCTCGTCCTCTGCATCGCATTCGCGTTCACCCACTGGCACCCGCCCGACTGGCTCCTCGCTGCCCTCCGCCACCGCTACCCGGAGATGAAAGTCGTCCACCTCACCAGCTACGACCGTCTGACCGAGGAAGTCCGTGACGCTGACATCTTCGTCGGCTGGTCGCTGCGCCCCGAGCAGCTTCGCGCCGCCACCCGGCTCAAGTGGATTCACGTCACCGCCGCCGGGGTCGGCCAGTTGATGTATCCCGAGCTGCGCCAGAGCTCTGTCCTCCTCACCAATTCCCGCGGCATCCACGCCGTCCCCATGGCCGAGCACACGCTCGGCATGATGCTGGCCCTCGCCCGCCGCTTCCCCTCCGCCTTCCACTACCAGCAGCAAAAGCACTGGGCGCAGCAGGACATCTGGGACGAGTCGCCGCATCCCACCGAGCTCAACGGCCGCACCCTCGTCATCGTCGGCTACGGCACCATCGGCCAGGCGCTTGCCCAGCGCGCCCGCTGCTTCGGGATGCGCATTTTCGGCGTCAAGCGCGACCCCAACCGCGGCACCGACCACGCCGACCAGGTTTTTCCCGTCGAACAACTGAACGAGGCGCTGGCCGAGGCCGACTACGTCGTCCTCGCTGTTCCCGAGACGCCCGACTCGAACCGCATGTTCGGCCGCGCCCAGTTCGCGGCCATGAAGCGCACCGCCCACTTCCTCAACATCGCCCGCGGAAAACTCGTGGATCAGGACGCGCTCATCGAAGCCTTGCAGCAGCGCCGCATCGCCGCGGCTGCGCTCGACGTCACCGACCCCGAGCCCCTCCCGCCGGAGCATCCGCTCTGGGTGCTTGACAACGTCATCATCACGCCGCACCTTTCGGCTGTCTCCGAGCGCCTCTGGCACCGCCAGGCGGCCCTCCTGCTCGACAACCTCGAGCGCTTCTTCGCCGGCCGCGAACTCCTCAACGTCGTGGACAAACAACGCGGCTATTGATAAAGCTTGACTGGTTTACTGATTGATCGGTTGATTGGGCCCGATGAACCAGTAAACCGATAAACCAATAAAGTATGAAAGCCATCGTCGCCCGCCGCTACGGCCCGCCCGACGTCCTCGAACTCCGCGAACAGCCTGACCCCGCGCCGGCTGACGGGCAAGTTCTTGTCCGCGTGGCTGCGGCCGGCATCAACTTTGCTGACCTCCTCATGCGTCTCGGCCTCTATACCAACTCTCCGAAGCCGCCCTTCATTCCTGGCCTGGAAGCCAGCGGCACCATTGAAGCGGTCGGCGCGGGCGTACCGGCGCGCCGCATCGGACAGCGCGTGGCGGTGCTTTCTTTCGGCGGGGCCTACGCTGAAAAGATTGTCGTTCACGCCGAGCAAGCTGCTCCTATCCCCGCGGAGATGACGTTTGAAGACGCTGCCGCCCTGCCGGTCAACTACCTCACCGCCTACCACTCCTTAATGTACATGGCGCGATTGCGCCCCGGAGAGCGTGTCCTGATCCATGCCGCCGCCGGTGGCGTCGGCGTGGCGGCAATTGAGCTGGCGAAGATCGTCGGCGCCGAAATCATCGGCACGGCCTCGACCTCGAAACACGACTTCCTTCGTGCTCGCGGCGTCGCGCACCGGATTGATTACCGCACGCAGGACTTCGAAGCCGAAGTTCGCCGCTTGACCGACGGTCGCGGCGTGGACGTGATCCTCGACGCCGTCGGCGGCGACTCCTTCCGCAAAAGCTACCGCCTGCTCGCCCCCGCCGGCCGCCTCATCGTCTTCGGCCTCTCGGACGCCGTGCGGCGTCCCGGCCGCTCACTTTCGAGCCTGTGGGCACTGCTCAAAACGCCGTGGTTTCATCCGCTGCCGATGATAGGCAAGAACCGCGCCGTCATCGGCGTCCACATCGGCACCCTTGGCCGCACCAACCCCGCTCTCGTGCGCGAAGAGCTTGCCGAACTCTTCCGCTTCTACTCGGAAGGCAGAATCAAGCCCTACGTCGGAAAGACCTTCCCGCTCGCCCAAGCCGCTGCCGCCCATCGCTTCATCCACGACCGCCAGAACATCGGCAAAGTGCTCTTGATACCCTAGCAGGCAACGGAGGACGAGATGATCTTGCAGAAACGATTCGAAGAGCTGCGCGTGGGCGACGCTTTTACCTACGCACGCACGCTGGGGGAAGGCGACTGCGCCCTCTTCGTCGCCGCCTCGGGCGACTTCAATCCCTACCACACCGACGAGGAATTTTCCCGCCGCCACCGCTTTGGCCGCCGCATCGCTCCCGGCTTACTCACCGCGAGCCTGTTCACCCACATCGGCGGCGAGTTGGGCTTTCTGGCTACACGCATGGTGTTCGAATACTTAGCCCCGGTCTTCATCGGCGACACCGTCAGCGTCCGCAGCGAAATCACCAGCATAGACCCCGAGCGAAGATTCATCCGGGTGAACGGCGAGGCCAAAAATCAGGACGGCACGGTGATCCTGCGTGCCGAAGCCGAGGGCTATCCGACCCTGGAATAAGGTTTATCGGTTGATCGGTTTACTGGTTGACTGGATCGGGAACGCCCCGCCGTTGAACCAATAACCAGTAAACCAATAAACCAATCATTCCCCCGGCGCATAATACCCGCGCCGCGCCACCACCCGATAGGGCAGCGCCCGGGTGTCCTCTCCTACCAGCCGGACTTCAATCGCGCGGAACGAACCATCGCGGGCACGATTTGACGACACGTACCCCAGGCTGTAGGTGTGCCGCAGCCGCTCCCCGATTTCCCGGTAGGCCGCTCGCAATTCCGCCCCCGTGCGTGGAAAGTAAGCTTGCCCGGCGGTTTCCTCCGCCCATAGCTTCAGCCGCGCATCCGCCTCGGCGAACGCCGCCTCGAAGCTGCCCGCGCCATAGCGCCCCGCCCGCGTGTCTTCGCGTTGCTTCTTCCGCCGCGAAGTTTCCTCCGGTTCCCGCAGCAGGCTGCCGGTGGCCACCGCGAAGAGGGTGACGCCGCTCGCTGCCAGTTTCTGTTTGAGCGCGTCCGCTGAAGTCTCGCTGCGCGTATCGAGTCCGGTGCCGATGAGGAGAATGGCCTTGCGGCCTGGGAGGGGAGAAGGCTCCGCCGCGAGCCATTCCAGTGTGCGTGCCAGGGCGTCGAAGAGGTTCAACTCCGCCATCCCCAGCGAATAGTCCAGCGCGCGCAGGTGCTCGCGCAGCTGTGCCCGCTCCTGCGTAAAGCCGGCGACTGCGTGCCACTGCTGGTCGTAGCGCGCCACGGCCAGCGCGTCGCCCGGTCGCAAGTGGTCGAGCAGGGTGAAGACGGCGGCCAAATGCTCCTCGCGGATGAGATACACGGCCGGGCTGGTTTCAATCAGCAGCGCCACGCGCAGGGGCGCTTCCAGCGAGGCGAAGTGCGTGACCTCTTGCTGGCGCTCGTCTTCCAGCACCTGGAAGTTCCTCTCGGTCAGGCCCGCCACGAACCGCCCGCGTGCGTCCATCACCGCGGCGTCCACGTTGACCAGAGCGACGTCTACGTGGATGCGAAACGGTTTTTCCTCCTGGCTGCGGAGCGACGGGCGGAAAAGCGAAGAAAGAACCAGACAGGCAAGAAAAGCAAAGCAGGGCCGCTTCACCGGGTCAGCGGAGGGCGGCCACCTCGCCTTCCTTCGGCGCGATGTAGCCCTGACGGTGGGAGAGGTTCACCTTGAGCGGCTTGCCTTTTTCGTCCACGACCTTCAGCGGCGTCCCGTCGGGTGCCACCAGCTCCACTTTGATCTTGTGATACTTGCCATCGCGCTTGAAATTCTTGGGCTGGTAGGCGATGGTGTACTGATTGCGCAGCATCGCCGCAATTTCTTCCCAGATGCCCGGCAGTTCGCCCGTGAAACGCGGAAAGTAGGCCCGCCCGCCGGTCTGCTTCGCCAGCTCCTTCAGTTGCCCCTCCGCCATCTGCAGGTCCATCCGCGCACTGGTCATGCCGTAGAGGTCGGCCTGCATCTGCAGCCACCAACCCATCCCCAGCACATAGATGCTGACGCCGCTCTCGGCCTCCCGCACCCGGCGGATCGTCTGGTCCCAGGTGTTCTGGCTGAAGGTATTGAGCCCGCTGCCGATGAAGAGAATCGAGCGCTTCCCCTCGACGTCGCGCAGCCGGTCGAGCACGTCCAGGATGGCGTCAAAAGCGTTCGCCTCGCGAAAGCCCGACATGAATTCCAGCCGCCGCAGATACTCCTGCACTTCCTGCTTGTTGCGGGTGAAGTCCACCGCCACCTGCGGCCGCATGTCGAAGGTGACCAGCGCCACCCAGTCGTCGGGACGCATCCGCCGCAGAAACAGGTAGGCGGCGTCGAGTGAATCGTAGTAGGCCCGCCATGTCCTCGGGGTCGTTTCCAGCACCAGCACGGCCGTGACGGGCGATTCGCTCGGAGAAAAATTCGTTACGGTCTGCTCGATGCCGTCCTCGAACAGCCGGAAGTTCTCCTTTTGCAGGTTGGGGAGGAAATTGCCGTGGCGGTCGGTGACGACCACGTCCACCGTCACCAGCGGCGCCTCGACCCGCAGCGTGTAGGGCTCCTCTTCCTGCGGCCGCGGCTTGGGCTGGATGGGCCCCTGCTTCTGCTCGCTCGGTGGTGCCGGCTTGGGCTCCTGTGGCCGCGCTGCCGGTGTCGCCACCAGCCACGCGCCGAGCACAAGCGCCAGTCCTGCGCTCAGCCAGAGAGCTCGTCCTCGAGTCTCGCGCATTTGACTTTCTCGTTCCTGCATCTTGCCACGCGCCTCCCAACGGGTCAACCTGCCAGCTGTGTTAGTATCAGCTGACTCTTGCCACTGCCGCGTGATCCCATTGGTTTAGATGCGCGTGAGGTGGCGCAAGAGGCTCGCCGCGTGATGCGCAAGGCCAAAATCGTTTGCACCATCGGCCCCGCCAGCCGTACCCGCGCGCAGTTGCAGGTGTTGCTGGAAGCCGGGATGGACGTGGCGCGGCTCAACCTCTCCCACGGCAGCCACACCGAGCATGCCCGCGTCATCCGCACCCTCCGGCAGCTCTCGGTGCAGTACCGGCGCCCCGTCGCCATCCTCGCTGACTTGGCCGGGCCTAAGATTCGCACCGGACGCCTCCGCGGCGGCCAGCCGATTGAGCTGCGCCGGGGGCAGCAGCTCCTGTTGACCTCGCAGCCGGTCGCCGGCACCCGCGAACGCATCCACGTCACCTATCCGCGCCTGGCGAAGGACGTGGGCGCGGGTGCGCGCATTCTGCTGGCCGATGGCTTGATCGAGTTGCGCGTGCAGGCGCGCCGCGGCCGCGCCCTCCTCTGCCGGGTGCTGAACGGCGGCACGCTCGGCGAGCACCAGGGCGTCAATTTCCCGGGCACCCGCCTGCGCCTGCCCTCCCTGACCAAAAAAGACCGCGACGACCTGCGCTTCGCCCTCCGCCACGCCGCTGACTACGTTGCGCTCTCCTTTGTCCGCCGCGCCGCCGACGTCGAGCGCGTCCAACAGCTCATTCGCCGCCGCGGCACCAACACCCCGGTCATCGCCAAGCTCGAAAAGCCCGAGGCCATTGACCACCTGGACGAAATTCTGGCCATTGCCGACGGCGTGATGGTCGCGCGCGGCGACCTGGGGGTCGAGATGAGCCCGGAAAAAGTTCCTGTGGTGCAGAAACTCATCATCCACAAAGCCAACGAGCGCAAGATTCCCGTCATCACCGCCACGCAGATGCTGGAGTCTATGACCCAGAACCCGCGCCCCACCCGTGCTGAGGCCAGCGACGTCGCCAACGCCATCTTCGACGGCACCGACGCCGTCATGCTCTCGGCCGAGACTGCGGTGGGCCGCTACCCGCGCGAAGCGGTGGCGATGATGGACCGCATCGTCCGCGAGGCGGAAACCGTCGCCCCGCGCCCGGTCGAGCGGGGCGGCGAGCGCGCCCGCGCCATCGCCGACACCATCGCCGAAAGCGTCGCCCACGTCTCCGAGCACTTGCGCCTGAAGGTCATCGCCGTCTTCACCGAAAGCGGCTCCACCGCCCGCCTGGTCTCGAAGTACCGCCCCGCGCCGCCCATCGTCGCCTTCTCCCCCCACCAGGAGATTCGCCGCCGCATGGCGCTGCTCTGGGGCGTGCTTCCCCGGCGCATCCAGCGCATCCACGACGTGGATGCCCTCACGCGCGAGGCCGAAAAGCATCTGCGCGCCGAGCGCTTCGCCGCCACAGGCGATCTGGTCGGCATCGTCGCCGGCACCCCCTTCGGCATTCCCGGCAGCACGAACCTGCTCAAGCTCCACCGCATCGGCGGCTGAGCGGGAAGGGACACCGGACGACCAGCGGAGGAGAAGAAAGGAGCCACGGATGGAGAAAGTCAACCTGGCGGAAAAATTCAGCCTCATTGCCGACACCTGGAGCCCCAAGATTGTCGGTGAGGTGAACGATTTCTACGTCAAAGCCGTCAAGCTCAAGGGCGAGTTCATCTGGCATCACCACGAGACAGAAGATGAACTTTTCTGGGTGGTCAAAGGGACTCTGCGGATGCGGTTTCGCGATCGCGAGGTGGTGGTGCAACCGGGTGAATTCATCGTTGTGCGGCGCGGGGTCGAACATCTGCCGGTGGCCGAAGAAGAAACCCACGTGGTCTTGATCGAACCGAAATCCACGCTCAACACCGGCAACGTCCGCGACGCGCGTAGAGTCGCGGAATTGGAACGAATCTGAGCCCCGGCAGGTCTTTCAGGTTGCCATGGATTTTGTCGTGGTCGAGCAGGCACGCACGCTGCTGCGCCCCTATCTCCCGCCCACCCGCCTTGTAGCCGCGCCTTCCCTGAGCCGCGTCTCTGACGCCGACGTTCACCTGAAGCTCGAGAACGAGGCGCCCACCGGCTCCTTCAAAGTCCGCGGTGCTCTCCATGCCCTGCTGTGCGAGCGCGAGCGCCACCCCCTGGCTGGCGTCGTCACCTCCAGCACCGGCAACCATGGCGCCGGCGTCGCCTACGCTGCTCGCCTGCTCACTCTGCCCGCCGCGGTTTTTCTCCCCGTCCATCCCAATCCGGTCAAGCGCAGCCGCATCGCCGCGCTCGGCGCTGCGGTCATCGAGGCGGGGCGCGACTACGATGATGCCCGCGCGCACGCCGCCCGCTACGCCCGCGAGCGCGGGTGGTTCTTCCTGGAAGACGGCCGCAACCCGGATATGACGCCCGGCGCGGCCACCCTGGCCTGCGAAATCCTCGAACAGCTCCCGAGTGTGGACGTCCTCTATGTGCCGGTCGGCGACACCACTCTCATCCGCGGCGTTGCCTTTGCCGCCAAGCACATCAAACCCTCCGTCCGCGTCATCGGCGTCCAGGCCGAGCGCGCCCCGGCCTACTACCACTCCTGGCAGCAGGGCCGCGCCCTGGCCACCGAAAGCTGCGACACCATTGCCGACGGCCTCGCCGTCCGCTGCCCGACAGAGGAAAACGTGCGCGAGATTCGCCGCCGAGTGGACGAGATGCGGCTGGTGTCCGAGCAAGCAATGCTCGGAGCGATTTACCGCTTGCTGGTGGACGAGCACGTCATCGCCGAGCCCGCTGGGGCTGCCGCCATCGCGGCCTTCCTCGCCAGCGCCCGCGCCCACGCTGGCCAGCGCGTTGTGCTGCTGGTGACCGGCTCCAACATTACCCCGCGCGTATTGCAGCAGGTGATGCAGTGGGGGGAAGGGAAAGACGAGCCCGCAGTCTAGTTGATCCAGCGGCTGCCGGATCGGTCGTTCTCGGCGTCGCGCTCCCGCATGTAAACCTCGAACTTCCGCCGCGCCTGCCGGTGGCGCCAATCCCGGTAGCGGTTCACCGCGCGGTAGTACATCCAATCCCCGCGCAAATAGAGATACCCCACGAGCATCCCCCCCAGATGTGCCACGTGGCTGATGCCAGTCCCCGGCCCTTCCAGCGCCGAGAGGAACGCCAGCACACCGAAAATCAACACGAAGATGCGCGCGGGAATCGGGAACAGGAACATGAACAGGATCGGCGTGTTCGGATAGAGCAGGCCGAAGGCCAGCAGGATGCCGTAAAGGGCACCCGAGGCTCCGATGGTAGGAATCAGGAGCGGATCCATCGGCCCGCGCGGCGCCACCCAGCCGGCTTTGACGCTTACCAGCGTCATCAGCACGCTGAACAACGCCGCGCCTCCCCCGGTCAGAAAATAGAATCGCAGAAAGCGCCGTGCGCCCCAGTCGCGCTCCAGCGCCGAGCCGAACATCCACAGCCCGAACATATTAAAGAACAGGTGGAGGAAGCTCCCGTGCAGGAAGAGATAAGTCAGCGGCTGCCAGACGTGCAGCCGAAAGAGAAACGCTGCTGGCACCAGGCCGAACAGTTCCACCAGCGCGCGTTGTCCGGTCGGAGAAAACACCCGCAGCAACGCGAGCGCAACAAAAACCGCTGCGTTGGCAATGACGAGTCGCTTGACGACCGGGGTGATGAAGAATCCGAAGCCGAAACTCCGATAGCTTGGCCCGCCCCAACCGCCTGTCCGGAACCCGTAACTCATCCCCCTTAGGGTAGCGCAGGGAGTGGTCAGGAGGTAGAGGAAGTTGCCGAGCCATGGCGGCGCAGAGGCTCTTCTGCTCCGCCGCGCCGCATTCGCGTCCTTGCCAGCCCGCTCACTCTGCCCGCAGCCGCTTCCGTCCCACCCAGAAGAGGATGGCGGCGAGGAGAGCGAAGACAATCACTGCAACACCGTCGCTTGCTGCCGTCTCCGGCCAGAGGCGATTTCCGAGGGCGAACGGCAACTGGCTGTCGGTCAGGGTCTGGCCGGCACGAGCTGCGGCCGCGCGCGCGGCCGTACGCGCGGCGTCCATCGGGCCCACCGCCAGCAGGCCCGCGATGGACCCTCCGGCAATCAGCCCGGCGCTGAACAGAGCCCCGCTGGAAACTTCCCCGGTTTCCACCTTCCCCTTCATGGTTCTCTGCACCAGCCAGTGCACTACACCCCCGGCAAAAATCGGCGCGGTTGTGGACAACGGTAGATAGGAGCCCACCGCAAAGGCCAGTGAGCGCACGCCGCACAGCTCCAGCACCACCACCATGAACACGCCCAGCAGCACCAATCCCCAAGGTAGATTGCGCGCGAGGATGCCGTTGATCACCGTCTTCATCAATGTGGCCTGGGGCGCAGGGAGATCCAGCGAGCCGATGCCGTGCTTCTGTTCGAAAGCGAGCTTCTGGCTGGCGACGTCCAAGTAGTAGGTGCCGTCGGGAATGCGTTGCGAGCCGAGGATGTTCACCACTTCATAGGCTGCCCCTTCGTAGGTGATGCTGCCGATGCGGCGCAGGCCGGGTTCTTCGGGGGCAACCGCAAACTCGCGTCGCTCCACGATGGTGTAGGTTCGGTTCAGGTAGGTTACCGTGATTCCGATGATCGCCACCGATGCCAGCACGCCGACGATGAGCGCTACTTGCTGGCGCCAGGGCGTGCCGCCCACAAGATAGCCGGTCTTCAAGTCCTGCGAGGTGGCGCCCGCGTTGGCGGCCGCGATGCAGACCACTGCGCCAATCGAGAGTGCGACCGCCGGGTAGCTGCCCCCCGTCCAGCCCACCGCCACAAAGATGAGACTGGTGGCCATCAGCGTCGCAATCGTCATCCCCGAAATCGGGTTGGCGGAACTGCCAATCAGCCCCACGATGCGTGAGGATACCGTCACGAACAGGAAGCCGAAGACCACAATCGCCAAGGCCGCCACAAACCCCGAAGCCAGGCTCGGGGTCAGCTGCCACAGCGCCAGCAAAATCCACACCGCCACCACCAGCACCAGCGAGCCTCCCACCACCAGCGACAACGGCAGGTCGCGCTCCACTCGGGTGCGTGTTTCCGCCTGGCCGGCGCGTGCCTTCACCAGATCGCGGAAGCCGGCGCGAAAGGAATCGACGATGGTGGGAATCGTGCGGGCCAGGGTGAATAACCCCGCCATGGTTACCGCACCCGCGCCGATGGGCCGGATATAGGCAGCCCAGAGCGCCGTGGGGCTCATGTCGCGGATGGGTTGGGTGGCGGGGAAAATCGCGCCTTCAATGTGCCCCCCGAGGAACTTGATCAGGGGAATGATGACGAGCCAGGAAAGCACGCCCCCGGCGAAGATCACACCCGCCACGCGCGGGCCGATAATGTAGCCGACGCCCAGGTACTCCGGCGTGATGCTTCCGGAAAGCATGGCTCCCGGATAGGTCTGCGGGGCCAGCATCCACTGCGGCCGCGCGTTCCAGAAGCGCAGCCCTTCGTTGAGCAGCTTGTAGACCAGTCCCACGCCAAAGCCCCAGAACACGCGCCCGGCGAAGCTGCCGCCCCGTTCCCCCGCCACCAGCACGTCGGCGCAGGCCGTGCCTTCGGGATAGAGCAGGGTGCCGTGCTCCTTGACAATCAGATAGCGGCGCAGGGGAATCATGAACAGAACGCCGAGGCATCCGCCCACCAGCGCAATCCAGAACACGCGCTCCCAGACCAATTGGTCGGGGTAGCCCAGCAGAATCATTGCCGGCAGGGTGAAGGCCACACCCGCAGCGATAGACTCTCCGGCTGAACCTGCCGTTTGTACGATGTTGTTCTCGAGAATCGTCGCGCCCACGCGCTTGAAGATGGCAATTGCGAGCACGGCGATGGGGATGGAGGCCGAGACGGTCAGCCCCGCGCGGAGCGCCAGATAGACGGTAACGGCCCCGAAGATAAGCCCGAACAGGGCGCCCAGGAGCACCGCCTTCAGCGTGAATTCCGGCGGCTCCTGCTGCGTCGGCACGAACGGACGGAATTGCTCCGGCGGGGCGGTGGAACTCCAACCCGCGCGCTGGCTCGGCTCTGGCATGGGCGTTTTCCTCCGGCTGGGATGGGGGAGGCCGCGCGCACGCTAGCACGCGCGCCGCACCGCTGGCAAGTTCCTCCTCTCCTTTTTCGTGTCAGCACTACCTGCGCGGGCAGACGAGTTCCAACCGCACCCAGATCGCGCGACCCAGCTGAACGCGCACCGCGCGCCGGGCTAGGCGCGCGGCCGCAGTTCGGAGCTCGGCGAGATCGCGCGGCGTCAGGGCGAAGGCATAGATGTCGGCGTGGTGGTAGTAGGAATAGTCGAGATACGTGGGAGGCTTGGAAGCTGCGAAGTCCGCCAGTGCATCCCAGAAGCTCTGTCGGCGAAACCACCGCCGGCTGCCAGCCACGGCCTTTTCGATCGTGATGTGGTGGGGCATGGGTTCGCTCGCGTCGAGCAGGCGCGCTGAGCAGCAGGCTTCCTTAGTGAAGGGGCGCGCGGGGTCGGCGTCAGGGAATTCAGCCAGCAGCGTCGCGAGGGCGGATTCCTCCAGCGCGAAGCCTTCCCACCAGTAGCGGTAGATGTTGTAGGTGCAGGTACCCCCGCGCAGGATTTCCCCCACCCGCGCCGCATCTTTCCCGGTGGTGGCCAGAATCATGTCCACCAGTTGGCGCAGCGTGAACGTCTGCCGCACCACCGGCCGCGTGTCCACGTAGCCAGCCACCTCCTCCGTCCACTTCACCGCAATTTTTTCCGGTGCTGCCATACGGACCGAGGGAGTCCGCACAAAATTCATCTGTGTGTATCTGTGTGCATCGGTGGTTTCATCCGGCCAGGCGTGCGCGCACGAGTTCGTTCACCCGCTTGCCGTCCACGTTCTTGCCCGCAAAGCGCCCCATCACGGCTTTCATCACCTTACCAATGTCTTTGGCCGAGCTGGCGGCTGTCTCCCCCACTGCCTCTTCGATGGCTGTGCGAATCTCCTCTTCGCTCACTGCCGCCGGCAGGTAGCCCTCAAGAATCGCAATTTCCTCCTGCTCGGTGGCGGCGCGGTCGGGGCGCCCGACCTTGGTGTATTCTTCCGCCGCTTCGCGGCGCTGTTTGATGAGGGTGCGGACAACGGCTAGTGCATCGCCATCGTCTAGCGCAGCCATCTTTTCAACTTCACGGTTCCGCAGCGCGGTCTTCAGCATCCGCAGCACGTTCAGCCTCAGCTCTTCCCGCGCCTTTAGCGCCGCCGTCAACTCATTTTGGATTCGCTCGGCAAAGCTCATCATCGGCTAGAATAGCGGACGGTAAAGTCGCGGGCAAGCTTGGCGGACACGTGCCCAAAATCCTGATCAGCGACCCGATTGCCCCTCGCGGCGTTGAATTGTTGCGCGCGGAAGGCTGGCAGGTGGTGGAATGCCACGCGAACCCGCCGGAGATGCTCGCTGCCGAGCTGGCTGATGCGACGGCATGGATTCTGCGTTCCGGGACGCGCGTGACGCCGCAAGTGCTCGAACAAGCCCCGGCGCTCAAGGTCATTGGCCGGGCCGGCATCGGCGTGGACAATATCGACCTCGACTCCGCCACCCGCCGCGGCATCCTGGTGATGAACACGCCGGGCGGAAGTGCCATCAGCGTGGCGGAGCACACCTGGGCGCTGCTGCTGGCGCTGGCGCGGCAGTTGCCCATAGCCAATGAAGCCACGCGCGCAGGCCGCTGGGAGAAATCGCGCTTCACCGGCATCGAACTCAAAGGCAAGACGCTCGGCATCGTCGGCCTGGGCCGCATCGGCACGGAGGTGGCCCGCCGCGCGCTCGCCTTCGAGATGAAGGTCATCGCGCACGACCCCTTTGTAGCCGCTTTGCTCGCGCGCGAACTGGGCGTCGAGCTGGTGAGTTTCGAGGAACTGCTGACGCGGGCGGATTTCATCACGCTGCACGCGGGCTTGAGCGCGGCCACCGAACGACTGCTGCGGCGGGAAACGTTGGCGCGAACCAAGCGGGGCGTGCGCATCGTCAACACCGCGCGCGGGGAGCTGATTGACGAAGTGGCGCTCGTTGAAGCGCTGACCTCCGGCCAGGTCGCCGCGGCCGCCCTTGACGTCTTCGCCCGGGAGCCCGCTCGCAATTCACCTCTCTTAGCCTTCCCGCAGGTCATGGCCACGCCGCACATCGCTGGCTCGACCGAAGAAGCCCAGGAGGAAGTTGGCTGGCGGATTGCGCAGCAGGTGCGCGATTTCTTGAAGGAAGGCATCGTCCGCAATGCGGTCAACCTGCCGACGCTGTCGGCGGAAGAATACCGCCGGGTGCAACCGTACTTGGATCTGGGGGAGCGTCTGGGGTCGTTTGTGGCGCAGATTGCGTGCCCCGCAAGTGGCGGGGCAGGCGCACGGATCAGCCGCATCAGCCTGCGCTACGCGGGCGAAGTGGGCGAGGTGAACACGAACCTCGTGCGCAACGCCGTGCTCAAGGGCGTGCTGAGCCGGATCGTGAGCGAAGCGGCGAACCTCGTCAACGCCGGGACGCTCGCGCGGGAGCGCGGGATTGACCTCGAGGAAGCCGCTGTCCGGCGCACGCAGGGCTTCCCCAACTCGCTCGGCGTCACGCTGCACGAGGATGGCCAGCAAGTGTCCGTCGAGGGTGCGGTGCTGCACGGCGACCTGCGCATCCTGGCGGTGGATGACATCGAAATCGAAGCCGCCCTCGCTGGCCGCTTGATTTTCCTGCGCAACCGCGACGTCCCCGGCGTCATCGGCCGCATCGGCACCTTGCTCGGCGACCGCAACATCAACATCGCCAGCTTCGCCCTCGGCCGCCGCGAGGATGTTTCGGGCGGGGCGGGGGCAGCAGCGCTCGCCGTCATCCGCGTGGATACGCCCGTGCCGAATTCAGTGCTGGAAGCGCTGCGCGGCCTCCCGGCCATTACCTTCGCCCAACTCGTCGAACTCTAGAAGCTCGAGGCAGGAGGCAAAGAAGCAGGGAGGCAGGGAAAAGCCCGAGGCTAGTTCTGCTTTGCAGTGGCTGCGGCTTCGGCGAGAAGTTCATCGAGGGCGGCGCGGTCGAGGTAGCGGCCGTTCAGCACTACGGCGCGAATCTTCTGTGTGTTCCGAATGTCCTCCAGCGGATTCGCGTCCAGCAGCACCAGGTCGGCGACCTTGCCTTTCTCAATTGTTCCCAGTGAGTCCTGCAGCCCAAAGAATCTTGCCGCGTTCAGCGTGGCCGACTGCAAAGCCGCCAGCGGGCTCATGCCGACTTCTTCCACCAGCAGGGCCAGCTCGTCGTGCAGGCTGAAGCCGGGATAGACGAGCCGCGCCCCGAAGTCAGTCCCCGCCAGGAAGCCGACGTCCGCTTTGTTCAGAGTGCGCAGCTCATCGAGAGCGTGTGCATAGGCACCCCGCCAGTCCAGCGGGCTCTCAAACTGGTCGAGCGTGCGGTGCAAGCGCCACCAGTCGGCCAGCCCGTTGGGAACGTATTTCCGCCGTGGCTCGTGTTCGCCGCGCACGTCCTGGATGGCCGCGTCCATCTCTTCGGGAGTCAGCAGGCGGGTCGTCCGGCCGGAGATCAACGTCGGCACAAGCCAGGTGCCGTTCTCGAGCAGGTGCCGCGCCAGCTCGCCCCGCTCTTCTGCGGTGAATTCTGGCAGCAGGGGCGAGAAGAGAGCGTGCTCGATGCTGCTCTGCCCGGCGTCGGAAGCCTCCATCAGGCTCACGCCCATCGGTTCGTGTCCAGCCAGTGGCAGCCCAACGCGCTTGGCTTCGCGGGCGATGGCCAGGAAGACCTCGGGCGATGCAACCGTGCGGAACTTGACGACGTCCACGCCCTGCTGCTTCAGGGACTCGATCGCGCGGGCGGCATCCTCCGCACTGCCGACGCCGATCCGGATGGCCGCCTCGCGCTTGAGCAACTCGCCCTGCGGCCCCAGCGCCGCGGCCAGCCGCTCGATGACTTGCAGGAAGTGCGGATTCTCGAGCACCGGCCCGGCGGCCTTGACGCGCGGGCCGAGGAGTGTCCCGTCCGCCATCTGCTTGCGCCAGGTTTTGATTTGGTCGAGGTTGCCGCCCAGGTCACGCACGCCGGTGACGCCGCAGGCAACGAATGTTGGCAGACACGCCTCTCCACACATGCCCAGATGCACGTGCATGTCCCACAACCCGGGAATGAGGAACTTGCCGCGGGCATTCACCACTTGCGCGCCTTTCGGAATCTTGACCTTGCTGGTCTTGCCGAGTGCCGTAATGCGGTTACCGCTGACCACCACCGTCATCTCTGCCTGCGGTCCCGCTCCGGTAGCGTCAACGACGGTGACGTGGGTGAAGGCCAGTGGCCGCGGGCGGAGAGGCGCCTCGGCAGAAAAGAGCAACGAGGCCCCGAGCAGCACTACGACGCAGGGAAGGGTGCGCTTCATCGGCGATCCTGTCCCGTTCTACGCCGCCCTCAGGGCTCTTGTTCCAGGACTTCCTGGATGAACTTGGGGTCGATGTCGGGGTTGCGCTCGGGCAGGGTGGCGATCATCTGGCGAAGTTTGGGGTTGAGCTCGAGGGCTCTGCGCAGCGCCTGCTTGGCGCCTGCGCGGTCGCCGGTGCGGTAGAGCACCAGGCCGAGGGTGTTGTAGGCGACGTCTTCCTCGGGCATCAGCGCGACGGCGCGGCGGGCCTCGCGCACCGCCTCCTGCGCGTTCTTGTCCTGGAACCACGCCCGGTTGGCGCGCTGCATAGCGGCGTAGCCCTGGTGCATCGAGAGCAGGCGCCGCAACTCGGCGATGGGTGTGTCGTGGTCGTCAATGCGAATTTCCAGATACCGATCCGTGCCGCCCGGCCCCGCGCCTGCCCGCACCACCAGCAGCGCCGCCGACTGCTGCCCGCGCGAATCCCCGCCCCCCGCCTGGCCAGCTTCGAGTGCCGCCACCAGTTTGTCCGCCAGTTCGCCTTCCGCCTGCTCAAACGCGCGCGCCATCCCGCTTACCACTTCCTCCGAGGCCAGGATGTTTCCCTGCACGGTGTAGTTGGGGCCTTTCTTGTG
>Ga0073934_10003522_pt1 | contig 28600 bp, 24 predicted proteins | sample LarsenN4metaG_FD_76834 | JGI IMG/M metagenome (GOLD analysis project Ga0073934, IMG submission 76834) | Hot spring sediment bacterial and archeal communities from British Columbia, Canada, to study Microbial Dark Matter (Phase II) - Larsen... ... | reverse complement strand
TAACTTTCACTCTAGGATTTGTTCGGCGCGGGTCTTACAATCTGTGTCGGGCGAAGAGTCACCCCAGAACTTCTACCTTTCACTCTAGGATTTGTTCGGCGCGGGTCTTACAATAGCGGGATGAACTACACCCGCTGCGGAAGCCAAAACTTTCACTCTAGGATTTGTTCGGCGCGGGTCTTACAATTTCATCTCACGGCCAAGTTGTGCTGGAGAGCCAAAACTTTCACTCTAGGATTTGTTCGGCGCGGGTCTTACAATTTTCGCTTGCGCGCGAAAACCCGTCGCCTCACTAACTTTCACTCTAGGATTTGTTCGGCGCGGGTCTTACAATTGTTCATGCGTGCTTTCTTCACGCGCGGCAAATACCCTTTCACTCTAGGATTTGTTCGGCGCGGGTCTTACAATTTGTCGTCACCGTAGGCCTCAATCCACGCACAGATCGCTTTCACTCTAGGATTTGTTCGGCGCGGGTCTTACAATTACACACGGTATGCCTCGCGGTATACCTTGTCAACTTTCACTCTAGGATTTGTTCGGCGCGGGTCTTACAATCCGCGCCGAACACCCTGCTTTTCAAGGGCCTGCGGAGATCTAGCGAGAAAAAGTTTCGCACCCTGAACTTCTGCACCGAAGGGCTGCGGGTTTGCGAAAACGCTCATAACCGCCTCGCGCTAGAAGACATCTCCACAGAAGTTCCGGAACTCGCACTCCATGCACCGCGCCCGAACCGGCGTTGGCCGCGGGCACTCCTGCCCGGCAAAGACTTCCCGCATTTCCGCCAGAGTCCCGCGCACCCCTTCCCGCAAGTCCTCTCCTAGTTCGACCTCTTCGATTTCCTTCCGATCCAGAAAGATCACGAAGCCCGAAGGGCACGCCTTCCGGAAGCAAAGTTCAGCCAGAAGTGCATAGGCCGCCAGTTGCAGCCGGTGATTGTGCGCCAGGGGCGCGGCCGAGGCCTTGAATTCGACCACGGCAAGACGTTCGGGGTCTTCCAGAAGCAGGTCGAGCTGCCCCGCGAGCTGAAGCCCCTCATCCCGAAGCGGCAGAGAGAAATGTCGCCGCGCCTCCGCAAAGCCATAGCGGGAAAGCACCCGTCGCGGCTCCAGCCGCGCGAATTCCTCCTCCAGTCTTCGCCCACGCTCCATTAAGCCCGTGGTCGGCGGCCGGAGCAGTTGCACGGTCAGGTAGTAGAAGATGCGCGGGCAATAGACGAACTGTTTCAGTTCGCTCACCGAGAGCAGTTGCATCGCCCCCCTCACAGTTTGACGATGCTCGGTCTTTCCTTGCCAGGCTCGCCAAACTCCCGGTGCTTCTTGGCCGGCTTCTCCTTCTCCGCCTCCTTTTCCGCTTTCTGGTGCAGCACTAGGCGGCGCTGAAAGTCCTCCGCGCCCACCGGCTGGATCAGGATGCGTCCGGGGTGCTGGCCCAGCAACTCCCGCATCTGGTCGAAGAGATCCTTCCGCCGGGTCGCGCTCAGGTAGCCCCAGAAGGCGCTCATCTGGAAGCGTTCCAGCCCAAAGTCCAAGCAGGCTTCGCTGATGCGGTGCCGGATGCGGTCGTTCACCACGTCATACACCACAAGGCTGAAGGATTCCGTCAGAGTCACCATTTGAAGCCAAAGGCCCGGTAGCTCTCCGCCCGCCCGGTCAGGAACGAGGCCACCCGCCGGGCCTGTATCTGGATGATCGACCGCACTTGGTAGTCGCCCCCCTGGAAGCGCTCCCGGCTTTCCAACCGCCGCAGCAATTGATCCACGAGCACGGTGCGCGCCTCCCGCGGTAGGCGCCCGGGCTCCGCCGGCGGTTGCAACTGCCGGAGCCGGATCGCTGCCAGCACCGTGCGGTCAACCACCGGTGCCCGGAACTCCTCGGTCAGGTCTAGGACGAGGCTGGGCTTGCCCGGCCGGTCCGTGTGCAGGAAGCCCGCGAAGGGTTCGAGCCCCGCATGCAGCAGCGCGCTCCACACCTGCGAATACAGCACGCCGTAGCCGTAGTTTAATAGCGCGTTCACGAAATCGGACGCCCCGCGGTGTTGCCGCCCCGGGAAAGCCACATGCTTTTCCAGCAGCAGGCTGACGCCGTCCCAGTAGTGTCGCGCCGCCGTCCCTTCCAGGCCCATCACCGCGGCCCGCGCTTCGTCCAGCGCCTTCCATCCACCGCGCAACATGTTCCGCCGCAACGCCAGAATCGCGGCGATGCTCCGTCCCAGTGCCGAAAATGTCTCTGGCTCCGCCGCCCGCAGATTTTTCCCGAAATACTTGAGCAGGCGCGCCTGGTTCAGTAGCTTGCCGGACGCCAGTGCCACCGCCAGCCGCAGGCCCCGCTCGTTGCCGAGCGCTTCAACCTGCGCGCGCCGGATGACAACACTTGCGGTGAGGTTCGGGGAACTCAGTTGCGCCACCGGTTTCCCGTTGAAGGCCACCAGCGACACGCGCACGCCCCGCTCGGCCAACTCCGCGAGCACGTCGCTGGACACGGACACGCCCTTGGCCGCGATCGTCACCTCGTGAATGCGATCCAGCGGAACCTGCCAGATCACCGCGTCAGCACCCCGTCGGCGCACCACCAGACGCTCGCTCTTCTTGCCCACCGACGCGCCCCACCCGGAAATATGCACCGCCACACCTTCCGGGCTTTGCACTACGGTGATTCCTTCTTCCAGCACCTCCTCGCTCTCCCCCGGCGGGAACATCTCCACCATCACCGAGGGTCGCTCCTCCTCCCCCGTGAACAAGTTCACCTGCCGCGCGATCTGCGGTACGACGCGCAAAGTGGGCGCGGCCAATCGATCCCCGGCAAGGGGAACGTGTTTTTCGCAATCTGCAGGCCTAGATGTCATTCCCGGCCCTCCCTTGCAAAGTACTCGGCCAGCTCCTGCTTCCCCAGGACGAACTTGCCCGCCTCTTCCTCTTCACTCGCAGCAGTTGCCTGTGCTGAAGCAACTTGCATACGACGCGCAATTTCGGCGGGCACGAGCTCTTCCGGAACTACCGTCACGCCCGCCTGCTGGCATTTCGTCACGCGGTAGAAGCCCGCAGGCCGGTCAGGTTCTGCATCCAGCCAGATGATCTGGTGGCGCAGCAGGCGTCCAATTTCCTTTGCGCCCTCCGGCAGAGGCTCGTCAATTCTAGGGAATCCAAACTTCAGCAAGGGCATCGGGCGAATAACAGAAATGTGCGTTTTGAGAGCTTTGCGCTTCTTGCCCTCTTCGATTTGCCACACCACCACCCCCTCGGAAGCCGGCTTGATTTGTACTTTGCGAGGAGGGCCGTCGGCCGGATTCACTAGCGCTAGCGTGCCGCCCTTTTGGCTGAAAACCTGAAGTCGCCGCAAGCCGGGATAGCGCCGCTCAAGTTCCTCTGCGGCAGCAGGCAACCTTTGCTCAACCTCTTTGCCTTTGGCTCCCGCGCCAGCCAGTTTTCGCGCGAGCGCCTGCAGCAGGGTTCCCTTTTCCCCGAGGCCGACCGACTCGGCGATCTCCTCCACTGTGGAACGAACGAAGGGCGAAAAAATGTTCTTGAAGTCTTTGCGCTGGATGTCCCGCAGAAGCTTCGTGCGCTTAATACGGGGCGTGTCTAAGAGCGGCTCACGCCAAAATGTCAGATCGGCAAACTTGTTTCTCCAGGAAACCCGGCTGCGTCCGAGAATGTAAACGATTGGCCGGCTGCGAGTTTCCAGGAAGGCAGCCCAATCAGGGGCCAATTCCGGCACAACCAAGCCGGACTTATCTCCCTCGTTTCCGTCCAGCAACGGCCGCTTGGCGGTATGCACCCGAGTGGTTGCCCGCCACGTGTGCGGGGGAACGGCAGCAAGAATGGCTGCGTCTTCGGCGTGATTGAAGAGAGTTGTGCGATCTTTGGGATACGGGAAATTGATCTCCCCATCCGGTGTCTTATGAAAGGAGAGCCGAAACCAGTGCGTCTCTGACCCTCGGATGCGCTGCATCAATGGTTTTCCAAGTTCATAGTAAATTCGGGGAGGTTCCACACCGTATCTTGCAAACAATTCACCAAGCTTGACTACAAACTGACGAGGACGAGCACCGATGCGGGCAAGCGGAGTAGGGTCGTCTTCGGGGTAATCGTCGGTGTGGTTTCCTTGCGCATCCAAACTCAGGAGGATTCTCTTTTTTGCCTCGGCCAGCGGAAGATTGCGAACATGCTCTTGAAACAGCTTCCAGTGGAGGGAGTCTGGTCCGTGCAGCCACTGGCAGGGCGTACGATTGCCCTTTTCGGCGTTGTGCGCGTTGCAGGCGGCAACGAGATTCATTAGAACGTCGGGGCCGCCCAGGGAACGAGGGAAAATGTGGTCTTTGTCCATCTCGCCCGCACACCCACCGAGAAAACCATAGGTGCAGCCGCCGGTCTCTTGAGCAAGCCGTTCCTTGAGAGGGACAACCTTGCGCTCGGCTTGCTGGCCCGGCCGGAGTTGAAACGTGTCGGGCTCCGGGATTTCCAGATTGATGAAAGCGGCAGGCCCGTAACGCCACGCCTTATCGCCATGACGCTTCGGTTGAAAGAGCAAGGACTCCAAGCGTTTCAAGACACGCGCGTCACGCGCTTCTCCGCAAGGATTCGGCGCTTTCCGCACCGCAATTCGTTGCCAGGGGACTCCGGCATCCTTCATCGTCTTGCCTTCCGCCGCCATTTCTAGGTGTTCGATACAAAGGCTTGCCCGCCCCTTCGCGTTGGGGTTCTTCAGAAGGTCATACAATTGCCGGGCCATCTTCTCTTGTCCAGAGTTTAGTTTCTTCAGGCGGTTGGCAATCGTAACTGTCCCGGGCGCATCCTCCGGTTTTTGCCACCATGCAAGGAATGGCGCCTGCTCTTCGGGCTTGAGCGGGCGAGTGCGAAAGCCCTCTCGAATGCGCAGGTTCTGAACAGCCGCACGATAGGCTATTTCTCGAACGCGCGCTTTTCGGGGAGTGGCTTTGCCACACCAAGCGCAACCGGTCTTGAGTCGGTTTTCAAATCGCGCCGGCCGCAAGACTTTGTTCAGTAATCCGCAAAGCTCTTTCTTCCAGCGGTCCGAAACATCGTTCCCCAAGCCCGAAGCCGTTTCAAAACCTTCTATGACCGCCTTGAGTTCGGCTTCCTTCACGCTCCGGTGCTCTGCCAGGCGGGGCCGCGCAGGAAGCTCGCCCCGCTTGCAGGCAAGTGCGACAAGGGACTCGAGTTCTTCGACAGACACTTTGGGCTTTCCGCGAACTGGATCTTCCGGGTCGTCTTTGCGTTTTTGAAGCTGGGCGCGGACTTGTTCGGCGAGAGACGCGTCGCCCGTGGGCATTCGCGCGGTGAGCAGGAAGTCCTTCAACTTGACATCACTCATTTCTCCCAGCGCGATTGCATCCCATTTGTAGCCGCGCTTCTGAAAAATGAGTGTGATCGCACGAACCAATGCGGCAGCGTCTCCTCGGCCTTCCTTGACGAATTCAATCCAGGATTGCGCGTCGCAGGGCACCGCGCCAGCAGAACCGTATACGCCCGGTTGCACCATGAATCGCGGATCATGCATGACGGCGTATGGGTCTGGAAGCCGTTTGCCATTGACGCGTTGCCGCAGAACCCAAGAACGTAAACGCGCAAGACGGAGCCTCTTCGCATTCCGAGAACGGCGGCCGCGGCGGAGCTTGCGCCGCTCTTCGAGAGTCGCTTCGTGAAAATCCAGATAGGTCTCAGCGTGGATAATTTGGTTTCCGCGAACGAGAGCGATTCCTCCTGCGTGTTCCCCAAAATCAATTCCAACACGCAGGGTTGGCAGAAATTCACCGATACGGACACGAAGTTTTTCTGTGATTGGCATACGACCTACCTCGCGGAGACGAAGGAGACAAGTCGGTGGTCACCGCCCGGTCGGCTCCACCGCGCCCTTACCCTCAACCCTTGCGGGTCGCCTGGCTCACCGAGTACCAGAAGGGGCCGCCTATGCCTGAATCCGCTGCTGGGCTACAGTGGCGAGAACGGCGGCGCCTGGGCTTCTTTCACTCTAGGGGGCGGAAATTACCAGAAAGGTAAGCTCGAATGCAACTAAATTGGTTCGCTGGAGTGACAGCTTATCCGAAGGCGTCGAGGAGCCGGTTGAGGGTGCGGTTTAATTCTTTGTCGTGCTGGCGCTGCGCTTCGATCTTGTGGATGGAGTGCAGCACGGTGGTGTGGTGTTTGCCGCCGAACTGGCGGCCGATTTCCGGCAACGACGCGGAGGTGAGCTGCTTGACCAGGTACATGGCGATCTGCCGCGGGTAGGCGATGGCCTTGGAGTTGGAGCGCTGCTTGAGGTCCGGGCCGCGCAGGCCGAAGTGCTCGCCCACTTTGCGCTGGATCAGCTCGATGGTGACCTTCTTTTCCTGCGTGTCAATCAAGCTGCGCAGAGCCTGCTGCGCGGTGGCCAAGTTGACCTCCACGCCGGTCAGCGAGGCGTAGGCCAGCAGGCGCGTCAGCGCGCCTTCCAGCTCGCGCACGTTGGACTTGATGGAGCGCGCGATGAACTCGGCCACCTCGTCGGGCAGGCGCACGCGCTCGATTTCGGCCTTCTTCTGGAGGATGGCGATCTTCGTCTCCAGGTCGGGCGGCTGAATATCGGCGATCAAGCCCCACTCGAAGCGCGAGCGCAGCCGCTCCTCGATGGAGGAGATTTCCTTGGGCGGGCAGTCGGAGCTGAGCACGATCTGCCTCTGCTGGTCGTAGAGGGCGTTGAAGGTGTGGAAGAACTCCTCCTGGGTGCGCTCCTTGCCGGCGATGAACTGGATGTCGTCCACCAGGAGGACGTCCACGGTGCGGAAGCGGTCGCGGAAGCTGGTCATGCGGTCGAAACGCAGCGAGTTGATGACTTCGTTGGTGAACTTTTCCGCGCTGATGTAGGTCAGGCGCAGGGCCGGGTTGCGCCGCTTGATGAGGTGGCCGATGGCCTGCATCAGATGGGTCTTGCCCATGCCCACGCCGCCGTAGAGGTAGAGCGGGTTGTAGGCCTTCGACGGCTGTTCGCCGACGGCCACCGCGGCGGCGTGCGCGAACTGATTGGAGCCGCCCACCACGAAGGTGTCGAAGGTGTAGCGCGGGTTCAACTGGTGGTCCACGGCGTCGAAGTCCAGCTTGGCCTGCGTGGCCGGAGGCGCGGGCGGAGCCTGCTCGGGTTCCGTGCAGACGTATTCGAGGCGCGTATTGGGCATGCCCACCTCGGCCAACACCGCGTTGAGGATTTCCCCGTACGTCTCGGAGAGGCGCTTCTTGAACAGGCGCGTGGGCACGCGCACGATCAGCCGGCCGTTCTCAGTCCCTTCGTGCCGGGTCGGACGAAACCACGTGGCGAAGCTGTGCGGGTTAACGCGCCGCTCCATGTGCTGCAGGATTTTGTCCCAGGCATTCATCGCTCGCTCCGATCTCGAGGAGGGTCTCTCGGCGCTGCTCGCTGCGGCCGATTTCCACAATGAGGAAATCCTGTGAAAAAGATTTGCCCCGCTGGGTGGGGGCTGGGCCCTCTAGTAATCATGTAACGACGCCGCCGAAGCCGCCGCTTTCCTCTCGGCGGGAACTCCGTGCGTCTTAGGAGTGCAGGCAATCCGGTTCCGCTCGAAACCCGCACTTGCGGAACGCGCGGGATTCTCCACGATTGCCGGCAGCCCCGCAAGCGAAACCTGGCCGAAGGCTCCACCTGGCCTGCACAGGTAACTCACAAGATTTCCTCAGCGGTGGATATTCCGAGGAAATTGTGTCAGTTCGCTGATAAGCGCGGCGGCGCGTGGGCTCATTTGTGTCGGCGTGCCTGGAGACCGGATAGCCCGCTACTGCTTTGGTTTGTCCGGGCGCGTGAACTCGTAGATGCCGAGGGGGTCGGAGGCCAGCAGCAGGCGGCCGGGTTCGACGAGGATGGCGATGGGTTCGAGCCGGGCGCCCTCGTCGGTGTAGCAGCGGTAAGTGGCGAGGCGTGTGCCTTCCGCGTCGAAGTGCAACAGGACGTTGCCGGTGGCCAGCCAAATGTGGTGCGATTCTGGGTCCACGCCCAGCGCGTTCAGGATGGTCTTGAACTGCGGGGTGCCGGCGCGGTGCTCGTCCTGGCGCTTGATTTCCCGCCGGGCGGCCTGCGCGGCGGGCATGAACTCCGGCGTGGCCAGGACGATTTCCAGCGTGCTGTAGCCGAAGCGGTCGAACTTGCGCACGGTGGGCTCGGGCAGAAAGGTGAATGCATAGTAGAGCGCGCTGGCCGGATCGGAAAGCACGCGGCCGATGTTGAGGAAGCGATTGAGGTCGCGCCGCTCGGCCAACTCGACCGGGTCGGCGAAGGTGCGCGCTTCCTTGCCGCGCTTGTCGAAGACGACGATGAGCCGGCCGTTCTGCTCGCGCGCGGAGCCGAAGGCGGCCGAGGTGGTCGCCACCTCGCCCTCGGCCAGCGCGGCCACCGAGCTGGGCTGCGGGAAGGCCACCGTCTGCACCAGCGCGCCGGCAGCGTCGTAGAACTTCAGCGCGTTCGCGCCGCGGTCGGCGATGACGATGCGCCCGTCGCTGGTGATGTCGAGGTCGCTAGCGAACGCGAGGGCCGAGGATTGAGTTTGGAGGTTGGAAGGAGTGGAACCAGCAGACAGCGGTGCGGGCGGAATCTGGCCGAGGCGCTGCTCCTTGACGTCGTAGATGGCGGCGCCGGAGGCGCGGGAAGAAAGAATCAGATAGCGGCCGGCGGCATCTTTCTTTAGTGCGACGAGCCCCGCGCCCATCTCCGGAAAGACGCGGCGCTTGGCCAGCAGCTCGATTTCCGCCTGGTCGAAAGCGAAGGCAGCCACACCCAACACGGCGAGGGAAGCCAGGAAACGTCCACTCATGACGCGGAGATTATACAAGGTTGCGGGGGGCGGGAAGCAGGAACCGCAGATGGACGCGGATAAACGCAGATGAAGAAGTCAAAGAACAAGAAACCAAAAGTGGAAGAGTTAGAGAGGCGAAGAAACAGAGGCGGCAGGATAGGCACAGCTGGTAATGAAGGGCGCGAGCAGCGCATCGCTCGGCGTGAACTGTCCGGCTGTCACGGTCAGCGCGCCCTACACCTGGATTCAGGTCAAGACCGCGGACGGCAGCACGGCGCACATACCAGCTTGGAAGTAAGCGAACTACAGGCTCACTCTTCCGCAGCCATCCCCTGTCAATGGATGTGCGCCGAGGTTAGTGGTGTTATCAGAAATTGAGCAGGATGCGGACCATCCGCACCGAATTAACTATTGAAACCAGTTGCGTATAATTGAAAGCAAACCCCATCCTGTCCAGCCGGTAACCAGGGCGGTTCGGAGCCGACAGAACTGCTGCGCGATGTATCCGCGGCTTTCAGGATCAATTTCGTCTGGCACCCAAGCTTTAAGGAACGTCTCGGCCATCAGTGGCAAGTTCCTGATCCGCGTGACATATCGACCTTCCCCCATGTGCTCGCGCATGATGATGTGAGCACAGCTGAAGAGCAGCGGACAGTTTGCACCGAGATGCAGCATCTGTCTCCGGCGAAGTGAGGGCGTAGCCCGAACGGAGCCGGAGGCAGATCGAGGGGGTGCCCGTGGGACTCCGGTGGTAGGATTTCGGTTTTTACGAGGAACTGAAACTCTGACCACAAGGAGAGCACCATGAGCACCCGAGGGAAACTTATCAAGGCCCGTCCCGAGGCTTCGGGAGGGAAAGCTAGCCCTGGCCGGGGAGTTGCAGAACATCGCGCTGGCCTGCCGGCGCGCGGGGATCAGCCGCAGCCACTTCTACGAAATCAGGGAGGCGTTTGAGAAGTACGGAGCGGAGGGGCTGGCCCCGCAGCCGCGGCGCCGGCCGCAAATGCCTAACCAGACGCCGACGCCGCCCGAACTGGAGGCGCGCATCCTGGAGATGACCGAGCAGTTCCCCACCTACAGCTACATCCGCATCAGCCAGCAGTTGAAGCTGGTGGGTATCGGCTCTGCGAGCGCTTCCATCGCACGGTGAAGGAAGAGTTCTACAGCGTGGCGTTCCGCAAGACGTTCCACGAATGGCTGGAGCAGTTGCAGGCAGATCTGGATCGCTACGTCGAGTTCTACAACCGCGAGCGCGCCCACCAGGGCTACCGTACCCAGGGACGGACACCCTACCAGACGTTCGTGGACGGAATCGGTGCGATGCGCGAACGGAGTGAAAAACTGGGCGCGAACTCGAGCCCGGAAACAGAGGTGAATCCCGAGGCCGCCTAGGCTAATCCCGAATATTCGGGACGGCTGCCACCGGAGTCGCCCGGTGTCCGCCCATCTCCAGCTAAATACACGTCATCCGCGAATCGCTCAACGCCGTCCGCCTCGGGCGTATCCAGCCCGGCCAGGCCTACGCCGTGGGTTATCTCGCGGACCTCTGGCTGCGCATCTACCGCGAACTCTCCTGCGAAGATCGCGCCGCCGCCCTCGAGGGCCAGCTCCTCGACCCCGCCCTTGAACACGACGGCGAATCCGTGGCCGCCGCCTCGGAGCGCGCGGTCCAGCAGATCCCGCCGCTCCCCGACTCGCCCGCGGTAAAGGCCGAGTCCGGCGGCAAAAACGGAATCGTCCCGGAGCCGGTTCGTCCGCTCTTCGATGCTATGCAGAAGCGCATCTTGAACCGGCTGGTGCAGGAAGTGGCGCGCGCTCCTGCTGAAAAAGAATGATTTTCGCTGCGGCGCAGGGCCAGAGGAAAACATTGTGCGTAACGCGGGGGTGGGTTGTGCATCCTGTGCGTTTCTTGGGCGGGTCTTCTGCGCGGACCGCGAACTTGCACAGGGCGGTGGCGTTTTCCAAGGGCATCGCTGGGCCGCAAGACCGGCCAGGCAGACCACTTTCCTCGTTTTCCTCGCTTTCCACAGCGCCTACGACTACTACGGTCTTTATTCAATTCAAGAAAAGAAGTAGAGTAGCCGCCGTAAGCAGCGGTTCGTGGCTGTGCGGAAGGCGCAGGGCCTTGGTCGGGTTAAAGCCCGCCGCTACATGTGCTGCTCAGAAGCACGCGGAAAATCATAGCGGGTGAGGACGGAGCGAGATGGAATTCAGCGTAAAAAAGTTTGATCTACTGGAAGAACTGGCGCTCACGCAGGGCGTGGTCGAACGGAAGACGACCATCCCCATCCTTTCCAACTTGCTGTGCGAGGCGAAGGGCAGCCGCGTGACCATCACCGCCACGGACCTGGAGCTTTCCATCCGCACCTCCTGCGACGCCAAGGTGAAAAAAGAAGGCGCGGGCACCATCCCGGCCAAGAAGCTGCTCGAGTTGGTGCGCCTGCTGCCGGACGAGGAACTCCGCTTCAAGCTACTCGAAAACCACTGGGTGGAAATTGTCTGCGAGCGCAAGAAGTACAAGATGGTGGGCATGGCCAAGGACAATTTCCCGCAGCTCCCCACGGCGCCGCACCCCCTGGTGAAAATCCCGGCGAAGATTCTGAACGCCATGATCGCGCGCACCGCGTTCGCCATTTCCACGGAGGAGTCGCGCTACACGCTGAACGGCGCGCTGCTGGTGCTCAAGCCGGAGGCCGCGCTGATGGTGGCCACCGACGGGCACCGCCTGGCGCTGGTGGAGACGGAACACAAGTTCGACGGGCTGAACAACGAAGTGCGCGTGCTGGTGCCGCGCAAGGCCATGATGGAAGTGCAGCGGCTGGCCGCGGAGGTCGGCGAAGACGCCCAGGTGGACTTCGCGCGCGACGACAGCAACCTCTACTTCCAGTTCGGCCGGCGGCTGCTCAGCTCGCGCCTGCTGACCGGCAACTTCCCCAACTACGAGGCCGTGCTGCCGCGCGACAACGACAAGAAAATCACGCTGGATCGCAACGAGCTGAACGACGCGGTGCGCCGCGTGTCGCAGATGGCCGACGTGCGCTCGCACGCGGTGAAGTTCGCGCTCTCCAAGGAAGGCGTGGAGATTTCCTCCTCCAGCCCGGAGTACGGCGAGGCCAAAGAAACCATCGAAAAAGAATTCAAGGGCGAGCCGCTCTCGATCGGCTTCAATGCGCAGTACCTGCTGGATTTTCTGGCCGCCGCCGCGGAGGGCCCCATCAGCCTGGAGCTGAAGGACGAACAGTCCGCCGGACAGATGCGCCCGCTGGGCGATGAGGTGTACAAGTACCGCTACGTGATTATGCCGATGCGCATTTGACAGCAGCGACCAGCGACTACGGCTTCAAGGAAACAAAATTCACGGGCGGCCAAGTGGGCCGCCCAGGGCATTTAAGAGGCCGTGTGGAGTGCGGGACGTAAGTCCCGCCGAGCCCGGCGCAACGTCAATTGCCTCCAAGCAAAGCGGCGCTCATGCGCCGCACTCCACAAAAGGCATCACGCCAGGCCGAGCAGGCGGTTGAAGTAAGCCACCAGGTACTTCCAGATGAGGTAGTAGGCCAGCAGGCCGGACGGAATCATCACGCCGAAAAAGCCGGAAGGGAAAAAGCTCAGGTCCAGCACCAAATGCGCCAGAGAATATCCGATGGGCCCGAAGACCACGAAGAAGAGCGAGCCGTGAAATCCGAACGGCAGACGCAAGCGCTGGCCGAGCATGAAATAGAGGACGTTCCACGCGCCCCACAGAATGGGCAAGAGCGCCAAGGGGAAAATGACGACGCGCTCGATGGGAACGGGAATGCCGAAGCCAAAGCGGGCGATGGCAAACGCGGCGACGCCCAGCGGCGTAAGAAATGTGGGCACGGCAATGCCCGCCAGGTAGGCGCGAAGATGTGGATGAGTGTTCATGGCTCCTCCTGCATCACAAGTAATAAAACAGCGCCGGAATCACCTCCGGGAAAACAAGAAGCAGAGCCGCCAAGACAGCGGCGCAAACCCAGTCAAACCACGGCACACGGACAGCTTCTTCGTCGAGCCGGCGCAGCACCGCCGGCCACAGGTCCCGCTGCGGTCCGGCATCGTCCACGGGCGGGAACGCGCCCTTGAGCAGCGTGCGAATTTTCTCGTCATTTTGAGCGTTCATGCTTGCACTCCTGCCCGCGTGAGCATTTCGCGTAGCCGACGCACGGCGCGAAACACGCGGGATTTCACGGCGCCGAGCGAGATGCCGAGCGCGGCGGCGATCTCTCCTTCGGAGCGCTCTTCGATGAGCGCCAGCGTGGCCACGACCTGGAGTTTTGCGGGGAGCCGGCGGAAGCAGCGCGCAATCTGGTCGCGAGTCTCCTGCTGGAGCGCCGGATTGGACGGCGGCCCCTGCGAGAGATCCTCCGGCAGCGCGACCTCCGCACGGACTTTCCGGAGGTGGTCCAGAGCCACATTCGTCGCGATCCGCCGCGCCCAGGCCCCGAAGCTTTGCGCCGGGTCGAAGCACGCGCGGCTGCGGTAGATTCTCCAGAACGTCTCCACGGTCAGGTCCTCCGCGGCGGCGGGATCGCGAACGATGCGCAAAACCCACGAGTAGACGTCGCGTTGGAACTGGCGAAACAGCGTCTCGAACGCGTCGAGATTGCCGAGAACGAACTGCTCCAGCAGTTCCATGGCTTTTGTCTTTCTATACTGTCTTACTGGCTTCGGCCACCAATGGTTTCACTTTTTTGCGGGTTTCAGATGGCAGCCTGGAATACAGGGAGGAGCCAGCGGGAAACGAGCCACACGCGGGAAACGTCGCATCCTTGACCGCGCCCACATGAGATAGAATCCAGCCGGCAAAGGCACGCGGTGAGACCTTCACTCCTACCTCGACCCCTGCGCCGCTTCCTGGTGATGGCTGTGGTGTGGGCGGCACAGGCGGCGCTGGCGCAAATGAATCCTGGCGGGGCACCGAACGGACTGCGGCGGGCAGAAGTGCGGCGCGCGGAGGGCAAGATCACCGTGGACGGAAAGCTCGACGAAGCCGGCTGGGCCGCAGCGCCAACCATCGGTGAAATCCTCCAGCGCGAGCCGAAGCCGGGCACGGCGGCGACGGAGAAGACCGAGGTCAAGCTGCTCTTCGACAGCGACGCGCTCTATATCGGGGCGGTCTGCTTCGATTCCGAGCCGCGCCGCATCATTGGCACGCGCATGGTGCGCGACTCGGACCTGGGCGACGACGACAAAATCGAAATCCTGGTGGACACTTTCCGCGACCGTCGCAACGCCTTTTATTTTGCGACGAATCCGCTGGGCGTGCTGGTGGACGGGCTGATCATCGAGAACGGCGACCTGAACAGAGAATGGGACGCCATCTGGGTGGTGCGCACCGAGCGCACCGCGCAGGGCTGGAGCGCGGAGTTTGCCATCCCCTTCAAGAGCCTGGGATTCCGCAGCGGGACGCACGCGTGGGGGTTCAACATTTCGCGCACCATCAAGCGCAAGATCGAGGAGGACCGCTGGGCGTCGCCGCGGCTGGACGTTGAGTTTTTCCAGGTCTCCGAGGCGGGCGAGGTCACGGGCATTTCCGAAGTCAACCAGGGGCACGGGCTGGACGTGCGTCCGTTCGGCGCGGGACGCTGGCTGCGCAACGCTCAAACGGGCAACAACACAGTGACCGGCAAGCCGGGCCTAGACATTTTTTACAACCTGACGCCGAGTTTGAAGTGGAGCACGACCTTCAACACGGACTTCGGCGAAACTGAAGTAGATGCACGGCAGATCAACCTGACGCGATTCCCGCTGTTCTTCCCGGAGAAGCGCGCCTTCTTCCTGGAAAATGTGGGGGTGTTCAGTTTTGGTTTTGGCGACGACGAGGAACTGCTGCCCTTCTTCAGCCGGCGCATCGGGCTGCGCGCCGGGCAGGAAGTGCCCATCCTGTTTGGGACCAAGCTGACCGGGAAGGTGGGCCGGACGGACATCGGCGTGCTCGACGTGCGCACGCGGGAGACGAACTTTGTCGGCGCGAAGAACTTCTTCGTCGGCCGCGTGAAGCAGAACCTCCTCCGCCAGTCGTACATCGGTGCGATCTACACCGAGGGCGACCCTGCAAGCCCCACCGCGGCGCGGACGTTCGGCGCTGACCTGCTCTTGTCCACCAGCCGCTTCCTGGGGCGGGAGAGAAACTTCTTGGTGGGCGCATTCGCGGTGAAGAGCGCCAACGAAGGCGTGCAGGCGGACAGCACGGCGTTCGGATTCGGGGCGAACTACCCCAACGACCTGCTGGAAATCGGGATCAAGTGGATGCAGGTGCCGCGGGACTTCCGTCCCGCGCTGGGCTTTGCTCCGCGCACCAACGTCCGCCTCCTCAACGCCGGCTTCGAGTACGACCCGCGGCCGCAGCACTTCCTGAACGTGCGGCAGATGTTCCACGAGTTTTTCTACACGCGCTTCACGCGTCTCGACACCGGCCAGGTGGAGAGCTGGGAGCTATTCACCGCGCCGATCAACTGGCGGTTCAACAGCGGCGACCGCTGCGAATTCAACTGGGTGCCGCAATTCGAGCGGCTGTTCGCGCCGTTCGAGATTTCGGACGGCGTGATGCTGCCGCCGGGTGACTACCGCTTCACGCGCTGGCGCCTGGAGGCGTACTCGGCGTCCAAGCGGCCGCTGGAAGCGCGCGTGACGTGGTGGTTTGGCACCTACTGGTCGGGCCACGCCGACCAGATTCGCACCACGCTCATCTACAAGCTGGCGCCGCGCTTGCAGATGAGCTTCGACACCAACCAGACCTTCGCCCGGCTGCCGCAGGGGAGATTTGTGGCGCGCATCTTCACGCTGCGCGCGAATTTTTCCGTCTCGCCGTTCCTCACCTTCTCCAACCTGGTGCAGTACGACAACGAATCGCGCAACCTGGGCTGGCAATGCCGCCTGCGGTGGATTTTGAAGCCCGGCAATGATGTGTTCCTGGTGTTCAACCAAGGGTGGAACCAGGCGCCCCGCGGGGGATTCCGCTTCGCGCCGGGCGATACGAGGCTCGCCGCAAAGGTGCAGTACACATTTAGATTTTAGTCGCTGGCGCTGCGACGCGTTTGAAAGTTGGAAGGGTGGAAAGTTCAAAAGCAGTCGGACGAGGGAGAACGAATGGAAAAGCTGAATGTGGGCATACTGATTTTCGATGGGGTGGAAGTGCTGGATTTTGCCGGGCCGTTCGAGGTGTTTTCACGCACGCGCACGGTGCCGGGGGTAGAGTCAAGGCGGTCCGAGGAAAGCGCGCCGTTCCACGTGTTTACCGTGGCCAAGACGGACGAGATCGTGCGCGCCACGGGCGGGCTGGAAATTCTTCCGGCGCATTCCTTCGAGGACGCGCCGCGGGTGGACATGCTGGTCGTGCCGGGCGGGTTCGGCACGCGCGCGCAGTTGAACGACAACGAAACGCTGGCGTGGATCCGCAAGGTCGCGGCGACGGCGAAGCAGACCACGTCGGTGTGCACCGGCGCACTGCTGCTGGCCAAAGCCGGGCTGCTGGAAGGGCGGCGCGCCACGACGCACTGGGGCGCGTACGATTTGCTAGCGTCGCTGGGCAACGTGAACGTGGAGCGCGGGGCGCGCGTGGTGCACGACGGGATTATCTCCTCGGCGGGCGTGGCTGCGGGGATGGATATGGCGTTTGAAGTGGTGGCCGAAATCTGTGGGCGGGAAATTGCCGACGAAACGGCGAAGTACATTGAATACGAGCGCCGGGTCTAGCGGCGAACAGTTTTGCGCGAAGGGTTGAACAATCCGGTGGCCAGTTCCAGAATGAGGCAGGAGACACGCACTTGCTGAAGTCCATCGCCCGCCTGGCCTTCTACCGTGCCGGGGGGCTCCAACTGGTGCGCTATGTGAACCGCCGAGCGCTGCGGGTGCTGACGTACCATCGGTTTGAATCCGCGGGCCGGAGTGCCGCCGCGGCGCTCGACTGGCAGTGCGCCTATTTGCGCCAGCACTATCACCTGGTGTCGCTGACGCAGGTGGCCGAGTGGCTCGCGGAAAAGCGGGCGTTCCCGCTGAACGCGCTGGCCATTACCGTGGACGACGGGTATCGCGATTTCTTCACCGTTGCATTTCCCGTTTTCTCGGCGTACCGCATGCCCGTCACCCTTTTTCTGACCACGGATTTCCTGGACCACAAGTGCTGGCTCTGGTGGGATCGCCTGAGCTACGCGCTGGATCATACAGCGCGGCGGGCCGTCGAACTCCCGCTGGCTGCGCGCGGCACGCAACGGTTCTCCGTGGAGACAGAAGAGCAGCGGGCACACGCGTTCCGGGCCAGTGCGGCCGCGGTCCAGAAGATGCCCAATCAGGAGCGGCTGGAGCTGATCGACCGCCTGCCGGAATTTTTCGGCATCCGCTGGCCGGCGGAGCTCCCGCCGGGCTGTGAGCCGCTTACCTGGGGCGAAGTGCGCCTCATGTCCAGGAACGGCATCGAGTTCGGAGGCCACACCAAAACGCATCCTTATCTCTCTCGCGTCGCGCGCCCGGAAGATCTCCGTGAGGAAATCGAGGGATGCAAGGTGCGCATCGAAGAGGAGCCGCGCAGCGCGCGCCCCGCATAAAGTAGGAAGCCGGAAAACGCCGCCCCCGGACACCGCAGCATGTAATTGAGCAATTCCGGCGTGCGCTTGGCCGGGGTGAAGCTTCGCGCACGGGCCGATGCCAACAGCGGCGAGATCTCGGGATCAAACTGGGGCACGGGTCGGGCGGACCAATCCCTGGGCGGCGAGGTGAGCGCCGAAAAGCTCCACAGGGTGTTACGAACCAGGCGCAGCGGGCTCTTCCAGTTCTTGTGGGGATAGGCGCGGAATTGGCGCCAGGGGCGGAGCACGCGCGCGTAGGAGGCCACTTCGCCGCAGCATGAGAACCCGATGCGCGGCAGGATGGCGCGGGTCTGCTCCGATCCGCCCACGGCCATCAGGAACTCCACCAACGCTCCTATCTTTCTCATCAGCAGGACGCCCGCACCCGGACTGACTCTCTCCGCGGCCCAATCATTCACGGTGGTGCCGCGGACCTCTCCGCCCGGCACGAGGAACGTCACCGGGCAAGCGCACCCGTGGGCGACGATGCGCTGCGCTTCCTTCATCACGTAACTGCGCGAGCCGGCCCAGGCCGGGTGCGGCTCGTAGTATTTCCAGCGAAGCATGGCCGGCTGCACGAACAAAGCGTCCGGCCCAGACTGGTAGACATCCGCCAGAAAGGCAGCCACGGCAGGCATGTCGGCAGGCGTCGTGGGGAGAATTTCGGAGGGCATCGGGTAAGAGAACCTCTCTGGCGCGTCAGCAGCCGAGGCAAGCAAGCTGCCGGCCTTCCTGCACGGAGCGGCATTATCTTAGCACAGGCCTCCGCGCAGGCTGCGTGGCGAAGCACGCGAGGAAACCTTGAAGGACGAAGACGGAAAAACTTCACCTCAGAAACGCAGAGGACACACAGGAAGCATAAAGAAGTGAGCCACTGATCCCCCGGAAACTAGCCGAAGGTTATTCTAGACGCTCCAAATAATAGCGCAAAGCGACATTGGAAAAGTGGGCCCCAAGACGGGCGCTGGCAGGGGCGGAGGAACGGCGCGGGCCGCCCCACAATCAAAACAAAACAAAAGAGATATTTGTGCCCCCAGGCCCTGAATTTACTTGAGAAAAGGGGCCCGGTGCGCTACAATTTTGGGTCGTAGTAGGGCCTCGAGTTCCTCCCGATGGGCACTACGATCGGGTCTGAGGCTGCTCGAAAACCTCGGGTCAATGGCGGCACAAGACGCCGCCACGAGATCTGAGTCAACCCTCAGGTCAGTCGCGACACAAAGTGTCGCGCCGGGACCTGAGCTACAAGCTCCGGCCATGTCCGCGATGTGCGGACAGGATCGGAGCGAGAAAAAGCGGCCTGCGCCAGGGCAGCCGGCAGCAGCCCAGCCCCGAATGAACGCAGACTTCGCCACCCCGGCTCGTCGCCGGGGGGATGAAGCAAAGGACCCTACGAGCCGTTCGAGTGCAGGGCGGCCAAAGGGTAAAACGAGTGCACTTCCGAAGAGATACAGCAACAACAGGAATTTCATCCGCGACTATTTGCGGCGATGAACGGGGCCGTGGTGCGTGAAGCGGACGAGCAAAGCAAGGCGGCACTGACGCGCCGCAGTCCAAGGGGCGGGAGACGCAGAACATGGGCGAGAGAGAAACGATCAAGCAGGGCCACAAGTACGACGCCACTTCGATCAAAGTGCTGGGCGGAATCGAAGCGGTGCGCAAGCGCCCGGCCATGTACATCGGCTCGACCGGGGAGTTCGGCTTGCACCACTTGGTGTGGGAAGTGGTGGACAACTCGGTGGACGAGGCGCTGGCCGGGCACTGCGACGAGATCAACGTCGAGGTGCACGACGACAACAGCGTCACCGTGACGGACAACGGCCGCGGCATCCCCGTGGACATGCACGCCACGGAGAAAAAGCCCGCCGCGGAAGTGGTCATGACCGTGCTCCACGCCGGCGGAAAGTTCGACACGGAATCTTACAAAGTCTCCGGCGGGCTGCACGGGGTGGGCGTCAGCGTGGTCAACGCGCTTTCGGACTGGCTGGACCTGGAGATCTGCCGCGACGGGCAGGTCTATGAGCAGTCCTACGAACGCGGCGAGCCCACCACGAAGCTGAAGGCCACTGGCAAGACGCGGCGCACAGGCACCAAGGTGACCTTCCACCCCGACCCGAAAATTTTCGATACCATCAATTTTTCCTTCGACACACTGGCGCAGCGGCTGCGCGAGCTGGCCTTCCTGAACAAAGGGCTGAAGATTACGCTCACCGACGAGCGCACGGACAAGAAGACGGAGTTTCGCTTTACCGGGGGCATCGCCGAGTTCGTGAAGCACCTGAACCGCGGGAAATCCGTGCTGCACGACTCGCCGATTTACATGGAAGGCGCCAAAGAAAACGTGGAGATGGAGATCTCCCTGCAATACAACGACGGCTACGCGGAAAACATCTTCGCGTTCGCCAACACCATCAACACGATTGACGGCGGGACGCACCTCTCGGGCTTCCGCTCCGCGCTGACGCGCACGATCAACTACTTCGCCAACTCCACGGGGATGCTGAAGGAGCAGAAGGACGAAGTTTCCATCACCGGCGACGACGTGCGCGAGGGGCTGGTGGCTGTGGTGAGCGTGAAGCTGCCGCAGCCGCAGTTCGAAGGGCAGACCAAAGGCAAGCTGAACAGCGACATCAAGGGCGTGGTCGAGCAGTTCGTGAATGACAAGCTGGGCGAATACTTCGACAAGCACTCCACCGTGGCGCGGCGCATCGTGGCCAAGTGCATTGACGCGGCGCGCGCGCGCGAAGCGGCGCGCAAGGCTCGCGAGCTGACGCGGCGCAAGTCGGCCATGGACTCGAGCGGGCTGCCGGGCAAGCTGGCGGACTGCCAGGAAAGGGACCCCGCGCGGTGCGAGGTGTTCATCGTGGAGGGCGAGTCGGCCGGCGGCTCGGCCAAGCAGGGGCGCGACCGTAAGTACCAAGCCATCCTCCCGCTGAAAGGCAAAATCCTGAACGTGGAAAAAGCGCGCTACGACAAGATGCTGGGCCACGAAGAAATCCGCGCCATCATCACCGCCCTGGGCACCGGTATCGGCAAGGAGGATTTCGACCCGGCCAAGCTGCGCTACCACAAAGTGATCCTGATGACCGACGCGGACGTGGACGGCAGCCACATCCGCACGCTGCTGCTGACCTTTTTCTTTCGCCACATGCGCGCGCTGATCGAGAAGGAGCACGTCTATATCGCCCAGCCGCCGCTCTACCGCATCAAGCGCGGCAAGATGGACCGCTACATCCGCGACGAGCGCGAGTTCGCGCGCGAGCTGATGAAGCGCGCCACCGAAGACCACGTGGTGAAGGCCAAGGGCGTCGAACTCGAAGGGGGACACCTGACGCAGTTCCTGCTGAACGTGCAGGAGATGCAGCAGGTGACGGCGAAGCTCGGGCGGCGGCTGCGCGACGCCGGCCTGGTGCCGCTGCTGGCGGAAAGCGACCTCGAAAAGAAGACCGATTTCGGAGAGAAGAAGGCTCTGGCGCAGCTCCTGAAGGCCATCGAGAAAGAAAAACTGAAGCTGGAGGGCAAGCTTGCGTTCGACGAGGAGCACAGCCTCTACGAACTGGTGCTCACCGACGGCGGGAAGGGCGAGCGCAAGATCAATTGGGCGCTGGCCTCCACGGCGGAATACAAGCGGCTGCGCGCGCTGCACCGGCAACTGGCGGAGCACGACAAGCCGCCCTTCGTGGTGGTGCGCAACGGCAGCAAGACGGAAAAGCCCAACGCCGGCGAGGTGCTGGCGTTCGTGCTGGAGGACGCCAAGAAAGAATTTACCGTGACGCGCTTCAAGGGCCTGGGCGAAATGGATGCCGCGCAGCTCTGGGAAACCACCATGAATGCGGAGACGCGCACGCTGCTCAAGGTGCGCATGGAAGACGTGGTGGAGGCGGAAAAGATTTTTACCACGCTGATGGGCGAAAACGTCGAGGACCGGCGGAAGTTCATCGAAGAAAATGCCCTCGACGTCGTCAACTTGGACATCTGAGAGAGCCCATGAAACATCCGCGGAGATTGAAAAGGTACTGGCGCAAGCAACGCGGGGATCGTCCTTCCGACAGAACTGTATCCGGCGTTAGCGGCACTTACTGTGGGGCAAGACTAGTGTGGCTTTGGTGCGAGAAGCTGTCGAAGCTTGCCTGCGACAACGTTCTTAAGGAGGCGTGAGAAGTGTGAGAGGAAGGACCACTGCCCGGAAGCAAGAATGGGACAACAGGAATCGGCTCGGACAGCAGGCATGCGCTCTTAAGCGACCGAGGACACGGACGAATTGTGAGCGGTGCGGCGACGAGCCAATTGCAGGCCCGTTTTTGTTGCCAGGCATTCAAAGAGACCACGTTCCCTCTGTGAGTCGTGCATGAAGTGCATTGGCCTTGGAGGGTGAGGGGAGCGGCCCCTCCGTTCGCCGCACAGGGAAAGGGGAGACCGGTGCAAGGGCTTTGTGGGCCGCGGCTTTAGCCGCGACCCACAAACCGACTGTCCGCAATGTTCGGTCGAGAAGAATGGCGAGTTACCAATTGAGGTGGAAGACGGAGCCGGGGTTGAGGGGGCTGAGCTGCTCGGGGTTTGAGGCGGTGGAGATCCCGCAAGCGGGACCGGCCAATGAGGGACGCGTCGTCGTAGAGTTTGCCAGCGAGGTGGAGCGGGACGCCGTTCTGCGGCAGCTCGAAGAGGCCTTCGGCGCGCAGCGGTTTTCGAACAACGCGGCGGCGTTTGAGACGGTGAAGGCGTACGTAGTGGAGTGGGCAGCGAAGAGAAGTGGCTAGTGGCGAGTGACTAGTCGCTAGCTGACGTCCGCCAAGGCGGACGTGGAAAGCAAAGCGGCGCTAATGCGCCGCACTCCAAAGGGCGGCCTGAAGGCTGCCCCGCAGGCAGAGGACACATGGCGGAAGAGCAGACACAGTCGTTGCTGGTGCCGGTGGACATCGAGCAGGAGATGCGCCGGTCGTATCTGGACTACTCGATGAGCGTGATCATCGGGCGGGCGCTGCCCGACGTGCGCGACGGCTTGAAGCCGGTGCATCGCCGCATCCTCTACGCGATGTACGACATGAACCTGCAGCACGACAAGAAGCGCTCCAAGTGCGCGGGCATCGTCGGCGAAGTGCTGAAGAAGTACCACCCGCACGGGGACACGCCGGTCTATGACGCGCTGGTGCGCATGGCGCAGGACTTCAACATGCGCTACCCGCTGGTGGACGGCCAGGGCAACTTCGGCTCGGTGGACGGCGACCCCCCGGCGGCCATGCGCTACACGGAAGCGCGGCTGGCGCGCATCGCCGAGGAGATGCTGGCCGACATTGAGAAGGAGACGGTGGACTTCGTTCCGAACTACGACGAGTCCTCGCGGGAGCCGACGGTCCTGCCCACGCGCATCCCCAACCTGTTGGTGAACGGCACCTCCGGCATCGCCGTGGGCATGGCCACGAACATCCCGCCGCACAACCTGACGGAGATCGTCAACGCCGCGGTGATGCTGATTGAAAAGCCGGAGGCCACGCTGAAGGAAGTGATGAAGCTGGTGCCCGGGCCGGACTTCCCCACCGGCGGGTACATCAGCGGGCGCGAAGGCATCGAGCAGGCCTACAAGAGCGGCCGCGGCAGCTTCACCATGCGCGCCAAAGCGGCCATCGAAGAAGTGGGCAAGGACCGCGAGAACATCGTCATCACCGAAATTCCCTACCAGGTGAACAAGTCGCGGCTGATCGAGCGCATCGCCGAACTGGCGCAGACGAAAAAACTGGAAGGCATCGGCGACATCCGCGACGAATCCGACCGCGAAGGCATGCGCATCGTCATCGAGGTGAAGCGCGGCGAAGAGCCCAAGATCATCCTGAACAACCTGTACAAGCACACGCAGATGCAGGAATCCTTCGGGATGATCCTGCTGGCCATCGTGGGCGGGCAGCCGCGGGAGATGGGCTTGGTCGAGCTGCTGCACCACTTCATCAACCACCGCGTGGAAGTGGTCCGTCGGCGCACGCAGTACGACCTGCGCAAGGCCGAGGAGCGCGAGCACCTCCTGCTGGGGTTCAAGAAGGCACTCGAGCACTTGGACGAAGTCATCCGGCTGATCCGCCGCAGCAAGTCTCCCAAGGAGGCCAAAGAAGGCCTGATGGAGACGTGGAAGTTCAGCGAGCGGCAGGCGCAGGCCATCCTCGACCTGCAACTGCACCGCCTGACGCAGATGGAGCGCGAAAAGGTTTTGGAGGAGCTGAAGCAGATCCAAAAGCTGATCGCCGAATTGAAAGAAATCCTGGCCAGCGAAAAAAGACTGAAGGGCGTAATCGTCGCCGAGCTGCGCGACATCCTGAAGCAATACGGCGACACGCGGCGCACGCAGATCGTGGACCGCGTGGAGGAAATCAAGCTGGAAGACCTGATCGCCGACGTGGACATGGCCATCACCGTGAGCCACGCGGGGTACATCAAGCGCACCCCGGTGGACATCTACCGGCACCAGTCGCGCGGGGGCAAGGGACGCATCGGGGCCAAGACGCGCGAGGACGATTTTGTCGAGCACTTCTTCATCGCCTCGGCGCACAGCTATATCTTGCTGTTCACGTCCAAGGGGCGCGTCTATTGGCTGAAGGTCTATGAAATTCCCGAGGCCGCGGCGGCCACACGCGGCAAGGCCATCACCAGCCTGCTGAAATTCCAGGAGGGCGAAACGCTGGCCGCGGTGGTGTCGGCGACGAACCTGGAAGAGGAAGGCCGCTACGTTTTCTTCGCCACGCGCAACGGCACGGTGAAGAAGACGGAGATCACCGAGTTCAGTAACCCGCGCTCGACGGGCATCATCGCCATCAACCTGGAGCCCAAAGACGAGCTGATCGGCGCGCGGCTGACCGACGGCAAGAAAATGATCTTCCTGGCCAGCCACGGCGGGCAGGCCATCCTCTTCCGCGAAACGGAAGTGCGCGCGATGGGACGCAACGCCGGCGGCGTCATCGGCATGGACCTGGAGAAAGGCGACTACGTGGTGTCCATGGACGCCGTGCAGCCGGACTTCGAAATCATCAAGAAGGAAACGAAAAAGACCTCCACGGACCTCGACGAGCTCGAGTCGGACGCCATCCGCGAATCGCTGACGTCGCTGATGTTGACGGTGAGCGAGAAGGGCTATGGGAAACGGACGCCGCTGGCGGAGTACCGCGTGACGTCGCGCGGGGGCAAGGGCGTCATCAACCTGAAGTCTACCGAGCGCAACGGCGGCTGCGTGGCCGCGCTGCAAGTCACTGAAGAGAGCGACGTCATGATCATCACCGCGCAGGGCAAAGTGATCCGCGTCCACGCGAATGAGATCCGCGAGGCGGGGCGCTCCACGCAGGGCGTGCGGCTGCTAAGGCTGGAAGCGGGAGACGAAATCGCCGCCGCGGCGGGAATCCTCGAAGAGGACGAGGAAGCGAAATAAGACGCGACGCGAAGTCGGAAAGTTAAAAGGTGGGACGGGTTTGAAGGTTGGAATGTTGGAAAACTGAAAAGTTAATAACGAAACCTCGGCCGCCGCATTCTGTGAACTTTCAAACCTTCCAACCTTCCAACCTTTCAACACGCTTCTACGGTGCCACATAGTAGCCGGGGCGGGAGCGCACGAGCAGGCCGGGACGTGCGACTTCCACTTTGATGTCGTGGTAGCCGGCGGGCTCGCCGATGCCGGCGGGGCGATAGGTGAGCGTGTACTGCGCGTGCAGCTCCGCGCCGATGGCGGAGATGGCGCGTTCGATGGATTCGTCCTTGAAGGTGGCCACGTGCATGCCGCCGGTGCCGGTGGTGGCGAGTTCCAGAGAGTTTTCGCCCGCGGCGTCGGCCAGGCGCGTAACGATCCACGCGATCAGGGCCAGCAGGTCCAGCCGCTGGCGATCCTGCTGCTCGGTGGTGGGCGTTTGCGGACGGCCAGCGCGGCCGGGCAGCGGGAAGGTGCCCTCGGGCCCGATGGGATAGGGGCCGGTCTGCTTGGGCTGCGAGCGCAGCATCGCCGCGGTGGTGGAGAGCCCCACGCTGTAAATGACGATGTTGGCGAGCTGCGCCTCGCGCAGCACTTGGCCGAGCTTAAGTTCGCTGCCCGTGTCGGCCGCTTCGGCGACGGCAATGATCACCCGCCGGCGGTTGAGCGGGCGCTCGCGGAGCAGGCTGACGGCCTGGGCCAGCGCGTCGTAGAGGCGCGCGCCGCTGGTGCCCATGCGCAGCGTCTGGATGGTTTTCTCGATGCGCGGCTTGTCGTTGGTGAACGGCAGCAGCAGGTTAATGTCGTCGTCGTAAGAAATGACGGCGGCCTCGCCGGTCTGGGCCAGCACGGTTTCGGTGAAGAGAATGCCGGTGCGGCGCACGGCGGGCAGCAGCGGCTCAATGCGCGAACTGGTTTCGGCGACGATGACCACCGAGACGGGGTCGCCGCCCAGGTCGAAGTCCTCGACGCGCTGCTCCACGCCGTTGTCCAGGACGCGGAAGTCTTCTTTGGCCAGGTCCATGACCAGCTCGCCGGAAGCGTCGCGCACGGTGACCGGCGTGGACACCAGTTCCACTCTCACTTTGATTTGCGGTTTTTCCGGCGGCGGCTGCTGAGCCTTGGCGCCGGGCTTAGGCGGCAGCGGGCCCGGCGGCGCCTGGGCAGACACGGAGCCGGCGGCCAGCGACACGGCGAGCCACGCGAGAAGGATTCGGAGCGGCGTGCCGCTCCCGAGATGACGGCACGCCCCCGCAAGGGCTTTCGCTTTCACCATCTCAGTCTAATCCATTCGACGCAGACCGCGCGCCACGCGTTGGCCGGCAACAGAAGATCGTTGGAAGGTTTAAATGTTGGAACATTGGAAAGTTCCAATCTGCAAAGCCACCAACATTTCGACTAGAATGCAGGTTCTGTGTTCCGCGGACCGAGGTGAAGCGAATGGGACGGACCCGCAAGATGCGCACGGCGAAAATGTCGTACCGCAGCGAGTCGTTTATGGCCAGCGTGGCGGCGCGGCCGCTGCGCATCCTGGCCGAGTATCTGGACCCGCTGACCCGCCTGCGGCGCGAAAACGTGGCGGACACCATCGTGATGTTCGGCTCGGCGCGCATTCTGCCGCGCGACCGCGCGGAGAAACTCCTCGCGCGGGCCAAGCAAGGCCGCCTGACCAAGGAAAAGCAGCAGCAGGTGCGGGAGGCACACCGCGCGGTGGAGATGTCCCGCTACTACGAGGAGGCGCGGGAGCTGGCCCGGCGCATCACGGCGTGGTCGCTGACCCTGGGCACTACTCCGCGGCGCTTCGTGATCTGCTCCGGGGGCGGCCCGGGCATCATGGAAGCGGCCAACCGCGGGGCCATCGAGGCGGGCGGCAAATCCATCGGGCTGAACATCCAGTTGCCGCACGAGCAGGGCATCAACCCCTACATCAGCCCGGAGCTTTCCTTCAACTTCCACTACTTCTTCATGCGCAAGCTGTGGTTTTCCCAGGTGGCCAAGGCCCTGATTGTCTTCCCCGGCGGCTTCGGCACCATGGACGAGCTGTGGGAGATGCTCACACTGTTGCAGACCGGCAAACTGCCGCGGCGGAATTTGATTCTGATTTACGGGCGACGCTACTGGGACGACGTGATGAACTGGCGGGCCATGTTGCGCTGGGGCACCATCAACGAGAGCGAGTACAGCCTGCTGCACTTTGCCGACACGGTAGACGAAGCCTACAACTTCATCAAAACCGGCCTCGAGAAATACCACATGAAGATGGAAGACGACTGGCAGTGGTAGTAGGTGGCCCATGCCCAGTAACCCGCAGCCGGGCCTTCCTCTCCTGTGAACGTGAAAACGTTTGAACGTTCGCACGTTTTCACCTTCAAAAAATCAATCCCAAGCAGGAATCATCTGCGGCGGGAGATCAAATGCTGCCGGGCGAATGGAAACACTTGCGGTGCGGCGGCAGTCCGGGTTGTCGAGGGAACGGGGCAAGCTGCCAAGCCCCGCAGGACGGCAGAGTTAATTCCGCGACATCAACTCCAGCGAGAAGACAGCCTCGAAGCGGCGCTTCTCGTCCTGGTCGTGCAGCAGCACGACGGGCACGATGCGCAGCGAGCGACGGCAGCCTCGGCAGGTGGACATTTCGCCCTGTAGATCCTGCACGAAGCCGTCCGTGAAGCGGTAGTCGGCGCGCGGCCGGCGAGCAGCCTTGTTGCCCGGGGTGCCGCAGTGCGGACAGGTGTATTCCACACGGTCGTCCTGCGGGTCCCGATCGAGCGCGGCCCAGCCGGTGTAACGCACGCCTACAGTTTCGGTGGAACGATGCGGCATAGAAACGTTCACTCCCATCACTACAAACTCCCTACTATATCAGATGCCGCGGTCGGCCGCAAGGATGCGTTTTTGACACACTGCGAGCGCCCACAGCTAATATGTTCTAAGTAAAAGACTTATTGAATACAATTGCAGCCTTCATTCGCAGCCGGCCCCGAGAGCATCCTGAACGCGGATCCTTGCTTGTGACTGATTGACCGCCGGTAGCGCTAGGCGGGAATTCTGGAATGTTAAATCCACAATTTGGCCTGCGCCCCCGGAGCGTGGTTCGTCGGTTTAAGGCGCCGTGGGCCTCAGAGTTGCCCAGACACGCCTGGGCATGCGTTTCAGAGTTGCCAGAACGCGTGCCCAGCCAGGAATGGCTGCGCCACCGCGCTAAGCACTACAAAAGGTGTTCGCCGCAGTGTTCGGCGATGGCGGCACGGGTAGTGTCACGCAGGCGGACCATTTCCTGGAACTCGGGAGCATGGGGGTTGGGGTAGATGGGCGGGAGGATGGTCATAGTGATGCGTCCCGGTCTGGGCAGGAGGGTTTCATCGCGGTAGATTTCGCGCACGCCGCGCAGGGCGATGGGGCAGATGGGTCGGCCGGTGGAGACGGCGGCCTTGAAGGCGCCCAACTGGAAGGGGCGCACGCCGTCGCGGGGAGTGAAGGTGCCTTCGGGGAAGACCAGCAGGGAAACGCCCTCGCGCAAGGAATTCTCCAGCGCGGCGGCCTGTTCGAGGCGCTGGTTGCGGTCCTCGCGGGTGAAGGCGAAGTCGTCGCGCACGCGGAGGAAAGTGCCGATGAAGGGCCACGAAGCGACTTCGATCTTGGAGATGAAGCGATAGGGGATCTTGAACGTGGCCAGGTAGAGCACCACGTCGAAGAAGCTGGTGTGGTTGGAGACGAACACGTAGGGCAGATCCTTCTGCATGTGCTCCTGGCCGTGGATGGTGATGGGAATGCCCATCAGGCGGAAGAAGAT
>Ga0073934_10003520_pt1 | contig 28614 bp, 21 predicted proteins | sample LarsenN4metaG_FD_76834 | JGI IMG/M metagenome (GOLD analysis project Ga0073934, IMG submission 76834) | Hot spring sediment bacterial and archeal communities from British Columbia, Canada, to study Microbial Dark Matter (Phase II) - Larsen... ... | reverse complement strand
TAATTTATGAGTGCATAAGAAATAAAAAATATTAATATATTCTAAAAAATTTTTCTAAGAATACTAAAAATATTAAATATAATAATCAAAAAAAGACTTGCATTTTAACATAAAGGAATGACAAAAAAAGATAACCCCGTCAGGGGTTCAATGATTGTAGAAATAGGAATGACAGAAAAAGGGAACCCCGTCAGGGGTTCAATGATTGTAGTAAAAGGAATGACAAAAAAAGATAACCCCGTCAGGGGTTAAATGATTGTAGAAATAGGAATGACAGAAAAAGGGAACCCCGTCAGGGGTTAAATGATTGTAGCGAAAGATTTATTCCCGCTCCCTGCCTGCGTGATAATTTATACGAACTTTAGAAACAGATTATTTGTTGTTTTTATATCAGTTAATTTTAAAAATTACCAAATATGAAAAAACTTACCGGAGAAGTTTTTTATCCGTCTGAACAAACACTGAGCAACGCAAGAGTAAAAGACTGGGACGAACTCAATAAATTCGCAACTGAAAACAACACTGAATTCTGGGAAAAAGAAGCTAATGAACTTGAATGGTTTTCGAAATGGGATAAGGTACTTGATGACAGTAATAAGCCGTTTTACAAATGGTTTACAGGTGCAAAAACAAATATCGCATATAACTGCCTCGACCGCCACCTGCATACATTCAGAAAAAACAAGGTTGCCCTTTACTGGGAAGGCGAAAAAGGTGATTGCCGCGTATTTTCTTATTTTGCATTACACAGGGAAGTTTCAAAATTCGCAAATGTTCTGAAAAGTCTTGGTGTTAAAAAAGGTGACAGAGTTACTTTATATATGGGAAGAGTTCCTGAACTTCCGATTGGTATGCTCGCCTGTGCAAGAATCGGAGCTGTTCATTCAGTTGTATATGGAGGATTTTCTGTTGAGGCACTCCATGAACGCCTTGAAGACAGTCATTCAAAAGTGCTTGTCGTATCAGACGGTGCATTTCAGAGAGGAAAGATAGTACCGCTTAAAGCTATAGCTGATGAGGCATTGCAAAGGGCGGCATCAGTTGAAAGTGTGCTTGTTATTAAAAGAACAGGTGAAAATGTTTATATGGAAGAAGGAAGGGATTTCTGGTATCACGACCTTGTAAATCTTCCGATAATAAACGCAAAATGTCCTGTTGAGGAAGTTGATGCTGAAGACCCGTTATTTTTATTATATACTTCCGGTACAACGGGAAAACCTAAGGCAATACTTCACACTCAGGGCGGATATATGGTTGGTACTTATACAACTTTCAAATATGTATTTGATATAAACGATGAAGACAGATACTGGTGTGCGGCAGACCCGGGCTGGATTACCGGACATAGTTATATTGTTTACGGACCTTTGCTAAACGGAGCAACATCATTTATGTATGAAGGTGCTCCGAATTATCCTTTCCCAAACAGATGGTGGCAGATGATAGAAAAATATGGTATTACAATTTTATATACTGCTCCTACAGCTATAAGAGGTCTTATGAGATTCGGAGATGCATGGCCAAACAGGCACGACCTTTCTTCGCTGAGACTTCTCGGTTCTGTTGGAGAACCAATAAATCCCGAAGCGTGGAAATGGTATTACAGAGTTATTGGGAAAAATAACTGTCCTATAATGGATACCTGGTGGCAAACTGAAACAGGTGCATTTATGATTGCTCCGATGCCTTCCGTTCCGCTTAAGCCGGGTTCGGGTACAAGACCATTTCCCGGAATTATAATGGACATTCTCGATGAAGATGGTAATCCTGTAAAAGATAATGAAGAAGGATATCTCGTAATAAAAAATCCATGGCCATCAATGTTGAGAACAATTTACAATGACCCCGACCAATATATACAAAAATACTGGACAAAATATCCCGGAATGTATTTAACCGGTGATTCAGCAAGAAGAGATGAAGACGGATATTACTGGATAATTGGAAGAACCGATGATGTGTTGAAGGTATCCGGATACCGGCTCGGCACTGCAGAAATTGAATCAGCACTCGTAAGTCATCCATCAGTTGCCGAAGCGGCTGCAATCGGGTTACCTCACGAAATAAAAGGAAATGCCATTCACACCTTTGTAATATTAAAAGCCGGTGTTGAAAAGTCTGAAGAACTTGCTAATGAACTTAAAGAGCATGTTGCACACGAAGTAGGAAAAATAGCAAAGCCCGAAGATGTGAAATTTGTAGATGTATTGCCAAAGACACGAAGCGGTAAAATAATGAGAAGGGTATTGAAAGCCAGAGCACTCGGACAAGACCCCGGAAATTTATCTACACTGGAAGAATAATTTCTGAATATAAATATTAAAACTTTTAGACTATTTTACCGTAAACATAGAAAAATCCAAAAACTTAAACATATTACAAGTATGAAAAAAACTATGGTATATTTTTTTCTGATGGTATTTGTTTTTATGGCAGGCAGTCAATCCTACCTGAATTCAAATCACAGACCTGAGCCGGATGTATTAATCTGGAAAAACTCCAGTAACGAATCTATAACTATTGAATGGAGATTAATTGAAAAACTCCGCAATTTATTTGTACAGAGTGAATTGCCAGACTGGTCACAAATGTCCCCTGATAAAGACGGATATGAAGGTACAAGAACATTGGAGCTTTATGATTATATCAAAGCCAACAACATTGCAGAACCAAAGCCGGTAGTTGTTGCAGTAATGGATTCAGGTTTTGAAATTGATCATCCCGATTTAGCACCGAACGTATGGAATAACGAAGCCGAAATAAACGGACAAGCCGGAGTTGATGATGATAATAACGGTTACGTAGATGACTTCCACGGATGGAATTTCCTTGGGAAGGCTGTAAATCTTAATTTGGAAGTTACAAGGGAATATGCAAGATTAAAAAAAGCAGGACCCCCTGAAACAGATGAATATTTTATAAAGGTAAAGCAGGAATATGATTCAAAGAAATCTGATGACGAAAAAACAACAACGATGATAAACGGCATAGTTTCAACAATGAAACCGGCTGTTAATAAATTAAAAGCGGCAAATATTACAACCGACCCAAAGGAATTAAAGAAAATATATGACAAATTATCAGATGAAAACAAGAAAGCGGCAGATGAAATACTGGGAATATATAATATGGCAGGAGTTGGTCCCGAAGAAATATTCGAAGCTGAAGAAATGTATAAAAACAAGGTGAAAGATTTATATGATCTTGACGCAGAACCATCATTGGTAATTGGTGATAATCCAAATGTATATGATGAAAAAGGATATGGTGATAATGACGTAACAGTAAAAGTAAGTTCGCACGGAACACATGTTGCCGGAACAATTGGTGCAACAAAGAGAGGAATTGGACAGGCACCATTTGTAAAACTGATGTTTATAAGAGTTGTTCCTGCCGATGGCGATGAGAGGGATAAAGATGTAGCAAACGGAATCAGATATGCAGTTGATAATGGCGCAAGTATAATTAATCTATCAGCAGGAAAATATTTTGCAAATAACGCACAATATGTAATAGAAGCAATAAAATATGCAGAATCAAAAGGAGTATTATTTGTAGCGGCAGCAGGAAATGAAGGAACTGACATTTCAAAGAAAATAAATTATCCGCCGAAATTTTATAAAGAAGGCAGCGAGATGAAATATTTCTCTAATCTGCTTTGCGTAGGCGCAAATACATGGGTTAAGAAATGGGATTCTGCAAAAGACCCTGATAATGCTTTAAGAAAATATGACTTAGCGGCATCATTTTCAAATTACTCCGATATTGTAGTTGATGTATTTGCACCCGGCGTCCAGGTTAATTCAACAGTCCCTGGCAAAAAATATGCAAAATTAGGCGGAACCTCAATGGCATCTCCGAATGCAGCTGGAGTAGCAGCGATACTAAAAGGATATTTCCCGAATTTAACTGCGGCTCAGTTAAAAGAAATAATAATGAAATCATCAAGAAGATATGAAGGACTTGAAGTTAAATCAAGAGAACTGAAGCTCGTTGAATTTTCTAAGTTATCAAAGACCGGCGGCGTAGTTGATGCGTATAATGCATTTATGCTTGCAAAGACTTATTAATATCATATAGAAAGATTTCTAAAAAATGGCAGCAATCGATTTTTGCTGCCATTTTTTTATTTCATCCACTTCTAAATAAAAAATCAAAAAATTTTCCGAAAAACCGCGGCAATGTATGTATTTAGTTTTAAAGCGTTGGGATTAGTAACTGCCTTAATATGGGGTTGTTGGGGCTTGTTATGAAGACTGTCCTCATTAAGGCAGTCTTTTTTTTATTTTATAAGAATATATCCCTGTAAATTACTGAAAGAAATACTGTCATCTTTTTTATAGCCGTTTATGGAGGTTATGATTGCTTTCAATGAAAAGTCGTTTCTGGATTTTTCAAGTATAAGTGATGATGAATCGTTTTTTGATTTTACCATTATGTCAAAAATCTCTTTAAACTTATAAGTTATTGTATCTGACTTTTCCACAAAAATTAATCCGTTAATGCGGCTGTCGTATCTTGAATTTATATTTCTATCCTTAACTGTATAAATAACATTCGAAGTATCTTCCTGAGAATAATAACGCAGTTTGAAAAGATGAGAGTAACCCTCTATTTCTATGTAAAGTTTTTCTCTTGAGAAAAAATCAAAATAATCACGGCTGAATTTTATACTCGAATATTCAACTCCGAGTTCTTTCATTATTGAATTTGTTACAAGATATGTTGCTTTACTTTTTTCTTGTTTTGTTATTGAGTCGAGAGAAACATTAAACCATGGTTGTATCTCCTTTGTGTAATTCCTCTCTGCAATAAATTCTATTATTGATTGTATGCTTCGTGAATCCTCTTCAGACGGTTGATTTACTGTTTTTACAACTTTTCCATCAACAAGAATTTTATTCTTTACAAGAAGTTCTTCGAATCTTCCGAGTTGACTGCTTTTGGCAATATTGAATGCACTCCATGGTCCTGTTATAGATAAAACAGCAATAATGCACAGACTTACAGGAATAACTTTAATATCCGGTTTCTTTCTTATGATATTATACAAAGTAATACCTGAAAGCCATAAAGCAATAAGTATTACAAAATAACGGTTCTCTGTAATTCCGTATTCTCCTGCTCTCACAAATATTGCAATATACAAAAGTATTACAGGTGGTATAAGCACATAATAAAATACTTTCGCAAACCTCTTAATCCAGGTATTACCTATTACTTCAGTCAATGGGTGCATCAAAAGAAGCGAAAAAATTCCTGCGGTAGAAAATCCTATTACAAGATAAGAAACCCATCCTTTGGGAAGTTGTCCTTCAAAAAGAATTTTTATGATATAGCTGTATAAAATCAAAAAATATATAACAATAATCGGATAAACAACATATTGCGTGAAAATCTTTAACGCTTTTGGATATGGCTTTTTTTCCCTTGCATTCAGGGGAATATCGGAAAGAAAAAAAGTCGTATTAAAAATACCAAGAATGATAAAAAACAACTGCAAATGTCTGATAGACTTAATTTGCATATCAAACAGATTATCAACTGAAATTATTGCTATATCAAGCCCTGCAAAAAGTACGAGTGAATACAAGGCAGAGACTAAAATTCTCAGGAAAATGTGCAGATTAAAATTCCAGAAATTTTCAGTTTTATTTTTTGAATAATATACTGAAAATGAAACAAAAAGATGGAAAGCTATTGCGAGAATGAAAAATCTTGCAATATCTATAAAATTTTCATACTCATCAAGACTTAAAAAGAAAATTACAAGAACAATAATACCAAAAATCTGATATAAATAAACTCTTACAAGGGAATGATTCATTGATTCAGAATGAAGTTTTAAAGCGAGAAGCAATGGAATCCCAAGAAAAAAGGTCATTACAAATTTATAGTAAATATATGTATTTACGATATTAGATTCGTTATCAACTAAGTAAATAAGAAAAAAGGAAGTTAAAGCAGATGCAAGAATTACCAAAGGAAATCTAAGGAAAGTATCTTTTGCACCTGATAATAAAATTTTCAGAGAGGGAATTTTCATTTTGAAATTAATTTCCGTAAAATAACTGAAAAAAAAATCATTTTCCAATGAAAATATTTTCGTTTGTTCTTTAAATTTTCCTTCCGAGTTTTTAAATTGGAGTATGCAGGAATTTATACACTTACATAATCATACTCATTTCTCTTTACTCGATGCTATCAGCACAGTTGATGGTCTGGTAAATGCCGCAGTTGAAAATAATATGAAAGCTGTTGCTTTAACAGACCATGGAGTAATGTTTGGTGTAATGGAATTTTATAAAAAGTGCGTAAAAAAAGGAATAAAACCTATTATCGGTTTTGAAGCTTATGTAGCTCAGGGAAGTTCAAGATTTGATAAAACTAAAAGAAATGAAAAAGTACAGATATCAGAAGGCGAAGAAATCGGAACTGATAATACAGACGGTTTATCCGTTACAAATATAAACTATGCTCATCTTATACTGCTTGCAAAAAATGAAACCGGTTATAAAAATCTAATAAAGCTGAATTCAATAGGATTTACAGAAGGATATTATTACAAACCAAGAATAGACCTTGAAGTATTGAATAAATACCGTGAAGGAATTGTTGCTTTATCAGCTTGTGCAGGTGGTGTAATCTCTTGTTATATCGTGAGGAATAATATTGAAAAAGCTTATGAAATGGCAGGAAAGTACAAAGATATTTTCGGAGATGATTTCTACTGTGAAATACAAAACCATTTAACTCTTGAAAGTGAGAAAATGGTATTAAGGGAAATGCCAAAGATTGCAAGGCATCACGGACTTAAATTAATTGCAACCAATGATGTTCACTACATAAAAAAAGAGCATGCAGTCGCACATAATATATATTTACATATTTCTGCAAGGAATAATAAAAACATTGATACATATTCAATAACTAATAATCTCAGATACGGAACAGACCAGATATATTTCAAGTCAACGCAGGAAATGTGCGAACTATTCAAAGATTATCCCGAAGCAATAAAATCAACACTTGAAGTTACAGAAAAATGTAACCTTACTCTTGATACCTCAAGACATTATATGCCTGAATTTCCTGTTCCGGAAGATTTTGTTTCAGAACTTGAAAAGCCAAAGGTTGAACTTAAAAGCAGGGAAGAAGTTATTTTTTACAATCTTGATAAATATCTTGAAAAACTTGCTCATACAGGACTTAAAAAAAGATTAAAAGAAGTAACAAAAGAAGCTCTGGAAAGACTGGAATACGAACTGAGTGTTATTTCAAAGATGAAGTTCTCAGGATATTTTCTTATTGTTCAGGATTTTATAAACACTGCAAAAAGCAGGGGAATACTTGTTGGACCGGGAAGGGGTAGTGCTGCCGGCTCTCTGGTATGTTATGCAATCGGTATTACAAATGTAAATCCGCTTGATTATAATCTGCTTTTTGAAAGGTTTCTTAATCCGGCAAGAGTATCAATGCCTGATATAGATATTGATTTTCAGGACGACAGGCGCGATGAGGTGATTCAATATGCAAAAGAAAAATACGGCGAAAACTCAGTTGCTCAGATAGTTACGTTTAACAAACTTGCTCCAAGAGGTGTACTGAAAGATGTCGGGAGAGTATTAAATTTTCCGTTTAACGAAATTAATGATTTAACCAAGCTCGTACCGATACTGTTCGGAAAAGTTAAACCTTTATCTGAATGTATGAAAGAGGTTCCTGATTTCAGTAAATACTTCAATGAAGGTGCGGCAGATAAAAAACTTGACAAGAGAAATTTATTTGAATATGCTTCTGTTCTTGAAAATCTTAATAAAAATTCTTCAATACACGCATCGGGAATAGTAATAGCTCCATCAGATGTAACTGACTATGTACCATTATCAAAAGTTACAGGAGAAGACAACGTCTTTTGTACACAATATGATATGAATTCGCTCGAGGATGCAGGGTTGATAAAAATTGATTTTCTCGGTTTAAAGGAATTGAAAGTAATCGGACAAACTCTCGACCTTGTAAACAAAAAATATAATCTGAATCTAACACCTGATACGATTCCGTTGGACGATGAAAAAACATACGAATTATTTTCAGCAGGTTCGACAATCGGAATATTTCAGTTTTCAAAAAGCAAGATGAGGGAATATCTCTCTAAGCTGAAGCCCAAAAATATCAACGACCTTGCGGCAATGAATGCACTCTACAGACCGGGACCGATGAAGTTAATACCTGATGTTATTGACAGAAGATTCGGAAGAAAACCTGTAACGTATATGCATCCTCTGATGGAGAAAGCACTGAAGGAAACCTATGGAATAATTGTATATCAGGAACAGGTAATGCAGATAGCACGGGATATTGCAGGATTTTCAATGTCGCAGGCGGATAATATGAGAAAGGCAATGGGTAAGAAAATCAAGGAGAAGATGGAACAGATAAAGGGAGAATTTATAGAAGGAGCTGTTAAGAATAACGTTAAGAAAGAGCTCGCAAAGGAAATATATAATTTAATTTTAGATTTTGCAGATTACGGATTTAATAAATCACACGCAGTAGCGTATTCAATTCTTGCATTTTATACTGCATATCTGAAAACACATTTTCCGCTTGAGTTTCTTGCTGTATCAATGGAATGCAGAAAAGACAACGAAAGTGATCTGGCATTGTTTGCAGATGAATGTAAAAGGATGGGTATAAAACTTGTCCCGCCCGATATAAATCTCAGCTATACTGATTTCAGGGTTAAATATAACACAGATTCAGGGGAAATTTTATTCGGATTAAGTGCTATAAAAGGCGTTGGAGAGAAAGCTGCGGATTCAATTACAGATGAGAGGGAAAAGAATGGGAATTTCCTGAGTTTTCTTGATTTTCTTAAAAGAGTTGATTTGCGGTTGGTAAACAAGGCAACTGTTGAAGCATTGATATTTTCCGGTGCATTTGATTCGGTTGAACCAAACAGAAGAAAACTCTTTCTGAATCTTGAGAGGGCTACAACTTATGCGCAGCGATATAAGGAAATGCCTGAAGCTCACGGTCAGGAAGGTTTATTCTCAACCGTACAGGGCGGAAGAGTAATGGATGAAGTTAAGCTTTCAGAATATGAAGACTTCACTGAAACTGAGAAGTTTAACCATGAAAAATCTGCAATTGGATTTTATCTTACAGGTCATCCGCTTGAAAAATACAGGGATAGAATCAAAAATTTTATAACTCTGTCTTTCGGAGATGATGTATCAGAAATAGAATTTGAACAACTTGGAACTGTGAGGATGTGCGGTGTTATAAACGGATTGGAAATAAAGTTATCTAAATCAAACAAGAAATTTGCTGTTTTTAACCTGATAGATTTTTATAGCTCGGGCGAATGTGTGGCTTTTTCAAGTTTACTCGAAAGCAAGGAATCTGTTTTTAAAAACGATAACCTTGTATTTGTTCAGGGCAAAGCAGAGGAAAACGGCGATAAAATTAAATTAATAGTTGAAGATATAATGCCAATAGAAAGTTTTCAGGAAAAAATTGCAACAAATATTACTTTAAATATATACGAAAAAGATTTTCAACCCGGTATGGCAGATGAACTTAAAAAAATCATAGATGATAATCCGGGAAATTGTAATATATTCTTTCATATAGTCAATAACGGAACATCAAGGGTATTCAGATTGAAAGATGACAAAATACGACCAACAAGTGAAGTAATAGAAATGTTGAAAAATTTAGTAGGAGAAAATAATATAAAAATAAATTAAATTAAGAACGTAACCATAAACATAAAAACAAAGGAGAAATAAATGCACCCGTTAGAAATTACAGATTCAAATTTTGCAACAGAAGTAGAACAATCAACTGTTCCGGTATTGATAGATTTCTGGGCAGTGTGGTGCGGACCTTGCCGTATGATTGCCCCGATAGTAGAAGAGCTTGCGAAAGAATATGAAGGAAAAGCTAAAATCGGAAAAGTTGATGTAGATAATAATCCGATGATTGCAAGTAAATTTGGTATCCGCAGTATTCCAACTCTGTTGATATTCAAAGGCGGAAAAGTAGTTGATCAGATTGTAGGTGCAGTTCCAAAGGGAATGATCGCAGATAAATTAAATGCACAAATTTAAAGCTATATAAATAATAATTTTTTTATGAAAAAACTTCTGACCTTGTTGGTGGTAGTTTTTTCATTAAATGTTTCCGGATATTCTCAGGACACATTTTCTATATGTGCAGTTGACCTTACAACAGGTGAAGTCGGCAGCGCAGGTGCTTCCTGTATTTCAGGTTGTATAATTCTGAGTGATGTTCACCCGGGGGTTGGTGTGATTCATACTCAGGCATACTGGAATTCAACAAATCAAAACAATGCTAAGGCAAAAATGAATCTTGGATGGTCGCCTCAGCAGATTATTGATTGGTTAGTTCTGAATGACGCTCAGGGAAATCCGGGAATCAGGCAATACGGAATCGTATCGCTCGACAGCGGAGGAATGTTTGCGGCTTATACCGGCTCGAACTGTACAAACTGGAAAGGACATACAACAGGATACGTTTATGCCATACAAGGGAATATTTTATTGGGTCAGAAGGTAATTGATTCAATGAAGGCAAGATTTTTAAACACTCCCGGCAACTTAGCATTTAAGTTGATGGCAGCATTGCAGGGCGGAAAAATGCCCGGAGCAGATACAAGATGTGCGAGCTACGGAAAATCAACAATATCCGCATTCATAAGAATAGCAAAACCCAATGACCCTCAAAACGGACCGTATTGGTGTGATTTGAACGTGAATAACACTCCTACTTCAAAAGACCCGATAGACTCATTACAGGTGAAATTCAATCAGTGGCTTCTGACATCTGCAGGAAGTGAACTAACCGTAATACCTGATAAATTTGAATTATTTCAGAATTTCCCAAACCCGTTTAATTCAGTTACAATTATCAAGTTTCAAGTTCCCGCTCTGTCATCCCCAAATGTCCCTATCGGTAATCCAGCAGTAGTAATTAAAGTTTATGATTTAACAGGAAAAGAAGTAAAAACTCTTGTTAACGAATATAAACAGCCGGGAACATATCAGGTAAGATTTGATGCTTCAGGGCTTTCAAGCGGTGTATATTATTATAAAATGACTGCCGGAGAGTATGAATATACTGCAAGAATGGTATTGCTGAAGTAAATTCATCAAGTTTGTAAAGTTTCCTTCCTCATTCCTAAGCTATGGCTCAGGAATGAGGAAAATTATTTTATTCTCCAATAATTTTTACCAGGACACGTTTTTTCCTTTTGCCGTCGAATTCACCGTAGAAGATTTGTTCCCAGGGACCAAAATCAAGTTTTCCGTCTGTAATTGCTACAACCACCTCTCTACCCATAATTGTTCGCTTCAAATGTGCATCTGCATTATCTTCAAAACCGTTGTGTTTATATCTCGAATAAGGTTTCTCCGGTGCAAGTCCTTCAAGCCATACTTCGAAATCAGAATGTAAACCGGATTCATCGTCATTTATAAAAACACTTGCAGTAATATGCATTGCATTTACAAGACAAATACCTTCTTTTATTTTGCTTTCCCTGATGCATTTTTCAACTTCGGGAGTAATGTTTATAAATTCTCTCCTCTTTTTTGTGTCAAACCAGAGTTCTTTTCTGAATGATTTCATAAGGATTTTTTATTCTTTTGAATTTGTTTTATATAGTACAAGATAAATTTAACTTAATATAATTCAGGTTAAAATGAAGAAGAAAATAATAGTTTTAGGAACTGGTTTTGCCGCATTCAGATTTCTGAAAAAAATTGATATTTCCAAATATGAAGTAATTGTAGTAAGTCCGAGAAATCATTTCCTGTTTACTCCTTTGCTTCCAAGCACAACCGTAGGTACTATCGAATTCAGAAGCATAATTGAACCAATAAGAAATATTGACAATATCACATTTTATCAATCTTACTGTACTGAAATTGATAAAGCAAACAATAAAATTATCTGCATTGACACTGATACGGGAACAAGATTCGAACTCGGATTTGATTATCTGGTGATTGCAGTAGGTGAAGTAACAAATACTTTTAATGTTGAAGGAGTTGGTAAATACGCTTTGTTTTTGAAAGAACTTTCAGATGCGAGAAAAATAAGAACAAAAGTAGTCGAATGTTTTGAAAACGCATATCTTCCCGGTATCAGTGAAGAGAAAAGAAAACAATTTCTCAGGTTTGTAGTATGCGGAGGCGGACCTACGGGAGTTGAGTTTGCCGCAGAATTAAATGATTTTATAGAAGATGATGTTAAGAAAAAATATCCGGAAATATCAAAGGATGTTGAAATAATCCTTGTTGAATCAAGAAATAAATTACTTGCAACCTTTGATGAAAAACTGAGCGAATACACTATGAAGGTATTTCAAAGGCAGAATATTAATTTGCTGATGAATACTTATATAACTTCACTCGATGAGAATAAAATTTTTTTAAGTAACGGAGATACAATTGATTATGGACTTCTGGTATGGGCAACCGGTAACACTTCAACAGAACTCGTAAAGGAAAGCGGTTTTGAATTAAACAAGCAGGGAAAAATTATAACCGATAGCTTTTTCAGAGTCAAAAATTCACAGAATATATTCGCAATAGGCGATTGCGCCGGAATCGAAAACAAGAATCTTCCTGCAACTGCTCAGGTAGCTCAGCAGCAGGGAGTCTATCTTGCAAAGTTTTTTAATGATGGATTGAATCAGACAAATGAGTTTGAATTTAAAAGTCTCGGAATGCTTGCCTATATAGGAGATAGCAAAGCTCTCGCTGACACTTCGCAATATAAAGGTACAGGTTTTAAAACATTTATCCTGTGGCGCAGTGCATATCTTACAAAACTTGTCAGTTTAAAAAATAAAGTGCTTGTAATTTTTGACTGGGTTAAAACATTTCTTTTTGGAAGGGATATAAGCAGCTTTTAATATTTCAGGGCATAAACAATTATGTTTGTGCCCATTTTAAATGCTTCTTCCCTTTTTTCAGGAGGGTCGTCATGTTCTTTTGGATCAGCCCATCCGTCTGTTATATTTGTTTCAAAAGTATAGAATACGCAGAGTCTGCCTCCGCGGTAAATACCGAATCCTTGTGGCGGTTTTTCGTCGTGCTGATGAATCTTGGGCAATCCATTAGGAAATGAAAAATGCGAATTATAAATAGGGTGGTCAAAGGGAAGTTCCTTTAATTCTTCCTCGGGAAATACTTTTTTCATTTCACGTCTGAATGCTTCATCCATTCCGTAATCGTCATCTGCGAAAAGAAATCCTCCCGAATCAAGATATTTCCTCAACCTTACAACCTCTGCATCTGAGAATTCAATATTTCCATGACCTGTTATTATCAGGAAAGGATAATTATAAATATCGTCCGATGAAATATTAACGGAATAGAATTTTGATTCATCTGTTACTATCGAAGTATTTTTTTTCAGATAGTCCATCATATTAACTTCAGCAGTCGGGTCATTGTACCAGTCACCTCCGCCTGAATACTGCAATCTCACAAGTCTGAATTTACCTGTCGTAGAAACTGGTTGTGAAAAGAGTATTACGGAATCTGAAAATAAAACTAATAATATTAAGATAAATTTTACCATATATATAAGATTAAAATAATAAACCTGAATGTAAATATCACTTGATAAATTAAAATAAAAAAAATACTTTTAAACACGTTCGTTTATTAATCTAAAATAATAATAAAATGAAAGGGAGAATCGAAATGCCACCGAGGGAACGACTCCTTATTAGTGGGGCAGAGTTATTCGCACAAAAGGGATTTTCAGCAGTAGGGGTCAGGGAGGTTACAGATAAAGCAGGAGTAAATGTATCAATGACCTCTTATTACTTTGGCGGAAAAAACGGATTGTTAAAAGCTATATACGAAGATTTTTTCAGAAAGTCAGAAAATAATTAAGGAAGTTGCCCTTATGAATAAACCTACCGAACTTAAAATTAAAGAACTTATTGATTTGCTGATTAAAATGATGATGGAAAATGAAAATATTTGCAGGGTTGCAATATTCGAGCTTCCGTTTGACATTCCCGAATTAAGAGAGTTTAAAGAAAAACTTTTCAAAGAGAATATTAAAATGATAACAGATATTTTCAATGAAAAGTATAACATTAATGATGAATCTTTGCAATTGATTATAGGACCGGCTTTTTACAGTATTCTCTTTTCTCACTGCTATTATTCAAATGCTTTACAACTTAAAGAAGATTCGAAATATTATAAGATTTTTCAGGAAACGGTAAAAGATTTTATAATCAGGGGGCTCTCAGCATTTGAAAAGAAGAAAAAGTAGTCTGATTTCTGACTTTTAAAAATCGGGGTTTAAAAGTATCTTGTTCAAAAAAAAGAACTGAGATGAATCCGGTTAACGGTTTACTAATAAAATCAATTGAATTTATGCCGCGGAAATTCGTAAGAGTTTTTGCGAACAGATATATTGCAGGGGACAGAATCGAAGAAGCAATAATAAAGGTAAGGGAACTGAATTCAAAGAATATGCTTTGCACTATTGATGTTCTCGGGGAAAGCATAAAAGATAAAAATGAAGCGGTAATATCGAAAAACGAATCCCTTGAAGTTCTTGAGGTAATAAAGAATAATAATCTTAATTCAAATTTATCTGTTAAGCTGACAATGCTTGGGCTTAATATAGACTATGATTTATGTCTCGGACTTTTTACCGAAATACTCGAAAAAGCAAAGGAATACAATAATTTTGTAAGAATAGACATGGAAGATTCATCAGTTACGGATCTCACTATAAAGATTTATGAAGAGACGAGAAAAAGATTTGATAATGTCGGATTGGTCTTACAGGCATATTTAAGAAGAACCGAAAGTGATGTATTGAGATTAACAGAAGAGAAATCGAATTTCAGACTCTGCAAGGGAATATATGTAGAGCCGGAAAATATAGCATTTAAAAGGCGTGATGAAATAAGAGCAAATTATCTTAAGCTCGCAAAATTAATGATTGAAAGAAAAGCATATACTGCACTGGCAACTCACGATGATTATTTAATTGAAGAATGTAAAAAAATAGCAAAAGAAAATAACCTGACAAGTTCCGAATTTGAATTTCAGATGCTCCTCGGAGTAAGGGAATCTTTGAGGGATAAAATTGTAAGAGATGGCTATAAAATGAGGATTTATGTACCTTTCGGAATGAGATGGTATGAGTATTCAATCAGACGATTTAAAGAAAATCCGAATGTTGCGGCTCAGGTATTGAAAAGTTTATTTGTCAGATAACTCCTTTTCTGCAGTCTCAAGCCAGATTTTTGTAGTTTCGGGGAAAAGTTCTATCATAAATTCTTTCATTGCAATTGCATATTCGCGTATTTCCCATTGAGCATGAGAATCATCGCGTAAAGTAATAAAATTCATAATTGCCTGAAAAGAAGCAGTCCAGTAAACTTCTGTATATTGATTCAAAGGCAGAATTATCCTCGCCTGCTCTTTAGCAATTCCCAGTTCAAGCAGTTTTTTATATTGTTTGTCAAGGTAATCCATTGTTTCATTTAGTATTTTATGAGCTGTATCCTGTTCCGGAATTTCGCCTTCAGATGCCTGCTTATTATCTTCTGATTGTTTTCTCCATTTAGCGGGATAGTAGAAATCCTGGACAGGTACATATCTGCCGCTAATCTCATTCCATGCGTGGTCTTTTGTAGGATAACCTGAACTCGTTTCAATTCCAACAACATGCTTATACCATTGCCTCATAACAAATTCCGGTGCCTTTATATGAAACTGAACTATAATATGCCTGAATGGAGACCAGTGTTTATTTTCAGCAAGATATTTAACAAGTATTTTATCTTTTTCTTCAAATTTTGTTTTTCTTTTCCCGAAAGATACACGCGCGGAATTTACAACCGTAAGGTCACTTCCGAGTTTATCCACAACTTCAATGAACCCTTTGTCGAGAATTGCTTTTTTCATTAATTATTTTATTCGTTATTTGAAAACTCAAATTAATTTTCTTTATATTTTAATGCAATGTATATTGATTGATAAATGTTAAAAATTTATTTAGATTACAGAAAAATAAAAATTTATATTCTATGAAAAGACTTGTGTTGGCATTGATATTTATTCTGCCAATATCCTTTGCGGTAAATGCACAGGAAAAAATGCAGTCTAAAATTTCCGGATTCAGTTTTTCTAAATCTCCGGTTTATTCTGTATTAAATTATATTCCTTACGGGGGGATGAAATATGTTTATACTGATTACGGCGTATATTCGGTTTTTCCAAATATTGCAATTTTTCCGGGCAGTGTTAATCAGACTGAAATCTCATCTGCAATCCATCCAACTAATCCCAATATTATTATTGTCGGAGCAAATACAGATAACGGGCAGGGTTTTTATTTCACAACAAACGGCGGTTTAAACTGGTCAGGTACAAATATCTTACCCGGCTCGGTTGCCGTTTCAACAAATCCGGCTCTTGTCTTTACGGGCATAGGAACTGCACATTATAACTATTACGATTATAATATGGTATCCGACAGAACTACAAATCTCGGGACTAACTGGCTAGGACGATATACTATTTCAACAAATAACAATTTTGATAAAAATCACAATGCAGTTGATTTAGATACTTCAAGCATTTATTACGGAAGAATATATGTCGGATATACAAAATGGTCGGGAAATTATCCCATAGTAATTTCATATTCAACAAACAACGGAGCAAGCTATTCATCTGAGGTTCAGGTCGGCTCTCCGCTTTCCGGACACTATGAACAGGGAGTTAATCTGCAAACCGGACCTGGTGGAGTAGTTTATGCAGTTTGGGCAACTCCACAAATCTCAAATAATGTAGAAGATAAAATCGGATTTTCAAAATCTTTAAACGGCGGAGTTAACTGGTCTGCCGTATCATATCCACATACAATTTCAGGTATCAGGGGCACTTTGCTCTCATCAAATATCCGTGTTAACTCATTTCCTTCAATGGCAGTTGACAGAAGCGGCGGAGCAAGAAACGGATACATATACTTAACATGGGCGCAAAGAAATTTATCTCCTGCCGGAAGCGATGCAGATATTATTTTTTCATATTCATCAAACGGCGGTACATCTTTCAGTACTCCTGTCAGAGTCAATAACGATGCATTAAATAACGGCAAACAGCAATTTCATCCGAGAATGGCAATTGATCAGACTAACGGAATCATTTCAATTGTATTTTATGATACAAGAGATATCACAGGTCAGGATTCCTGCAATACTTATCTTGCTATGTCGCAGGATGGAGGCCTGAACTGGATTAATTTTAAAATCAGCAGTGCGGCTCAAAAGCCCGTTCCACTTCAGGGCTATGCGGCAGGATATTACGGCGATAATCTCGGAATATCAGCACATAATAATATCGTATATCCTTTCTGGATGGATAACAGAAGCGGACCTGCACAGGTTTATATGGCAAAGGTAACAGCCGGACCAGTGATAACTCATACTAAATTAAAAGATACAGAAAACACTTCCGGACCTTATCAAATCAACGCATCAATCATTCCTTTCGGAAGCAATCTCCAAAACGGGCAAACAAAAATTTTCTGGGGCAACACATCACCTACTAATGAAATTGTAATGACAAACTCATCCGGCAACAATTGGAGCGGCTCGATTACCGGAAGCGGAACTCCTGCGGAATACAGATATTACATAAGAACAATTGATGAACTTGGAAGGGAATCAAAACTTCCTGCAAATGCACCTGCGGAATTTTTCTCATTCAGAGCCGGACCTGATACATCGAAACCGGTAATCATTCATACTCAAATACCCGATACACCAAAAACTTATTTCCCGTTTACTCTTACTGCAAAGGTTACAGATAATATTGGAATTGACTCTGTATGGGTAAGATGGTACAGAAACAATCCGCCTGTGGGAGGTATAAATCATTTCAAATTAACTGGTAACGGAGATATTTATACCGGAATATTCAACAACGTTTTTGTCAACTATGGCAATACTATCTTTTACAAAATTTATGCAATGGATAATTCCTCATCGCACAATGTGGATTCGTCTCAGTTATTTCAGACATACCTGAAACCCTTTGCCTTTGCTATAGTTGGCAGCGGAAATATTCAGGCGAGCTATCCGTTCTTTTCATTTTATACCGATTCAAGAACTGATATGCTCTACAAGGCATCGGAAATTATTGAAGCATTCGGATTTCCGGGATTCCTTGTGAAGATTGGCTTCAATTTTGTATCTGCCTCTTCCGTTACACTGAATAATCTGAACGTGAAAATAAAAAGTGTTACGGATACTGTTGTAACTGGATTTACAAATACGGGCTGGACAACTGCATACAGCGGAAATTATACTGTACCCGGGACGGGAATTCAAATGATAAATCTGGCAACTCCTTATAACTGGAACGGAACAGATAATCTTCTGGTGGAAATATGTTTTGATAACAGCACATACGGACAGAATTCGAGTGTACTTGCGACAAATTATCCAAACAAAGTATGGCATCAACATCAGGATTTAACAACGGGCAGCGGATGTACTGACCTGACGGGCGGAAGCTTGCAGGCGGCAAGACCTAATATGGTATTCGTATTTTCAACAGATATATCAGTAAAAAATATATCAACCGAAATACCATCATCATTTTCTCTTGGACAAAACTATCCGAATCCGTTTAATCCTGTAACAAATATCCAGTTTAAAGTTCCTGCCCTGTCATTCCCGAATGTTTCTATCGGGGGGTACCCTCTGGGTCATCCATTAGTAGTTATAAAGGTTTATGATTTATTAGGCAAAGAAGTAAAAACCCTTGTAAACGAATACAAACAACCCGGAACATATCAGGTCAGCTTTTATGCGGAAGGGCTATCATCAGGAGTCTATTTTTATTCGTTGATAGTTGACGATTTATTCATATCAACTAAAAAATTCGTGTTATTAAAATAGAATATTAGAAAATGAAAATTTTAATATTTATAATTTTTATTTTACTGAGCAATTCAGATATTCTACATCCTGCATGCGCAGACTTTGAATGGTGTTTATATAATAATACTGGGCATGAAATATTTATTTACCTTTATCCAGTTAGTATGGTTTTCAATGGGCTAAATATGTATAATTTAATTGCAAAAGATAGCAATCCAGGAAATCTCTATCATAATGATTATATCCATGGCACTACATGGCATAATGGAGAAGAAAAATATTATTTTATTGGTGGAGGAGGGTATGATTATGATGCATTTGATTACCATCTTTACAATTCAAATGGTCATACAGGTTATGGGATATACAAACTTCAGATAAGGCATATGCTTTCTGGTAATGATTATTATGAAGATTCATGCTTGATAGAGTTTGATTATTTTGAACTTTTTAATGGAATATATGGTGATTTGGCTTTTTACGTAAATGATCGTTATCAACGACCACGATTTGCATACCAATTTGTTGATCAAAATCATACACATCCTTTAATTGAAATTACTTATAGTGAACCCAAAAACTATAAAATTGAAATTTGGAAACCGAATGGGCCTGAAGCACCTCCTGTAAGAGAAAAAAGATACGGACCACCTAATGGAGAGAATTACGATGGTTTTTACACGTATAAAATTGAATCAAGTTCTTTAGAAAGATTCGAAAAATTTAAGGGGATTATCCCTCTTGATTGCAGAATGGATTGCAACGTAATTCTTCACGAAAACTCTATCTATTATAATCAGAACCACAAATTTCCGTGGAATTATTATGATAATCACTATGAAATAAGGCAAGGTGACATACCATTCAATCTCCATGTTAAAAGAAGAATAAAATCACCAATATTTGTATGGGATTTTTATGATGCACATTTTTCAATACCTTTAAATATACTTCCTAACGTTACATTAAAATTAGATTCTTCTTACATTTTAAATAGTACAAGTTGTTTTGATCATCCCGAGTTTTATATGACAGCAAAGCAAAACAGCAATTTAATTCTAGCGGCAAACGATACTATTATTATAAACGATAAAGCAATATTTACTTTTGACAATGGAAGCAACTTACGGATTGGAAACAATTCTTATTTTCGTGTGAAACGCGGCGGAGTGTTTTGCAATAAAGGAGTAAATATATTAGAAGGTCTATTAAAAGTCAGATATGAAGGCGGTTGTCATTATTTACAATGCGATTATGCTACAGACTATATAATAAATGATAGCACTCAAATATTTGTTGCTGATAGTGATACATTAGTAATACCTGATAATTTAATTGTGCATTTTTGTGGTGCTAATACTTTACTTTCCATTGATTCAAACTGCACAGTTAAAATTGGTGCAAATTCGAAACTTGTATTTCAGGATGGTGCGAGACTAAATGCATATAAGGCAAACTTTACTTCAATAAATGCAAATTCCATATGGGACGGTATTTATCTCGAAGATTCATCTAAAGATACGATTAGATATTGTAATATAGAAAATGCAGTGTCGGGAATTAATATTAAAGATAAATACAACTCCGGAGGAACTCCCGGTATGGACCCGGTCACTATTATTACCGATTGCAGTTTTAAAAATACTACAAGCAATACTTTTTCTTCCGGCATTTATGTTAACAACAGCAATAATATTTTGCTTAAAAACAATAGTTTTATTTCAACAAATATTAATATCGGATTCAGTAGCGGAATACTGCTTGAATACTGCCCGGCGGGAAATATTAACCTAATAAATAATAATGTTGACTATTCTGCCAACGGTGTAGTCGTTATTCAGTCTTCCCCTTATATCTCAAGAAATACCATTACGGGAAAGACAAATTCGAATTACGGAATATTTCTCGATAATGCAGGCGGAAACATAAAATATAATACCGTTAACAATTTTTCCACTTCCTATATTTCTTATTATTCATCACCGAATTTATTCCGTAATTCATTTCTCAATGCTTCGAAATCAAATCTCGAACTGCTTACATATTCCACGCCTTTAATGAGACCTGTAAACACAGAATCAGAAATCATATGGCTGGGAGGTAATAATATTATTTCGGGAACTCCTGCAATTTCAGGTATTGAATTTTATGAGGAGTCCTATCCTGAATTAGATTTAGGATACAACATCGAAAATGTAAACGGTGCGGATTATATGAAAGGTGATATTCCAACTGTAATGGACGGCATGTTATTTTCAACTTACAATTATTGGGGAACTTCAAATCCAGACCCGAATAAATTCGATGTTCAGTATGGAAATGTGGAGTATCAACCAATTTATGACGGAGTCACACCCATTTATTACGATGATTACCAGATGAATGATATCGGATTTGGATTTTATGACACTGTTTTAATAAAGAACCTCGGAGATATTTCAGGCGGTACACTTTTATTTATGCAGGCATATAACAAAGAAAAGCAATCAGACTACAGCGGTGCAATATTATTATACAAACAAGTGATAAGTTCATATAAGAAATCTTATTATGCTGCTGCTTCATTAATGGGAATATTCAGTTGCCTGGAAAAAATAAAAAATATAAACAATTTCATACTACATCAGAATTTTTTGAGCCAGCTGAAGACTAATAATAAAATTCCTTTAATTATAAGAGAACTATCGGAAGATTACATCATCAAATGCAAAGTAAAACGCGGAATGCTGACTGAAGCAATCAGTGATTATAATAATATTTATATGTTAAATCAGAGCAATTCAAAGGGTGAACATGCATTACTTAACAAGGAATGTTTAACCTCGATGTTACACGACACTACAGACGGAATGTCAGGTGATATTATAGAGCATAAATATAATATTTACGAAAAAATTACGAATAAATCACTGAACCATAATTATTTAATAAAAAAAGAAGGAAAATCGGCTCAATATTCACTATCGGATAACTATCCGAATCCGTTTAATCCTGTAACAAACATAGGATATGAACTGCCAAATGATGCATTTGTAAAAATAAGAATATTTGATATTCTCGGGCGGGAAGTCACAGTTCTCGTAAATGAATTTAAATCTGCAGGAAGATATATTTCAGTATTTAATGCTTCCAATTTACCAAGCGGAATATATTTCTACAAACTTGAAGCAAAAGAACAATCAGAGATTTATAAAACGTTCAATATCGTAAAGAAAATGCTACTGGTAAAATAAAGATTGGCTGCTAATTCGAAATTATTAAAAATTTAAATAAGTCAAATTATAAAACTTAAAGCTTTCAACTTATTTGTGAATATAAAAACAATTAGAAAATATATTCTTGCTAAATATTTTTAAAACTATCGTTATGCGTAAAGTATCAGGTATTATAATATTAATTATTTTAATCTCAACTTCCTTAAGGGCACAATGGATTATTCAGAGTCCTTTACCTACAGACTCATATCTAAATACTGTTCAGTTTTTAAATAAAAACACAGGTTATGCCGGCGGCACCGGAGGTAAGATTATTAAAACTACAAACGGGGGAATAAATTGGTTTTATCTTAATACGAACATTAATCCTAATGGTGGAATGCTCTCCGTTATTTTTTCCTTATCATTTATTAATACAGATATAGGATATGCGGTTACTCCTAATAAAATTATTAAAACGACAAATGCCGGAAATAATTGGACAACATTAGATTCCGGACATTTTATGAATCTAAAGTTTGTTCAATTTACAGATTTAAATGTTGGCTATGCTGGAGGAGGTCATAATGTAATAAAATCTACAAACAGTGGAAACAATTGGTTCTTACAGGATTCTTCTCAATATTATTATATATTTTCAGGATATTTTTTGAATGCTTCTACTGGATTTTTTTCCGGAAATGAATTGCTGGGGGGAATGATTTTAAAAACAACTAATGGAGGTTTAAAATGGGAATTATTTTATACCGGCACACAAATAGCAAATGCTATATTTTTTGTTAATGAATCAGTCGGTTATGTTGCTGGCAGTGCCGGTAATAATGCAAGAACAACAAATGGCGGAATAAACTGGATTCAAAATTATTCAATTGGAAGTCAAATTAACTATTTGAAATTTAATAACGATAGTGCCGGAATTGCTGTTGGAGATAATATGATTGCAACAACCACTAATTCTGGATTAAACTGGATAAAGCATTATCCTGGTTATGGATATAAATTAAGTTACGGTTCGTTTAGTGATTTGTCAAATGGTTATTTCGTTGGTTTAAATGGTTTAATTATCAAGACTACAAATTTTGGATTAAATTTTTCCGTAACATCATCAGGGACAATCAAAAATTTATATTCGATTCATTTTATTAATTCAAAAACCGGATTTTCCGCAGGTGATTATGGTGCAATTTTAAAAACAACAAATTCAGGATTAAACTGGTTTTCATTAAATTTAATTTCGGCGGCAAATGTTTTTCAGTCGATTTATTTTACAGATTCATTGAACGGTCTCGTTTGTGATTGGGATGGATATATTTGGAAAACAACTAACGGCGGAACAAACTGGCAATCACAGTTTCTTGGAATGGGGTTATTTGATATAGATTTTGTTAACAACAATACAGGTTATATATGCGGAAGCGGTTGTATATTAAAAACGACAAACAAAGGAATAAACTGGATAGGACAAGACCCAGGTATCGCGGTAGAATTCCGTTCTATATTTTTTCTGGATGAAAACACAGGCTATTCTGGAGGTAAATACGGTAATCTTATTAAAACAACAAACGGAGGTGTTAACTGGATTTCTTTGAATTCCGGCTCAACTCAAATAATATTTTCTATCTATTTTGTAAATCAAATTACAGGTTATCTGCTTACCTGCAATTCGATATTGAAAACAACAAATGCTGGAAACAGCTGGTTTGAAAATCTAACCGGAATTGTAGATTGTCTGGAGGGTGGAATTGAATTTTCTGATGAAAATACTGGATATGCTGTTGGTGGTCAACAAGCAAATTATTCTTTGGTTTATAAAACAACCAATGGTGGAATTAACTGGAATCAACAGACTTGCGATGTCAAACGTCAACTATATTCATTAAGTATTATTAATTCCGATACAGTATTCGCAGCAGGATGGAACGGATCAATTCTAAGAACAATTAACGGAGGTGGAAATGTCTGGATAAATATAAATAACTCGGAAATACCATCATCATTTTCTCTTGGACAAAACTATCCGAATCCGTTTAATCCTGTAACAAATATCCAGTTTCAGGTTCCTCCCTGTCATTCCTGCGGAGGCAGGGGGTACCCTCCGGGTCATCCATTGGTAGTTATCAAGGTTTATGATTTATTAGGCAAAGAAGTAAAAACCCTTGTCAACGAATACAAACAACCCGGAACATATCAGGTCAGCTTTAATGCGGAAGGACTATCGACAGGAATTTATTTTTATAGAATGACAGCAGGTGACTTTTCCGAAACGAAGAAACTTGTTTTAATAAAGTAGCTACAAACATATGACTCCTGACGGAGTCAGCAATCTGAAGCAAAAAATAAGTAAGAAAATAATTTCACTTTGAAAAAATGGCTGATTGTCCAAATTGATAAACTTACTGATAAGTTTATGAGCAAAGTTATGTAATTAATGTTGTTTACCAAACATTGCACAGAATCAGGGTAATTTTTCAAAATATTTGTAACAGAATCAGGGTAACTCAGCTATTTTGTAGAAAAAAGGATGTATAAAAAAACAGGACTGTATTTAGTACAGCCCTGTTTTTCGTTAAAACAAGTGTTTTTTAAAGTTCTATTTGTAAATTTCTCCGTATTTCTCTTTTACTGCTTTATCCCACTGAGGAACTACAGTCGCAAGAAAATCGAGTTTCGCTTTCCATAATGCGGGCATATCAAGTCCGATTAACTGCTGTGCTTTTTCTTTTGTTGAGTAATCTGCAAGCTGAACCGGGGTTGAAACTCCCATCTTTACAAGCAATTCACCTATTAATCTTCTCGCTTCTTCTCCTTTCTGAATTGCTAAAGCGAGTATGCGGGCACTTTCAAGAGGTGCATGGAAACTTCCGCCGTGACTTGCCGCTACATAATCCCATCTCCATTGTGCCTGTCTGATTAATTGCAAAATCGGCTTCATCTGCTCTTCGGTTGCTCCTTTTTCCCATGCAACTTTTGCTTCGAGATGTGCTTTTGATATTGTACTTGTTGCGAGTTTGTTTAATTGTAAAATTCTATCCTGTCTGTCAAATACGTTTTTCATCAGGGTTTCTTCGCTCTCTCTGTGGCATACCAGACAAGAATTTGCTATGTTATTTAATGGACTCTGAATGTGATGGTCTGTGAATTTAACTCCGCCTTCGGTTTTATATGGCATGTGACATTCGGCACAGGATACATTTCTTTCTGCGTGAATTCCGAATTTATATAATTCATAATCCGGATGTTGTGCTTTCAACATCGGTGCCTTGCTTAATGGATTTACCCAGTCAACATGCTGTACAGAGTCATAGTATGTTTCCATTTGCTCCATTGACATTCCCTTATCCCATGGGAATGTTAAATATTTTTCCTCTTTTCCTTTGAAGTAATATTCTACGTGACATTGTGCACATACAAGCGAGCGCATTTCCTGATGTGATGCCGATGTAATATTTTTTCCCTGACGCTCGTATGCTTCAACCAGTGCAGGTCTTGTTATTCTTAAATTCATTGTTTTCGGGTCGTGACAATCCTGACAACCTATAGCATTTGTAACTTCGGCTCCAAGTTCTTTCCACGGCTTTTTATAAAACTCAGCAACTCCAAGCTGTTTCATCATTCTCGGTACATCTGTGCTTTTACATGTCCAGCAGGTTGAGGGCTGAGGCACATCGGTTCTTAATGTTGCTCTTATATCTTTTATAGCATTGTAATGTCCCCTTGCCTGATTATAATCTCTTGAAAATGCATATCCCGCCCACATAATTACAAGGTCTGGATTGTCATGTAATGCATCACGTGTAACAGAACCTAAATATTTGCTTGAAAAAGTTGTGTCTTCTGTTTTAATGTATGACTCATATTCCCTCGGATAGTTTTCTCCCCAGACTGAATTTCTTGGCTCCCAGTCTGCAATCGGTTTAACAGTCTGAAGTACTACTGTTTCGCTGCGACGCTCTATTATTGAGCTTCCGATTAAGCCAATTAAAAAAACAACTATTATTGTTCCTGCATATAAAACCCATCCAACCCAGGGTTTTTGCTTAATTGTTTCAGATAATTTTGCCATAATGATTTATGTTTTAAATTTTAATTATTTGTCTTTTTTAAATAAGTTATGAAGCCAGTCCGGCAATACCGGATTTAGTTTTGGAACTCTTGCATTTGGTGATGATGATAAACTGTTTACCTTGCCGTGCGGTACTTCCCTGTGACACGTCCAGCATTTTATGTTGTCTTCTTCTTTCAGCTTTGCCATATTATGAACAAGGTCAACAGTTGAAAGCAATGCTGAGTGGCAGCGCTCGCAGTTTTCCTGAACTACATTCGCGCCTGCTTCCTTTATGCGGATAACCTGCGGTTCAAGTCTGAGCGTGAACATTGTGCTGTGTCTCAATCCGTCACTTGCTTTGAACATATACTTTCTGATAAAATTATCGTGAGGAACGTGACAGTCATTGCATATTGCAACATTTGAATGGGAACTGTGCTGCCATGAAGCGTAATAAGGATACATTACATGACAATTAATACACGTCTCAGGTTTATCAGAAATATATGAGCCGGCACGGCTGATGTGAAGTAAAAGAAATACCAGTCCCGTGAAAACGCCAATCGCAAGTATTACAGACAATTTCCAGTTATCGGGAGGTATAAACCATTTGAAAAATTTACTTATTTTTTCCAATTGTAATATTATTTTATATTACAAAAATAGTATTAATGATTATTTCAAACCTTGACAAATGTCAAACTAAGCAAAATTAATCGAGGATACTTTTAAGTCCATTATAATCAATAATTGTTAATTTTCTGCCTTTAACTTGAATAAGTCCGGAGTCCTGTAATTTTTTAAAAGTGCGGGAGAGGGTTTCGAGGGTTGCACCGATATATGCGGCTAAATCAATTTTTGAAATACCAAGCTGTATTTCATTGGCAGCATTTCTGTTGTATATTTTATCAATTTCTCTCTTATTGTCAAATTCGGATAAAAGGAAATTTACAAGACGTTTTGTAACATCCTGAAATTTTATATTGAAAAGTTGTGATTGAAGCATCTTCAATCTTTTTGAAAGATTTGAAAGAAGACTAAAACAAATTGAGTTGTTCTGTCTGATAATGTTATGAAATTCTATTGCGGGAATTAATATTACTTTTGTAGAATTTGCAAGCGCCATTGCACTTGCAGGAAATACAGCTTCGCCATTATAGATTTTATCTATATTTTCAAAAACCGGAACCTCTGCAAATGTATTTCCACCCTGAAATATATGAATTATTTTTTCCTTACCTTCCTTGTCCGTTTTGAAAACTTTCACTATTCCTTCTGCAACACAATAAAATCCTGCATAATAATCATTTTCAAGAAAAATAATTTCGTTTTTCTTTAATTTTTTTATTGAACAGACCGAGGCAATCAAATCAAGCTCTTTTGATGGCAGATTTGAGAAAAGATCTGTCTTTCTTAAAGATTGTGAGATTACTTCCCGTTTTAAAATGTTCCTGTCTGTACGTATTATAAATTTTGATTGATACATAACTTGTTAAAAAGGTACATCTTCTTCCGGAATCTCGTTGAATTCGGGCTCGCTTCCCTGAGTTTCCGAACTGTTGTCAGATGATAACTTCCAGGCACGCAAAGAATTAAAATACACTGTTTCTCCCTTTGGGTTTACCCATGCCCTACCCTGTAAATCAAAATCTATTTTTACTTTATCACCAACTTTAAATTTATTTAACTGGTCGCAGGAATCCTGTACCATTTCAAATTTTAAGAACTGGGGATAATCCGGATTGTTTGCATATTTAACAACAAATTCCCTTTTGCGGAATGTATCCTTTACCTGAGCTGTGTCGTATATTACTTCGATTATACCGTTTATTGTCATACTTTTGTTATTAATTTTTTATGAATTTATAAAATTTTTTTTAAAAAAGTTATTCATTTAATTAAGTTTATTCTGCTTATAGATTTTTTATGAAATTTTTTTTGAACACAGATAACGCAGATTGAACAGATTTCCACGGATTTATTCAACTCTGATTGGGTTGTATGTTTGTAGAAAGAGGTATTATTTTTTTCAAGAGGATTATTTTTTTCAACCCCATCGGGGTTGTATGTTTGTAGACCCACTTTCGTGGGAATGACAGATTAAGACTTAATCTATGTATAAAAAATCCAAATTTCTACAATCATTTGACCCCTACGGGGTCGTATATATATTAAACATTTTTTTCTATTAACATTAAATCCCTACGGGATTTTTTTAGCACCCCGATAGGGGTGCAACGTATGTAGAAAATGGAATTTAAAAAAAATCTGCCTTTATCCCGAACGCGGGAATTTAAAATTTCTACAATCATTTGACCCCTACGGGGTCGTATATATATTGAACATTTTTTTCTATTAACATTAAATCCCTACGGGATTTTTTT
>Ga0073934_10003516_pt1 | contig 28645 bp, 24 predicted proteins | sample LarsenN4metaG_FD_76834 | JGI IMG/M metagenome (GOLD analysis project Ga0073934, IMG submission 76834) | Hot spring sediment bacterial and archeal communities from British Columbia, Canada, to study Microbial Dark Matter (Phase II) - Larsen... ... | reverse complement strand
GCCCTCCATCCCGCCAACGCCCGGATTTTTCACTGAGGCTCCTCTTGCGGATCTTTGCGTCTCGAAGGGCGGGGCAGGCCGCCCAAGCGCTGGGTGCGCTTGGCTTTGGGCGGGAGGCGCCGGTCCGGCGGAGAGGCATTTTGGATTGCGGATTTCGGATTTCGAATTGAACAAGAAACAACAGCCAATGCCTTGGGGCGGGCGCCCTTCGGCGTCCCGTGCCGGGCTCTCGGGAGTCGTGGGGCAAAGCCGGCCCCAGCGGTCACGCGGGCATTGCCGCAAGGACCCTCTTCACCCCGTGGCCCTGTCTCCTCCATGGCGCGCCTACTTCATCATTCATCTTCGGGAATGTGGCATGACAAGACCTGACCCCGGACCCTCATGACCCCGGACCCTCACGTGACCCCGGTTCCTCACGCACCGGAAGCGTACTTCCTGTACGTTGAGGATGCGGGCGCCGAAGCCTGACGCCGCCATAGGTCCGTCGCCGTCGGTGGCGCACCCGGGGCCTCTTCGAAGGGCGCCCTGCCGGGGCTCCTTGGAACCAAGACCCGCGCCGCTCCCCCGCAGGGCCTCTTCGAAGGTAGGGCTGAACGTGGACATAAGAACCCGGCCCGCCCGAAGGGCGGACCGAGGGAGAGGGAGGCGAGGAGAAAGGCCTGCCTTTCGACGCGCGGACCCGACCTAGGGAGGAGGCGCCGAAGGCGCCGGGCCGGGAGGGGCGGGGGGGGAAGAGAAGGCGGAAGGCGAAAGTGAGACAGGGGAAAGGGCAAGCACACTTGGGATTTGGGATTTGGGATTTGGGATTTGGGATTGGGGATTTGGGATTTGGGATTTGGGATTGGGGATTTGGGACTTGGGAATGTAGGAGAGGCGAACCTCGGCGTCGGGAGACGCCTCCCACGGGGCGCGACCGTGTCGCTTTCGCAACGGGTTTGGCACGGGCGTGACGCCCGCTCCCGCTAGGCTTGGCCCTGGAAGGGCCACAAGGCCCAGGGAGGATCGGGAAGATTCCATGAAGGAACCCCGGATCAAACGCAAGCTGGACGTGGCGGTGGTCTCCGACGTGCACCTCGGCACGGTGGGCTGCCACGCCTCGTCCCTCCTCGACTACCTGAAGGGCATCGAGCCCGAAGTCCTCGTCCTCAACGGCGACATCATCGACTGCTGGCAGTTCCGAAAGTACTACTGGCCCAAGGCCCACATGAAGGTCCTCAAGCGCCTCATGAAGATGGTTTCAGAGGGGACCACGGTCTACTACGTCACGGGAAACCACGACGAGATGCTCCGCAAGTTCGCGCCGCTCCGCCTGGGCCGCCTCCACCTCGTGAACAAGGTGGTCCTGGACCTCCCGGGCGGAAAGGCCTGGATCTTCCACGGCGACGTCTTCGACGTGGTCCAGCGGTACTCCCGCTGGCTGGCCCGCCTCGGAGCCGTGGGCTACGACCTCCTCATCCTCCTCAACCGGCTCGTGAACTTCGTCTCCCTCCGCCTGGGGCGCGGGCGGATCTCCCTCTCCAAGCGCATCAAGGACGGCGTGAAGCGGGCCGTGAAGTTCGTGGACGACTTCGAGCAGACCGCCACGGACCTGGCCCTCGAGGGCGGCTTCGACTACGTGGTCTGCGGCCACATCCACAAGCCCCAGATCCGCGAGGTCCACCGGAACGGGCGGACCGTGGTCTACCTCAATTCCGGCGACTGGATCGAGAACCTCACGGCCCTCGAGTACGCGGGAGGCGCGTGGAGCCTCTACCGGCATCCCGAGCCCCTTCTCCGAACCGCGGCCACAGAAGACGCGGAGGATCCGGACCTCGCGGCCCCCTTCGACCGCAGGGCCTTCCTGGCCGCCCTGCCCACCCTGGCCGCCGCCGGGGAGGCGCGGCGCCTCGCGTCGGAGCCCTGAGAGCCGGCGCCGGGACGAAATAACGAAGAGCACCCGGCGGTTCTGCTGTCCCTGGCCGTTCCCGGCAGGTGACAGGGAGGCCGCCCATGTCGCTCCTTTCCAGCCGACCCTTCCGCTTTTCCGTGGCTTTCCCAGGTCCCGAAGCCCGTTCCGTTCTCCTTCTCTGCGCGGCCCTTCTGCTTCCGTCGGCCCATCGGGCAGGCGCGCCGCAGGTGTTCGGGGGCCGCGGGGAGCCCTTCCACCGCTCTCCCTCGACCTGGGTCGCCGAGGGCGGAGGCCTCCTCCTGTGGGGCGAGGGAACGGAAGTCCGCGTGGGACGGGCCGAGGCGGGCGGTGTCCCCCTCTCCATCCTTACCCTCGACTCTCCCGGCACCGGCGGCGTCGTGGCGGGCCCGTTCGCGTACGTGGCGGAGGCGGGCGGGGGCCTGCGCGTGTTCGATCTGCGCGATCCCGAGTTCCCGAGCGACGCCGGCCGGCTGGCCCTTCCCGGGGAGCCGGGCCCCCTGGGCCTCGCGGGCGATCTGATGCTGGTCGCCGTCCGAGGGGAGGGCGTCCTGCTTCTGAGGCTCGCGGCGAACCACCATTGCCACGTGGAACACGGCTCCACCTGTTGCGAGGACCTGGACCCCCTGGACGTCGCCTACGAGGGCCTCGTCTCCTCGGGGGCGGACATCTCGGGGTTGGCCGCCGGATCGGACGCCGTCGCCGTGGCCACCCGGGACGGGCGCCTGCTGGCCTTCGAACTGGCTCCGCCGCACCGCCGGCTCGGCGCGGTCCGCCTTCCTTCCCCCGCCCGGGCTCTGGCGCAGGCCGGAGGAGGCTTCTACGCGCTGTTCCAAGACCGGGACGGCGGGCTCTACCGATGGACGGACCGGGGCGCCGTCGAGCGCGCCGCCGGCATTCGCGCCCGGGGCCGGGGGCTCGCGGCGGCGGGAAGGACCCTTTACGTGGCCGGCGAATCCGGCCTCTTCCGAATGGAAAATGCCCCCCTCCTCGAAGCGACGGTGTCCGTGACCGTCGGGAATTTCTTCTTCAGCCCCTCGGTGGTCAGCCTCAACCCGGGGGATCAGGTGAGGTGGACCTGGGCCGGCGGAAGCCACTCCACGACATCGGGCACTTGCCCGGGCGGAATCTGCTCGAGGGACGGCATCTGGGATTCGGGGGTGAAAACCTCGGGGACCTTCTCGCGGACCTTCACGGAGCCGGGCTCGTTCCCCTACTACTGCACGCTTCACGGCGACTCCATGACAGGACGGGTGGACGTCTCCGGAGCGCCCGGGCTCTCCGCCTCCTCCTCCGCCAGTCCGGTGAGCGGGCCCGCGCCCCTCGAGGTCTTCTTCACGGGAACCGCGACGGGGGGTGCGGCGCCCTACGGGTACCTGTGGGACTTCGGAGACGGCGCCTCTTCGACGGACGCGAATCCAAACCACACCTACGCGGCGGACGGGACCTACACCGTCGCCCTTAGCGTCACGGACTCCGCCTCCGCCACGGCGGACGCCTCGCCCCTGACGATCCAGGTGGGCCCCGAGGCCGTGGAGCCCCCCGTCATCGCCTCCGTCGTGAAGCGAGGGAACCCGTTCCGGCTGATCGTTTCGGGGAGCCGCTTCAGCGACGACATGGACGTGTTCATCAACGGGTCGGAATGGTCCAACACGCGGTGGAAGAGCGAGGCCCGATTCGTCCTCAAAGGAGGAGGGTCCCTGAAGGCGGCGGTGCCCAAGAACATCCCCGTCTCCCTCCGGTTCGTGAATCCGGACGGAGGGGAAGCCACCGTGACCTTCCAGTGGCCTTGAGGCCTCCCGGTCCGTCTCCAGCCCCCTGAAGCACGACGCGGCCGGACCGGCCGGCCCGCCCCGGCACCCCCCGCCGGGAACCCGGCCTCCTTGCGGACACCTTGCACCGGGGCTACACTCGCCTCGGCCTGGGTGCCCGGCCGGAGGGTCGCGTGTTCGAGGAGATCGAAAACCCCGTCGAGAGGATGCGGGCCCTGTGGGACACGCTGGACCGGGGGGAGATCCCCGCCGCCCGCCGCCTGGAGAACGCCCGGCACATCCTGTCCGTCCTGGACGGTCTTCCTCCCGTGCCCGAGGCGGCCGCCCTCGTGGCCGCCCACCGCGAGAAGATCCTCCCCGTCGTGGCCCGGCTCGAACGGGACTCGGCGCGGGAGGCCGAACTCGCCGCCGCCTCCGCCGAACTGCGCGACGCCATGGAGGCCACCCTTCGCGACCTCCGCGACATGACCCAGGACTAGCCCGCGACCATGACTGCCTCCCTCCACCCCCTCGCCCAGCGGGAACTCGCCAAGGAGGCGGAATGGAACGCCCCCAACGTGGAGGCCCTGGCCTCGGCCTACCGCGCCGGGCGCCTCTGCCTGGTCCTGGGAGCGGGCGTCTCCAAAGGCTGCGGCCTTCCCGTGTGGCAAGAACTCACGCGGGCCCTCCTCCGCCGGGCCCTGGCGGGCCTCTACGAATCGGTTGACCCAACCGAGGCGCCTCTTCACGAGCGGGACATCGAGGCCGTGCTGAAGGACCGGGTGCGCCCCATGGTGGCGCGCTACGTCAAGGCCAAGCTGGGCGCGGGGTACCTGGACGCCGTCCGCCAGGCCCTGTACGCCAGGCCCTGGAGGCCCTCGGGAACCCTGCGCGCCATCCTGTCCCTGGACTCCGTCCACGCCATTCTGACCCAGAACTTCGACGACCTCCTCGAGCGGTGCGCCGAGCGCATGGGCCTCTCGGACCGGTACCAGACCATCTTCGGAGCGCCCATGGACCCGCGCACGGGCCGCATTCCGATCTTCCACACCCACGGGTATCTTCCGTCGGACCCGTCCCACCCCGGGTCCTCCCAGATCGTCTTCTCCGAGGATGACTACCACGAGCTGTTTCACCAGGGCCGCCCCTGGAGCGACCACGTGACGATCCAGCTTCTGGCCCGCTACCCCTGCCTCCTCATCGGGACCTCCGGAGAGGACCCGAACTTCAGGCGCCTGCTGGACCTCGCCCGCCGCCTCGCCGTGCCCCCGCGCCACTACCTCCTCCTGAAGCCTCCGGTCCCTCCTCCGAGGGACAGGAGGGGGGCCATCCGCTACACGGCGTCCCGCCGAGCCCTCTGGGACGCCTTCGACCACCTGGGCATCGAAGTGCTCTGGATCCACCGCTACGACCGGGACATCACGCGCATCCTCGGCACGATCCGCGGGGGACCGGCGCCACCCGGAGGGGAAAGGGGGGAACGGTGCGGCCCGGCTTGATCGGCTCCATGCGTCGGTTCGGAAAGACCTTCTGGACCGCCATCGCCGTGGAACTGCTCCACTGCATGGCGTCCTACACCATGTCCTCCTACCTGATCGTGTACCTGAGCCAGGACCTGGGCTTCGGCGACCTGCGGGCCAACTCGCTGGCGGGGATGCTCTGGTTCATGGGGTACTTCCTGCCCATCCTCATCGGGGCCCTCGCGGACCGCTTCGGCTTCCGGGAGACCATGCTGGCCTCCCTCGTGGTGATCGTCCTGGGGTACGCCCTGGCCTCGAGGGTGACGGCGTACCCGGGCATGGTGGCCGCCCTCCTGCTCATCGCCCTGGGCGGGGCCGTCATGAAGCCCGTCATCGCCGGCACGGTGAAGGCCGAATCCACCGAGGAGACCCGCGGCCTGGGGTTCTCCATCTACTACATGATGATCAACGTGGGGTCCCTGGGGGCGCCCTTCCTCGCCAACGCGGTGAGGACGGGGACGGGCAAGCCCGCTCTGATCTTTGCGGCCTGCGCCGTGGTGGAGGCCGTGGCCCTCCTCCTCACCTTCGCGGCCTTCCGAAACCCGGCTTACGACCCCGCGGCACGCGCCAAGCCCCTGCCGGCGGTCTTTTCGGAGATGGTCCAGGTGCTCGGGAACGTCCGCGCGCTGTTGACGGCCTTCGGGCTCTTCGGGATCCTCCTTCTCTGGCGGAAGGCGTTCCTTCCCTTCGACGAGGCGCTGGGGCTGGCCGCGGTCTGGGTGGTTCTGAACCTGGTCCTCGATGCGCGCCTGAAGGGGAGGGGTGCGCCTGCGTGGCTCCCGCCCCAGCGGCTCGGAGACCTCCGGCTCCTTCTCTTCATCCTCATCTTCTCCGGAGTCTGGGCCCTGTACAGCCAGATCTGGACCAACATCCCCCTGTTCATCATCGGCCTCGACCCGTCCATGAAGGCCCACATCGAACTCTTCCAGGCGGTGGATCCGGTGCTGATCGTCTGTTTCCAGGTCCTGATCGGAAAGGCGACGGGGCGGTTCAGGCCCCTGCCCACGATGGTGGCGGGGATCCTCATCGCCGCGGCGGCGGTCTCCACGGTCCACCTCTTCGGGACGGCCTTCGGCGCCTGGGCCGTGGCGCTCTCCCTGGCCATCTGGGCCGTCGGAGAAATGCTCTTCAGCCCGCGAATGGTGGAGTACGTTTCGGTGATCGCGCCCAAGGAGAAGCTGGCCTTGTACATCGGCTACGGGTTCCTGCCTCTGGCCCTGGGGTTCGGCCTGGGACCGCCCGTGGGGGCGAGGCTCGTGGCCTTTTTCGACGCCGCCGGCCGGCCCGCCTGGGTCTGGTACGCCTTCGGCCTGTGGGCCGCCCTCAACGCCGCGGCGCTCTGGATGTTCGACCGGGCCTTCGGGAGGGAGGGCCATCCGGAATGAGGCCGCTTTAGGAGACGCCAACCATGCGCCTGATCCACCTCGAAAGAAGCCCCTCCGTCCACCCCAGCGTCTACGTGGACCCCACGGCCCGCCTCAACGGGGACGTGACCTTGGAGGAGGGGTGCTCGGTCTGGTTCAACGCCTCCCTGCGGGGGGATGTTCACTTCATTCGAGTGGGACGGCGGACCAATGTTCAGGACAATTGCGTCTTGCACACCACCTGCGACACGCACCCCCTGACCATCGGGGCCGACGTGGTCATCGGCCACGGAGCGGTCCTCCACGGATGCACCGTCGTCGGTCCCGCCCTCATCGGGATGGGGGCGATCCTTCTGGACGGGTGCACGATCGAGAAGGACGCCGTGGTGGGGGCGGGGTCCGTGGTCACCGAGGGACGGGTCATCCCCGCGGGCCATCTCGCCTTGGGAACCCCGGCGCGCCCCGTCCGGCCGTTGACCCCGGAGGAGATCGAGGAGGTCCGGAACGGCTGGCGGAACTACGCCTCCTACGTGGAGGAGTACCGGCGCCTGGGCAAGTTCCACGGCTGGGAGGACCATCCGCTGAAGGACGGGTGAAGGGAAATTTCGGATTTCGGATTTGGGATTTGGGGTTTATTTGAAGCAGGCCTGGAGAATCTTTGCAGGCCCCTGAGCTGAATCGCCGTCCGCCGAAGGCGGATGGCGGCGTCCCGGCGCCGTTGGGCCAGGTGCGCGAAAGGCGAGCGGGCGGACACCGACTCGTACTTGGGTACGTGGAGCGAGTCCGCCCGGGAAGCTTGACAAAGCAGATGGTCCGACGCCGCCGGTGCACCCATTAGAGTGGGGGGGGAGGCGAACGGAACCGAGCCAGGCAGGCCGGCCCGCCCGAAGGGCGGCCGGGCGGGAGAGGCGCCAGGAAGAAAGGCGCAAGGAAGACCGCCTGATGGCCCTCCCACGATGCCCTCCGAAGAGGCCCTTGGTGAGGAGGACAGCAGGGGACACCTTTCGGACCGGCGCCTCCCGCCCAAAGCCAAGCGCACCCAGCGCTTGGGCGGCCTACCCCGCCCTTCGAGACGCACAGATTCGCGAGAGGAGCCTTTTTAAAAGGCTCGTCTGGAGAAGCCGTGCAACACCGAGGAACGACTGGCGCTCGACACGAAGAGAAGGAGGCCCTGTCCCTCTTCGGGCCTGGTCGCCTGAACCATTTTCACAGGACTTTCGTTTAACCCCTCGAAGGGCTTCTGCGACGTTTTCCCCGAGGCTCGCATCTTTACAGACAGGATGGGATCGATGGCCGAGGTTCCCGACAACGAGATCCTCCTCCGGCGGGCCCGAAAGGGTGATTTCGAATCCCTCTTCCGGGCGTACGAGCGGCCGGTATTCCACCTCGTCCGGCGCATCCTGTCCCGGACCGAAGACGCGGAGGAAGCCGTGCAGGAGACGTTCCTCGAAGTGTTCCGGAGCCTCCCCTCCTACCGGGGGGACGCCCCGCTCTGGTCCTGGATCCGCTCCGTGGCGGCCAGCAAGGCGCTGATGCGGGTCCGGCGCCAGAAGAACCGGGGCGAGGAGGAACCCCTCGAAGAGGAGAGAGCCCCTGGAGTCCCCGCGCACTTCAGCCCCGAACGGCTGGATCTCGAGCGCGCCCTGGAACGGCTTTCGCCCGTCTCCAAGGCCGTCCTCTGGCTGCACGACGTGGAGGGATACACCCACGAGGAGATCGGGGGGCTCATGGACCGGACGCCCTCTTTCTCCAAGTCCCAATTGGCGCGGGCGCACGAGAGGCTCAGGACCCTCCTGGCGGAGGGAGACGGGGAGGCCGCATGCATCCGTCCATAGAAGAACTGCTGAACCTGCGCGACGGCGGCTCGGATTCCGCCACCCGCGACCACCTGCGAAAGTGCCCCGAGTGCGCCGAAACCCTGCGGGACTTGGAGGCCACGAAAACCGCCCTCCGGAGCCTTCCGGAACTCGGCCCCACCCGGGACCTCTGGCCGGATCTCTCGCGCCAGGCCGAGTCTCCCCGGCGCCTGAGGCGGGCCAAGGTGGCCTGGGCCGCCTCCGCGGCCGCCGCCCTGCTCCTCGTGACCCTCTTCACCGTCAAGGGGTTCCGCCTCCACACGCCCATCGAGAACTCCGCCGCGGCGGAGAAGGCGGGTCCGGCCCAGCCGGGCCCCGACCTCCAGCCCCTCATCCTCGAGTCCCAGCGGCTGGAGTCCATCCTCCAGCAGATCGAGAAGGGCCGCCCCGTGCTCAAGGGCCGCACGGCCAGCGCCATCGCCCAGATCCAGGACCAGATCGCCCTCGTGGACCTGCAGATCTCCCTCCTCCAGACGGGAGAAACGGCGAGCGACCAGCTCGCCCGCCTATGGAAAGAACGCGTGAACCTGCTTGGATCCCTGGTGGAATTGCACGTCACCAAGGGAGCCTATTCGAGCGTCTGATGCCCTCGCCACAGGAGGCCGCCATGAAGATGTCCCCATTCACCCTCATCCTCATCCTCGCTCTCTCGGGAGCGATTCCCGCCGTGGGGGCGCCGCGGAACGACGTCACGGAGAGGCGCGACGCGCTCGTCGCGGGGGAGGCCTGCCAGGCGACCGAGGCGGACGATGCCGAGGCCCTGGAGGAGCTCACCCAGGAGGCCCACGCCAGGCGCGCCCAACTGGAGAAGGAAGCGGCCGAACTCGAGCGCCAGAAGGCCGAATCGGAGGCGCAGGACGAGGACCTCGAGCGCAGGCTGGCGGAGGCCAGCCGTCAGCTCGCGGAAGCCGAGAAGCAGATCCGCGTGCTGGAGGAGAAACTGGCCCGGAGGGAACTCCAGAAACTGGACCAGATGAAGGTCCTCAAGAAGGTTTCCGAGCGGCCCCGTCTCGGAGTGATTCTGGAGACCGACCCGGACGAGGAGGTGGACCCCAAGGGCGTGCTCCTGCGGGGCGTTTCGCCCGGCGGTCCCGCCGACGAGGCGGGCCTGCGCGCGGGGGACATCCTCATCTCCATCAACGGGAACCCGCTGGGCCTGAAGGACTCGAAACAGGCCACCAAGAAGATCTACGAGGTCCTCGGGGAGGCCAAGACCGGCGATTCCATCCAGGTGGATTACCTGCGCGGCGCCAAGAAGAACTCCGCGGTCATCAAGGTCCGCCCCCTGGTGCCCTCCGATTGGAACTTCCAGTTCACGATGCCTGAGATCCCGGACGTCCCGGCGGTGCCCGCCGTCCCCGACGTCCACGTGATGAAGGTACCCGACGTGCGGGTCTTCGTGGGCGGCGGTCTACCGGAGGACTGGTACGACGTGGAACTGGTGGAGCTGAATCCCGACCTGGGCCGCTATTTCGGGACCGAGGAGGGCCTTCTGGTGGTCAGCGCCCCAAAGGACTCCAGCCTCAAGCTCAAGGGGGGCGACGTTCTGCTTGAGATCGCGGGCCGAAAGCCGTCCTCGCCCTCCCAGACCTTCCGGATCCTGAGAACCTACGAGGAGGGCGAAAAGGTGCCCCTGAAGGTCCTCCGGGACCGGAAGACCCTGGACCTCACGGTGGTGGTCCCCGCCTCCGAGGACGACGAGGAAAGGCGCGAGATCCGGTGGGAGGAAAGAAAGGTGGTGACGCCTCGGGCTCCCAGGGCCCCCAGGGCTCCCGCCGAGGCGCCCGCCGCTCCGGCGGCGCCGGACGCGCCCGGAGCGCCCAAGACCTGAATCCCAGCGCGGAGCCTGCCCGATCCGCGCCTGCATCGGGGAGGGAGCGTCGGCTCCCTCCCATTTTCCTGTTCGGGACGGGGCTACCGAATCTTGAAGGCGAGGTCCACGGTGGCCTGCCACTCGAGGACCTTGCCGGAACCCACGGCCCCCCGGAACTCCACGACTTCGAACCAGGAGAGGTTCTCCAGCGTTTCCCCGGCCTTCTTGATGGCCGCCTGGATGGCCTTTTCGTAGCTGACCGTGGAACACCCCACGACGCGGATTTTCTTGAAGACCTTGTCGGACATCTGCTCCTCCTCGAACCGGTTAACGCGGGCGGAAAGGGGCCGATTCCAGGCCCCCCGCGCCCGCCGCCGTTCGCCTCATCTCCCTTGCGGCCCGACGTCGCCGAACCGGGAGAGAAGGGCCTTCATCTCCGCCACCGCCCTTTCGAGCCCCACGAAGACCGCCCGGGCGATGATGGCGTGGCCGATGTTCAACTCCTCCAAGAGGGGCTGCGCCGCCACCGGGCCCACGTTCCGGTAGTTGAGGGCGTGGCCCGCCAGGACGGAGAGCCCGAGCTTGGCGGAAAGCCGGGCCGATTCCTCGATGGCCTTGAGGGCCTTTTCTCTCTCGGACGCGCCCCGCGCCTGGGCGTAGGCGTTGGTGTTGAGTTCCACCGCCTGGGCCCCCACCTTGTGGGCTCCGCGGATGTGGTCGAGCACGGGGTCCACGAAAAGGCTCACGCGGATGTTGTGAGCATTGAGCCGCGTAATGGCCTGGTGGAGGTGCGCCGAATTCAGGAGGACGTCGAGCCCGCCCTCGGTGGTCACCTCGTTGGGCCGCTCGGGAACGAGGGTGGCCTGCCAGGGTTGGAGCCCGGCCGCGATTTCCAGCATCTCCGACGTGGCGGCCATTTCGAGGTTCAGCCGGGTCGTGATGGTCCGCTTGAGCAGATCCACGTCCCGGTCCTGGATGTGCCGGCGGTCCGACCGGAGGTGGACCGTGATCCCGTCGGCCCCACCGAGCTCGCAAAGGACCGCCGCGTGGATTGGATCGGGCTCCTGTCCCCGCCGGGCCTGCCGGAGGGTGGCCACGTGATCGATGTTGACGCCGAGCCTCATGGGACGCCTCCCGCTTTCGCGTTCTCTACCGGCCCTCCCCCAGCTCGTCCACCAGGACGGTCCGGAGGCGCGCGATGACGCCGTGGACTTCCTCCTCGGTGCCCGCCTCCACCATGAGCCTCAGGAGGGGCTCCGTGCCGGAGTACCTCAGGATGATTCTCCCTCTGCCTCCGAGGGCTTCGGTCTCCTCTTGGAGGGCCTTCCGGACAGACGGGATATCCTCCAGCGGCAGGCGCCTGGCCACTCGGATGTTTTCGAGAACCTGGGGATAGGCCCGCACGTCCGCCGCCAGGGCCTCGAGCCCGCCCGCGTCCCGGGCCAGGGAGGCATAGGTCATGGCCGTCAGGAGCCCATCCCCGGTGGTGGAGCGGTCCAAGAAAAGGACGTGGCCCGAGGGCTCCCCCCCCAGAATGCCCCCCCGGTCCAGGAGGCACTGCAGGACGTACCGGTCTCCCACGGGGGCCCGGAAGAACCGGAGGCCCGCTCGCTCCAGACGCTCCTCCAGCCAGAGGTTGCTCATGACCGTGCCCACGACCCAGCGCCCCGGAAGAAGGCCCCGGGCGGAGCGGCGAAGGGCTTCTCGGTAGAGGATGTAGTCCCCGTCCAGTACTCTCCCGGTCTGGGTGACCGCCATGCACCGGTCGGCGTCGCCGTCGAAGGCGAAGGCCATGTGGGCTCTACGGGCGGACAGGAGGGACCCCAGCCGGTGCGCGTGCAGGCTTCCGCAGGCGGCGTTGATGTTCCTCCCATCCGGCTCGCAGGCGGTGGTTTCGACCTCCGCCCCGAGGGCGCGAAAGAGATCGGGCGCCAATCGGGAGGCGGCTCCGTTGGCCCCGTCCACGAGAATCCGCCATCCCGAAAGGGGGGAGCCTTCCCAGAGGGAGACGAGCCAGTCCAGGTAGGCCCGCCCCAGCTCGGGTTCGGCCGGGGGCAGGTCTCCGGCGGGATGGGAGGGCTCTCGGAGGGCGCCCTCCAGGGCCACTTCGATGTGGTTCTCGGTCTCGTCGGGCAGCTTGAATCCCTCGCCCGAAAAAAACTTGATCCCGTTGTCCTCGAAGGGATTGTGGGAGGCGGAAATCATGGCGCCGAAGGTGTACCCGCCGGAGACGCACAAGCGTGCCACGGCTGGGGTGGGGAGCACCCCGGCGAACCGGCAGGCGACGCCCGCTTCCCCCATGCCCTCGACGAGTTCGGCGGCGATCCAGGCGCTCGATTCGCGGGGGTCCATGGCCACCACGGCCGAGGCCCCCCGACCTCCGAGGATACGTCCGGCGGACAGGCCGAGGGCGCGAACCGTGGCCGCGTCCAAAGGAAAAACCCCCGCTCTGCCCCGCACTCCGTCGGTCCCGAAGTACTTGCGGCTCAAGGGGTTTCGACCTCCATGGATGGGGTCCGCCGGGACTGGGCGGCCCGGATCCCCACGAACCGGGGACTCACGGCCGTGATGAACACACGGGACGAGAGCGCCGGGTCGGCCAGACGGACGGCCGGACGCAGCTGCACCTCCCGGTCCGCCAGACGGTGGCCCGAGAGGTCCACCTCGGCCACGAAATCTCCGGGGGCGAGCGCCTCCATGAGGCTGGCGGGGCCCTCGACCATGACCTTGATGCCCGAGGGGGCGACCTCCACGGGGACGTGCCCTCCGTGGACCTGGATCGGGACCGGCCCGACGGTCCTCTGGAGCCTCTTCTCTCCCAGTGTCACCGAAAGGGTGAAGGGGCCCAGGTCACCGGTGGAGAGTTCGGGAGACGGGAGGGCGGGAACCACAGGCGTGAGGAAATCCTGGGCCCGGCCTTCCAAGGGGACGGCCTGGGTGGGAATGAACTGGAGTCTCTGGAGGAGCGCCGAGGGACCCGAAACCGTCACTGTGGGGGGGTCCACACCCCACTCGAGAACCTGGCGACCCGGGGCGGGCTGCCCCAGAAAGGTGGGCTTCAGAGGAAGCGTGGCCGTGCTCTTTCGATCCACCGTGAAGCGCACGACGTTGGGCACGACTTTGGTGAATTCCACGGACGACGGGAGCCGCACGTTTTCGGTGCCGAGCTCCACGACCTGGGGACCCGGAGACACGCGTCCCACGTCCACCCGGACCTCCACGTCGCCCTCCCGAAGCCGCCGGACCATTTCGGGAGGTCCCTGCACCTCCACAGTGACCACCCTCAAGAGGCCCTCCTCCATCAGAACCAGGCCTTCGGGGAGGTTGGCGAACTGCAGGGGAACCGTGAAATCCCTCAGGGATTTCTCCTCGGAGACGGTGTATCCCCAGTAGATGCACGCCAGGACAACGGCCACCGCGGCGGAGAGCCAGGTTCCGCGGCCCTTCCCGGAGACTCCAGCCTTCCTCGTCTCAACGGTCACCGGATCGTCCTCCCAGTGCAGCCTCGAGGCGAAGGGCCAGTTCCTCGGCCGAGGGGACCCGGTCGATGCGGCCGCCCTCCACGAGGGAAACGACGCCCCGTTCCTCGCTCACCACGACACAGACCGCGTCGGTCTCCTCCGTAATCCCCGCCGCGGCCCGGTGGCGGGTCCCCAGTTCCGTGGGAAGGGGGGTCTCGGTGAGGGGAAGGGTGCAACCCGCGGCCACCGCCTCCCCCTCGGCCACGACCACGGCCCCGTCATGGAGGAGAGTCCCCGGGAAAAACACCGTCTGCAGGAGGTCCGCCGTGAGTTGGGCCTTGAGCGGGATGCCCGTCTCGGCGTAGTCCTTCAGCCCCTGGGTGCGCTCGAAGACCACGAGGGCCCCGTGACGCTGCTGGGCCATCGCAAAGGCCGCGTGGGCGGTCTCCCGGGCCACCATCTGCACCCTCTCCGAGGAGGCCCTTCTGCCGAAGAAGAGCCCTCCGAAGTGCGCGAGGGTCTTTCGGATGGTGTCTTGAAAGATGACGACGGCGGCGAAGGGGACGTAAAAGAGGAGATTCTGGAGCAGACGGTGCGTGGCGGTCATGTCCAGCCAGCCCGAAACCGCATTCGCGGCCATGAGGGCGAGGATGCCGACCATCATCTGGACGGCCCGCGTCCCGCGCACCTGCCGGAGCACGAAATAAAAGAGGGCCGCCACGGACATTACGTCCAGGACATCCTGCCAGTGAAGGCCGCGCGTGTACAGCGCCCAGAAGACCTCCTGCATGACCCCTCCAGGGTGGACCCAAGGGAGCCCGGTCCCGTCCCTCCAGCATTCCAAAGGAGTTCAAGTATGTCGCGCCCTCGTCGGGCGGTCAAGCCCGCGCGGTGGATCTCCATGGACGATTTGCTCCCGCCCCTCCCGTCCCCTAATATGATGGACATGGAGGTCTGGCCATGGCCAAGGTCAAAGGCACGGCGGTGCGCGCGTCCGTGATCTACCTGAACGAGAAGCTCGGGGCGGAGGGGTATGCCAACCTCCTTCAGCGCCTGAGCCCCGAGGACCGGGAGACCTTCTCCAACCCCATTCTGCAAAGCAGCTGGTATGAACTATCCCAGCTCATCCGTCTCATGACCGAAGCCCAGAAGGACCTCCAGCTGCCTCCCGGTCGGTCCATCGCCTGGGAGATGGGCCGGTTTTCCGCCGATCACGGGCTCAACACGATCTACAAGGTCTTCTTCAAGGTGGCCGACCCGGGGTTCATCATCCGGAAGGCGTCTCAGGTCATGCCGACGTACTACGATTCCGGCCGAATGGAGACCCTGGCTATGGAGCCCCGTTCGGCCCACCTGAGGCTCACGGGTTTCAACGAGCCCCACAGGCTCTTTTGCGACCGGATCATGGGATGGATGGAGAGAACCCTCGAGCTCACGGGCGCCCATGCCATCCGCATGGAACACCCCAAGTGCATGGCCCGCGGAGATTCCTGCTGCGACTACCTGGGACGTTGGTCCTGACGGGACGGGACGGATGGCCTTCCTGGATCCCTTCCTCGACTCGGGCGAGCCGTTCGGATTCGGAGGGTGGCCATCCCTCCTTGGGTCCCCTCCCCACCCCGCTTCCCAGGTCGCCAATTCAAGATCCCAAACCCGAAATCCGAGATCCTGGACCCACTCCCCCCTCCGGGTTTCCTCCTCACGACCGGCTCCTTTCCTCCTGGGGACCTCCCGGGTAGAATAGAGCGGTTGGGGAGGTGGATTTCATGAGCGACGTTCGATTGGATGAGGCGCGGCGCTTCGCGGCCGCGGGCCGGCTGAAGGAGGCGGCCTCCTCGCTCAAGGCGCTCCTGCAGGCGGACCCCGAGAACCAAGAAGCCCGCGCCTACCTGGCCGAGATCCAGGATCGCCTGCTGCTCGAACTCCAGGTCCGGGACAAACTCGGCAAGGCCAGAAGTCTCGCGGACCAGGGACAGAGGGGGGAGGCCCTCAAGCTCGTCCAGGACATCCTCAAGATCATGCCGGAGAGCCAGGAGGCCGCGCGGTTCAAGATCGAACTGGAAGGCCCCCCGGAGGACTTCGCCTCCTCGCCCTTCTCCACGGTGGTCGCCGACGCGGCCGATCTTCTCCCGGACTTCGCCCCATCGCGGCCCCCGGAACCCTCGGTGGAGGAACTTCCCGTCCTCCGGCTCGAGGCCCTGGACCTGCCGTCCCTCGAATCGCCCGCGGAGCGCACGACCCTGAGCGCAGGCGCCCGGGCCCTCGCGCCGGCCGAGGCCGTGAAGGTGCAAGAGTACTTGCAAGAGGGCCAGCGGCACTACGACGCCGGCCGTTACCAGGACGCCATCGACGTATGGACGCGCGTGTTTATCGTCGACGAGGACAACCGCGAGGCGCAGGAGCGCATCGATCGCGCCAAGGGCATGGTCAACGCGCACCAGGGAGAGATCGAGCATTACCTCACCGAGGGCATCGCGGCCTTCAACTCGGGGGAATTTCCCCGCGCCAAGGTCATGCTGGAGAAGATTCTGGCCGTCTTTCCGACCCACCGGGAAGCGCAGTACTACCTCGCCCGCATGGAGCAGTCGCCCGCTCCGGAGCCTCCCCCGGCGCCTCCACCCGGCGTCCCAGGCCAGGGGGAGGTGGACACCTTCGAGCTCGAAGACAACCTCCTGACTCCCACGGGACCGGAGATGCGGTCGGCGGAACCGCCCAAGCCGGCGCCGGCCCCCTGGGCCGCCCCCCCGGCACCCGCCGCCGAATTCCAGTTGGAGACGGGGTCCGCGGAGGACTTCCCCTTCCCGGCCCCTTCTCCGCCCGCCGCGCCGGCGCCCTCCCCCCCTCCGGAGGAAACCCCATCCACCTTCGCCTGGGATGAGGAGGTTCCCGCGACGTTTCGACAGGTCGCACCCGCGCCGCCGGTCGCTCCCGCCCCAGCCTCCCCTACCCCCGCGGCGGATCGGCCGGCGCCCATGGAAAAGGAACCCAAGGGGCGACGCACCCCCGGCCTCACGTTGATCCTGGCGGTCCTTCTGGGACTCGTAGCCATCGGCGCGGGGATCTTTTTCGGGGCCAGGTATTTCTTGGGTGAATCCGAACCCCAACCGGTGGCCACCACGCCCAGGCTTCCCAAGCCTCCCAGGCCGCCCCAGGTCCCGGACCAGCCGCCCGGACAGACCGCCCCCGTTCCGCAGGAGCCATCCCCCGCCGCCATGACGGTGGAAGAGCTGTTGCGGAGGGCTCGCGCCGCTTCCGAGGCCCGGGACTACGCCAAGTCCATCGGCTTCTACCAGGAAATCCTCAGCCGGGACGCCATGCACCCGGAGGCCCTCTCCGGCCTCGGCGAAGCCCGCGCGGCCCTGGCCCGGTTGCAGGAGGAGAACCTCCGGAACGAGAAGTTCCTCAAGGAATACCTCTATTCGGTCAAATCCTTCAAGGAGCAGGACTACGCCGAGAGCCTGCGGGTGGCGTGGAGGCTCATCTATCCGGACGACACGCTGGCGCGCCAGATGGGGAAGCGCGACGCCGTGCGGGAGATCATCCGGGACGGCTATTACAATTGGGCCGTTCTGGACCTGAGGCAGGAGAACCTCATCGGGGCGGACAAGAACCTCCGGGACCTGCTGGATTTTGACCGAAGCGACGCGGAGGCCGCCCGGCTCCACCAGTTCGTCCGCCGCTATTCGACCATCCCTCCCGACGAGAACTACCGGGACGCGGTCCGGAACTTGACCTACCGGAACCTGGAGGAGAGCCCGTGAACCGGGATCCCCTGGGCGAACTGGAGGCCCTCCTCCGGGCCGGCCGCGAGGGCGGAGGCCCCGCGCGCCTGAAGGCTCAGCACGACGCCGGCAAGCTCGGCGCCCGGGAGCGCATCGAGCTTTTCGCCGATCCCGACTCCTTCGAGGAGACGGACGCCCTGGTGGAACACGACTGCCGCGACTTCGGCATGGACGCCAAGCGGATCCCCGGGGACGGCGTGGTGACGGGCCACGCCCGGGTGGAGGGGCGGCCGGTCTTCCTTTTCGCCAACGATTTCACGGTCTTCGGCGGGTCCCTATCCGAGTCGAATGCCCGAAAGATCTGCAAGATCATGGACCTGGCCATGAAGGTCGGCGCCCCCATCGTGGGGATCAACGACTCGGGCGGCGCAAGGATCCAGGAGGGCGTGGGCTCCCTCGGGGGCTACGCCGACATCTTTCTGAGAAACACCCTCGCGTCCGGAGTCGTGCCCCAGATCTCGCTCATCCTGGGACCCTGCGCCGGTGGCGCCGTGTACTCTCCGGCCATCACCGACTTCGTCATCATGTCCGAGTCCACCTCGTACATGTTCATCACAGGCCCGGACGTGATCCGTACTGTTCTCCACGAGGACATCTCCAAGGAGGATCTGGGCGGGGCGCGCACCCACGCCACCGTCTCGGGGGTCTGCCATTTCACCGCCGAAGACGACGGGAAGGCCCTTGCGACGGCCAGAGCCCTCCTGACGTACCTCCCGTCCAACAACCAGGAGGACCCGCCCATGCGGGCCACCCAGGATCCCGTGGACCGGAGGGACCCCTCCCTGGACCGGCTGGTGCCGGAAAATCCGAACCTCCCCTACGACATCAAGACCCTCATCCAGACCGTGGTGGACGACGGCGTGTTCTTCGAAGTGCACCGGGACTTCGCCCAGAACATCGTCACCGGTTTCGGCCGATTCGGGGGGCGGGTGGCGGGCATCGTGGCGAACCAGCCGGCGTATCTGGCCGGCGTGCTCGACATCAAGGCCTCCATCAAGGGTGCCCGGTTCGTCCGTTTCTGCGACTGCTTCAACATCCCTCTCGTGACCTTCGAGGACGTCCCGGGCTTCCTCCCCGGAAAGGACCAGGAGCACGGGGGCATCATCGTCCACGGGGCCAAGCTCCTCTTCGCGTTTGCGGAGGCCACCGTGCCGAAGATCACCGTGATCACCCGCAAGGCCTACGGGGGCGCCTACTGCGTCATGGCCAGCAAGCACATCCGGACGGACTTCAACTTCGCCTTTCCGACGGCCGAAATCGCCGTGATGGGGCCCGACGGGGCCGTGAACATCCTCTTCCGCAAGGAGCTCTCGGAAGCACCCGATCCCGAAGGGTACAAGGCGGGCAAGGTGGAGGAGTTCCGCCGGACCCTGGCCAACCCGTACGTGGCCGCCCGGAAGGGATTCGTGGACGCCGTCATCTACCCCCGGGAGACGCGCCCACGGATCATCCGCGCCCTCCAGGGGCTCGCGAACAAGCGCGAGTGGAGTCCGCCCAAGAAGCACGGCAACATTCCGCTTTGACCGACCTCCCGCCCCGGCGCCCGCCGGGGCGGAGGCGCCTTGCATGGAGAGAGCCCCTTTGACCCCACGCCCCCGATCCCTCACCGGTTCTCCCCAAAGGAGCCGGAGCCTGCCCGCCGCCCTGGGGCCCCTCGCGCTCCTGCTCGTCCTGGGCGGGGCTTGCGCCGTCCGGACCCCGCCTGCCGCGCCGGTCGCCCAGGCCGACCTCCTCCCGCAAGTGCCCACGGAGGTCTCCGTCGGAAACGCCCTCGCGGAACGAATGGAAGCCCTGTGCGAGGCCGCCGAAGCCTCGGACCTGTCGGAGGAACAGGCCCGCCCCCTCGTAAAGGAGATGGCGGCCCTCCTCGACGAATACCTGGAGGCCCCGGCGGCCGTCCAGGCCAACCCCAGGCTTCAAGGGGCCCTGGTCCGCATGAACGATGCCGCCTTTCAGATCGAACTGGACGGTAACGCCGCGCCCGAGGGACCGGCGGATTCGGAAGAGTCCCCCAAGGACACGCTCCTCACGGAGGCCACCTTTCTCGCCCCCGCGGACCTCGGCTCCACCTACGCCCAGGTGGAGGCTGCCTTGCGCCAGGTCTCCGTCGGACTGGACATCCCGGCCAACGACCCTACGGTCCTCGCGTACGTGAACCTGTACCAGGGAAAGCTCCGGACTTGGTTTTCCAGGGCCTTGGCCCGCGGATACCCGGTGGTCCCCCGCATGCAACAGATCTTCAGGGACGAGGGCGTCCCCCCCGCTCTGGTCTACCTGGCCATCGTGGAATCGGCCTTCAATCCCGGAGCCGTTTCCCGCGCCAAGGCCGTGGGCATGTGGCAGTTTATCGCGGGCACGGGCAAGCGTTACGGGCTTCAGATCGATTTTTGGGAGGACCAGCGGCGCGATCCCGAACTGTCGGCCAGGGCCTCCGCTCGGTACCTCAAGGACCTCTACGCCATGTTCGGCGATTGGCCCCTCGCCCTCGCCTCCTACAACTGCGGGGAGGCCCGCATCCTGCGCTACAAGGCAAAGAACCCCACGGGCGACTTCTGGACCCTTCGAAAGACCCGGACTCTCCGGAGGGAGACCCGGGAGTACGTGCCGGCGATCTTCGCCGCCATCCTCATCGCCAGCAACCCGTCCGCCTACGGCTTCGAAGCCCCCCCCGCCGACCCGGCCGAGCCGACGGCCTCCGTGATTCTGACGGAGGCCACCGACCTGAGGGTCCTCGCCCGGTGCGCCCAGATCCCCGTCGAGCAGATCCAGGCCTTGAACCCCTCCCTCAAGCGACTCGTCACACCCCCGAGGGAATACACGCTCAAGATCCCGGCCCACGCGTACGCCTCCTTCCAGGAGGCCTTCGCCGCGGTTCCTCCTGAGGAGCGGCTCGCTGTGGCGATGCACACCGTCGCCAAGGGGGAAACACTCGCTTCCCTCGCGCGCCGGTACAAGACGAGCGCCGAGGCCATCCGTCTCGCCAACCTGATGAAGGGACGGCGGATTTCGCCCGGCCAGACCCTCGTCGTCCCGCTGGGCGTGCCCGCGAGCGACCCCAGCCTGTACGTGGAGAGTCGGCCCTCCGTGCCCAAAGGGGCCAAGGTGTACAAGGTCCGGAAGGGAGACACCCTGGCCGGAATATCCAGACAGACCGGCGTTCCCGTGTCCCGCCTCAAGGAGCTGAACGGTCTGGAATCGGACGCCCTGCGCGCGGGCCAGCGGCTCGTCCTGGCCGAGAAGTCCGAGCCCGAGGGACTGGCCCCCAAACCCTCTGCGATCGGGGCTCAGAAGGCGCCCGCGGGTCGCGTCCACCACGTCCGGTCCGGAGATACCTTGTGGGACCTGGCTCGGAAATACGGCACGACGGTGGACAGGATCTGCCGCGCCAACCGGATCTCCCCCGGAAAGCGCCTCCACCTCGGCGACACGCTGGTCATCCCCTGACGTCCAGGAGATCCTTCGGGATCGAAGTCGGGAAGCGAGCGCTTCGGAGGAATAGGAAGGGAGAAGGAAGGACTCGGGAAACCTGCCCCTGAGGGCTTCTTTCCCTCCCTTCCTTCTCGCCCACTCACCTACTCACCTACTGACCTACTCACTTTCTCCCCTGCTCACGGGTTCTTCAACGCCGCGAGGACCCTGGCGTAATCGGGCTCCTGGCCGATCTCGGGCACCTGTTCCACATACCTGACCCGGTCCTGCGCGTCGAGAAGGACCACCGCCCGGCTGAGCAAGCCGGCCAGCGGCCCGTCCACGATCCGGACTCCATAGGAGTCGCCGAAGGAGAGGTCCCTTAATTCGCTGAGCATGACGACGTTCTGGATGCCCTCGGCGGCGCAAAACCGGGCCTGGGCGAAGGGCAGATCCCGGGAAATGGTGAGGATCCGGACTCCTTCCACGGCGGCGGCCTCCTGGTTGAACCGCCGGGCGGAGGCGGCGCAGACGCCCGTATCCAGGCTCGGGACAATGTTCAATATCTTCTTGAACCCGGCGAAATCGGCCAGGGACGCGTCCGAGAGATCGGACCGGGTGAGTCGAAACTCCGGGGCCTTCGAGCCGACGGCGGGAAGCTCTCCCGACGTGTGGATGGGGTTGCCTTTCAACGTGATCGTCGCCATGACCGGATCTCCTTTCCCTGTCTTGAACACAGAGTGTACGCCCATCTTTCCCGGCCTGTACAATGGAGCCATGAAAGGGATGAGCCGAATGCTCGAACGGTGGACCTCGGAGACCCGCCCCGTGCCCCTGGCGGTGGCGGCCGTGGCGGCGGCGAGCACGTGGGTCCTCCCGCCTCCCGGTGGGTTGACCCCTCCCGCCTGGCACCTCTTCGGCTTCTTCCTTTTCGCCATCCTGTCGGTGGTCCTGAGGGCCCTCCCGATCCTCACGGCCTCTCTGGCGGCGGGGGCGGGCTCCGTCCTGTCGGGCACGCTGTCGGGCCGCCAGTTGTTCGCGGGCTTCTCGGAGGACTTCATCCTGTTGATCGTCGCCGCCTTCCTCCTCTCCCGCGCCGTGATCCGGTCCGGGCTGGGCGCCCGGCTGGCGTTCCACGTGATCCGCCGCATCGGCGGTTCGGCCCTCGGGCTTTCCTACAGCCTCTTCGTGACGGACGCCCTCATCGCCCCGGCTTTCCCCAGCAACACGGCCCGGAGCGGCGTGCTGTATCCCGTGGTCGCCTCCCTCTGCGAGGGCCTCGGCGCGGCACCCGAAGGGGCCCGCCGCCGTCTCGGGGCCTTCCTGATGATGGCCGGGATGGCCTCCCTGAGCCTCTCCTCGTCGCTGTGGCTCACGGCCATGGCGGCCAACCCCGCCGGAGCCGGATTGGCCCTGGAGACGGCGGGCGTGAAGGTGACCTTCGGCTCGTGGTTTCTCGCCGCGGTGGTTCCCGTGGCCGCTTCCCTCCTTGTGGTGCCCTGGGTCCTGCTCAAGGTCGTCGGACCGGAAGTCACTCGCACACCCGAGGCGCCCGGGCTCGCCGAGGAGGCCCTGCGGAAGCTGGGTCCCCCCGCCCGGGACGAGTGGATCACGGCCGCCGTGTTCTTCTCCCTCGTGGCCGCGTGGGGCTTGGGGGGCGTCCTGGGCATCGACCGCACGGCGGCGGCGCTCTTCGGCCTCGCGGTCCTCCTCCTCACGGGCGTCTTCCGCGCCTCGGACCTCCGGAAGGAGGGCGAGGCCCTCGAAATCTGGATCTGGTTCGCCATCCTCTTCACCCTGAGCGCGGAACTGAACCGCCTGGGCTTCATGACCTGGATCGGTTCCTCCTTCGCGGGGACCCTCCACGGAACCCATCCCGCCGTCGCGTACCTGTCCCTCGTCGGCGGGTACGTGGCGCTTCATTATTTCTTCGTGAGCCAGTCGGCGCACCTGTTCGCGCTCTTTGCCGTGTTTCTGGACGTGGCTCTCTTTTCGGGCGTCCCGCCGGCCCTGGCCGCGTACATGCTCCTCTTCGCGACCAACTTCTTCTCCTGCATCACCCCGCAGGGCTCCAGCGCCAACGTCCTCTTCACGGGAAGCGGCCACCTCTCCACCTCCGAAATTTACCGGTACGGCGGCTTGGTGACGGCGGTCAACACGGCGGTTTTCCTCGCGGTGGGGACGCCTTGGATCCTTTGGGTGACCGGGTGAATCGGAACGGAACGCCCACCGTCTCGGACCCTTCGCCCGGAAGCGAGGGGGGGCTGGCTTTATCCGGGACCCGGACCCTCTTGTTGACCACTTTCACCCATGTGCTCGTCGATGGCTACGGCATCGGCCTTTCGGTTCTGCTCGCGCTCCTGTTCGGCCGGAACGGGCGATTCGCCCTGGTGGGCCTCATCCTCAGCGCGTACACCCTCGCCACGGCCTTCGCGGAGCCGCTCTGGGGGCGGTTCTCGGATGCCACGGGCCGCCGGGGCGCGGTCGTGGGGTGGGGCCTGGTTTTCGCGAGCGCGTCTTTCTGCGCCTTCGGATTCGTATCGCCCGAAGGCCCCTGGGCCGGACCCCTTCTCATCCTTTTCGCGCTGGCCGCGGGGGCGGGCGCCGGCACCTACCACAGCGTGGCCACCGCCCTGGTGAACGAAGTGACGAGCCGCGAGAACCGCGGGCTCGTCCAGGGCATCAACAACGCCGGAGGAAGCGTGGGTCGGACCTTGTTCCCCCTTGCGCTCGCCGAACTCGCCGTGGTCCTGGGATCCCCCGGCTGGGCGGTCCTCCCCTTCGCGGGAGCTGGCGTCCTTCTTGGCCTGGCCACCGTTTCGGCCTTCCCCCTCGCGTCCCCCCGAACCTTTAGGGCCGGCACCGCCTCCCCCTCGCCCGACGGGCCCATGGACCGTCGGTTCCTGGCGAGGATGGTGGCCCTTTCCTTTCTCCGCACCGCTTTCTTCGTCACGGCCGCCGGGTTTCTACCCACTTATCTCGTCGCCGTCCGGGGCCTGGACGAACGAGCCATGGGAACGGTCATGACCCTGGTCATGTCCACGGGCATCCTGGCCCAACCGCTGGGCGGGAGCCTCTCGGATCGGTTGGACCGGGGAAGGCTCCTGGCTGGCCTGCTCGCGGGCTCGGGGGCGGCCTTCGCGGGGTCTCTCCTGATGGAGGGACTCTGGTCCTCGGTGGCCCTCCTGGGGATCTCCATGTTCATGGTCCTGATGACCTTCCCCCTGCTCTTCGCCCTCATGGGCGACGTGGTGCCGGGGAATCGGCTCGGCGCGGCCACGGGGCTCGTTACGGGCGCGGGGGGCCTGGCCGCCACCCTGACCCAGGCGACCGTCGGCGTTCTGGCCCAACGGACCTCCCCTGTCCTCGTCCTCTTGGGCCTGTCCGCCCTTGGGGTCCTTTCGGGTTGGATGGCTATGGGGCTTCGCGCGCCCCGGTCTCCAGGTGGGCGTAGGGCTCTTGGGTCGTGAGCCGGCCATCCTCCACCGCCCCCCCGACCGTGAAGTGGTACAGAGATTGGAAGGCATTCCCCCTCAGGCCGATCAGTTCGTGGACTTCGTCGTCGAAGAAACACCCGATGCCGGTGCCTCGCAGCCCCTCCGCCTCCGCCCAGAGGTAGAGGGCCTGGCCCACCGCTCCCGCCTCCCAGAAGAGCCGGCGGTACCACCAGGAGCCCAGCGCCAGGGTTTCCCCGTACTCGGCCAGCATCCCGACGGAAAAGGAGGAGTCTCCCGCAATATCCTGGCCGCAGGAGAGGGCCTTGGCGGTCCGGCGCACGTCCCCGAAGGCCAGCCTGATCAGGGGAAGATGGTCCGGGGCCCCCTCCACGGGGGACCACAGCCAGTCTCGTGCGCAGGCCTCGAGAAGGCGCTCGGTGGCGCCCGCCGACCGGGGAAGCCAGTAAAGCCCTGGAGCGATTCCCATCACGCGATGGACGAAGACCAGGAGGTGAATGCGGGGCCTGAAGGGCAAGGCGTCGAATGGCGGAACGCCGGGGCGGACCAGGAGGGCGTCCAGGACCCGGAAGAAGCCCTCCCTGGAGAGCGCGGTGACCCCGTCGAAGGCCACGGCGCTCCGCCGGGTCCGGATCAGGTGCCCGGCGAGTTGATCCCGGTTCGCGAAGCCCAGCGGCGGGAGCGTAGTTTCCAAGGAATCCGTCTCCTCCGATTCTTGAGTCGGCGGCTTTCTCCCCGCGGCGGCGGCGGACTCCAGAGCCGCCCACTCCCTTCGGGCGGGGCTGAGGACGTTGGCCCTTCCGCTCCAGGCGCACTGAGAAACCGCATCGAGAAGGGAGTCCCGCGCCCCTGGCGGCACGCCGCCGACGCCTACCCACGCCAGCCAGTCGGGCTGTTCCCGTTCTGCGCCCGGGAAGTCGGACCCTCGGTCCAGGCCGAGAAGGGTCTCGATTTCCCCATCCCCCCAATCGGGCAGGAGCCGCAAACGCCAACCCAGGCAAGCGGCCGCATAGCGGAGAGCCGCCAGGGCGTGGCCGGCGTCGTGCTGGCTGTACCGATAGGCCCGGATTCCGTACTTCCAGGCCTCCCTCCAGTGAATGGACGATAGCCCCACGAGGAACCCGCCCTCGCCGAAAGCGGCCCTCCAGGAACGGACGTCTTCAGGCGCGGCCCTCCGCTCCAGGCTGTGGTCCAGGCTGAGGTAATGGTAGATCCCCGGGAGCAGGTCCCCGCTCCCCGGCCAGACCACGTATCCCTCGGAGGGGTGCAGGTTCCCGCTCGACGGGTTGCACCTCAGGGACCAGCGCGACCGGCCCAAGGCCTTCCACGCCGAAAGGGCCAGGGAGTGCTCCAGAAAGGCCCCGAGGCTCGAAAGCCCCCAGGGGGCCGCCGGCTCGGAGGAGCCCGAGTGAATGTCTCCAAAACCCGGCCGCCCGCGCAGTCCGCCCAAGGGAAGCCTCGTGGAGGGAGCCCCAGTGAAGGTCCGGAAGGGGTCGGGTTGGGAGGCCCAATCGAGGTAACCCGGCCCATCCGCGTAGCTGTCCGGCCGGTGCTTGCTGGCCTCGTGATAGGCCTGGATGGTCATCCGGCGGCCCCCCTTTTCTCCACGCCGTTCAACCCCGCGCGGCCCGCGGGGATTCCCCGCCCTTCCGTCCGCTCACGAGGAACAGGCCCATGGAGATGAGTCCGAAACCCACGGCCTCCCGCCATCCCAGGCGCTCCCCCAGAAAGGGGACGGCCAGGAGGGCCGCCGCCAGCGGCTGAAGGGTCGTGTAGGCCGCCACAAGGGCGGGCGAGGACCGGCCGAGGGCCCACGTGTTGAGGGCGTAATTGACCCCCGTGGGGATCACGGCGATGTACAGGATGCCAAGAATTACGCCCGGGGCCAGACCGGCCGGAGACGCCCCGGCCAGGGCGGGGAGGCCCGGAACCAGGACTCCCAGGCCCCCGAAGAGAAAGGCCCAGGCCACCACCGTCAGGGGGTGCAGGCGCTCGAGCATGGGCCGTTGCAGGACGAGGTAGAAGGCGTAGCACAGGCAGTTGACGAGGAGCATCAGGTTCCCCGCCAGAGCGCCCCTCCCGAAGTCGGCTCCCCTCCAGTCGAGGAGGACCAGGGCCCCGCCCACCGTCAGGAGGACCCCCGCCCACCGGCCGGAGGAGAGCCGCTCGCGCCCGGAGAGGGCGAGGACGAGCGCCACGAAGACCGGAATGGAGGGCATGAGGATGGCCGCGTTGGTGGCCGAGGTGATCTTCAGTCCGTAGATGTAGAGCACCTGGTTCAGGAAGACGCCCAGAAGCCCCAGCACCGCGAGCCGGCCGAGGTCCGTCCGGGAGGGTATCCGAGGGTCCACGCGATGGGCCAGGAGGAGCAGGAGGGGCGTGGAAATCAGGATCCGCGTGGCGGCCACCGCCATCGGCTCCACAGAACCGAGGACGAACTTGCCGACGACGTGGAACGCGCCGAAGGTGACCTGGACGAACAGGAGCGCGGCGTGAAGTCGGAGGTCAACCCTGTCGCCCATGGCGGGCCCGGTTTGCCCTCGAGCCCGTTCAGCCGATGGTCAGGCCGGCCACGAGCGCGTTCAGGAATCCCGGGAAGACGCCCAGATACAGGGTGCCGGCGCCCATGAGCCCCAGGACCCCCAGGGTAACCGCGCCCATCTTCGGGGCGGGCGGGATCTCGGCGTCCTGGCCGGGGAAATAGAGGGCCACCACGACTTTCAAGTAATAGTAGGTCGCGATGACCGCCCCCACCAGGCCCAGGGCCGCATACCAGTAATAACCTCCGTGGACCAGGACCCTGAAGACGTAGAACTTGCCCAGGAACCCCGCGGTCAAGGGGATGCCCGCCAGGCTGAACATGAACACGGACAGGAGGGCCCCCGCGAAGGGCGCCGTCGTGCCCAGGCCCGCGTAGGCCGTGAGCGCCTCATCCGTCCGGCCCGGCGTCTCCACGGCTCCGGCCACGGTGAAGGCCCCGACGTTCATGAGGAGGTAGGCCGCGAGGTAGAAGAGCACGGCCTCCAGCATGGGACCCCGAAGGCCGGGAACCGCCAGGGTGCCCAGTCCGAGGGCGATGAAACCGGCGTGGACGATGGAGGAATACGCCAGCAGGCGCTTCATCTGCCTCTGGGTGATGGCGATCATGCTTCCGACGAAGATCGTCAGGAGCCCCACCGTGGCGAAGAGGAGAAGCCACTTCTCCGAAAGAAGCGGGCTGGTCTGAAAGGCAGAGAGAAAAATGCGGATGGCGCCCGCGGCGGCGGCGGTCTTGCCCCCGACGGCCATGAGCGCCGTCACGGGGGTGGGCGATCCCTGATAGACGTCCGGGGCCCAGAAGTGGAAGGGGACCAGGGAGAGTTTGAAAAAGAGCCCCACGAGGAAGAGGAAGAAGCCCAGCAGGAGGAAGGGCTCGCCCAGGGCGGGAGATCCCGAGGCCAGAACGGCGGCCACGCCACCGAAGTCGAGGGAACCCGCCGAGCCGTAGATCAGGGCCATGCCGAAGAGGAGGAAGGCCGAAGAGAAGGCGCCGAGGAGGAAGTACTTCAGGGACGCCTCCACGGCGTTCTCGTGGGTTCTCAAGAATGCGGCCAGGACGTAGAAGGAGATGGACATGGTCTCGAGGCCCAGGTAGAAGGTCACGAGGTTCGTGGCCGAGCCGAGGACCATCATCCCCGTCGCCGCCAGGGCGAGAAACCCGAACAGTTCGCCGTGCTCCGAGTCCTTGCGCCGGAAATAGTCCAGGGAGAGAAGGGCCACGAGCGCCGCGGCCAGGACGAACAGCCCGTCGAAGAAGAGGGCGAGCCGATCCGCCGAGAGCAGGGTCTGGGGGGCGACCCTCCCGCCCTCGGACCAGAGGAGCAATACGGGGGCACCGCCCAGGAGAAGGATGGCGGCCACGCCCAGTCCTCCCATGAGCCGGGCGTTCTTGACCACCGCGGCCAGGAGGAAGAGCAGGCAGGCCGCCAGCGCCATGCCCGCAACGGGAAGCACACCCATCAGGAAATCGCCCATGAAGCTCCCCCCCTCAGGAGAAGAAGTAAATCAGCACGAGGACCGACAGGAGCAGGAACAGCGCGTAGTTCCGGATGTACCCCGTCTGGAAGAAACGGAGCAGGAGCCCGAAGACTTCGTTGCTGTAGGCCACGACGTTCACGGACCCGTCGACGAGCCACTTGTCCACCCCGGACGCGAAGCGCGACATCATGACCAGGGGGCGGATGAAGGCGGCGGAGTAGGCCTCGTCCACGAAGTACTTGTTGAGGAGGAGGCGGTAGGGGGCCTTGAGGGCCAGGGCGAGCTTCGAGGGCGTTTCCGTCTCCCGCCGGT
>Ga0073934_10003515_pt1 | contig 28656 bp, 25 predicted proteins | sample LarsenN4metaG_FD_76834 | JGI IMG/M metagenome (GOLD analysis project Ga0073934, IMG submission 76834) | Hot spring sediment bacterial and archeal communities from British Columbia, Canada, to study Microbial Dark Matter (Phase II) - Larsen... ... | reverse complement strand
CTCGCCGTTGGCGTTGAGCAGAATACCGCCCTCGCCGCGCACGCCTTCGGTAATCAGCACGCCGGCACCGGCCACGCCGGTCGGGTGGAACTGCCAGAATTCCATGTCTTCCAGCGGAATGCCTGCACGCACGCTCATGCCCAGGCCGTCACCGGTGTTGATGAAGGCGTTGGTGGAAGCGGCGTAGATACGGCCGGCACCGCCGGTGGCGAACAGCACGCCCTTGGCGTGGAAGTTGTAAACCTCGCCGGTTTCCATTTCCAGTGCGGTCACGCCGACCACGTCACCGTCTTCGTCACGGATCAGGTCCAGCGCCATCCACTCGATGAAGAACTGGGTGTTGGCGCGCACGTTACGCTGGTACAGGGTGTGCAGCATCGCGTGACCGGTACGGTCGGCCGCGGCACAGGCACGCTGCACTGGCGCTTCGCCTTCATTCTGGGTGTGGCCACCGAACGGGCGCTGGTAGATCTTGCCGTTTTCCAGACGGTCGAACGGCATGCCGAAGTGCTCAAGCTCGATCACGGCTTCAGGCGCCTTGCGGCACATGAATTCGATGGCGTCCTGGTCACCCAGCCAGTCCGAACCCTTCACGGTATCGAACATGTGCCATTCCCAGCGGTCTTCCTGCACGTTGCCCAGCGAGGCGGAGATACCACCTTGTGCGGCAACGGTGTGCGAACGGGTCGGGAATACTTTGGACAGTACGGCAGTTTTCAGGCCGGACTCGGACAGTTGCAAGGCAGCACGCAGACCTGCGCCACCGCCGCCAACAATTACTGCATCAAATCGACGAACGGGAATGGTCATTACAGCCCCCATACAACCTTAAGCGAATAAATAAAACAGGACACCAGCCAAACCGCAGTCAGGGTGTGCATGGTCAAACGCACGCCAACCGGTTTGATGTAGTCCATCCAGAGATCGCGAATGCCTACCCATGCATGCAGGAACAGCGCAATCAAGGTGGTCTGGGTCAGCACTTTTACCCAGGTCTGGCCGAACAGCAGCTTCCAGCCTTCATAGCCGGAAGGCATCGCCAGCAGGAACAGGATCAGTGCGGCGGTATACACCAGCATGATCACGGCCGTGGCGCGCTGGACGATCCAGTCTTTCAGGCCGTAGTGAGCACCGACAACTTGACGGTTTACCATAGGATGCCTCCGATGATGGCGGTCAGGCTCAGGCTGACAGCCAGAACCATTTTCGCGGTAGCGCGGGCAGTTTGCAGCTCAAGTCCCTTGTGGATATCCAGCAGCAGGAAACGGATGCCGGCGGCGGCGTGGTGCAGGAAGCCCCACAGCAAGCCGATCAGGATCAATTTCACCAGGGGATGGGCGACAACAGCACGGTAGCTGTCAAAGGCGTCGGCGGAACTGAGCGAACCGCTGAGGAGGTAAATCAGGAGTGGCAGGGAGAAAAACAGTGCCACACCGCTGATCCGGTGCAGGATCGAGACAATACCCGGCACGGGCAGTCTGATCTTGCTCAGATCTAAGTGCTTTGGTCGTTGCTTCTGCATATAGCTTCCTTGGATGTGCATGAACCAAGTGGTTTTTTACGTTAGCGGCGGCCCGAAAACTGCCGTCGCCGTTAGGAGCCAGGGGCCACCCCTGATCCATCAAGATCATGTTGCACGATGCTGCACGTGCAACATAATCTGAAGATTCTACCAAATCTGCGCGTCGCTGCCGACCGGGCTATCCGAAATGCGACACAGAGAACCGCGTTTGCGACACATCGTCATGCCGGCAAATGCTGCAGCGTCAACGCCAGCCGATCGGTCAGACACAAACGCTGCCGCCACTCCACCGCCGCGCCGTTGACATCCACCGCCAGCCGCAGGTGCGACAGCACCGGCGTGCCGGACACCGCCGCCAGCAACTGCGCCTCGTCGCGTTCCAGTACCACCGCCCGCCACTGTTCGGTCGCCACCCGCAGGCGGACGCCGAAGTGCTGCTGCAGTACCGCCCACACGCCGGGTAACTGGCGCAGCCAGCGCGAATCCAGCGCCGGAAAACGCTCGGCCGACAACAGCACCTCGTCCAGCGCCACCGCCTGACCGCGCAGCCGCCACAACAGACGGATGCGAAACACCGGCGCCGCGCGGCGCAAACCCAGCGCCGCCGACACATCATCCGGCGCATTGCCGCGCGCGACACCGAGAAACTCGCGCTGCAGACGGTCCGGACTCTCCGACAACAAGCCCGGCGAGATCATCGACATCCCGGCCCAGTCATCGGCCCCGGGCGCCACAAACGTGCCCTTGCCCTGCTGCCGGTACAGCACCCCGTCCGCCACCAGCTCGGTCAGCGCCTTGCGTACCGTTCCCTGGCTGACGGACAGCTGTTCGGCAAGTTCCCACTCGCTGGGCAGCGACTCCGCCACCTGCCACTCCCCATCGCATAGACGCTCCAGAATCTGCTGTCTTGCCTGTCTATACAAAGGGATACGATTGAGACTCTTGCTGTTCATGGACTTTTTAACACCAAACGCGATCAAGGTAAACACTAGTCTTATATAAGACATAAGACAAAAAGTCACGTCCTGATTGCACAGAGCGGTGCAAGGGCAGCACAAAGGCGGTGCAGCATGCTAAACTCGCTGAAACTGTTGCAAAGCAGCATCCAAAGAGCAGTCATTCCAAAGTTCTAAAGGAGAGTACATCGATGAAAGCCCCCGTTCGCGTCGCCGTCACTGGTGCAGCCGGTCAGATTGGTTACAGCCTGTTGTTCCGCATTGCCAGTGGTGAAATGCTGGGCAAGGACCAGCCGGTCATCCTGCAACTGCTGGACCTGCCACAAGCCCAGACCGCCGTTAAAGGCGTGATGATGGAACTGGAAGACTGCGCGTTCCCGCTGCTGGCCGGCATGGTTGCGACCGACGACCCGGAAGTGGCTTTCAAGGATGTACAGGTTGCCCTGCTGGTTGGCGCCCGTCCGCGCAGCAAAGGCATGGAACGCAAGGACCTGCTGACCGCCAACGCCGAAATCTTCACCGTGCAGGGCGCCGCCCTGAACAAGGTGGCTGACCGCAATGTAAAAGTGCTGGTAGTCGGCAACCCGGCCAACACCAACGCCTACATCGCGATGAAGTCGGCGCCGGACCTGAATCCGAAAAACTTCACCGCCATGTTGCGTCTGGACCACAACCGCGCGCTGTCGCAAATCGCCGCCAAGACCGGCAAGCCGGTTGCCGCCATCGAGAAGCTGGCCGTGTGGGGTAACCACTCGCCAACCATGTACGCCGACTACCGCTTCGCCACCATCGATGGCCAGTCGGTCAAAGACATGATCAACGACCACGAATGGAACCGCGACGTGTTCCTGCCGACCGTGGGCAAGCGTGGCGCCGCCATCATCGAAGCACGTGGCCTGTCCTCGGCCGCTTCGGCCGCCAACGCCGCCATCGACCACATCCGCGACTGGGTACTGGGCACCAACGGCAAGTGGGTGACCATGGGTATTCCGTCCGACGGTTCCTACGGCATCCCGAAAGACGTGATGTTCGGTTTCCCTGTAACTTGCGAAAACGGCGAGTACAAGATGGTCGAAGGCCTGGAAATCGATCAGTTCAGCCGTGACTGCATCAACGTCACCCTGAACGAACTGGAAGAAGAACGCGCCGGCGTTGCCCACCTGCTGGGTTGATGACTGAGCGTTCCGGCAAAAGCGCACCGCAAGGTGCGCTTTTTGTCTTTACCGAATTACCGAATCACAACGCAATCCCGCTCTTTTTGGAGGTCGAAACACCATGATTGAAGCCGAAGTACTCAATCAAATTCAGGCACAGATCGACGATCTGGCTACCCGCAACACTGATATCCGGGGGTATCTTTGACTACGACGGTAAAAAAGACCGTCTGGAAGAAGTTTCCCGCCTGACCGAAGATCCCGATATCTGGAACGACCCCAAAAAGGCACAAGAACTGGGCCGTGAGCGCAAGCAGCTGGAAGACGTGGTACTGGTGATCGAAGGCATCGCCGCCACCCTCGCCGATTGCGCCGAACTGTTTGAAATGGGCCGCGCCGAAGGCGACGACGACACCATCCTGGCGGTGAAGGCCGATCTGGACGAGGTCGAGGCCAAACTGGCCAAGCTCGAATTCCGTCGCATGTTCCATGACCCGATGGACCCGAACCACTGCTTCCTGGACATCCAGGCCGGCGCCGGCGGTACCGAGGCCCAGGACTGGGCCGGCATGCTGCTGCGTATGTACGTGCGCTACGCCGAACGCAAGGGTTTCAAGGTCGACATCCTGGAAGAATCGGAAGGCGAAGTGGCCGGCATCTCCAGCGCCACCATCAAGATCGAGGGCGAGTACGCCTACGGTCTGTTGCGCACCGAAGTCGGCGTCCACCGCCTGGTGCGGGTGTCGCCGTTCGACTCCAATGCCCGCCGCCACACCTCGTTCTGCTCGGTGTTCGTGTATCCGGAAGTGGACGACAGCTTCGAGATCACCATCAACCCGGCCGACGTGCGTACCGACACCTACCGCGCCTCCGGTGCCGGCGGCCAGCACATCAACAAGACCGATTCGGCGGTGCGCCTGACGCACATCCCGACCAATATCGTGGTGCAGTGCCAGAACGACCGCTCGCAGCACCGCAACCGCGACGAAGCGTGGCAGATGCTGCGCGCCAAGCTGTACGAGCGCGAACTGAAAATGCGCAACGAAGCCAAGCAGTCGCTGGAAGACAGCAAGACGGACGTGGGCTGGGGCCACCAGATCCGCTCCTACGTATTCGACCAGTCGCGCATCAAGGACCTGCGTACCAGCTATGAAGTTGGCAACATCAAGGGCGTGATGGACGGCGATCTGGACGGCTTTATCGAAGCCAGCCTGAAACAGGGCGTTTAAACGATACCCAAGGTTGGCCGCACGCGATGCGGCCAACCTTTTACATTGATGGAGATACCATGTCGGAACACGAATCCAGCCAGCCGCAGCACGACGAAAACCACATCATGGCCGAGCGCCGTGACAAACTGAAAGCCCTGCGCGAAGCCGGCGTTGCCTTCCCCAACGACTTCAAACGCGAAGACTTCAGCGGCGACCTGCACACCCGCTACAACGACAACAGCAAGGAAGAACTGGAACCGCTGAACGTACAGGTTGCCGTTGCCGGCCGCATGATGCTCAAGCGCGTGATGGGCAAGGCCAGCTTCGCCACCATCCAGGACGTGACCGGCCAGATCCAGCTATACATCAACGACCAGGGCGTCGGTCCGGAAGTCCACGCCGCGTTCAAGCACTGGGACATGGGCGACATCATCGCCGCGCGCGGCACCCTGTTCAAGACCAACAAGGGCGAGCTGTCGGTCAACGTGACCGAGCTGCGCCTGCTGACCAAGTCGCTGCGTCCGCTGCCGGACAAGTTCCACGGCATGACCGACCAGGAACAGAAATACCGCCAGCGCTACGTCGACCTGATCACCAGCGAACACAGCCGCAACACCTTCATCAAGCGCTCCAAGATCGTGCAGACCATCCGTGAAGTGATGGTCGCCCAGCACTATCTGGAAGTGGAAACCCCGATGATGCACCCGATCCCGGGTGGTGCCACCGCCAAGCCCTTCGTCACCCACCACAACGCGCTGGACATGTCGCTGTACCTGCGCGTGGCCCCGGAGCTGTACCTGAAGCGCCTGGTGGTCGGCGGCCTGGAGCGCGTGTTCGAGATCAACCGCAACTTCCGCAACGAGGGGATGAGCACGCGCCACAACCCCGAGTTCACCATGATCGAATTCTACGAGGCGTACAGCGACTACCAGCGCATGATGCAGATGACCGAGCACATCATCCGCCAGTGCGCCATCGCCGCCACCGGCCACACCACCGTGACCTACCACGGCAAGGAAGTGGACCTCGGCAAGCCGTTCGACCGCTTCACCATCGTCGGCGCCATCAAGCACTACAACCCGCAGTACACCGACGCGCAGCTGTTCGATGCTGACTGGGTGGCCGCGGAGATCCAGCGCCTGGGCGGCAAACTGCCACCGGCACCGGGCCTGGGCAGCCTGCAGCTGACGCTGTTTGAAGAGTGCGCGGAAAGCCTGCTGTGGAACCCGACCTTCATCGTCGACTACCCGGTCGAAGTGTCGCCACTGGCACGCGGCTCCGATGCCGACCAGTCGATCACCGAACGTTTCGAACTGTTCATCGTTGGCCGCGAACACGCCAATGGCTACTCCGAGCTGAACGATCCGGAAGACCAGGCCGCGCGCTTCCTGTCGCAGGTCGAGCAGAAGGATGCCGGCGACGACGAGGCGATGCACTACGACGCCGACTACATCCGCGCCATGGAATACGGCCTGCCACCGACCGGCGGCTGCGGCATCGGTATCGACCGTCTAGTGATGCTGCTTACCGATTCGCCTTCTATCCGCGACGTCATCCTTTTCCCGCAGATGCGACTGGAAGGCCAGGCCTGAGCAACAGCTTCGCTGAGTGTGTGAAGAAACTCATCAGCACCTGAAAAACCAAACCGTGATCAGTCCAAAGCCCCGGCAGCGATGTCGGGGCTTTTTGCATTTAGCTGTCGTTCATCCCTTATTCGTCGGCGTAGCGCCGGGCGATGGCGCGGAACTCCTCGGCAATCGCGTCGAAGGCATCCACCATGTCTGGGTCGAAGTGCTGGCCACGCCCGGCGCGGATTATCTCCACCGCCTGCTCGTGCGGAAACGGCGGTTTGTACACCCGGCGCGAGATCAGCGCGTCGTAGACATCGGCGACCGCCATCAGCCGCGCCGATACCGGGATGGCATCACCGGCCAGTCCTTCCGGATAGCCGCTGCCATCCCACTTTTCCTGGTGATAGTTGGCAATCTCGCGCGCCAGCCGCAGAAAGCTGCTGGGCGCGTCCAGCAGCCTCTCCGCCGTGGCGATGGCATCGCGCCCCAGCGTGGTGTGTGTCTTCATGATTTCGAATTCTTCCGGCGTCAGCTTGCCCGGCTTGAGCAGAATGGCATCCGGAATGCCCACCTTGCCGATGTCGTGCAGCGGCGCCGACTTGTACAGCATGTCGATGGTGTCGTCGTCCAGCACGGCGCCAAAACGCGGGTGAGACTGCAGCTGCAGCGCCAGCGCCCGCACGTAGTTCTGCGTGCGGCGGATGTGGTTGCCGGTTTCGTGGTCGCGGGTTTCGGCCAGCGACGCCAATGCCATGATGGTGACATCCTGGATCACCTGCACCTCCCGGGTACGGATGTCCACCTCGCGCCGCAGGAACGCCGCCTGGTCTTCCAGAAAATCCGCCGCCGCCTTCAGCTGCATGTGGGTATTCACCCGCGCCAGCACGATGGGCGGCGAGATTGGCTTGACGATGTAATCAACCGCACCGGCATTGAAACCGGCCTGTTCGTCGTCGTGTTCGCTCATCGCGGTCAGGAAGATCACCGGAATCCTGGCGGTGCGCGCGCTGCTCTTCAGCTGGCGGCACACGGCAAAGCCGCCGATGCCCGGCATCATCACGTCCAACAGCACCAGATCCGGCAGCAGCTCGCCCTCCAGCAGCTGCAAAGCGCGCTCGCCGCTGTTGGCCACCAGCACGCGGTAGCGGTCTTTCAGCAGGCCGTACAACAGGGTCAGGTTTTCCGGCGTGTCGTCGACGACCAACACCGTCTGCCGCGCTTGCCGCAGTGGAGAGTCGATCATGGCGCGTCCTCCTGCCAGCAAATGCCGGCCTCCGTTGCGGCCTGCTCCAGCCACTCGCGCGCGGCGGGAAAGTCGAACTGCCGCATCGCCTTGTCGAAAGCGGCATAACTGGCAGCAGGCAATACGGCACGCAGGCTATCGGAATGTTCCAGAAAAACACCCAGCGCATCGCCGTCGCTGGCGGCCAGCAGGGCGGCCAGTTCACGCAGCTGCAGCGCCGTATTGTCCGGGCGCAGCTCGCCGGCATGCTCCTCCTGCGCCAGCGCGTCTTTCAGCAACGACAGCACCCGCTGCATTTGCTGGTCGAAGTCCGCCAGCAGCGGCTGATAGGCCTCGCGCTCGACGATGGCCCGCTGCAGGCTGGCTGCCACCACCTGCAGGCGCAGGAAGCCCAGGGTACCGGCCAGCCCCTTGAGACTGTGCACCACCCGCACCGCCGTCTCGTAGTCGGCGGTGGCCAGCGCGGAGGCGATCTGCCTGGCCGCGTCGCCCTCTTCCGCCACGAACTGGCGCAGCAGGTGCAGGTACAAGCTGCGGTTGCCGGCCACGCTGGCCAGGCCCGCACTCTGGCTGAGCACTGCCGCAGGAATAGCAGCGGCGGTAGCCGATACTGCAGGCGGGGTCGCCGCGGCAGCGGCCGGCGCCGACGGTAGCCAGCGCAGCAGTGTTTCGAACATCAGGTACGGGTCTACCGGTTTGAGGATGCGATCGACCATCCCGGCCGCCATGCAAATATCGTATTCGGTCGCCTGCACATCCGCGGTTAGCGCGATGATGGGCAACTCCAGCAGACGCGGGTCACCGCGAATCAGCCGTGTGGCCTCGATGCCGTCCAGCACCGGCATCTGTACGTCCATCAGCACCAGCTGGTAGTGATCCGCCGCCTGCTCTGCCAGGCGGATCACCGCATCGCGGCCATTGTCCACCACCTCGACCGTGGCGCCAGCCGCCTGCAACAGCTCCACCGTCAGCTGCTGGTTGATCTTGTTGTCCTCGGCCAGCAGCACGCGCACCCCGTCCAGGCATGGCAAGGCCAGCATCTGGCGGGCGGTATCGCTCTCGCGCTGCACGCCGAACAGGCCCAGCATCACGTCCAGCAGCGACGACTGGCTCACCGGCTTGACCAAAAAGGCTTCCACGCCGGCCGTCTCCGCCGCGGCGCGCACGTCGTCACGGCCGAAAGCGGTGACCATGATGATCCTGGCACCATTCAGCGCCCGGATGCGGCGGGCGGTCTCGACACCGTCCATCACCGGCATCATCCAGTCCACGAACACGATGTCAAAAGGATGATCCATGCTGGCCTGGCGATAGATGTCCAGCGCCTCGCGCCCGGAAGCGCAGGTGCTGACGGCAAAACCCAGTCCGCGCAACTGCTCGGACAGGATGTCGCGCGCCGAGGCATTGTCGTCAATGACCAGCACGCGCAGCCCGCTTGCCAGATCGGACAAGGACTTGCCACGGGTATCAACCGCACTGGACACCCCAAGCCAGGCACTGAACAGAAAGCAGCTGCCGCAGCCGGGCGCCGACTCCACCTGGATCGCACCACCCATCAGCTCCACCAGCCGCTTGGCAATCGCCAAGCCCAGCCCGGTGCCGCCAAACCGGCGCGTGGTGGAGCCATCGGCCTGACTGAAGGCCCGGAACAGTCGCGCCTGTTGCGCCTCATCCATGCCGATGCCGCTATCGGTCACACCGATGCGCAGCTTGACCTTGTCGCCCACCTGCTCCAGCAACTGGATGCTCACGGTCACCTGCCCCTGTTCGGTGAACTTGATGGCATTGCCCACCAGATTGGTCAGCACCTGCCCCAGGCGCAGCGGATCGCCCACCAGGTTCTGCGGCACGGCCGGACTGCATTCGAACAGCAGCTCCAGCCCCTTGTCCGCTGCCTTCTGCCCGACCAGCGACGACACATTTTCCAGCACCTCATCCAGCCGGAAACTCACCGTCTCCAGCTCGATGCGGTCAGCCTCCACCTTGGAGAAGTCCAGAATGTCGTTGATGATGCCCAGCAGCGAGGTGCCGGCATTGTGGATCTTGCTGACATAGTCGCGCTGGCGCTGGCTCAGCTCGGTTTTCAGCGCCAGGTAGGACATGCCGATGATGGCGTTCATCGGTGTGCGGATCTCGTGGCTCATGTTCGCCAGGAACATGGACTTGGCGCTGGTGGCCTGCTCGGCCTCGTGTTTGGCCGCGCGCAGTGCGGCGGCGCTCTGTGCCAGCCGGGTGTACAGCAGGCCGTTTTCCAGCAGCAGCACGATCAGCACAAAACTGGCCGCCAGCAACCCGTAGATGCGGCCAGCGTAGAAGCCGAGGTCGAAACGGCCGCCATTCAGCACCGCGGACAAGGCGATATCGCACAACCAGGCAAACATCACCACGCTCAGCCACAAGTCCAGCGTCGTGCGCAGCCGGTCGCGCAGCAGCAGCACAAACGCCAGCAGACTGAGCCCCCACACGCTGAACACCACCCCGCGCATGACCGGCGTGTAGTGGTTACCCTGCATGATGGGCGGCAGATAGGCATGTCCCAGCGTGACCACCAGCAACAAGGCCAGCGTGGCCAGTGCGGCCAACATGCAGCACAGCAGGATGGCGTAGCCAGGGTGCCAGCGTGGTGGCAGTTCCAACTTTCGCCGCGCCAGCATGGTGTAGACCATCACCAGCAGCGGAAAGCCGCCATGCCAGAACATGTACAGCCAGGCCGTGGTCTGCGGCCCGGCACCCAGCAGCCCGCCGGGGGAGAACAGGCCGGGAAAGCTCAGCGCATGCACCACCGCCATAAAGGCGGTGAACAGGTAGCCGGTGGCCAGCGTCAGCAGGGCCAGCGAGCGCAGGATATAGAACTGGCCGAACAACAGGATCGCGGTGATCAGGTCGTTCAGCACCAGCGCCGACTGATAGGCCGGGATAAACGCCCATACTTTGGCCTGCGGCTGCTTGGCAAACGGCACCAGCGCAGCGAACAGCAGCGCGGAGATGACTATCACCGCCAGCATCAGGCGCTGCTGTTTCTGCGAGGGGGCAGAGGTGGACAGAAAGGCGAACCCTTCGTACTGCAATGAGGCTGATCGCTGCATGGTTCGGGTAACTCGCTATGGATCGCATCAGAACGCGGGAGACACCCTTTTCTATGTAGCACAACTGGCTAAATAGTCATTCGACATTTATTGATACTGTCGCACTTTCAGGCAGCACATGACAGATAGCAGGTTGGCCGCAAGCCACAGTCAGGAGATTGAGCACCGCACAGTAAAGCGTTGAGCCGGCAGGCGAGCCGACTCGTGCGCAACATAGCCAAACCTGCGGTGCGCCGCGCAGGCATAGTCCTCGGCAGTAGGGAGCAGTCCGTCACGACGGAAAATGACGGACACCGGGCTGCGCCGCCATGCCGCCAGCGCGCCCGGGCAAGGCTGTCCGGCAGGCGCCGGTGGGCTAGCCCGGTTTCAGCTCGAGACGCTGGCGCAGGGTCGGTGCCAGTATCTTCAGCACCTGTACCGGCAGGGCGCTAGTGAAGCGGTAATCGCCCGCCTGCGGCCCCGCCACATAGGCAATCAGCGTGCCGAAGTAGCGGTCACCGATATAGAACGCGAAGGCACCGGCGCGGCTGACCACCCGCTCAGAGAGCAGCGCCCCGCCTCTGGCAAACACCTTGAAACGGTGATCGCCGGTGCCGGTCTTGCCACCGACCGGGATGCGGGTACCGTCTGCCAGGTCGAAGGCGCCGGCCACACGGCGCGCGGTGCCCAGCTCCACCACCTCGGCCAGCGCCCGGCGCACCACCTGTGCCACCTCGGCCGGCAACACGCGCTCGCCTTTGGCCGGCGTCTGGGTCAGGCTGGTTTCATACGGGGTGCCGGCGGCAAAGTGCAGCTTGTCGAGGTAGACCGTCGGCAGGCGCACGCCGTCACTGGACAGGATACCCATCAGTTCCGCCAGCGACGCAGGGCGGTCGGCGGAGGCACCCAGCGCGGTGGCGTAGGATGGCACCAGCGCGTCAAACGGATAGCCCAGCCGTTTCCAGCCCTTGTGGATCTGCTTGAAGGCGTCGATTTCCTTGATGGCCCTGATCCGCGACGCCTGCCCTGCCCGGTTCTTGCTGTTGAGCAGCCACTGGTAAACCTCTTGCCGTTGCTGGGTGCTGGCGCGGACCAGCTCGCTCCAGTCGGCGTCCGGATGCTGGTGCAGATAGGCCACCAGCCACAGTTCGAGCGGGTGCACGCCGGCCAGATAGCCGCGGTCGTTCAGGTTGAAGCGTTGCGGGCCGAGCTCGTCGTACAGCCGGGCCAGCGTCTTGGCGTCCGGCTGCTGCCGCACGTCGAGATGCCGGGCCAGGAACGCGCTGAACGCCTCCAGCCCGGCTTCGGGGCGGATGCTGCGGAAGATGACCGCCAGTTTCTTCGGACTTTGCCGTGCCCGCGCCACCAGCAAGGCGTCGATTTCCTCTGCGCTCTTGTGGCGGTACTTGTTGTAGAAACCGGCAAGGAAGGTGCGCCCTTCCCGATCGGCAAAACGCTGCAGGTATTCGCGGCGCGTGGTGTCGTCGTCCTCGTCCGCGGTTTCGCCGCTGGCCGCCGCCGGCTGCATGTAGTAACGCGCGATGTCGCGCATCAGGCGGATATAGACCAGATTGACGGAACGGCGGGTGGCTTCGCGCACGGTAAGCGTCTTGCTGTCATCATTTTCGTCGAAGTTGTTGAAGGTGTGCAGCCCGCCGGCGGTGAAGAAGCTCTCGCCGGGGCTGGCGGAATAGGTGCGCTCCAGCGCCGCCTCCAGCATGGCGGTCAGGCTGCTGTCCGTCGCCTGCACCAGATAGTCGATCGCCCAGCGGCGCAGCACGGATTCGCTGGCACTGGGCCTGATGGCGGCCAGCTGCTCGCTGCCCAGCGCCGCGTATTGCTGGTGCAGTTCGTGGACCACCATCAGGTAGCTGACCAGCGTGCGCAGCTTGGCGGTGGAGCCAAGATCCAGCTTGGCGCCTTCGTTGATGTCGAACGGCTGCGCGAAGTTGTCGGCCTGTACCCGCACCTTGTTGCCGGTGGGCGTGCGCTCGATCAGGGTGAAGCTGTAGGTCACCCCCTGCGGCGAGCCCTGTTGCAGCAGATACTCGTTGTTAAGGTTGGCCGCACGCGCGTACTCCGGATCGCGCAGCCTGAGCAGCTCGGCGGTGACCTGCTGCTGCAGCGTCAGGTCCAGCGTGCTGCTGGCGGCCAGATCCAGCCGGTCCAGATCGTACATGCGGCGCACACCCAGCAAGCCGGCCAGCTTGATGCGCACCGCATTGGCGCCCTTCTGCGCAACCGCTGCCACCACCGGCAGCCGCACCCGTTCGCGCTGCTGCCGCAGCGACACCCGCAACGCCGCGTCACGCAGCGCCGGGGGAATCAGCTTGTCCCTTGCCATCATGCGCAGGTAGGCGTCGGTCATCGCCTCCAGCACCTTCATGTCGCCGTTCAGGAAAATGGAGGGGCTGCGCTGTGCGATCATCAGGCTCAACGCTTCCTTGAACACCACCGCACGCTCCGCCACCGGCACGCTGGCGCCGGTCAGCGCCCGGTTAACCTGCGCGAAATCGCGCCCGTACCACGCCCACATGCCGTCACCGATGCCGGACACCTCGCCGAAACCGGCGCGCGCCGCCAGCGGCACCGTGTTCAGGTATTTGACCACCAGTCGGCGGCGGGCGGCGGTGGTGTCCTCGCCATCGAGATAGGCGCGTACCGAGGCCGACAACATCTGGCGCAGTTTTTCCTGATCCGAGCTGGTGCGCCCGGCCGGCGAATGGCGGTATTTCTCGATCTGGGTGGCCAGCGTGCTGGCGCCGGCGGCGCGGTAGCCGGAATCAAACAGGTGCAGCGCCTTGTCGACCAGCGCCTTGCTGAAGCGCGACCAGTCCACCGCCGGATTGCGCTGCGGACTGTCCTTTTCCAGCAGCGTCCGGTTCTCGATGTACAACAGGCCGCCGACCAGCAAGGGCGGCAAAGCGTTGAAATCCGCGTACACGCGCTGCGGCGTGCGCGACTGATAGATGGTCTGGCCGTAGCCGTCAGTCAGGGTGAGGCCGGTCTGGTCCTTCTCGTGATACGGCAGGAACAGGCCCAGCGGCAGAAACGGCGCCGTCACGCCGTGATCGGCCAGCGCCAGCATGCCGTCGGACAGCTCGGCCTGGCTGGCGATGGCATAGCCGCGTGCCTGCAGCCGTTGCAGATAGCCGGGCATCGCGGTATAGCCCAGGCGTTGGTCGTAGGGGCCGCCGCTCGTCGGAAAGCGGATGGCCTGGCTCGGCCCCGCCTTGACCTGATAGCGGGCATCCCGCGCCGCACCGCTGAAAAAGCGCGCCTGCTGCCGCGAGTGCTGCAGCTCGTCCAGCAGCAGATACAGCAGCCCGCCAATCAACAGCAGCAACAGGATGCCGACAGACCACAGCGCATAACGACAGCCGCGGCCGTTACCCTTTTTGAGTTGGATGTCTGAATTATCCATGGCGTCGCTTCACCAGCGAGAATGTCGAGCAGTATGTTTTATTCAAGCAATGCGACTGTGGCGGCCACAGCCGGCGCACTGCCGTACCTGCCGCCGCACCGCCGCTGACATGGCGGGCAAAACGGCGGCCCCTGTGTCCGGAGCTTAGCAGTACCGCGGCGCTGCTTGCCGATTAAATCGCCGCTTGCCCGCCATGGCGCCGTAATTAAAACGGCGTGCAAGGCGCTTTCCCTTAAAAGCATAGCTGTCGCCGCCACGCTCTGCCGTGTATCCAGTTGCCGTAGCGCTCATCCAGCCGGCGATGCCGCACTTTCCGGCTCGTCGCAGGCCAGTGCAGGAAAAAGGCTAGCGCTGCGGCCAGGGCAGTGTCCACGGCGGCTGTTGCTGCAGGTAGTCGGCCAGCGCCGGCAGCGCGAACTCGCTGCCCTGCGCCGGCGGGCAGACGAAACGCAGCGCCTCGCCGTCCAGCGTCAGCGCCAGCGCATAGGCGTGCAGATAGGTGCGGTCGGCGGCGCTGCCGCCATACAGCGCGTCGCCGAGGATGGGCGCACCCAGCGACTTCATCGCCACTCGCAGCTGGTGGGTCTTGCCGGTGCGCGGCCGCAGCAGGAACAGGCGCCGCCCCGGCGCCAGCGAGTGACTGAAGAACTGCGTCACCGCCGGATTGAGCTGGCTCTGGCACAGCTTCCACGCGCCGCCGCGGCCCTTTTCCATGTCGCCGCGGATCAGGCCCTGTTTTTTCGCTGGTTTGGCATCGGACAGCGCCAGGTAGTACTTCTCCACCTCGCGCCCGGCAAAGGCGGCGCCAAGGTTGGCCGCAACCTGCTGGCTGCGCGCGATCAGCAGCAGGCCGGAAGTGACGCGGTCGAGGCGGTGCACCGGCCACAGCGCGTCATCGCCGAGACCGGCGCGCAGCGCGCTCATCAGCCCGGCCTCCTCGCCGTCGGCGTGGAAGCTGACGCCGGGATGCTTGGCGATGACGTAAAAACGCGGATCGGTGTGCAGCAGATCAAACATGGTTCTCGCTCGTGGCTGGCGCGCGCGTCACAGCACGCGCAATTCGGCATCGGGCAGCGGCTTGCGCAGAAAGGCCGCCAGCAGCTTGTAGGTATCGGCATCGAAGGTCGGCGTGCCCTGCGGCGCGGCCGCTTCCTCGCTGCGCGAGCCGAGATAGCACCAGCGCTCGAACAGGTGTTCCTGCCACTGGCCGGACACCGGATCTGTCTCGCGCACCGCCACCGCGCCGGGATAGGGCCAGCTTTGCAGCTTCAGCCGCGCCAGCGCCTGCTGCAGGCGCTGGTTGTGGCTGGCCGCATCCTCGCGACCGATGCAGGCGCCCTTGCAGCGACCGAGGGCGAAGGCGGAGCAGGCGCCCTTGCGCGCGCCGCGCTTTTCCAGCGCCAGGCAGGTCTGGCACAGGCCGTTGCCGGCGCACAGTTCCGCCAGCGCCTTCTTGGCTTCCTTCTGGCTGCGGAACAGGCCGTACAGCGTGTCCAGCCGCGAGAAGTCGACCTCGCTGGCCAACACGATGCGCGGTGTCAGGAAGCCGCTGTCCAGCGGCGTCAGCTGCAGCGAGCACAGCTCCTGCGACAGGCGGCCGCGCAGGTTGTGCAGCGGCTGCAAGGCGCGGATCAGCTGCAATTCCTGCAGCTGCGCACCGAAGTCGCCGACCGTCTCCTGCCACTCGATACGCTTGATCGGCTCTCCGATGCGCACGTCCTTGTGCGGGCGCGGCTCGGCGCCGAAGTGCGCCAGCACGCGGCGGCGCAGGTTGTCGCTGCGGCCGACATACAGCGCCTGCCCGTCGTCGCCGTAGAAGGAATACACCCCCGGCACGTCCGGCAGCTGCTCCACCACCTCCGGATCGATACCCGGCGGCGCGGCAGGTTCGGCCATCAGCACCGCCGCCTGCGCCTCGACCTCGGCCTGGCCGTGCTCGGCGATCGCCTGCTGCAGAAACTGGTACAGCGCGTCGGCATCGGCCAGCGCGCGGTGGCGCTCGGCCTGCACGATGCCGTGGCGCGCGATGATGCTGTCCAGGCTGTGCTTGAAGTGCTGCGGATACAGCAGCCGCGACAGCTTGACGGTGCACAGCACCTCGCTGCGGAACGGCAGGTTGAGGCGCTTGAATTCGTTTTTCAGGAAGCCGTAGTCGAAGCGCACGTTGTGCGCGATCAGCAGCCGGCCGCGCAGCTTGTCCAGCAGCATGGCGGCAATGTCGGCGAACGGCGGCGCCGTGGCCACCATCGCGTCGCTGATGCCGGTGATCTGCTCGATGAAGGGCGGGATCGGCTGCCCGGGATTGACCAGCATGTCGAAGCGCTCGACGCGCTCGCCGTCAATCAGGATGACGCCGACCTCGGTCACCCGGTCGCGGCTGATGTGGCCGCCGGTGGTCTCCAGGTCGACAATGGCACAAGGCCGCTCAAACAGCATGCTTACCCCTGACTCCAGTTAATCGTTCCTTCACGCCGCCGCATGGCAATGGCGTTGCGGCCAACCTTGGCCGCATCACGCGCCCGAGCGCAGCGCCTGGTAGATGCGCAGCGCCACCCAGGCGTCGTTGGCGGCGTACACCTGCTGCGCTTCGCTCAGCACCTTCGCGCCCCAGTTGGAGGTGGACAGTTTTTTCGACTTGCGGAAATACTGGCCGAACACCCGCGCCACCGCCTGCACCGCGCCGACGGTGATGGTCGGCGAGTCGCTCTGGAACAGGCTGCCGACATCCAGCAGCGCCTGGCACTCGATGCCGAAGCGGTCGCGCAGGTGGCGCTTGTCGGAGCGCAGGTCGAAACCGACCACCAGCACGTCGCCACTGGCCAAGAGCGCACCCAGCGCCGCCAGCACCTCGGCATCGGACACCGGGAACAGGTAGGCGTGCTCGCTGGTGGCCAGCTGGATCAGGTGCGGGCCGGTGGCCTCTTCGCCCTTGCGAAAGGTTGGCCGCGACTCGGTATCGAAGCCGGCCACCCGTGCCGCGCGCAGCGCCGCGAGCGCCCCCGGCAAGGCGGCGCGATCCACCACCGTGATCTGCGCCGGCCCCAGCGCCGGGAACAGCGGCAGGGTCTTGATCTCGTCTCGGGACAACTGTCTGGTCTGGCTCATGCGCCTCATTTCCTCGGGTTTCGGTTTAGCGTCCGTTCAGAACGGTGCCGCCAGCTGCCACTGCAGCAACGCATCATTATGTGGATGACGCAGCGCCAGCGACTGCGCGTGCAGCATCAGCCGCGGCGCGGCACGGCCGCCGTACAGCGCGTCGCCGACGATCGGACAGCCCAGCGCCAGCATGTGTACTCGCAGCTGGTGGGTACGGCCGGTCACCGGTGTCAGCAGCACGCGGCTGCCGTCGGCCTGCCGCTGCAACAGCCGGTATTCGGTCAGTGCCGGCTTGCCGGCGGCATCCACCTTCTGTCGTGGCCGCCGCAGCCAGTCGCTCATCAGCGGCAGCGCCACGCTACCGGCCTCGTCCGGCAGTTGGCCGTCCAGCAGCGCGACGTATTGTTTGCTCACCTCACGGCTGGCAAAGGCCTGGCTCAGCGCGCGCTGCACCGCCAGGCTGCGCGCCAGCACCATCAGCCCGGAGGTCGCCATGTCCAGGCGATGCACCACCAGCGCGTCCGGATACTGCTGCTGCACGCGGTGAATCAGGCAGTCCTGCATTTCGGGCAGCCGCCCCGGCACCGCCAGCAGTCCGGCCGGCTTGGCCACCACCAGCAGCTGGGCATCGGCGTGCAGCACCGCGACCGCCTCTTGCGGCGGCGTGTAATCATCCAGCGTATGCATGCTTGATTGTGGCGACAACGTCATCATCTATTCTGTTCGCTGACCGCTTGCGGCCAACCTTTGCGCGTAACCATACCGGTCGTGCGCCACAAGGCACACGACACCATCAGGGGAAACCATGTCCGAACAATTCAATCTCGACGCCTACCAGCGCACGCTGGACACCCGAGTGCTGCAGCATGACGCCCACGGCCTGGTGCTGGCCGACACCCTGTGCTACCCGCTGGGCGGTGGCCAGCCCGGCGACCGCGCCACGCTGACACTGGCCGACGGCCGCAGCCTGACCGTCCACGACACCCGCCGCGACAAGGAAAGCCGCCGCATCGTGCACCAGCTCGACGCCGATGCGCCGCTGCTGGCGCCAGGCACGCCGCTGACGCTGACCCTGGACTGGGAGCGCCGCTACCGCCACATGCGGGTGCACACCTGCCTGCACCTGCTGTCGGTGGTGATCAAGGCCGGCGTCACCGGCGGCAACCTCACCGCCGACGGCGGCCGCCTCGACTTCGACCTGCCGGAAGGCATGCAGCTGGAGCCGCAGGCCATCGAACAGGCGCTCAACGAGCTGATCGCGCGCGATCTGCCGGTCGGCGTCAAGATGACCAGCGGCGCCGCGCTGCAGGCGCAACCCGAGCTGATCAAGACCATGTCGGTGACGCCGCCGCTGCACCTGCCGGAAATCCGCCTGATCGAGATCGACGGCGTCGACCTGCAACCCTGTGGCGGCACCCACGTCGCCCGCACCGGCGAAATCGGCCGCGTACTGGTGAAAAAGATCGAAAGCAAGGGCGCGCGCAACAAGCGGGTGGTGATCGCCCTCGCCGGCTAGGCGCCGGAAAAACAAACCCGCGCAATACAGCTTGCGCGGGTGGAGTCGGAACCGCGGCGCTTAGAGAGCGTGTTCACGATCTCGTGAGCTAGAGCGAGACAAGGCGAAAACGGCTGAGGAAGCGGAGTTGACATGGGGTCAATGAGCATTCCGAAGCCGTTTTCAACGCCGTATCGCCGAAGCGCAGCAGACCGTGGACAGGCTCTTAGCGCTCCTGGTTCACCTTGTAGCGTGGCGGCAGCAGCAGCGCCGGCACTTCACGCTGCCGTTGCGGCAGGATGCGGCCGCCGATCTCGCCAACGCGCGCCACTTTCAGGCCTTCCTGCGGGTCGCGCTGCTCGCGGCTGCGGGTGGCCGCATCGCGCAGGTCACGCGGCGCGCGCGGCGCACGTTCAGTACGCTCCGGACGTTCGCTGCGTTCCGGGCGTTCGCTGCGCTCAGGACGCTCACTGCGCTCCGGCCGTTCGCTGCGTTCTGCCCGCTCGGCGCGCGGTTCGCGTGCTGGCCGCGCGTCGCTGCGCTCGCGCCCGGCGTTGCGGCTGCCAAAGCCGCTGTCGGCGGCGGACGACGCATCGCGGCGCTCGAAACCGTTGACGGTCTGCGGCGGCAGCGTCTGCCGGGTCAGTTTCTCAATGGCTTCGTGCTGCTTGACCTCGTCCGGCGACATCAGCGAAATCGCCACCCCGGAGGCGCCGGCACGGCCGGTACGGCCGATACGGTGCACGTAGTCTTCCGGCGAGTTCGGCATTTCGTAGTTGACCACGAACGGCAGCTCGGAGATGTCGAGACCGCGCGCCGCCACGTCGGTGGCCACCAACACCTTCACCTCGCCGCTCTTGAAGCTGTTCAGCGTTTCCAGACGTGCGCTCTGCGCCTTGTCGCCGTGGATCGCCTCGGCGGCGTGGCCGTCACGCTTCAGGTCGCGCGACAGCTGGTCGGCGGAAATCTTGGTCTTGCAGAACACGATCACCTGGCTCATCTCGCGTTCGCGGATCAGGTGCGACAGCAGCGCGCGCTTGCGGCCGCTGTCGACGGCATACACCAGCTGCTCGACCTGGGCGTTGGTGGAGTTCTGGCGCGCCACCTCCACCGTTTGCGGATCATGCATGAAGTCTGCGGCCAACCTTTTGATTTCCGGCGCGAAGGTGGCGGAGAACAACAGGGTTTGGCGCTGCTTGGGCAACAGCGACATGATCTTGCGGATGTCCTGGATAAAGCCCATGTCCAGCATGCGGTCGGCCTCGTCCAGCACCAGCACGTCAACCTTGTTCAGCTGGATGGTTTTCTGCTGGATGTGGTCGAGCAGGCGGCCCGGGGTGGCGATCACGATTTCGATACCGCGACGCAGGTCCGCCGTCTGCGGATCCATGTTCACGCCACCGTAGATGGTGGTGCAGCGCAGCGGCAGGTGTTTGGTGTAGGCCTTGGCGTTGACGCCGATCTGGTCGGCCAGCTCGCGCGTCGGCGACAGGATCAGTGCGCGCACCGGGTGCATTGCCGGCGACACGCTGGGATTGGCAAATTTTTTCAGACGCTCCAGGATCGGCAGCAGGAATGCCGCCGTCTTGCCGGTACCCGTCTGCGCCGCGGCCAACAGGTCCCGTCCGGACAATACCAGCGGAATCGCCTTGGCCTGGATCGGGGTGGCTTCGCTGTACCCCAGTTCATCTACGGCCCGCAAGATTTCGGGCGATAGACCCAGTTCGGCAAAAGACATGTCGGGAACTCCATCAGGGCTGGCGCTGTGCTGCGCCCCGGCCCCTGTTCAATAATCAATTAAAAAGCGAAGCGCCGCCAACACTGGCGGCGCAGCAACAGGCTGTGTTCAACCAAAGAATGAGATCACGCTGATCAGCAATACCACGAACAGCCACAGCAGCACGGTACGCCATACCAGGCCGACGGCGCTCTTCAGGTAGTTGGGGTCGGCATCATCGCCGACACCCAGTTCCGGGCGGTATTTCACGGTGTAGTCCTGGCGCAGCGGATCGCCGAGCTTGACGCCCAGTGCGCCGGCCGCCGAGGCCAGCAGGATGCCGGTCGCGTAGTTGCCCCAGGTCTTGGCCTGCGAGCGCCAGCAGTACACCGCGTCCTCGAAATCGCCCATCACCGCAAAGCTGGCCGCGGTCAGGCGCACCGGAATCCAGTCCAGCCATTCACCGGCACGGCGCGAGAAATGGCCGAACAGGTCGTCGTCGCGGGCGCCCCACTTCTGCGCCAGCATCTGCGTGGCACGGTACAGCACTGCACCGGCCGGACCGGGCAGCAGCACGAACCAGAACATGGTGCCGAACACGTGGCGGTAGCTGTCCAGCACGCCCTGCTCGATGGCCAGCCGCGAGACTTCCTCGATCGACAGCTCGGAGGTCGGCTGGTTGGTCCAGCGTGCCAGCTCCTTGCGTGCGTCAAAATCCCGCCCCTCGCCCAGTGCCAGCGCGATTTCGGAAAACGAGCCCGAGAAATGGCGGAAGCCCATGGTCAGGTACAGCACCAGGATGTTCCACAGCAGGGCGAACAGCGGGCTGGCCTGGTACAGCGCGTAGTACACCGCCATCACCACCGCCACGACCGGCAGCACCGCCACCACCCAGGCCAGTACGCCGTGCCGGTTGTAGCCGGCATTCAGCGTGCGTTCCAGATGGTTGGCGTAACGGGTAAACACGCGCCATACCCGGTTGCGGTTACCCAGGGGGCGCAATTGTTCCAGAGCCAGTGCAACGATAAGGGAGATCAGGGTCATGAATTAACGCAGACGCAAGAGATGAACTCGCGAGGGAAGATAACACAAAAACAACAATCGCTGTCAGGCAGAACCCAGACGGCGCGACGCGGCCAGGGTGGCGGCGAAGTTGCCGTCGCGGCCGTAACCGTCGATGGCCTTGGCTTCCTCGCGCAGCGCGGTCAGCGCCTCGGTGGCAAAGGTCATCCGTTCCGCCGCCATCGCGGCATTGCTGTCGTTCAGCGCCTGCACCTTGGCCAGCTCGTGCTCCAGCGCCATCCAGGCTTGCTGCAGCGCCGGCTCGGCGGCGGACAACCACGAGAGGAAGGCGGTCTTGCCGTCCAGCTGGTGCGCGGCCAGCAGCGCCAGACGCTGCGCCTTGCTGTCCTGCAGCAGCTGCAATTGCTGCTGCTTGCTGACGGCGCAGGCGTCCAGTTTCAGCGCGTCAAAACGCACGATCGCGCGCTGCTCATCTTCCAGCAGCGACAATAGCGCATGCAGTGCCGCCGTTTCCTGCTGGCACTGCTGTAGGAACAGTTCGCTTGGCATCACGCGCTTCCGCTATCAGCCGGCCAGCAACTCGCGCGTGCTGGCGATCAGGCTGTCGGCAATGGCTTCCGGATTGATCTTGAATTCGCCGGCGGCAATGGCAGCCTTGATCGCAGCAACCTTGTCCGCATCGAAAGCCTCGGCAGCCTGCGCCGCCTTGGCGAGGCCCTGCGAGCTGATGGCGACGCTTTCGCTGCGCGCCGTGGCGCCCGACGCCGTGGTGGCCACGTCTTCCTTCTTGGCAGCACGCACCGGCGCGCCGTAGGCCGCCGCTACCTTGCCCGAATTGTCGATTTTCATATGTCACCTGCCCGACAAAAAGTTTTGTAATCTGAAGTCATTATCGCCTGAAAATGCAAAAACTTGACTATTTTTTCAGGGCGCTGCGATCAGCACGCTCAGATCTTCCTGCACCACACCCGAGATCACCTTGCCGGACGGTACCCGTACATTCAGCCGTTCGCCGACGGCGGCATTGCCCAGTGCTACCGCATCACTGCCGATGGCGAAGCCGCTGCCCTGCACCAGCACCCGCACCGGCTGGTTGGTCTTGATCACCAGCGGCAGGCGTAGCTGACTTTCGCGCAGCAGGCTGCCGGCCGGCAAGGTGCTGCGCAGCGCCTTGCCCACGATCAGCGACGGATCGCGCACCGCCTGCAGCGCCAGTGCACGATTGCTGACCGGCATCAGCTTGATGTCGCCCACCTGCAGCACCTCGCCGGCGCGCAACTGCCGGGTGGTGAAGTAGCCGACACTGAGCTGGCTGGCGGTCACCGGCAGCAGGATGCGCCAGCCCTGCGCGGCACAGGCCAGCTCCAGCGCCGTGAACGGCGGCTTCTGGCCGCCGGGCCAGCCGGCCGTCGGTGGCTGCGCACAAGCGGGCAGCCGCATGCGCGGATCGGCCTTGCCGACCTGGTAGCGGAAGCCGTCACTGCCGGCCTCCGCCTCGGCAAACGCCGTTGCCACCTGCTCCAGCTGGCGCAGATCCTGCATTCCGGCGGCGCTGGCAAACAGGCTGAGCAGCAGCAGGCAGTACAACAATGGATTTCGCATCATCCGCCCATTGTACCCGCGCCACCCGAGCATGCAAAAACGATTGCCGGCTAGCCCGTTGTCCGCGCGGCTGAGAGCAGCGGCGCGCACCGGGCAACAAAAAGCCCCCGCCGTATGGCGGGGGCTGGATGCTTCGGGCGCAGCCGGACTCAGGCCAGCGTCTGCTCGATATAAGCCTTCACCGCCGCAGCGTCGGCATCGAATACCGTCACCCGTTGCGGCAGGTCTTCCAGACCGTCGAAGCCGTCCGGACGCGGGGCATCACGCCCCAGCGCCTCGCGAATGGTGTCGGCGAACTTGGCCGGCAGTGCCGTTTCCAGGCAAACGACGGTTTCGCCCGGCAGGCGCACTTCACGTGCCACCTTGATGCCGTCGGCGGTGTGGGTATCCACCACCACGCCGTCCTCGGTATCGACGGCGCGGATGGTGGCCAGACGGTCGGCATGTGTGCTCTTGCCGGAGACGAAGCCGAACTGCTCGTGCACCGCGCCAAGGTTGGCCGCAAGGTCGAAACCGTTGCCGCTGTCCACCTGCGCCCACAGCGCCTTGACCTGCGCGCCGTCACGACCGACCAGGTCGAAGATGAAGCGCTCGAAGTTGGACGCCTTGGAGATGTCCATCGACGGGCTGGAGGTCACCCAGGTGTTGGCGGTGCCGCGCGGCGCGTACTTGCCGCTGCTGAAGAACTCGTCCAGCACGTCGTTTTCGTTGGTGGCCACGATCAGGCGCTGCACCGGCAGCCCCATCTGGCGCGCGATGTGACCGGCGCAGACGTTGCCGAAGTTGCCTGACGGCACGCAGAAGCTGACCTGTTCGTCGTTGCTGGCGGTGGCGTTGAAGTAGCCCTTGAAGTAGTACACCACCTGCGCCACGATGCGCGCCCAGTTGATGGAGTTGACGGTGCCGACCTTGTACCTGGCCTTGAAGGCATGATCGTTCTGCACCGCCTTCACGATGTCCTGGCAATCGTCGAACATGCCGCGGATGGCGATGTTGTGGATGTTGGCATCCTGCAGGCTGTACATCTGTGCGCGCTGGAACGGGCTCATCAGGCCGTCCGGGCTGAGCATGAACACGTTGATGTTCTGCTTGCCGCGCATCGCGTACTCGGCGGCAGAGCCGGTGTCGCCGGAAGTGGCGCCAAGGATGTTGAGCTGCTCGCCCTTTTTCGCCAGCACATACTCGAACAGGTTGCCGAGGAACTGCATCGCCATGTCCTTGAACGCCAGCGTCGGGCCATTGGACAGTTCCAGGATCACCAGGCCGTCATGCAGGCGTTTCACCGGGGTGATGGCTGCGCTGCCGTACACCTTGGCGGTGTAGGTGCGGTCGAGGATATCCTTGAGGTCGGCGGCCGGAATGTCGGTGGCGAACAGGCTGATGATCTCGAAGGCGAGGTCGGCGTAGGACAGGCCGCGCCAGGCGTCCAGCTGTGCGCGACTGATCTGCGGATAGCTTTCCGGCAGTGCCAGACCGCCGTCCGGGGCCAGCCCCATCAGGATGGTGTCGGAGAATTCAAGCGGCGCCATGCCGCCACGGGTGCTGATGTATCGCATGTTGTTCATTTAACCAGTTGATCCAGACATTGCAGTCCGACATTGAGCAGGCGCCGTTTCCACACCGGATCCTGCGCCACGCCCTTGCCCTTGCTGACTGCATCCAGCAATTCGTCGTCGCTGAGGCCGCTGACGATGCGCTCGCCGGCGCAACCGCAGTAAGCGCTGGCCGCCGCCGGGCTGCTGAGCAGGCTTTTCAGCAGCGGCTCCTGCCCGGCCTTGGCCAGACAGGCGGTGGTCAGCAGCTGTATCACCGGCTGGCGCGGGATTGCGCCAGCGCTGCCACTGGCACCGTTGCCGGCACAAGCCAGCGCCGGCAGCAACAACAGCAGCCAGACACACTTAGCCATTCAACTCTTCCATGCGCAGGCGCACCACCTTGCCGGCGACGCTGTCCAGCGCCTCGATGGCGGCGATCGCCTTGTTGACCGACTTTTCCACCACGCGGTGGGTCAGGATCACGATCTCGGCGGAACCGTCGGTGGCGGAGCCCTTCTGGATCAGCGCTTCGATCGAGATGTTGTTCTCCGCCAGCAGGCGGGTGATGTCGGCCATCACCCCGGCACGGTCGGCGGCCTGGATGCGCAGGTAGTAGCTGCTGACCACTTCGCCCATCGGCAGGATAGGCAGGTTCTGCAGCTGGTCCGGCTGGAACGCCAGGTGCGGCACGCGGTGTTCCGGATCGGAGGTCAACAGGCGCGCGACATCGACGATGTCGGCCACCACCGCCGACGCCGTCGGCAGCGCACCGGCGCCCGGGCCGTTGAACAGCGCCTGGCCGATGGCATCGCCACGCACCAGCACCGCGTTCATCACGCCGTTGACGTTGGCGATCAGCTGGTCTTCCGGGATCAGCGTCGGGTGCACGCGCAGTTCGACACCGGCGGCGGTGCGACGGGTCAGGCCCAGCAGCTTGACGCGGTAACCCAGTTCTTCCGCGTACTGGATGTCCTTGCCTTCCAGCTGGCTGATGCCTTCCAGATAACAGTTGTCGAAGTTCATCGGGATGCCGAACGCGATCGCCGCCATGATGGTCAACTTGTGACCGGCGTCGTGGCCTTCCACGTCGAAGGTCGGGTCCGCCTCGGCATAGCCCAGCGCCTGTGCCTCTTTCAGCACGTCGCCGAAGTCAGCGCCTTTTTCGCGCATTTCCGACAGGATGAAGTTGGAAGTGCCGTTGATGATGCCGGCCAGCCACTCGATGCGGTTGGCGGACAGGCCTTCACGCAGCGCCTTGATGATCGGGATGCCGCCGGCCACCGCGGCCTCGAACGCCACCATCACACCCTTTTCCTGGGCGCGAGCAAAGATCTCGTTGCCGTGCATCGCCAAGAGCTTCTTGTTGGCGGTGACCACGTGCTTGCCGTTGTCGATGGCCTTGAGCACCAGCTCCTTGGCGATGGTGTCGCCGCCGATCAGCTCGACCACGATGTCGACTTCCGGATGGTTGACCACCTGGAAGGCGTCATCGACCAGCGGCACGCCGTCGCCGACGACTTCCCGCGCGCGCGCCAGATCGCGGTTGGCAGCCATGAACAGGCGGATCTCGCGTCCGGCCCGGCGGCTGATCTCTTCCGCGTTGCGCTTCAATACGGTGGCGGTACCGCCACCGACTGTCCCCACTCCCATCAGACCAATGTTGATCGGTTTCATGCTGAACTCCAAAGTGTTATTGATTTGTCCCTGGCGCAAGGCGTCCAGTGCGGCCAACCTTGATTAGCCGTACTCGGCGTCCTGCCGCGTGCAAAAAAGGGGAGCCCGCGGCTCCCCTTTGCATCACGATCAGGCGGTACCGTGTTGTTTGCGGTAGTTTTCCAGAAAACGCGCGATACGGCCAATGGCCTCGGTCAGGTCGTCGCTGTTAGGCAGGAATACCACGCGGAAGTGATCGGGGGCAACCCAGTTGAAGCCGCTGCCCTGCACCAGCAACACCCGCTCCTGCTGCAGCAGTTCCAGGATGAACTGCTGGTCGTCCTCGATCGGGTAAATATCCGGATCCAGGCGCGGGAACAGGTACAGCGCGCCCTGCGGCTTGACGCAGCTCACGCCGGGAATGGCGGTCAGCAACTCCCAGGCCAGATCACGCTGCCGCGCCAGACGTCCACCCGGTGCCACCAGGTCGTCGATGCTCTGGTAGCCGCCCAGCGCGGTCTGGATCGCGTACTGCGCCGGCACGTTGGCGCACAGCCGCATCGAGGCCAGCATGTTGAGGCCCTCGATGTAGTCCTTGGCGTGGCGCTTTTCGCCGGCGAGGATCATCCAGCCGGCGCGGTAGCCACAGGCGCGGTAGTTCTTCGACAGGCCGTTGAAGGTGCACACCAGCAGGTCCGGCGCCAGCGAGGCAATGGAAGTGTGGGTGGCGCCGTCGTACAGCACCTTGTCGTAGATTTCGTCGGCGTAGAGGATGAGGCCGAACTCGCGGGCGACCTCGACCAGTTGCTGCAGGATGTGGTCCGGGTACAGCGCGCCGGTCGGGTTGTTGGGGTTGATCACCACCAGCGCCTTGGTGCGCGGCGTGATCTTGGCGCGGATGTCGGCGATCGACGGCAGCCAGCCCTCGGCCTCATCGCACAGGTAGTGCACCGGGCGGCCGCCGGCGAGGCTCACCGCGGCGGTCCACAGCGGATAGTCCGGCGCCGGCACCAGTACCTCGTCGCCGTTGTCGAGCAGCGCCTGCATCGCCATCACGATCAGCTCGGACACGCCGTTGCCGATGTAGATGTCTTCCATGCCGACGTTGGGAATATGCTTTTGCTGCGCGTAGTGCATGATCGCCTTGCGCGCGGCGAACAGGCCCTTGGAATCACAATAGCCGGACGCATTCTGCAAATTGGCGATCACGTCTTCGATGATCTCGTCCGGGGCGAAAAAGCCGAATGGTGCCGGATTGCCGATATTGAGCTTGATGATGCGATGACCTTCTTCTTCCATGCGCTTGGCGTGCTCAAGCACCGGGCCGCGAATGTCATAGCAGACGTTGGCAAGTTTTTGTGATTTCTGGATAGGCTGCATGGGCACTGTTACCACTGGCTGGGGGTCGGTTCACGATATGTCGCAAGCGCAATGCAGGGCATGCACCGCTTGCGGGCAAGGTATAATCCTATCCCAATACGTGGTGCACTGCACCAGCTTCTCACGCCAGGATGACATCATGAAACTTCACGAAGCCAACACCGCCGGATCCAACCTGTTCACCGCCTCCGGCGCCGGCCATGTCGAGATCAACAAGGTGCGCCACGAGGGCAGCCTGATCGTCACCGCCGACAGCATCACGCCGTGGCGCCCGGCCCGCTTCGAGGATTTTAGCGACGCCGACTTTGCCGCGGTGCTGGCCAAGCAGCCGGAACTGGTGCTGCTGGGTACCGGCAGCAAGCTGCGTTTTCCGCACCCGAAGCTGTACGCGGCGCTGACCAATGCCGGCATCGGTGTCGAGGTGATGGACACCGCCGCGCTGTGCCGTACCTATAACATCCTGCTGGCCGAAGGCCGCGGCGTGGTCGCCGCGCTGCTGCAGGACTGATGCTGGCGCTGTTCGCCAAGTGCAGCCTTGGCGCACTGGCGGTCCTGCTGATCGCGCTGCTGTCGCAGTCGCGCGCCTTTTATATCGCCGGCCTAGTGCCGCTGTTTCCCACCTTCGCGCTGATCGCGCACTACATCGTCGGCAGCGAGCGCGACGCACAGGCCCTGCAGCGCACCGCGCTGTTCGGGCTGTGGTCGCTGCTGCCCTACGCGCTGTACCTGCTGGCGGTGTACTGGCTCAGCACCCGCACCGCGCTGGTGCCGACGCTACTGCTGGCCACCCTCGCCTGGCTGCTGGCCGCCGCCCTGCTGCTGTGGGGCTGGACTCGGCTGATGAGCTGAAGTCCGCAAGCTTGGCCGCAAGCCAGCCTGCCACCCGGTCACCATTGTCAGCTGGCGTGTTCGCCGCCGAAGCTCTCGTAGGCCAGCAGCGCCTCCGCCGCCGTCATCAGCGACGGCCCGCCCCCCATGTACACCGCCACCTGCAGCATCTCCATGAATT
>Ga0073934_10003514_pt1 | contig 28656 bp, 27 predicted proteins | sample LarsenN4metaG_FD_76834 | JGI IMG/M metagenome (GOLD analysis project Ga0073934, IMG submission 76834) | Hot spring sediment bacterial and archeal communities from British Columbia, Canada, to study Microbial Dark Matter (Phase II) - Larsen... ... | reverse complement strand
GCCAACTGGCCCGAGTCGCGCTTCGTGCTGGAGCCGCTGTGCGACGCGCTGGGTTGCACGATCGGCCCGCCGCGGCGGCTGGAGAACCTGGCAGTGGATGCCAGCGGCCTCACCCAACTGGAGGTGCCGGGCCAGTACCGGCTTTCGGTGGTGCTGCGCAACCGCGGCCGCAGCCTCGTGATGCTGCCGGCACTGGAACTGAGCCTCACCGACGCGCAAGGCCAGACCCTTTCGCGCCGCGTGTTCACGCCAGCCGAGCTGGGCATCCGGCAGGACGGCCTGGCCGCCGGCGCCGAGTTGCCGATCGTGGCCGCCTTCAGCGTGGGCGAGCTGCGCGTGGTGGGCTACACCGTCGAAATCTTCTACCCCTGAACCCCTTCCTGGAGACCGCCCATGCCGGCACTGATCTGCGGCTCGCTCGCCTTCGACACCATCACCACCTTCCCGGGCCGATTCGCGCAGCAGATCCTGCCGGACCAGGTGCACATCCTCAACGTGTCCTTCCTCGTGCCGACCATGCGGCGCGAGTTCGGCGGCACAGCCGGCAACATCGCGTACACGCTGCACCAGCTGGGCGGCGCGCCGGTGGTGCTGGGCACGCTGGGCAATGACGGCCAGAGCTACCTGGAGCGGCTGCGCGGCTGGGGCGTGGACACCTCCTGCGTGCGCATCGAAGACGACAGCTACACCGCGCAGGCCATCATCATCACCGACCTCGACAACAACCAGATCACCGCCTTCCACCCCGGCGCGATGTCGTTCGCGCACAAGGGGGCGGTGCCGGCGCGCGCCGACCTGCGCGTGGCCATCGTCGCGCCGAACGGGCGCGACGCGATGCTGCAGCATGCCGAGCAGCTGACGGCGGCGAAGATCCCGTTCGTGTTCGACCCCGGCCAGGGCCTGCCGATGTTCGACGGCGCCGAGCTGCGCCGGTTCGTCGCGCAGGCCACCTGGGTGGCGGTGAACGACTACGAGGGCCGCATGCTGAGCGAGCGCACCGGCCAAAGTCTGGCCGAGATGTCCGAGGCGTCGCACCTGCAGGGCGTCATCGTCACGCTGGGCGCGCAAGGCTGCGAGCTGTGGGTGCGCGGCGAGCGCACCGTGGTGCCCGGCGTGGCCGCCAGCGCGGTGGTCGACCCCACCGGCTGCGGCGATGCCTTCCGCGGCGGCCTGCTCTACGGGCTGGAGCGCGGCTGGGAGCTGGCACGCTGCGTGGCCCTCGGCAACCGCCTGGGCGCCCTCAAGATCGCCCACGCCGGTCCACAAAATCACAGGATCGACCGCGCCGCGCTCGGTTTGTGACCTGTTTCACTGAAGCGGCCCGCGGCCACCGCCGATACTGGCCGTCATGGACGCTTCCCTGCTCTGGTCGGCGCTCGCCCTGGTCGCGGGTGCCGCGCTTGCCGCCGCGGTGTGCCGGGTGCGCTTTGCGCGTGCGCTCGACCGCATGAACAAGAAGCTCGAACACGCCGAGCAGGTGCGCCACATGGAGCGCGAGCGCGGCCAGCAGATGCGCGCGCAGATCGCCCAGCTGACCAAGCTGGTGGCCGAGCTGCAGCAGCGCCAGCGCCGCGGACACAACGCCCACGGGCAGCGCGCCGAGCTCGACAAGCTGGTGCCCGACGAGGGCCCGCAAGGCGGCGCGCCGCTGCCGTCGAACGGCTTCGCCGACACGATGCCGATGTAGCGCGGGCTCAGCCGCGCGGCACACCCAGGCCCGCCAGCCAGGCCCCCACCTGCGCGGGACCGCAGGGCAGCAACAGGCGCTTGCGCCGCGCGCTGGCACCGTGCGTGAGCACGATCGCGCGGCGCGGCACGCCCAGCCCCTCTGCCAGCCAACCGATCAGCGCGTCGTTCGCCCGCCCCTCCAGCGCCGGCGCAGCCAGCCGCACGCGCAGCGCGCCGTCATGCAGGCCCACCGCCTCGGTGCGGCGCGCATTCGGGATCACGGCGACGAGCAGGAAGCAGGCGCCGTCGGGCGTGGCGGCGATGCAGGGCCAGGGCATGGCGGTTCGGCGTGCGGGAAGAAAAAACCCGGCCGAAGCCGGGTTCCGGTGATGCCTTGCGGCAGCCGTTCGATCAGGGCTTGTTGCCCGTCGGGAACGGCCACGCAGCGGCCGGGCTCAGCGAGGTCTTCGCTGCGGGCGCAGGCGCAGGCGCAGGGGCTGCAGCAGGGGCCGCAGGGGCAGAGGGCGCGGGGGCCTTCTTGGCCGACGCCTTCTTGCCGCCAGACTTCTTCGCAGCCGGCTTCGCCGCCTTCTTCGCAGCGGCCTTCTTCGCAGGCGCCTTCTTCGCAGGCGCCTTCTTCGCAGCGGCCTTCTTCGCAGGCGCCTTCTTCGCAGGCGCCTTCTTGGCAGCGGCCTTCTTGGCCGGCGCCTTCTTGGCGGCGACCTTCTTGGCCGGCGCCTTCTTGGCCGGCGCCTTCTTGGCAGCGGCCTTCTTCGCCGGAGCCTTCTTCGCGGCGGCCTTCTTGGCCGGAGCCTTCTTCGCCGCAGCCTTCTTCGCCGGGGCCTTCTTGGCCGCAGCCTTCTTCGCAGTTGCCATAACAATCTCCTTGATCAAGTGGCAAAGAGCACCACACCGCTTCATGCCGGTGCAGCGATTCACCGTCCGTTGCTTAGCCCTCCAGCCTTGCGGCCTTCAGGTGCCCCGGTACGGTGAACGGGGTAGCGATCCTCGCCCGCCGCTTCTGGCGTCAGCGGTTCAAGGCTCGCGAATCTTGATCTCGTTTTCGGCTGGAACTGCGCGGGCTTCTAGCGGCCCATGCGGTTTTCAGTCCCAGCTCAACGCGCCACCGGACTGGTACTCGATGACGCGGGTTTCGAAAAAGTTGCGCTCCTTCTTCAGGTCGATCATCTCGCTCATCCACGGGAACGGGTTTTCCTCGTTCGGGAAGAGCTCTTCCAAACCAATCTGCGTGGCCCGCCGGTTGGCGATGTAGCGCAGGTAGCCCTTGAACATGGAGGCGTTGAGGCCCAGCACGCCGCGCGGCATGGTGTCCTCGGCATAGCGGTACTCGAGCTCCACCGCCTTGAGGAACAGCGCCTTGATCTCGGCGCGGAACTGCGGCGTCCACAGGTGCGGGTTCTCGAGCTTGATCTGGTTGATCAGGTCGATGCCGAAGTTGCAGTGCATCGACTCGTCGCGCAGGATGTACTGGTACTGCTCGGCTGCGCCGGTCATCTTGTTCTGCCGGCCCAGCGCCAGGATCTGCGTGAAGCCGACGTAGAAGAACAGGCCTTCCATCAGGCAGGCGAAGACGATCAGGCTCTTCAGCAGCTTCTGGTCGGCCTCGGGCGTGCCGGTGACGAAGTCCGGATCCATGATCGCGTCGATGAACGGGATCAGGAACTCGTCCTTGTCGCGGATCGACGCGACCTCGTGGTAGGCGTTGAAGATCTCGCCTTCGTCGAGGCCCAGCGACTCGACGATGTACTGGTACGCGTGCGTGTGGATCGCCTCTTCGAAGGCCTGGCGCAGCAGGAACTGGCGGCACTCGGGCGCCGTGATGTGGCGGTACGTGCCGAGCACGATGTTGTTGGCGGCCAGCGAGTCGGCGGTGACGAAGAAGCCGAGGTTGCGCTTGACGATGCGGCGCTCGTCCTCGGTGAGGCCGTTGGGATCCTTCCACGTCGCGATGTCGCGCGACATATTGATCTCCTGCGGCATCCAGTGGTTGGCGCAGGTGGCGAGGTACTTGTCCCAGGCCCACTTGTACTTGAAGGGGACCAGCTGGTTGACGTCGGTCTGGCCGTTGATGATGCGCTTGTCGGCCACGTTCACGCGCCGCGAACTCGGGGCGCGCGCAGCGGCGGCGGCAGGGGGCAGCGTGGGTTCGACCGGCTGCAGCGCCGGCGTCGTGAGCGGTGACGGGATCACGGCCCGCGCGTCTCGATGAGGGTGATGCGCGGTGCTGCTGTCGGTGTTCGTCGAGCGGATGCGAACGTCTTCGTCCCAGACAAGCATGTGTGCGTTTCCTGTGGATGCGGATTATGGGAGTGTTGTGTTCGAACACCAAGCACTTCTTGACATCGCAGCCCGATCGTTGTTGCGGTCATGCATCGTCGAACGCGACGCACGACCGCATCGCCGATCACGCCGACGTCACTGGCAGGCCTCGCATGTCGGGTCGTCGATGGCGCAGAACTTCACGTCGCTCGCGGGCGCGTCGCTCGTCGCTGCGGCCGCCGGCGCGACCGATGACGACGCCGTGTAGAACGACGACGCGCCGTCGCCGCCGGCCATCGGCACCGCGTTGAGCGAGCCCGCCTTGCCGGTGCTCTGCTCGACGTGCGTGGCGCCCATCGTGCGCAGGTAGTACGTGGTCTTCAGGCCGCGCAGCCACGCGAGCTTGTACGTCTCGTCGAGCTTCTTGCCCGAGGCGCCGGCCATGTAGATGTTCAGGCTCTGCGCCTGGTCGATCCACTTCTGGCGGCGCGCTGCGGCCTCGACGAGCCACATCGGCTCGATCTCGAACGCGGTGGCGTACAGCCGCTTCAGCTGCTCGGGCACGCGGTCGATGCGGCGCAGCGAGCCGTGGTAGTGCTTCAGGTCCATGACCATCACGTCGTCCCACAGCCCGAGCGACTTCAGGTCGCGCACCAGGTACTCGTTGACGACCGTGAACTCGCCGGACAGGTTCGACTTGACCGACAGGTTGCCGAAGCTCGGCTCGATCGACGCGTCGACGCCGATGATGTTGGAGATCGTCGCGGTGGGGGCGATCGCCACGCAGTTGCTGTTGCGCATGCCGTGCTCGGCGATGCGCGCGCGCAGCGCCTCCCAGTCGAGCGTGGACGAGGTGTCGACCTCGACGTAGGCCTCGCCGCGCTGCCCGGCCAGCAGCTTCAAGGTGTCCAGCGGCAGGATGCCGCGGTCCCACAGCGAGCCGCGGTAGCTGGAGTAGCGACCGCGCTCGGCCGCCAACTCGGTGCTGGCCCAGTAGGCGTGGTAGCACACGGCCTCCATCGAGCGGTCGGCGAACTCGACCGCCGCCTGCGAGGCGTACGGCAGGCGCAGCTGGTACAGGCAGTCCTGGAAGCCCATGATGCCCAGACCCACCGGGCGGTGGCGCAGGTTGCTGTCGCGCGCCTTCTTCACCGCGTAGTAGTTGATGTCGATCACGTTGTCGAGCATCCGCATCGCGGTGGCGACCGTCTTCTTCAGCTTGGCGTGGTCGATCTCCTTGCCGTCGGGACCGTCCTTCAGGTGCTGCGCCAGGTTGACCGAGCCGAGGTTGCACACCGCGATCTCGCTGTCGCTGGTGTTCAAGGTGATCTCGGTGCACAGGTTCGACGAGTGCACGACACCCACGTGCTGCTGCGGCGAGCGCACGTTGCAGGCGTCCTTGAAGGTGATCCACGGATGCCCGGTCTCGAACAGCATCGTGAGCATCCTGCGCCACAGGTCGCGGGCGGGCATGCGCTTGTACAGCTTGATCTCGCCGCGGTCGACCTTGGCCTCGTAGGCCGTGTAGGCCTCCTCGAAGGCGGTGCCGAAGCGGTCGTGCAGGTCAGGGCAGGTCGACGGCGAGAACAAGGTCCAGTGCCCGCCTTCCATGACGCGCTTCATGAACAGGTCGGGGATCCAGTTGGCCGTGTTCATGTCGTGCGTGCGCCGCCGGTCGTCGCCGGTGTTCTTGCGCAGCTCGAGGAACTCCTCGATGTCGAGGTGCCAGCTCTCCAGGTACGCGCAGACCGCGCCCTTGCGCTTGCCGCCCTGGTTGACGGCGACCGCGGTGTCGTTGACCACCTTCAGGAACGGCACCACGCCCTGGCTCTTGCCGTTGGTGCCCTTGATGTAGCTGCCCAGGGCGCGCACGCGCGTCCAGTCGTTGCCCAGGCCGCCGGCGAACTTCGACAGCAGCGCGTTCTCCTTCAGCGCCTCGTAGATGCCGTCGAGGTCGTCGGCCACGGTCGTGAGGTAGCAGCTCGAGAGCTGGCTGCGCCGCGTGCCGCTGTTGAACAGGGTCGGCGTGCTGGACATGAAGTCGAAGCTCGACAGCACGTCGTAGAACTCGATGGCGCGCGCCTCGCGGTCGATCTCGTTGAGCGCCAGGCCCATCGCCACGCGCATGAAGAAGGCCTGCGGCAGCTCGATGCGGCGCTCGTCGACGTGCAGGAAGTAGCGGTCGTACAGGGTCTGCAGGCCGAGGTAGTCGAACTGCAGGTCGCGCTCGGGCTTGAGCGCCGCGCCGAGGCGCTCCAGGTCGAACTGCAGCAGCTTGTCGTCGAGCAGCTCGGCCTCGACCCCGCGCTTCACGAAGCCGGGGAAGTACTCCGCGTAGCGCGTCGACATGCCGGCCTGCGTGACCTCCTCGCCGAGGATCTCCTTGCGGATCGTGTGCAGCAGCAGCCGCGCGGTGGCACGCGTGTAGCCCGGCTCCTTCTCGATCAGGGTGCGGGCCGCCAGGATCGCCGCCTTGAAGACCTCGTCGATCGGCACGCCGTCGTACAGGTTGCGGCGCGTCTCGGCGAGGATGGGCTCGGCCTTCACGTCGGCGCCCAGGCCCGCGCAGGCCGACTCGATCAGCGCCTGCAGCTTGCCCATGTCGAGCGGCACGCGCTGGCCGCCGTCGGTCACGTGCAGCACCGGCTCGGCCGGCGCCTGCGCCTTCGCCTGCTTCGCGCGCTCCTGCGCGCGGCGCTCGCGGTACAGCACGTAGGCGCGCGCCACCTCGTGGTGGCCGCTGCGCATGAGGCCCAGCTCGACCTGGTCCTGCACGTCCTCGATGTGGAAGGTGCCGCCGCCCGGACGCGAGCGCAGCAGCGCGCGCACCACGCCTTCCGTCAGCGCGTCGACCGTCTCGCGCACGCTCGCCGAGGCCGCGCCCTGCGTGCCGTGCACCGCGAGGAACGCCTTCATCAGCGCCACGGCGATCTTGTGCGGCTCGAATCCGACCACCGCGCCGTTGCGGCGGATGATCTGGTAGGACTGGTATGCCGATGCAGCAACTTCGGCGCCGGCGGTGCCGCGCACCACCGGCGCCGTCTCGGCAGTCGAAACGGAAACAGCTTGCATGTCATCCCCTCTGTTCGGATCGTCGGTATGGGTGGGTTTCGATCGCGGCCCGGCCGCTCACGCCACGCGCTGCCTGTGGCGGCCGCAAGGCGCTGCGCGGGCGCGCAGCGGCGGTTTGCGGGAAGCGGAGGGTACCACGGAGGGACACTATATCTAGCGCCCCAGGGGGGTTCAAGCCTCTACCGCTAGTGTGGAAGCGCCCGACGCGGCCGGCCCCGATCGTCCGCAGCCCGCGCCGTTGCTCGCGTTGCGCGGCGCGTTGCTCAGTCGTGCAGCAGCACCGCGTCGGGAAAGTACCGAGCGGGCCATTGCAACAAGGTGTACAGCCGCCGCCAGTCGAAGCCGGGCCCCGGATCGCGCTTGCGTCCCGGCGCGACATGCTCGTGGCCGGCCACGCCGTCGATCGGATGACGGCGCGCCACCGCGCGCAGCAGCGCCGCCAGACGCTGGTACTGCACGCGCTCGAAGCGCTCGCCCTCGAGCCCTTCGAGCTCGATGCCCACCGAGTAGTCGTTGCAGTTCGCGCGCCCGCGCCACGACGACGCGCCGGCATGCCACGCGCGCATGTCGCACGACGCGAACTGCAGCACCTCGCCGCTGCGCCGCACGAAGAAGTGCGCCGACACCTGCGCGCCGCGGATCGTCGCGTAGTACGGGTGCGCGTCCCAGTCGAGCCGGTTGGTGAACAGGCGCTCGACCGCGTCGCCGCCGTACTCGCCGGGCGGCAGGCTGATCGAGTGCACGACCGCGAGCGTGACGGCGGTGCCGGCGGGCCGCGGCCCCACGTTGGGCGACGGCACGCGGCGCACGCCGTCGAGCCAGCCGTCGCGGCCCAGCCTCACGCGTCGTCGCCGCGGTCGAGCCCGTTGTGCTCGGCGACGTTGATGCCCAGGCGCGCCATGCGATAGCGCATCTGGCGCAGCGACAGCCCGAGGCTCGCGCCGGCGGCCGTGCGGTTGAAGCGATGACGTTCGAGCGCGCGCACGAGGATGTCGCGCTCGACCTGGTCGAGGTACTGCGCCAGGTCGCGCGGCAGCGGCACGTCGGGCTCCGCCGGCGCGGCGGCGGTCGGCGGGGGCGGCAGTTCGGGCGACTCGGTGTCGACGAACATCTCGTCGGGCAGGCCGAGCTCGTCGCGCCCGATGCGGTCGCCGCCCGACAGCGCCACGGCGCGGTGCAGCAGGTTCTCGAGCTCGCGCACGTTGCCCGGGAACGGATAGCGCGCGAGGTGCTGCAGCGCGTCGGACGTGAGCCGCGGCGGCGGCGTCACGCCGGCGTCGCGCGCGATGCGCTCGAGCACGCGCTCGCTGATCGCCATCAGGTCCACGACGCGCTCGCGCAGCGGCGGCACGCGGATCTGGATGACGTTGAGGCGGTAATACAGGTCCTGCCGGAAGCGCCCCGCCTGCACCTCGGCCGCGAGGTCCTTGTGCGTCGCGCTGACGATGCGGACGTTCACCGGCGCCTCGGCCACGGCACCGACCGGGCGCACCGAACGCTCCTGGATCACGCGCAGCAGCTTGCTCTGCATCGACAGCGGCAGGTCGCCGATCTCGTCGAGGAACAGCGTGCCGCCGTGCGCCGCCTGGAAGAAGCCCGCGCGGTCCTCGGCCGCGCCGGTGAAGGCGCCCTTGCGGTAGCCGAAGAACTCGGCCTCGAGCAGCTGCTCCGGGATGGCGCCGCAGTTGACCGGCACGAACGGCATGGCCGCGCGCGAGCTCACCTCGTGGATCGCGCGCGCCACCAGTTCCTTGCCGGTGCCCGACTCGCCGTGGATCAGCACCGGCGCCATGCTGCGCGCCACCTTCTCCACCAGGGCGCGCACCTGCTGCATGGCGGTGGAGTCGCCGGCCAGCCGCGCGAGCGCAGGGCTCGTCGGCGGCGGCGGCGCGGCGAGCGGCTGCAGCGGCATCGGCGCCGACGACCGCGCGGCGGACACCGGCGCGGCCGAGCCGCCCGGCAGCTTCGACGGCACCACGCTCGGCGCGCCCTGCGGCGAACGGCCGAGCGCCGACGCGACGACCGCGCGGAACTGCCGCAGGTCCACCGGCTTGGTGAGGTAGTCGTAGGCGCCGGCCTTGAGTGCCTCGACCGCGTTCTCGGCCGAGCCGTACGCGGTGATGACGATCGCCTTCTCGCGCCGGTTGTCCTCTTCCAGCTTGCGCAGCACGTCGAGGCCGCTACCGTCGGGCAGGCGCATGTCGGTGATCACGGCGCTGTAGGTGCGGTCCTTCAGGTGCAGCAGCGCGTCCTCCACCGAGCCGGCGGTCTCGACGTCGTAGCCCTCGCGGATGAGGGTGAGCTCGTACAGCGTGCGCAGGTCGGGCTCGTCGTCGACGACCAGCAGGCTGAAGTGCGATGGTGTGCTCATGGCGCGAGATGCAGTCGGGACTCGGGGACCGGCAGCGCCGCCCGCCGCATCACCACGACGAACTCGTTGCGGTGCGTGCTCTCCGGCGGATGCTGCCGGTAGTCGATGCGCGCACCGTGGCGCTCGCACAGCTCGCGGCAAATATACAGGCCGAGTCCGGTGCCGCGGCTGCTGGTGCTGAAGAACGGCTCGAACAGGTAGCGCTCGACCTCCGGCGCGATCGCCTCGCCGTCGCTGGCCACCGACAGCACGGCCTCGTTCGCGTCGCGCGGCGAGAACACGAGCCGCACCGCGCCGGGTTCGCCGCTGGCGTGGCGGCGGCCGTTGTCGAGCAGGTTGACCAGCACGCGCCGCAGATGCTCGGCGTCGAAACGCACGCCGACCGCCTCGTGCGGCAGCTCCACGTGCAGCGCGCAGCGTTCGCCCAGGCGCAGCCCGTTGGTGGCCGCCCAGTCGCTGGCCAGCGCGCCGACCACGGCCGTGCCGTCGATCACGCCGCCGCCGCCGCCCGCGCCGGGCGCGACCTCCAGTACGTCGTCGACTATGCGCTTCAGGCGCTCGACGTTGTCGGCCACCATCTGCGCCAGACGCGCCTGCGCCGGCTCGAGCCGGTCTTCGGCGAGCAGCGCGTTGGCCTGCGCGATGGCCGCGAGCGGATTGCGGATCTCGTGCGCGATGCCCGCCGACACGCGGCCCATCGCGGCGAGCTTCTCCTGCCGCAGGCGGGTCTGCACGTCCAGCACGTCCTCGAGGAACAGCACGCACACGTCCTCGCCGGCCGGGTCGTCGCGGCGGCGCGTGAAGCGTACGCGCACGCGCAAGGTGCGGCGCACCGCGGGCGACAGCTCGAGCGTCACGTCGCGGCCGGTCTCGGGCCACTGGCCCTCGTCGAACGCGCGCTCGACCGTGCGCACCAGCGGCTGCCACGGCTCGACGCCCTCGAGCCGGAACGGCGCCGGCCGCGCCAGCCCCTCGGCCGCGAGCAGCGCGCGCGCGGCCGGGTTGGCGGCACGCACCCGCCCGCCGCGGTCGACGACCAGCACGCCCTCGCGCATCTCGTCGATCACCAGCTTGTTGAGCTGCGCCTGCTGGCGCGCCAGCTCCAGGCTGCCGCGCGCGGCCAGTTCCTCGCGCGCGAGCCGCCCGCCGAGTTCGCCGGCGAGCAAGGTGACGACGAACAGGCCGCCGCCGACGAAGCCGGCCTGCGTCACCACCGACGCGGGGTCGACGCCCGCGGCCACCGACCACCACGCGGTGGCCAGCAGCAGCAAGGTTGCCGCCGCCGCCGTGGCCAGCGCCCGCACGCGCGGCATCAGGATGCCGGCCATCAGCACCGGCATCACGAGCAGCGCCACGTAGTTCAGGCTCGACTGCGTGTCGATCGCGTGCAGCAGCGAGAACGCCGCGACGTCCACCGCGACCGTGCCGATCCACTGCGCGCGACTCAGCCGCGTGGCCGAGCGCGCCGCCGTGCGCGCCGCGTCGCCGCGGAATCGCGGCAGCATCCACAACGCGACGGCCTGCGTCGCGTAGCCGATGCACAGCAGCAGCGGCGCCCACGGCCGCGGCCCGAACAGCCCGGCCACGCCCTGCGCGACCACCAGCAGCACGCCGATCGCCGCGCGCGCCGCGACGAAGGCGCGGTACAGGCGCTGGAACGTGCTGCTGCTGGAGCCGACGATGCGGCGCGCCTCGCGCGTGAGCACGCGCGGGTCGACCCGCGCACGCTCGGACTGGGCCCACGCGCGATGCGCATCGCCCAGACGCGACTCCGTGTCGTCGTGCCACTGCGTGTCGCCGACGCCGAGCGCGCCGAACCACGACTGCGGTGCGGCTTCGTCCTCGTCGCGGCGACGGCGGTCGCCGCGTCGGCGGTCGGCGCGGTGGCGTTCGGACGGCTCGCCGTGGCTCATGCCGTCCCCGGTGGCCGCGCGCGCCGGCGTGCCGCGCTCATCGCTGCTGCGCCGCCTCGTGCGCGGCGCGGTGCGCCTCGCTGCAGAACACGCCGCCGCGGCCGGGCAGCGCGTCGCCGCGCGGCAGATGCACGCCGCAGTGCGCGCAGGCCACCATGGCCTCGGGCGCATCGGGCCGCGACTCGGCGCGGCCGCGCGCGTCGGGCCCGCTGCCGCGCGAGGGCCGCGCACGCAGCAGCAGCCACCACACGAGCACCACCACCAGCGCGATCAGCACGTACTTCATCGCCGCCTCCCGTCGCGCGACTCAGCCCGCCGCGGTGCGCCGCAGCAGCACCTCGAGCACGAAGCGCGAACCCACGTACGCCAGCAGCAGCAGCAGCGCGCCGACGTACAGCCAGCGCGTCGCCCGACGCCCGCGCCAGCCGGCGACGTGACGGCCGGCGAGCAACGCCGCGAACGTGCCCCAGCCGAGCACCGAGAAGACGGCCTTGTGGTCCCAGCGCCAGGGATCGGCGAACAGCACGCCGAGCGCGATGGCCGCGGTGAGCAGCACGAAGCCGGCGCCGACGAAGTTGAACGTCAGCTTCTCCAGCCGCAGCAGCGGCAGCGCCGGCGCGCCGCCGTCGCTCGGCGCGAGCTTGCGACGCAGCCGACGCTCGCGCTCGTCGAGCAGCAGCGCGTGCAGCACCGCCGCGCCGAACAGGCCGTACGACGCGAGGCCGAGCACCCAGTGCAGCGGCGCCCACGCCGTGCCGGCATGCGGGCGGAACTCGCCGGGGTACACGGCGGCGAGCAGCACCGCCGCCATCGCCACGCCCGCGAGCACGCGGCGCGCGCCGGGCAGCGGCACGAAGCGGCTCTCGACCGCGTACACCGACACGACCATCCACACCGTGGCCGACAGCGCGGGGGCGAAGCCGAAGCGCGCGCCCGGCGCCGCAGCGCCGACGCCGGCGACGTCGATCACGATCGCCACCGCGTGCGCGAGCCAGGCCGCGACGAGCGCGCCGCGCAAGGTGCGCGCCGCGCTCTCCGGGGCACCGGCCACCACCGCGTACGCGACGAGCGCGACGAGGCTCGATGCGAGCAACCCCGACGATAGAATCATCCGCGCAGTGTACTTTCGCACTGCGCGCTCCCTCGATGGCCTCCACCCTCACCGATCGCCTGTCGCGGCTCGTCAAGACGATGCGCGGCCAGGCCCGCATCACCGAGTCGAACGTCGCCGACATGCTGCGCGAGGTGCGCATGGCGCTGCTCGAGGCCGACGTGGCGCTGCCGGTGGTGCGCGACTTCATCGCGCGCGTGAAGGACAAGGCGCTCGGCCAGGAGGTCGCCGGCTCGCTCAACCCGGGCCAGGCGCTCGTGGGCATCGTGCACAAGGAGCTGGCCGCGACGATGGGCGACGGCGTGGCCGAGCTCGACCTGGCGACGCAGCCGCCCGCGGTGATCCTGATGGCCGGCCTGCAGGGCGCGGGCAAGACCACCACCACGGCCAAGCTCGCCAAGCTGCTGATCGACAAGCGCCGCAAGAAGGTGCTCACCGTGTCGGCCGACGTGTACCGGCCCGCGGCGATCGAGCAGCTGAAGACGGTGACGCAGCAGGTCGGCGCCGAGTGGTTCCCGAGCGCGCCCGAGCAGAAGCCGCGCGACATCGCGCTGGCCGCCCTCGACCACGCGCGGCGGCACTACTTCGACGTGCTGCTGGTCGACACGGCCGGCCGGCTGGCGATCGACGAGGCCATGATGGCCGAGATCCGCGAGCTGCACGCGGCGCTGCAGCCGGTGGAGACCTTGTTCGTCGTCGACTCGATGCAGGGCCAGGACGCGGTCAACACGGCCAGGGCCTTCAAGGAGGCGCTGCCGCTCACGGGCATCGTGCTGACCAAGATGGACGGCGACTCGCGAGGCGGTGCGGCGCTGTCGGTGCGGCAGGTCACCGGCGCGCCGATCAAGTTCGCCGGCGTGTCCGAGAAGATCGACGGGCTCGAGGTGTTCGACGCCGAGCGCCACGCCGGCCGCGTGCTCGGCATGGGCGACATCGTCGCGCTGGTCGAGGAAGTGCAGAAGGGCGTCGACCTCCAGGCCGCGCAGAAGCTGGCCGACAAGGTGAAGTCCGGCGAAGGCTTCGACCTCGACGACTTCCGCGCGCAGCTCGCGCAGATGAAGAGCATGGGCGGACTGGCCGGCCTGATGGACAAGCTGCCCGCGCAGCTCAGCGCCAAGGCCGGCGCCGCCGACATGGACCGCGCCGAGCGCGACGTGCGCCGCATGGAAGGCATCATCAGCAGCATGACGCCGCTGGAGCGGCGCAAGCCCGAGCTCATCAAGGCCAGCCGCAAGCGGCGCATCGCCGCCGGCGCCGGCGTGCCCGTGCAGGAGGTCAACCGCCTGCTCAACCAGTTCGAGCAGATGCAGGGCATGATGAAGAAGATGAAGGGCGGCGGCCTGATGAAGATGATGAAGCGCATGGGCGGCCTGAAGCTGCCCGGCGGGTTCGGGCCGCGCTGAACGCGGCGCCGCGAAGCCGCACCGCAGGAGCGCCATGGCGCGTTGCGCTTGCGGCGCATCCGCAGTCCGATCGATTGACCGTCGCCGGCCGCACGTCTAAGGTGTCGCTCCGGCTGTGCAGGGTGGACGCGACATGAACTTGCTCTGGATCGCGGTAGCAGCAGTGTTGGTGGCGGCCATCGCCGCGGGCGCGTGGTTCATGCGCTCGCGCGGCGCGGGCGAAGATCGCAGCAAGGGCTCGCTGGACTTCCTGGACACGCTCACGTCGTGGGAACCCACGCCCACCCGCGTGCTCACCAGCCAGGAACGGCTGGCCTACGCCGTGCTCGCGAAGGCGCTGCCCGATTACGTGATCCTCGCGCAGGTGCCGCTGTCGCGCTTCCTCAAGGTGCCCACGCGCAACTCGTACACCGAGTGGCTCTCGCGCGTGGGGCAGCTGTGCGCCGACCTCGTGGTCTGCGACCACTCGTCGGAGGTGGTCGCGGTGGTCGACGTGCGCCAGCCGCCGAGCCAGGCGAGCGAGCGCAACCGCAAGCGCCACGAGCGCATGGGCCGCGTGCTCAAGGCCGCGGGCATCCCGCTGCACGTGTGGATCGAGAACGCGCTGCCCTCGCCGGAGGCCGCGCGCGAGGCGATCCTGTCGAAGATGTCGGCCGCGGCCGCCAAGGCCGCCGCAGGGCCCGCCGCCGCCAAGGGCCCGGTGCCTGCCAAGGCCGCGGGCAAGGCCCTGCCGACCCTGGCCGACGAGACCGAAGGCGTGTCGCCCGACGAGGTGATCGAACTCGGCGAGCCGCCGCCTTCGACCTGGTTCGACGACCTCGAGACGCGTCCGGCGCCGCTGAAGCCGCCGACGCCGCCGCGCACGCCGCCACGCTGAGACGGCGCTCGCGTCAGTCGAGCAACGCCGTCGCGAACTCGCGCGCGTCGAACGGCTGCAGGTCCTCGAGCTTCTCGCCGATGCCGATGAAATAGACCGCCGGCGCCGTGCGCCCGGCCGCCGGCCGCTCGCGCGCCCACAGCGCGATGGCCGCCAGCACGCCGCCGCGCGCCGTGCCGTCGAGCTTGGTGACGATGAGCCCCGTCAGCCCGAGCGCGTCGTCGAAGGCCTTCACCTGGGCGAGCGCGTTCTGCCCCGTGTTGCCGTCGACCACCAGCAGCACCTCGTGCGGCGCGCCCTCGCACGCCTTGCCGATCACGCGGCGGATCTTCTTCAGTTCCTCCATCAGGTGCAGCTGCGTCGGCAGGCGGCCCGCGGTGTCGGCGATCACCACGTCGTGGCCGCGCGCGCGTCCGGCCTGCACGGCGTCGAAGCTCACCGCCGACGGGTCGCCGCCTTCCTGGCTCACGATCTCGACGCGATTGCGTCCGGCCCACACCGCCAGTTGCTCGCGCGCCGCCGCGCGGAAGGTGTCGGCCGCGGCCAGCAGCACGCGGCATCCGCCGTCGGCGAGGTGGCGCGTGAGCTTGCCGATGCTCGTGGTCTTGCCCGCGCCGTTGACGCCGACCACCATCATCACGGTGGGCCGGGTCTCGCCCACCACGAGCGGCCGCTGCAGCGACGCGAGCAGTTCGGCGATGGCGTCGACCAGCAGTGCCTTCACGGCCGCGGGCTCGGTGGCCTTCGCGTCCTTCACGCGCCGCTTCAGGTCGGCCAGCAGGTGCTGCGTGGCGGGCACGCCGGCGTCGGCCATCAGCAGCGCGGACTCGAGCTCCTCGTACAGCGCGTCGTCGATGCGCGTGCCGGTGAACACCTGCGCGATGCCCGATCCGGTCTTGCGCAGGCCGTCGCGCAAACGGACGAGCCAGCCGCGATGCACCTCGTCGCCGACGGGCTCGGGCACCGGCGCCGGCACGGGTGCATCGGCGCTCTTTCTCTTGAAGAAGCTGAACATCGAGGGGGCTGAGCGTGAGCGAAGGGCAGGAGGCGCGCCGCTATAATGCGCGCCTCGTGGCGCTTTAGCTCAGTCGGTTAGAGCGACGGAATCATAATCCGCAGGTCCGGGGTTCGAGTCCCTGAAGCGCCACCACACACCCGAGAGTCGCCACCCAGGACGTGTGCCGCTCTCCTCTCACCGAGGCCCACGTCGACGCGAGTCGAGTGGGCCTCTGTCCTGTTGCCTTGCGAGCCGCCCGGCGGGCCACCCTCACCCGGCGGATCCGTGAGCACACCTGCGTGCAAGCTGCCCGCTCGGGCTCGCGGACCTGCTTCGCAAAGTCCTCGGCGTGGCCGCACAAGATGTCGGGCGACTTCGGGGGAGCTGGTGACCGGGCACCAGCCCAGCCCGGTGCGCGGCTGCGTGACGGCGAGGGCCACGGCGAGGCGCCGCGCGCGCAGCCGGCGATCCGTGCGGGACGTCACCGGCCAGGCCACTGTGCGCCGTCGATCGCGCGGGCCCGAACGTCGTTGCCGATACACTGACGCTCCTCCTTGCCGTCGTCTCTCCGCAGCCTCTGGATCCACACCATGAACCGCTGTGCCGCCTTCTTCGTCGCCGCCGCCGTCGTGTCGGCACCGGCGCTCGCGCAACAACTGCAGCGACAGTTCCCGGCGAACGCGCTGCGCGGCGAGATCGTCGTCGTGTCGCCGCCGGAGATCACGCTCAACGGCCGCCCCTCGCGCCTGTCGCCCGGTGCGCGCATCCGCGGCGAGAACAACCTGATCATGCTGTCGGGCAGCGTGATCGGCGCGACCCTGCAGGTCCACTACACGACCGACACGGCGGGCCTCGTGCACGACGTGTGGGTGCTGCGCCCCGACGAGGCCGCCAAGCCCTGGCCGCGCACGCCGGAAGAAGCCGCGCGCTGGTCGTTCGACCCGATCGCGCAGACCTGGTCGCGCCGCTGACGGCGCGGGAGGTCTCGCCATGACGAAGAAGGTCTTCATCCGCACCTTCGGGTGCCAGATGAACGAGTACGACTCCGACAAGATGGCCGACGTGCTGCGCGCGGCCGAAGGCTTCGAGCCGACGAACGACGTCGACGAGGCCGACCTGATCCTGTTCAACACCTGCTCGGTGCGCGAGAAGGCGCAGGAGAAGGTGTTCAGCGACCTCGGCCGCGTGAAGCACCTGAAGAAGAAGGGCGTGCTGATCGGCGTGGGCGGCTGCGTCGCGAGCCAGGAGGGCGCGGCCATCGTCGAGCGCGCGCCCTACGTCGACATCGTGTTCGGCCCGCAGACCCTGCACCGGCTGCCGCAGCTGATCGAGCGCCGCGTCGCCACCGCCAGGCCGCAGGTGGACATCAGCTTCCCCGAGATCGAGAAGTTCGACCACCTGCCGCCGGCGCGCGTGGAAGGCGCGAGCGCCTTCGTGTCGATCATGGAAGGCTGCTCGAAGTACTGCTCGTACTGCGTGGTGCCCTACACCCGCGGCGAGGAGGTGAGCCGCCCGTTCGACGACGTGCTCACGGAGGTGGCCGGGCTCGCCGACCAGGGCGTGAAGGAAGTGACCCTGCTCGGCCAGAACGTCAACGCCTATCGCGGACCGATGGGCGGCAGCGGCGAGATCGCCGACTTCGCGACCCTGATCGAGTACGTGGCCGAGATCCCCGGCATCGAGCGCATCCGCTACACCACGAGCCACCCGAACGAGTTCACGCAGGCGCTCGTCGACGTGTACGGGCGCGTGCCGAAGCTGGTGAACCACCTGCACCTGCCGGTGCAGCACGGCAGCGACCGCATCCTCGCCGCCATGAAGCGCGGCTACACCGCGCTCGAATACAAGAGCACGATCCGCAAGCTGCGCGCGGTGCGCCCCGGCATCAGCCTGTCGAGCGACTTCATCGTCGGCTTTCCCGGCGAGACCGAGGCCGACTTCGACAAGCTGATGAAGCTCGTCGAGGAGGTCGGCTACGACGCCTCGTTCAGCTTCGTCTTCAGCCCGCGACCCGGCACGCCGGCCGCCGCGCTGCACGACGACACGCCGCAGGCCGTGAAGCTCGCGCGGCTGCAGAAGCTGCAGGCGCTGCTCGAGACGAACGTGCGGCGCATCAGCGAGAGTCGCGTCGGCACGCGCCAGCGCATCCTCGTCGAAGGCCCGAGCCGCAAGGACCCGACCGAGCTGATGGGCCGCACCGAGTGCAACCGCATCGTCAACTTCAAGGGCCAGCCGCGCCTCGTCGGCCACATGATCGACGTGACCATCACGCAGGCGCTGCCGCATTCCCTGCGCGGCGAGGTGCTGCGGGTCGACGAGGCGGTCTCGCCGGCCTGACCGTCACGGGCGCCCTGCCGGCCTGACCGTCACCGCGATCTCGTCGGCCCGACCGACCCCGCGGCGACGCGCTCAGGCGCGCCGGGCCGCGAAGCCCGACCACCACAGCGCGGCGGCGCAGGCCAGCACCATCGCCCCGTAGGTCGCCATCTTGCCGTCGCGGCCGAACAGCACGAGCCCGCCGAGCAGCACCGCCGCCGAGGCCGCCGCGGCCCAGCCGGCGAGCCGCTTCCAGGGCACCGGCTTCAGCTCCTGGCGCCACAGCAGCTTGGCGATCGACGCCGACAGCAGCGCCACCCCGATCGCCGGCGCGAAGAAGTTGGCGACGTGCCACAAGGCGTCCAGCGGGCCCAATTTGCGGTGGCGCAAGGTCGAGTTCGGGAGGCCGAATTTTATAATTCGCCGATGAGCGTCTTCACCCTCGGGCTGAACCACGGCAGCGCGCCGCTGGATCTGCGCGGGCGGTTCGCGTTCTCGATCGAGCAGATCGCGCCGACGCTCAAGACCTTTCGCGCCCAGCTCGCACGCGCCGACGCGGCGCCCGAGGCGGCGATCCTGTCCACCTGCAACCGCACCGAGCTGTACGTGGCGTCCGGCCACGGCCCCGTGCGCGATCTGATCGCTCCCACCGCCGAGTGGCTGGCCGCCAGCGGCGGCGTACCGGCCGCCAAGCTGCTGGACCACGCCTACGTGCGCGAGAACGACGACGCGGCGCGGCACGCGTTCCGGGTCGCGGCGGGGCTCGACTCCATGGTGCTGGGCGAGGCGCAGATCCTCGGCCAGATGAAGCAGGCGGTGCGCGAGGCCGACGTCGCCGGCACCCTCGGCACCACCTTGCACCAGCTCTTCCAGCGCTCGTTCTCGGTGGCCAAGGAGGTGCGCACGTCCACCGAGATCGGCGCGCACTCCATCAGCATGGCCGCGGCCTCGGTGCGGCTGGCCGCGCAGCTGTTCGAGGACCTGCGCGAGATCCGCGTGCTGTTCGTCGGCGCGGGCGAGATGATCGAGCTGGTGGCGACGCACTTCGCCGCGAAGTCGCCGAAGTCGATGGCGGTGGCCAACCGCACGCTCGAGCGCGGCGAGAAGCTCGCCGGCCGCTTCGGCGCCACCGCCATGCGGCTGGCCGACCTGCCGCAGCGGCTGCACGAGTTCGACGCGGTGGTCTCCTGCACCGCGAGCTCGCTGCCGATCATCGGGCTCGGCGCGGTGGAACGCGCGCTGAAGGCGCGCCGCCACCGGCCGATGTTCATGGTCGACCTCGCGGTCCCGCGCGACATCGAGCCCGAGGTCGCGCAGCTCGACGACGTCTACCTCTACACCGTGGACGACCTCGCCTCGCAGGTGCAGGTGGCCGGCGAGAAGCGGCAGGCCGCCGTCGCGCAGGCCGAGGCGATCATCGAAACCGGCGTGCAGAGCTTCGCGCACTGGCTCGAGCAGCGCTCGGCCGTGCCGCTGATCCAGGCGCTGCAGGCGCAGACCGACGACTGGCGCGCCGCCGAGATCGCCCGCGCGCGCAAGCTGCTGGCGCGCGGCGAAGACCTCGACGCCGTGCTCGACGCGCTGGCCCGCGGGCTGACGCAGAAGATGCTGCACGGCACCCTGGCCGAGCTGCACGCGGCCGACGCGGCGCAGCGCCGCGAGCTCGCGCAGACCGTCTCGCGCCTGTTCCTGCGCGGCCACCGCGGCACCTCCGACGAGCGTTAGCGACGCGACACCGTCCGCGCCGGCGCCGCGCCGGCCGCGCCCGACCGTCGCCAGCCCGCCGTCCACCCGCCCCGCCATGAACGAGTCTCTGCGCCAGCGCTTCGAACGCCTCGAGCTTCGCCAGCACGAACTCGACGCGACGCTGGCCGACCCTGCCGTGGCCGGCGACATGGCGCGCTGGCGCACCGCGTCGCGCGAGCGCGCCGAGATCGGCGACGCGCTCGAGCTGTATCGCCGCTTCCGGCAGCGCGAAGCCGATCTCGCGGCGGCGCGCGAACTGCTGGCCGACCCGGAGATGGCCGCCTTCGCGCGCGAGGAGATCGCCGCCGCGCAGGCCGACCTCGACGCGCTGGAGCGGCAACTGCAGGCCGCCTTGCTGCCGCGCGACCCCGACGACGCACGCAGCGCCTTCGTCGAGATCCGCGCCGGCACCGGCGGCGACGAGTCGGCGCTGTTCGCGGCCGACCTGGCGCGCATGTACCTGCGCCACGCCGAGCGCCGCGGCTGGCGCACCGAGCTGCTGAGCGAGAGCGCGTCCGACCTCGGCGGCTACAAGGAGGTGGTGATCCGCGTCGAGGGCGACGGGGCCTACGGCGAGCTCAAGTTCGAGAGCGGCGGCCATCGCGTGCAGCGCGTGCCGGCCACCGAGTCGCAGGGCCGCATCCACACCAGCGCCTGCACGGTGGCCGTGCTGCCCGAGCCCGACGCCGCCGAGGAGATCCGCATCGACCCAGCCGACCTGCGCATCGACACCTTCCGCGCCAGCGGCGCCGGCGGCCAGCACGTGAACAAGACCGACAGCGCGATCCGCATCACGCACCTGCCCACGGGCATCGTCGCCGAGTGCCAGGACGACCGCTCGCAGCACCGCAACAAGGCCAAGGCGATGGCCGTGCTGGCCGCGCGGCTGCGCGACAAGGAGCGGCGCGAGCGCCAGGCGAAGGAGGCGGCCACGCGCAAGAGCCTGGTCGGCTCGGGCGACCGCTCGGATCGCATCCGCACCTACAACTTCCCGCAGGGCCGCGTGACCGACCATCGCATCAACCTCACCCTGTACAAGCTGGGCGCGGTGCTCGACGGCGACCTCGACGAGCTGTGTGCCGCGCTGCAGGCCGCGCAGGTGGCCGAACAGCTGGCGGCGCTGGAAGGCAGCGCGTGACGGCGACCGTCCGCGAGGCGCTGGCCGAGGCGCTGCGCGCCGGCCTCGAGCGGCTCGACGCACAGCGGCTGCTGGCCCACCACCTGCGCCGGCCGCGCAGCTGGGTGATCGCGCACGACGACGCGCCGCTCGACGCGCTGGTCCGCTCGCGTTTCGCCGACGACGTGCAGCAGCGCGCGCGCGGCGTGCCGCTGGCCTACCTGCTGGGCACGCGGGAGTTCCACGGCCTCGAGCTGCGCGTCACGCCCGACGTGCTGGTGCCGCGGCCCGACACCGAGACCCTGGTCGACTGGGCGCTCGAACTGCTGCACGGCCCCTTGCGCGAGCGCGCGGCGCCGCGCGTGCTGGACCTCGGCACGGGCAGCGGTGCGATCGCGCTCGCCGTGGCGGCCGGCTGCCCGCGCGCCGACGTGCGGGCCACCGACGCGAGCGAGCCCGCCCTCGCGGTGGCGCGCGACAACGCGCGGCGGCTCGGACTGGCGGTGCGCTTCGAGCACGGCCACTGGTGGCGGGCCGTCGGCGACCGGCGCTTCGACCTCGCGCTGTCGAATCCGCCCTACATCGCCGCGGGCGACCCGCATCTCGACGCGCTGCAGCACGAGCCCGCGGCGGCGCTGGTGTCGGGCGCCGACGGCCTCGACGCGATGCGCGAGCTGGTCGACGGCGCGCCGCGTCACCTGAGCGCCGGCGGATGGCTGCTCGTCGAGCACGGCTTCGACCAGGCCGAGGCCGTCGCGCGCCTGCTCGCGCAGCGAGGATTCACCCACGTCGAGACCCGTCGCGATCTCGCCGGCCAGCCGCGCTGCACCGGCGCTCGCGTCCCGGCCGGCTGAGCTGTCGCCGGCGCGCATCAAACCCTCACTCCCGGGTGTGTCCGGTTGAAAGCCGCGCCCACGCGCGCGACGCACGGGCGTAGCATGAAATCGATCGGCGGCCCCACCGCCGACGAACCGATCGGGAGGCTGCGATGTGTTCTGCGTTCCGTTCGACGATGGCAGCGGTCGCGCTGCTGGCGGGCCACGGGCTCGCGCTCGCGGCCGACGGCGGCGGCCTGCGCGTGCCGGGCGGCGAAGACTGGCCGCGGTGGCAGGCGCGCCTGTCCTGGGTGTACCAGACCGACGGCACGCGCCGCGAGACCTTGCGCGGCGTCTCGCTGCTCGGCGATCGCTACTTCACCGGCTCGCTGGCGGGCGAGCGCGTCGCGGGCGGGCTGCGGGCGACGAGCGGGCTGCTGGTGGCGCCGCGCTCGCAGGCGCTCGGCGCCGGCTCGCTCGGCCTGCCGGGCAACGGGCTCGCGCTCGGGCGGCGCATCGCGTCGATGCCGGGCGAGAGCGCCGACGGCATCGCCACCCTGCCCTACGTCGGCATCGGCTACACCGGCTTGTCGCTGCGCGGCGGCTGGGGCTTCAGCGCCGACCTCGGCGTGGTGGCGCAGCCGGCGGGCCACGCGGTGCGCTTCGGCCGCACGCCGGGCGGCGCGCAGAACCTCGACGAGGCGGTGCGCGAGCTGCGCCTGTCGCCGGTGCTGCAGCTCGGCGTCAGCTACTCGTTCTGAGAGTCGCCGGGCCCGGCAAGGGCATGCGCTGCATCAGAGCGGCGCGCCCGGGCTTGCCGTATAAAGCCGCCTTGTTCCGGATCTGACGACTCTCGACCATGGACGACGTTCAACAGCGCATCGACGACATCGTGAAGGGCCACCGCGTGGTGCTGTTCATGAAGGGCACGGCGCAATTCCCGATGTGCGGCTTCTCCGGCCGGGCGGTGCAGATCCTGAAGGCCTGCGGCGTGAGCGACCTCACCACCGTGAACGTGCTCGAGGACGAGTCGATCCGCCAGGGCATCAAGGAATACGCGAACTGGCCCACCATCCCGCAGCTGTACGTGAACGGCGAGTTCGTCGGCGGCTCGGACATCATGATGGAGATGTACCAGTCCGGCGAACTGCAGCCGCTGCTCGCGGGCCCGTGACCCGATGACGCGCCGCCTGGTCGTCGGCATCACCGGCGCCACCGGTGCGGTCTACGGCGTGCGGCTGCTGCGCCGCGCGCGCGAGCTGGGCATCGAGACGCACCTGGTCGTCACGCCGGCCGGCGTGCTCAACGTCCACCACGAACTGGGCCTCGACCGCTCGGCGCTCGAGGCGCTGGCCGATCGCGCGTACGCGCCGGCCGACGTCGGCGCCTGCATCGCGAGCGGCTCGTTCGACACGGCCGCGATGGTGATCGCGCCATGCTCGATGAAGTCGCTCGCCGCGGTGGCGCACGGCCTCGGCGACAACCTGCTCACGCGCGCGGCCGACGTGGCGCTGAAGGAGCGCCGGCGCGTGGTGCTGCTGGTGCGCGAGACGCCGTTCAACCTCGCGCACCTGCGCAACATGATGGCCGTCACCGAGATGGGCGGCATCGTGTTCCCGCCGCTGCCGGCCTTCTACCACCGGCCGACGACGATCGACGAGCTGGTCGACGACACCGTCGAGCGCGTGTTGTCGCTGGCCGGCGTGGCCGAGGCCGCGCCGCGCGAGTGGCGCGGGCTCTGAGCCGCCGACGGCCGACGCCGACGCGGCATCAGGCGGTCGTCGCCGGCATCTGCCACTGCCGGCGCGCCGCGAACACGGCGTTCGGGTATTCGGCGCGCCCGCGGCTGCCGTTGTAGCGGCCCAGCGCCATGAACAGGTCGCCGCGCTCGACGTCGAGGTAGTGGCGCAGGATGACGCAGCCGAAGCGCAGGTTGGTCTGCAGATGGAACAGGCGCGCCGCGTCGCCGTCGCCGATCAGGCGCGCCCAGAACGGCATGACCTGCATGTAGCCGCGGGCGCCGGCGCGGCTGATCGCGTACTTGCGAAAGCCGCTCTCCACCTGGATCAGCCCGAGCACCAGCGCGTTCTCCAGCCCGGCGCGGCGCGACTCGTACCACACGGTCTCGAGGAACTGCACGCGCGTGTCGTGGTCGGCCTTGCGCCGCCTGAGGCGCTCGCTCATCGCGGCCAGCCAGCGCAGGTAGGCCAGTCGCTGGTCGATGTTCTCGAAGCTCGGCCGCGGCGGCGCGCTGTCGGCCACCGCGGCCGACAGCGCCGAACGCACCGAATCGGCCAGCGGCTCCTCGATCTGCGCGCCGGCATGGGCGCGGCGAGGCAGCACGGCCGGCAGCACGCCCGTCAGCGCGCCCGCGAGCAGCGCCCGCCGGGCGATCATGCGGGCAGGCGCTCCTTCAGGAACGCCGTCACGCCGTCGATCGCGAGCACCTGCGGCTGCGCGTCGCGCCGGCCTTGGTACTCGACGCGGCCTTCCTTCAGGCCGCGGTCGGACACCACGACGCGGTGCGGCACGCCGATCAACTCCCAGTCGGCGAACATGGCACCGGGGCGCTCGCCGCGGTCGTCGAGCACGACGTCGACGCCGGCGGCGGCCAGCGCGTCGTGCAGGGCATCGGCCGCGGTCTTCACCGCATCGCTGCGCTCGTAGCCGATCGGGCACAGCACCACCTGGAACGGCGCGATCGCCGCCGGCCAGATGATCCCGCGCTCGTCGTGGTTCTGCTCGATGGCCGCGCCGAGGATGCGCGTGACGCCGATGCCGTAGCAGCCCATCTCGATGAGCTGCGGCTTGCCGGACTCGTCGAGGTACGTCGCCTGCATCGCGGCGCTGTACTTGGTGCCGAGATAGAAGATGTGGCCGACCTCGATGCCGCGCTGGATGGCGAGCCGGCCCTTGCCGTCGGGCGACGGGTCGCCCGCGACCACGTTGCGGATGTCGGCCACCACGTCGGGCTCGGGCAGGTCGCGGCCCCAGTTGACGCCGGTGTAGTGGAAGTCGGCCTCGTTGGCGCCGCAGACGAAATCGCTCATGCGCGCCACCGTGCGGTCGGCCACCACGCGCACGGGCTTTCGCGTGCCGATGGGACCGAGGTACCCGGGCTTGCAGCCGAAGTGCTCCTCGATCTCGCTCGCGGTGGCGAAGCGGAACCCGGCCTTCAGCCCCTCGACCTTGCCAGCCTTGACCTCGTTGAGCTCGTGGTCGCCGCGCACGAGCAGCAGCCACACCGTCGTGCCGAGCACGTCGCCCGCGGGGTTCTTGTCGTCGGTGGCGAGCACCAGCGACTTCACCGTGCGCTGCAGCGGCAGCTGCAGCAGCGCGGCCACGTCTTCGCACGTGGACCTGCCCGGCGTGGCGGTCTTGTGCAGCGCCTGCGTGGCCGGCGCGCGCGCGGCCAGCAGCGGCAGCGCCTCGGCCAGCTCGATGTTGGCGGCGTAGTCGGAGTCGGGGCAGTAGACGATGGCGTCCTCGCCGGTGTCGGCGATCACCTGGAACTCGTGCGACGCGTCGCCGCCGATCGCGCCCGTGTCGGCCGCGACCGCGCGATAGGTCAGGCCGAAGCGGTCGAAGATCGCGCAGTACGCGCGGTGCATCACCTCGTAGCTGCGCAGCGCGGAGTCCTTGTCGCGATCGAAGGAGTAGGCGTCCTTCATCGTGAACTCGCGGCCGCGCATCACGCCGAAGCGCGGCCGGCGCTCGTCGCGGAACTTGGTCTGGATGTGGTACAGGTTGCGCGGCAGCTGCTTGTAGCTGCGCAGTTCCTGGCGCGCGATGTCGGTGATGACTTCTTCCGACGTCGGCTGGATCACGAAGTCGCGGCCGTGACGGTCCTTCACGCGCAGCAGCTCCGGCCCGTAGGCCTGGAAGCGCCCCGACTCCTGCCACAGCTCGGCCGGTTGCACCACCGGCATCAGCAGCTCGACCGCGCCGGCCCGGTTCATCTCCTCGCGGATGATCGCCTCGACCTTGCGGATCACGCGCAGCCCCATCGGCATGTACGTGTAGATGCCCGAGCCGAGCCGCTTGATCATGCCCGCGCGCATCATGAGCCGATGACTCACGACCTCGGCGTCGGACGGCGCTTCCTTGAGCGTCGAGATGAGGAACTGGGAGGCTTTCATGCAGGCTTCGCGCGAACGGCGCGGGTGCGGGAAACCGAGGGACACGCGGGCCGACAGGCCGGTGCAATAATGAATTCAGCGAAAAATCGGGGTTGATTATGCTCGACCGTGAAGGCTTCAGGCCCAACGTCGGCATCATCCTGCTCAATCAGAAATGCCAGGTGTTCTGGGGCAAGCGGCTGCGCACCCATTCCTGGCAGTTCCCGCAAGGGGGCATCAAGCACGGCGAGACGCCGGAGCAGGCGATGTACCGAGAGCTCCACGAAGAAGTGGGGCTGCGTCCGGAGCACGTGCGCATCCTCGCGCGAACCCGCGACTGGCTGCGCTACGAGGTGCCCGAGCACTTCATCCGGCGCGACGCGCGCGGGCACTACCGCGGACAGAAGCAGATCTGGTTCCTGCTGCAGCTCGTCGGTCGCGACAGCGACATGAACCTGCGTGCGACCGACCACCCGGAGTTCGACGCCTGGCGCTGGAACGACTACTGGGTGCCGCTGGACGTGGTGATCGAGTTCAAGCGCGACGTGTACCAGATGGCGCTCACCGAACTCGCGCGCTACCTGCCACGACAGAACCACCACAACCGCTACCTGCGTTCGGGCATGCGCCCCAATCGCGATGCGCCGCGGCCCGCGCAGGCGGAGCCGCACGAGCAGGCGCCGGCGGCGCCGTCAGCTCAGGACGAGGTTCGTCCGGTGGATGAGCTCGGGCTCGTTGGCAAACCCGAGCAGCGACTCGATCTGCGATGACGGCTTGCGCGCGATGAGGCGCGCCTCGGCCGACGAGTAGTTCGCCAGCCCGCGCGCGACCTCGTGCCCGTCGGGCGCGCGCACCGCGATCACGTCGCCGCGGTGGAAGTCGCCCTGCACCTCGACCACGCCGATCGGCAGCAGGCTCTTGCCCTCGTCGCGCAGCTTGGCGACGGCGCCGTCGTCCACGACCACGGCGCCGCGCAGCTGCAGCTGGTCGGCCATCCACTGCTTGCGCGCGGCGAGCTTCGGCGTCGAGGCGACGAGCGCGCTGCCGATGGACTCGCCGGCCGCCAGTCGCAGCAGCACGTCGGGCTCGCGGCCCCACGCGATGATGGTGGACGCGCCGCTGCCGGCCGCGCGCCGCGCCGCGAGCACCTTGGTGATCATGCCGCCCTTGCCGATGGCCGAACCGGAGCCGCCGGCCATGCGCTCGAGCTCGGGGTCGCCCGCGCGTGCCTCGTCGATGAAGCGTGCGGCCGGGTCCTTGCGCGGGTCGGCCGAGTACAGGCCGCGCTGGTCGGTCAGGATGACCAGCGCGTCGGCCTCGATCAGGTTGGCCACCAGCGCGCCGAGCGTGTCGTTGTCGCCGAACTTGATCTCGTCGTTGACGACCGTGTCGTTCTCGTTGATGACCGGCACCACCTGGTGCGCGAGCAGGGTCAGCAGGGTCGAGCGCGCGTTGAGGTAGCGCTCGCGGTCGGCGAGGTCGGCGTGCGTCAGCAGCACCTGCGCGCTGGCCAGGCCGAAGGCACGCAGCGACGTCTCGTAGATCTGCGCCAGACCCATCTGCCCGACGGCAGCAGCCGCCTGCAGTTCGTTGAGCTCCTTCGGGCGGGTGCGCCAGCCGAGGCGCTTCATGCCCTCGGCCACGGCGCCGCTGGAGACCATGACCACCTCGCGGCCCTGCTGCGCGAGGCCGGCGAGCTGGCGCGCCCAGTTGCCGATGGCGTCGGCGTCGAGCCCGCGGCCTTCGTTGGTGACCAGGGTCGAGCCGACCTTGACGACGATGCGGCGAGCGTCGCGCAGCACGCTAGCCATCGGCGACCCCGGGCGCGCCGCCGGCCGGCGAGAAGCGGGGATCGACCGTCGGCTCGGGCTCGCGCTTGGCGGCCGCGACGTGTTCGTAGACGGCCCGCACGAGCGGCTCGAGACCCTCGCGCGCCAGCGCCGAGATGGCGAACACCGGCCCCTTCCAGCGCATGCGCCGCACGAACCCGGCGACGCGCGCCGCGCGCTCCTCGGCCGGCACCATGTCGATCTTGTTGAGCACCAGCCAGCGCGGCTTGGCGTGCAGCGCCGGGTCGTACTTCTTCAGCTCGGCGAGGATGGCCTTCGCCTGCGCGACGGGATCGACGCCGTCGTCGAACGGCGCGATGTCGACCACGTGCAGCAGCAGGCGCGTGCGCTGCAGGTGGCGCAGGAACTGGTGCCCGAGGCCGGCGCCTTCCGCCGCGCCCTCGATCAGCCCCGGAATGTCGGCCACCACGAAGCTCTGCTCCGGTCCGACGCGCACCACGCCGAGATTGGGATGCAAGGTCGTGAACGGATAGTCCGCGATCTTCGGCCGCGCGTTCGACACCGCCGCGATCAGGGTGGACTTGCCGGCGTTGGGCATGCCCAGCAGGCCGACGTCGGCCAGCACGCGCAGTTCGAGCTTGAGCTTCCTCGCCTCGCCCGGCCAGCCCGGCGTGCTCTGCCGCGGCGCGCGGTTGGTGCTGCTCTTGTAGTGGAGGTTGCCGAAGCCGCCGTCGCCGCCCTTGGCGAGCAGCACCCTCTGGCCGTCCGTCAGGAGCTCGGCGATGACTTCGCCGCGATCGAGATCCGTGACGATCGTGCCCACCGGCATGCGCAGCACGATGTCGTCGCCCGCCGCGCCGAATTGATCCGAGCCGCGGCCCGGTTCGCCGTTGCGCGCCTCGTGCCGCCGCGCATAGCGGTAGTCGATCAGCGTGTTGAGGTTGCGGTCCGCCACCGCCCACACGCTGCCGCCGCGACCACCGTCGCCGCCGTTCGGTCCGCCGTAGGGGATGAACTTCTCGCGCCGAAAGCTCACGCAGCCGGCGCCGCCGTGGCCGGCCG